>UMDQ01056958.1_pt1 | contig 101226 bp, 70 predicted proteins | sample 1964531 | NCBI WGS metagenome assembly UMDQ01 (sample SAMEA4835998, study PRJEB28245) | human gut metagenome | biome: gut microbiome; material: fecal sample | place: Denmark | collected 2008
TCCACAATCTTCCCACCGAAGAGGATTTGAAAAGTTTAGAATAATTGACCGTAAGGCTTAGTTGCCAACATAGATTTCGTATAAATCAGGAAAATCATCTATCTTTAGATGCTAAAAGAATATCAGCAACTCATTCCGTCAATCTGAACGGCTGCAAAGACGCAGTGATAGAAAACACTGTATTTGAAGGAAATGTACCTGGCCAAAACGTGAAAACGGAGAACATGAAGAGAAACGATCTGAAATCAACCATTAAATAATACACTTTATCCATGAACAAACCCTTATCATCCCCCTCGCCCCGCCTGGCCTCGCTGGATATTCTGCGTGGCTTCGACCTCTTTCTACTGGTTTTCTTCCAACCCGTGCTATGGGCACTGGCACACCAGCTCAACCTCCCGTGGCTGAATAGCATCCTCTTTCAGTTTGACCACGAGGTGTGGGAAGGATTCCGCTTCTGGGATCTGGTGATGCCACTTTTCCTCTTTATGACGGGAGCCTCGATGCCCTTTTCGTTCTCTAAGTTTAAAGACGACCCGGACAAAGGCCCCATTTACCGCAAGATACTCAAGCGTTTTATCCTGCTGTTCATCTTCGGCATGATTGTGCAGGGCAATCTGTTGGGTCTCAATCCCAAGTATCTGTACCTATACTCCAATACGCTGCAAGCCATTGCTACGGGCTATCTGATCGCAGCCATTATCCAATTGCATTGCAGCTTTCGTTGGCAACTGATCGTCACCGTCCTGTTATTGCTCATCTATTGGGCACCGATGACCTTCCTGGGCGATTTTACTCCCGAAAGAAACTTTGCCGAAAAAGTGGACAGGCTGATACTGGGACGCTTTCGCGACGGGGTGTACTGGAACGAGGATGGCAGCTGGAGCTTCTCTCCGCACTACAACTACACCTGGATTTGGAGCAGCCTCACCTTCGGGGCCACTGTGATGTTGGGAGCCTTTGCCGGAAAGATTATGAAAGCCGGAAAGGATAACCGCCGGCAAGTGGTGCGGACATTACTGATCACCGGTATCTCACTGGTGGCCTTTGCGCTGATATGGAGCCTGCAAATGCCGATCATCAAACGGCTGTGGACAAGTAGCATGACGCTTTTCTCGGGAGGACTTTGCTTTCTGCTGATGGGCACCTTCTACTACTGGATCGATTACAAAGGGCATAGCCGTGGCCTGAACTGGCTGAAAATATATGGAATGAACTCCATCACGGCCTATATTTTAGGCGAAGTGGTCAACTTCCGCTGCATAGCCGCATCGGTCAGTTATGGGTTAGAGCAATATCTGGGTAGTTATTACCCGGTATGGTTAAGCTTTGCCAACTACCTGATTGTATTCCTGATTCTGTGGACGATGTATAGACGGAAGATATTCCTGAAGATCTGATCGCAGGTATCACACGTGTCAGCCATCCGGAGAATAGTTGAACAAAAAGAAACCAAACGCTTCTTTTGGCTAACAGAGGCTTTCTTCGTGTCCGACGCTCCGGAAGAAAAAGAAGGGCAAATGGAGGTTGGCGGAAGCGGATAGCCGAGCTTTTCGGCCGAGGAGCCGGGCTTTTCCGGAAAAGAAGGAAGCATTTGGGTGAAAAGGAGTAAGCATTTCACCCGAAAGGAGTAAGCATTTTCGGAAAAAGTCCTTATGTTTTCAGAATATCTCCTATTGTTTTCGGAGATATCTCCTATTGTTATCCGAAACAGCCTCCGATGGAGCGGCTTTTTCTTCTAACTGACAACTGCAAGGGGCGCTTTGCTTACTGACAAAAAAGCGACGAAAGGTTTCATCGAATATCCTTTTCGCACAAGCAAAGCCTCTTCTCTTTCTGATTGGACACAAAGACCGGAAAAGAGAAGATATATGAAATTAAGAGAATCGCGCAGAAGGCGTTCTTTTCGTTCAGGCAGTCCATCCGTCCGAAAGAAACGATTCTGAAGCGGTCGGATTATCAAAGTGACATTCTGCTTACGGAGACACACCGGAAGCAGCGTTGCCTACCGATAAACAGAGTTTTCAACAAACAATTCTTATGAGTATGAGAAAGCATGTACTATCATTCGCATTCCTGCTGCTTATAGCAGGAAGCATGGGGGCGTTAAAAGCCCAGAAATCACAGAGCTATCTGTACGAGGTTCCTTCCAGCCCGTGGGAGGAGTCTTTTGGCAATCACCGGGCTATACTGCAAATAGAGAAACCGGCAAAGGTGGTGGCGCTCGACTTTGAATGGCGACGTCCGGACAAGGATGTAGACGACAGGCGGTTCCTGGTTATCCATGCGGCCACCGGAGACACCATCCGCAACATCCGGCGGATAGAAGTGAACAATGAACACTGCCGCCTGCAATTCGGCCCGGTCAAGGAGAAAGGCACGTACTACTTCTACTACCTGCCCTATCGGGTGCAAAATGGATATGGATTCTACAGTGGCGGATACATTCCGAAAGAAAGCGCACCGGACGCAACCTGGCTGTCCGAGGCCGAAGCAACCCGCAAAAGCCCTCAGGCCAAAGTGGTCAAAGTAGAGTCGCGACAGGCTTTCGACAGTTTTTATCCGATGGAAGTTGTCGCAACAGCCCGGGAGAAAGAGAACTACATCAACCGGAACAAAGCCTCCCTCTACCTCTTTGCCGAAGATCGCAGGTTCCCCATCCGGATGCGCAACAACCTCCCCACCAAATGGCTGACAGACAAACAGGGAAAACTGTTTCGGGGAGAAGCAGCCCCCAATGAATACTATACCTTCCAGATCGGGCTTTGGGCAGCCGTGAACCAAGCAGACAAGATTACTTACCGGGCTTCTTCCCTGAAGTGTGGCCGGGAAATAATATCGGCAACAGCCATTACCTGTTTTAATGTCGAAGGAACCGATCCTTACGGAAAAGCGTTCAAAAAAGAAGTAAACGTACCCAAAGGAAAGGTACAGGCTCTCTGGTTCGGAGTAGATATACCCGACGGGCAGAAAGAAGGAGTCTATACAGGCACCATCACCATCAGTGACGCTAACGGAGCGCAAGGCGTAGTCCCCGTAAGCATACGAATAGCGGGAGAGCCGCTGGCCGACAGAGGCGACAACGAGTTGTGGAGATACAGCCGCCTGAGATGGCTGAACTCGACACTGGGCATAGCCGATACACCTACCGCACCCTATACGGCGATGACGGTAGATGAGAACCGGATCGGATGTCTGGGACGCACCGTTACGGTGGACGAAACCACAGGGCTACCCGCACAGATTCGTTCATGGAACAACGACGTGCTGAGCAGCCCCATGCGGTTTGTGATACAAACCGCCGCCGGGGTGAAAGAGCTGAAAGCCATCCCCGAACTGACGGAACATACCGAAGGCCATGTGACCGGAAGCTGGAAGGCTGAGGACGAAGAGATGACCGTAAGCTGCAAAGCAATCATGGAGTTCGACGGATGGATGAACTACGTATACACCATCACACCTAAGAAGCGGATAGAGGTGAAAGATATCCGCTTGGTATTGCCGGTCACGAACAAAGTAGGAACTTACTTCCTGGGGATGGGCCTTCCGGGGCAAGCCACGCCTCAACAATACGACGGTAAATGGGACGCACCGGAGAAAACGGTGAACAACTTCGGAGTATCGATTCCTACATCGAAAGAGCAACAATGGCTATGGCCGTTCGACAGCTTCTGGATCGGAAACGAACATGCGGGTATCCACTGCGAATTCAGGGGAAGCACCTACAGCGGTCCGCTATTGAATCTGTATCGTCCGGCCTATCCGGAAAGCTGGTTCAACGGGGGTAAGGGCGGATTCGCCATACGGAAAGAGGCAGACGGAGTGAAAGCTGTGGCATACAGCGGAGAACGCATACTCGAAGCGGGTAAGCCCATCACATTCGACTTTGCCACGATCATCACTCCGATGAAGCCATTGAATATGAAAAGCCAGTTTACAGACCGTTATTACCACAACGGCCCTAAACCGACACCGACTCAGGCTGATATCGAAGCAGGCGTGCGCATCATCAACGTTCATCAGGGGAATAACTACAATCCGTTTATCAACTATCCGTTCCTCACAGTAGACAAGATGAAGGAGTTCACCAAAGAGTGGCATGCCAAAGGGTGTAAGGTGAAAATATACTACACACTACGTGAACTAAGCAACGCCACATCCGAAATCTGGGCCATCCGCAGCCTGGGACACGAGATACTGAGAGGCGGCAACGGCGGAGGCTTCCCATGGTGTCGCGAACACTTCGTGGCGGACTACACGCCACAGTGGTACGAACACTTTGACTATGCCAACGCACAGGGCATCACGGCCGATGCCTCCGTACTGACAGCGGAAGGAGACTCCCGGTGGTACAACTACTATATAGAAGGATTACGCTGGATGGTGCAGAACATGGACATCGACGGTATCTATCTGGATGACGTTTCCTTTGACCGCCGTATCCTGAAACGGATGCGCCGCGCCATGGAAAGCGTAAAGCCGGGATGCCTGATCGATCTGCATTCGAATACAGGATTCTCGAGGGGACCTGCCAATCAATATACGGAGTTCTTCCCGTATGTAGACAAACTGTGGTTCGGTGAAAGCTTCCTTTACGATAAAATGACACCGGCCAACTGGTTGGTAGAATCGTCAGGCATTCCGTTCGGACTAACAGGCGATATGCTGTACAGAGGAGGCAATGCATGGTTAGGGATGCAATACGGAATGACTGTCCGCTATCCATGGTACACCGAAGGAGTCAACTGCGATCCGCGACAGGTATGGAAGGTATGGGATTCATTCGGCATTGCGGACGCCACCATGCTCGGGTTCTGGGAGGAACATCCGGCCGTCTCCACATCCGACGAGGCTGTCAAAGTCACTGCCTATCGCAAACCGGGAAAGACCCTGCTATCCATCGGCAACTATTCGGATGAAGTGAAGAGCGTGAAACTGAGCATAAACTGGGAACAGTTAGGACTCGACCCGCAACAAGTGAAGTTGGTAGCACCTGAGATTCAGGATATGCAGGAGGCGGACGAATGGAATATTGACGACCCGATAAGTACAGCACCCAGAAAAGGATGGCTAATCTACATCGCTCCGAAGTAAACCCGAAGCAGTCTGCGTGAAAATCAATAGTTTTTATTATTTTTGCGCAGACTATGACAAACCAATATAACTAACCCCTAAAATAACACCCAAAACATGAAGAAACTTTATTCATTTCTCCTCAGTGCCCTGTTCGCTCTTCCGGCAGCACACGCCGGCGGCACCGACTACACGCAAGGGCTCTCCATCTGGTTCGACACACCGAATACGCTACAGGGCAGAGCCATCTGGTATGGCAGCCGTCCCGACCTCTGGAAAGGAGAAAGTAAACCGGAAAGTGCAGGAGACACTGCCCGGAACCCGGATGCCAACTGGGAGTCGCAATCATTGCCCATTGGAAACGGAAGCATCGGAGCCAACATCATGGGCTCGATAGAGGCGGAACGCATCACCTTCAACGAGAAAACTCTCTGGAGAGGAGGACCTAACACTTCGAGAGGAGCCGATGCCTACTGGAATGTAAACAAACAATCGGCACACGTACTGAAAGAAATACGCCAGGCCTTTACCGACGGAGACCAGAAAAAAGCCGAAATGCTGACGCGCAAGAACTTCAATAGCGAAGTGCCTTATGAGTCGAGCCGCGAAAAGCCTTTCCGTTTTGGTAACTTCACCACAATGGGAGAGTTTTATATAGAAACCGGACTGAGTGCTGTGAATATGAGTGACTATAAACGTATTCTCTCTTTGGATTCGGCATTGGCCGTGGTGCAATTCAAGAAAGACGATGTAGCCTACGAACGCGACTACTTCATTTCCTATCCTGCCAACGTGATGGCAATCCGCTTCAAAGCCGACCGGCCGGGCAAGCAGAACCTTACTTTCAGTTACGCCCCCAATCCCGTATCGACAGGAAGTATGTCGGCAGACGGTGCCAACGGCCTTGCATACACTGCCCACCTCGACAACAACGGTATGCAGTACGTCGTACGCATCCATGCCACTGCCAAAGGCGGAACATTGTCAAACGCAGACGGAAAAATTACCATAAAGGATGCCGACGAAGTAGTATTCCTCGTCACTGCGGATACGGATTATAAAATAAACTTTGATCCGGACTTCAAGGACCCTAAAACATACGTAGGAGTAAACCCTGCCGAAACCACTCGTCAATGGATGGACAATGCGGTAACCATGGGATATGATGTGCTGTTCAAACAACACTATGACGACTACGCCGCCTTGTTCAACCGAGTGAAGTTACAGTTGAATCCCGATCAGCAAAGCCCCAGCCTGCCTACAGCCAAGCGTTTGCAAAACTATCGCAAAGGACAACCGGACTTTTATCTCGAAGAACTCTACTATCAGTTCGGACGCTACCTGCTTATCACCAGCTCAAGACCGGGCAACATGCCTGCCAACCTGCAAGGCATCTGGCACAACAACGTAGACGGTCCGTGGAGAGTAGACTACCATAACAACATCAACATACAAATGAACTACTGGCCGGCTTGCTCGACCAACCTCAATGAATGTACACTCCCGTTGGTGGACTTTATCCGTACATTGGTAAAACCGGGACAGAAAACAGCACAAGCTTATTTCGGAACAAGAGGATGGACCGCATCCATTTCGGCCAATATTTTCGGATTTACCGCTCCACTCGAAAGCGAAGATATGTCGTGGAACTTCAATCCGATGGCCGGTCCCTGGCTGGCAACACACATCTGGGAATATTATGATTATACCCGTGACAAGAAATTCTTGAAAGAAACCGGATACGATTTGATTAAGAGCAGTGCTCAGTTTGCCACTGACTTTTTGTGGCGCAAGCCGGATGGAACTTACACCGCAGCTCCTTCCACTTCGCCCGAACACGGACCGATTGACGAAGGAACCACCTTTGTGCATGCCGTAATCCGCGAAATCTTACTGGATGCTATCGAAGCAAGTAAAGTGCTCGGAGTGGACAGCAAGGAACGTAAACAATGGCAAGAAGTGCTGGCACATCTGGCTCCTTATAAAGTAGGTCGCTACGGTCAGTTGATGGAATGGTCGAAAGATATAGACGACCCGAAAGACGAACACCGTCACGTCAACCATCTTTTCGGACTACACCCGGGACATACTCTCTCACCCATCACCACGCCCGATCTCGCCAAAGCCGCCAGAGTGGTACTTGAGCATCGCGGCGACGGAGCAACCGGATGGAGTATGGGATGGAAACTTAACCAATGGGCACGTCTGCAAGACGGTAACCACGCATACAAACTTTTCGGCAATTTGCTGAAAAACGGTACATTGGACAATCTGTGGGATACTCACCCGCCTTTCCAGATCGACGGGAACTTTGGAGGTACCGCCGGTATCACAGAGATGCTGCTTCAGAGTCACATGGGCTTCATTCAACTATTACCCGCACTTCCGGATGCCTGGAAAAACGGAAGTATTAGTGGAATCTGCGCCAAAGGGAACTTTGAGGTAGACTTGTCATGGAAAGACGGACAGCTTGCAGAAGCAACCATCTTTTCGAAAGCAGGTGAGCCTTGTACGGTAAGATATGGAGATAAGGTTCTCTCTTTCAAAACAAGTAAAGGAATAGTTTATAAATTGGCTTTAGATGGAGACCGACTGATCATCAAATAATACTTTAGTATAATCCTATTAAATAAAAACATCCCCGGAAGAATAGTTTTTTTCCGGGGATGTTTTTGCTTTATTACACAGACACTGATTTACCCAGAGAAACAGATCCATCATATAGAGATGTCCAAACCTAATCTTACCACCATCCGCATCTTACTACTACTGTTCTACTATCCTTATTAAAGAACTCAAAAAGTATCATATTTAACACTTTAGTATTTCTTAATCCAACAGTCCTAAATATAAACACTATTAAACAAAATCGGATAGGAAACGGAAAGAAAAAGACAAAAATTAAATATAAAGTCTCAAAACAAAAAACAGAAAATTCCGCTAAAGAAAAAGATTTTCATGATTAATATTAAATAATGCTCACCTGTGCATTATGAACGGAGTATAAGAAGAATTTAGTTCTCACGGAACTTATCGCCATTAAAGTGTTTCTGTAAATGTACCTTAACCTTTGACCTGTTCTTGTATTAATATTTTTTGTTAACTTAGGCTAACTTGTGTTTATAAAATCACAATATCTCTTGGCAAAGATGCGATAACTTTTAATAATATGCAAGAATTTATAATAATAATTTTCTTTATCTATGTTTTGCACATCATTATTTTATTAAAAAGTAGCAGACAATAAATAAAATATGCCGCCTCAGAGGAAGGTGGTAGAAAAAAGACGCTTCTTTCTATTTGCATAAGATCTATCGTCGGGACAGAGCAGTTCCTGTATCATTTAATATAATTAGCTTTTCGGGGCTATGCAATTACAATTGCAAGTAAAACAATAAAGAAAAGGAACGAATCAGACAATTTAGAATATACAAAAGCCGATTTATTATTTTTTTCCAAGTTCCGTGAGAACTTAATCACTTTTGAACGAACAATTTAATAAACAAGTCAGCATGGTTCAGAAAGGAGCAAGAAAAAAATGACATACATACATTAACCTCTAATAATTATGCTTATGAAGTAGAAAAAACGAACCCTTTACAAACCTTATTCCGGAAACAAAATAAAATCCGGAATCCTAAAACAAACTATCAAATTAATGTTTAACCGAACAATTTAGTGTATGACAGAAAAAACTAACCTGTTTCCGAACCTAATCCGGTTTCGAGAAACAAATCGCCTGAAAATGGCAATCGCTGCTTCTATCATGCTATGGTGTGCTACACCTCAGCAAGCGGCAGCCGATACTTACGAAAAACACGAAATCGCCACTGTACAGCAGCAAAAAGTAAAAGCTACCGGTACCGTGGTAGATCAAAATGGGGAAGCTATGATTGGTGTATCCGTCAAAGTGAAAGACAATGCCACCATGGGAACTATCACCGACCTGAATGGTAAATTCTCTTTTGACGTACCTAAAGGCGCTACACTTGAAATTTCTTACATTGGCTACAAAACCGTAACTGTCAAGGCAGAAGGTACAGTCCTCAACATTACAATGAAAGAAGATGCAGAGGTATTGGATGAAGTCGTTATTGTAGGCTATGGTTCACAAAAGAAAGTGAACGTGACCGGTGCTGTCGGCATGGTCAGCTCCGACGTACTTGAAGCCCGACCGGTACAAAACGTATCGCAGGCTTTGCAAGGTGTAGTCCCGGGTCTGAACCTCTCGGTAGGCAACTCCGGAGGTGCATTGGATAGCTCGATGAGTATCAATATCCGTGGTGCGGGTACCATTGGAGACGGGTCTGGATCTTCACCTCTTATTTTGATCGATGGTATCGAAGGTGACCTGAACTCAGTTAACCCGAACGACATCGAAAATGTATCTGTACTGAAAGATGCAGCTTCTGCCTCTATCTATGGTGCCCGTGCTGCATTCGGTGTAATCCTCGTTACAACCAAGAGTGGTAAAAGCGGAAAAGCAAGGGTCAGCTATAACGGTAACGTACGTTTCTCTGACGCACTCTGTGTACCGGAAATGATGGACTCTTATCAATTTGCACAATACTTCAACCGTGCAGCCGAAAATGCCGGTGACTCAGGTCCATTCAGCCAAGAAGCACTCGACCGTATCCTTGCCTACCGCGCCGGAACCCTGAAAGAGACAATGACCATGAACGAACAAACCCGTAAATGGCAGGCTTATGGCGGTGCTAATGCCAATACCGACTGGTTCAAGGAATTCTATAATGACTGGGTTCCGTCACAAGAACACAGCCTGAGTATCAGCGGAGGTACAGAAAAGACACAATATACTATCAGCGGAAGCTTCCTTGACCAAAACGGTCTGCTTCGTCATGGTAGCGATAATTTCCAACGCTATACGATGAACGGTAAAATCACAAGCCAGATTGCTGATTGGTTCACTGTCACTTACTCAACCAAATGGACACGCGAAGACTTTGACCGCCCGTCATATCTGACAGGCCTCTTCTTCCACAACATCGCCCGTCGTTGGCCGACCAACCCGGCTTACGACCCGAACGGACATCCGGTAGACGGCATGGAAATTGCGGAACTTGAAACAGGAGGAAAACAAGTCAACCAGAAAGATTTGAATACCCAACAGATACAGTTCGTTTTTGAACCGATCAAAAACTGGCGTATCAATCTGGAAGGTAGTTTACGTACAACAAATACCAACGAACATTGGGACGTATTACCAATATATGCCTACAATGCAGACAACGAACCTTATCTGATTTCATGGGGTGGAAAAGCAAACGGAACTTCGGAAGTAAACGAATATTCATATAAAGAAAACTATTATACGACCAACATCTATTCGGACTACTTTAAACAGTTTGACAACGGTCACTACTTCAAGGTGATGGCAGGTTTCAACAGCGAGTTATACAAAACCCGTTATCTGCAAGGCCAGAAAACAACCTTGATTTCAAATAGTGTCCCCACCATCAATACAGCTACTGATGATCCTAAAGCATGGGGAGGATATGCCCACAATGCCGTGGCCGGTTTCTTCGGACGTATCAACTACAATTATAAAGACCGATACATGGTGGAAGCTAACGGACGTTACGACGGTTCGTCACGTTTTATAGGTGACAAACGCTGGGGATTCTTCCCCTCATTCTCTGCCGGATGGAACGTTGCACAAGAACCATTCTTTGAAAGAATCGCTGAAAAATGCAGCATCGGTACATTGAAACTCCGCGCTTCTTGGGGACAATTAGGTAATACAGATACCAAAGACGCATGGTATCCTTTCTATCAGACTATGCCGACAGGCTCCAACTATGGCTGGTTACTGAACGGAGCATTACCTAACTACGCCAACAATCCGGGCATTGTCAGCATGAAGAAAACATGGGAAACCATCGAAACATGGGATGTCGGTTTAGATTGGGGATTGTTTAACAACCGTTTGACCGGTTCGTTCGACTACTTCGTTCGTTATACTTACGATATGATCGGTCCGGCTCCCGAATTGGCTGCATCTTTAGGTACAGGAGTGCCAAAGATCAATAATGCGGATATGAAGTCCTACGGTTTTGAACTTGAACTGGGTTGGAGAGACCGTATCCAGGATTTCTCTTATGGCGTGAAATTCGTTCTGTCTGATTCTCAGCAGAAAATCCTGAAATATCCGAATGAAGACTACAACATCGGTACTTATTACAAAGGCCAGAAACTCAATAATATCTGGGGATACAAGACAATCGGTATCGCACAAAGCCAGGAAGAAATGGACGCCCATCTGGCAAAAGTAGACCAATCGGCCTTGGGTAGTAAATGGGGAGCAGGCGACATCATGTATGCCGACCTCGACGGTGATGGCAAGATCAGCACAGGAAGCAATAAACTGGGAGATACAGGCGACCGCGTAATCTTGGGTAACAGTACTCCACGCTTTAACTACGGTCTGACTATCGATGCAAGCTGGAAAGGAATTGACTTCCGCGCGTTCTTCCAGGGCATCGGCAAACGTGACTATTGGCTGCAGGGCCCGTACTTCTGGGGATCAACCGGCCTTGGACAATGGCAGGCTGCCGGCTTCAAGGAACATTGGGATTTCTGGCGTCCGGAAGGTGACCCTCTGGGAGCAAACACCAACGCTTACTACCCACGTGTAGCAAGAAACGGCGGTAAGAATACGAATGTACAAAGCCGTTATTTGCAAAACGCAGCTTATTGCCGTCTGAAAAATATCCAGATAGGCTATACTTTGCCCAAAACATGGACAGAAAAGGCAGGTATGTCGTCTGTACGTGTCTATGTATCCGGAGACAACTTGCTTACTTTCTCCGATATCACAGGCATCTTCGACCCGGAAGCAATCGGAAGTACATATGATGCGAACAACGGTAAACTGTATCCGTTGCAGAGAGTCATTTCAGTCGGTTTAAATGTTAACTTCTAAAAAAACACCAAGAATATGAAAATTAAAATGAAATATATCGTGGCGCAGGCTTGCCTCGTAGCGGGAGCATCCATGGCTCTGACTTCGTGCAACGACTTTCTGGACAGAGAGCCGCTGGATCAAGTCACTCCGCAAGAGTATTTCCAAACTGCAGACCACCTGGCAGCATATACTATTTCAAAATACAACTCTATGTTCTCAACACATAGTGGATGGAATGCCGGTACGGTAAACAATGATGGCGGTACAGACAACATGGTAGTGGGTGGTTATAACTCTACCTACTATGAAAAAGGGATCTGGAAAGTACCTTCAAACAATGACAACTGGTCCAACGGATTGTCACTGGCCCGTTATTGCAACTACTTCTTCGAACAAGTATTACCTAAATACGAAGCCGGAAAGATCTCGGGATCAGAAGATGACCTCAAACACTACATCGGTGAAATGTATTTCATGCGTGCATTGGTATATTACAACCAGCTACGCAAATACGGAGATTACCCTATCATCACTGAGGTGCTTCCGGATGATGAAGCGATACTGATTGAAAAAAGTGTACGTCAGCCACGTAATAAAGTGGCCCGCTTCATTCTTGAAGATCTCGACAAAGCTATCGGGTTAATGAAAAACCAAGGCTTTATGAGCAACAATCGCCTGAACAAACAGTGTGCTTTGCTGATCAAATCACGTGTGGCATTATACGAAGCTACATTTGAGAAATATCATCAGGGAACGGGTCGCGTACCGGGTGACGAAACATGGCCGGGAAAGAGCGTACATCCGAATTTCTCACTTGATGTAGCAGCCGAAATCAACTTTTTCCTCGACCAGTGTATGGATGCAGCTTCACAAGTAGCGGACGCTATCACACTGACCGAAAATACAGGGGTATTCAATCCGCTTAGCGACAGCGAATATTCCGGTTGGAATCCCTACTTTGAGATGTTCTCTGCCGAAGATATGAGCGGTTATTCCGAAGTTCTCTTCTGGAAAGACTATCTTCGTTCGGGAAGTATCAACATCAGCCACGGTGCTCCCAACTATATTTATTCAGGCGGAAACAATGGAATGTTGAGAAGCTATGTACAGACCTTCCTGATGGAGAATGGATTGCCTTGGTATGCCAGCAACAGCGGATTTAAAGGTGACAGCAAGATTCAGGAAGAAAAAGAAGGACGTGACCAGCGCTTGCAACTTTTCTTATTCGGTGAGAAAGACAAACAGGCTCCGAGAGCCGATGGTGACGGCACTATGCCCGAGTTCGGCGAACCTGGCCTCTTTGAGCTGGAAGAAGTAAGAGATTTGACAGGATATCGCATCCGTAAATGCCTAACTTATAAAAAGGATCAGATTATCTCCGGTTCCGACCAGTCGACCACAGGATGCATCATCTATCGTGGTGTGGAAGCCTACCTCAACTATCTGGAAGCATATTATCTGAGAAATGGCAAGGTAGATGGAAAAGCAGCCCAATACTGGACCGCCATCCGCAAACGTGGTGGGGTGGACACAGATTACGAAAAGACCATCCGCAATACAGATATGAGCAAAGAAGTAGACTGGGCTAAATACTCCGGTTCTACATTGGTAGACGCAACTTTATTCAATATCCGCCGTGAACGTCGTTGCGAATTCATCGGTGAAGGTATGCGTTGGGATGATCTGATGCGTTGGAGAGCTATGGATCAATTGCTTACAACCAAATATGTTCCGGAAGGATTCAACTTCTGGGATGAAGCTTATGATGACTATGTGGCAATGAAGAACGACAAAGGCGAGCCTAAATACAAGATTGTATCAGACGGTAGTTCAACAGCCAATATGTCAGCAAAAGAATTAGGTAAGTATGTACGTCCATACTCAATCGTAAAAGCAAATAACGCTGTATTCGACGGTTACACATTTGCTAAGGCATACTACTTGTATCCGGTGCCGATACGGCAGATGGAGCTCCTGTCTCCGGATCGTTCAGTCAACAGTTCTGTACTTTACCAGAACCCATACTGGCCAAACAAAACAAGTGAGCCTGCTATCGAATAATAGTTTTCCAATAGGAATCAAAATATAAAAAAGTATTGATTTTTAGTATATAATAAAGTTGTTGCGGTAAGAGATTTATAGCAACTACACAAATTTAAAAAAGGAAAATTGGAAAAAGGGCGTCCGTGAGGATGTCCTTTTTTATATTACATATTAGAAGAACGGTATATATAAACAAAAAGGCCGCGCAAAATTGCACAGCCTTTCATTATATAAATATCCGGAAATATCAGCTCTTGTTAGCGCGTTTACGTTCGTTTTCATCCAAAAGCACTTTACGCATACGCATAGCCTTCGGAGTAACCTCTACATATTCGTCTTCCTTGATGTACTCCAATGCCTCTTCAAGAGAGAACTGTACAGGAGGAATCAAACGGGCTTTCTCATCAGAACCGGAAGCACGCATGTTAGTCAGTTTCTTCGACTTAGTCACATTTACAACCAGGTCTTTTTCGTGAGCATGTTCACCCACTACCTGGCCAGCGTATACCTCTTCCTGAGGGAAAATAAAGAATTTACCACGATCCTGCAGTTTATCGATTGCATAAGCAAATGCAGTACCACTTTCCATAGCGATAATCGAACCATTGGTACGACGTTCGATATCACCTTTGAACGGTTGATATTCTTTAAAACGGTGAGCCATAATGGCTTCACCTGCCGAAGCAGTCAGAACGTTCGTACGAAGACCGATGATACCGCGTGAAGGCATGTCAAACTCAAGGTTAATACGCTCACCGGTATTCTCCATCATGGTCATCTCACCCTTACGGCGAGTCACCATATCGATGATTTTACTTGAATACTCTTCCGGTACGTTGATTGTAAGTTCCTCGATCGGTTCACACTTCACTCCATCTATTTCTTTATAAATTACTTGCGGCTGTCCAACCTGTAACTCGTAACCTTCACGACGCATCGTTTCGATTAAAACAGAAAGGTGAAGCACACCACGACCCGATACTACCCATTTACCGTCTTCTTCACTCTTACGCACGCGCAATGCGAGGTTCTTATCCAACTCCTTGGTCAGACGATCATGGATATGACGTGAAGTTACAAATTTACCATCCTTACCATAGAACGGAGAATCGTTGATGGCAAACAGCATGCTCATAGTCGGTTCATCAATAGCGATAGGCGGCAATGCTTCCGGATTTTCATAATCGCAGATCGTATCTCCAATCTCAAATCCGTCAATACCCACCAAAGCACAAATATCTCCTGAAGAAACCTCAGTCGTTTTCACGCGACCCAGCCCTTCAAAAACATGAACTTCCTTTATTTTAGATTTTACAATACTACCATCGCGCTTAGCCAAGGATACATTCATACCCTCCTTGAGCGTACCGCGGTGAACACGTCCTACAGCGATACGGCCTGTATATGAAGAATAATCGAGTGAAGTGATCAGCATCTGCGGAGTACCTTCCAATTGTTCCGGAGCAGGAATGTTCTCTACAATACAATCCAGCAAAGGCACAATGCTGTCTGTCTGCTCTTTCCAGTCCGTACTCATCCAGTTGTTCTTAGCCGAACCATAGATTGTCGGGAAGTCAAGCTGCTCTTCAGTAGCATCGAGGCTGAACATCAGATCGAACACCATCTCGTGTACTTCGTCCGGACGGCAGTTCGGCTTATCCACCTTATTAATAACAACAATCGGTTTCAATCCGATTTCCAAAGCTTTCTGTAATACGAAGCGCGTTTGCGGCATCGGACCTTCAAAAGCATCAACCAACAGAATACATCCATCGGCCATGTTGAGCACACGCTCTACTTCACCACCGAAGTCGCTGTGTCCCGGAGTATCAATAATATTAATCTTAGTTCCGTTGTAATTGATAGAAACGTTTTTAGAGAGAATCGTTATCCCTCGTTCACGCTCCAAGTCGTTGTTATCCAGAATTAATTCACCGCTTGTTTGGTTGCCGCGAAACAAGTTTCCGGCTAAAAGCATTTTATCGACGAGAGTCGTTTTCCCATGGTCAACATGGGCAATAATTGCAATGTTTCGAATATTTTGCATAGAATACCTATTATTTGGCGACAAAGGTACAAAAATTGGATTAGAAAAAAGGGATAGTATAGAAAATATTTCCTGCAATTCATTGTGGGATAAAAGATAATGCCTATCTTTGCACGCTCAAAGAAACATTTTATAGATCAATAATTTTATTAATTATGTATTTAGACGCTGCTAAAAAGCAAGAAATCTTCGGTAAGTACGGAAAGTCTAACACTGATACTGGCTCAGCTGAGGCCCAGATAGCTTTGTTTTCATACCGTATTACTCACCTGACTGAGCACATGAAGCTCAACAGAAAAGATTATAGTACAGAAAGAGCTTTGACTATGTTAGTAGGTAAACGTCGTGCTTTGCTCGACTACCTGAAAGCAAAAGATATCACCAGATATCGTGATATCATCAAAGAGCTTGGCTTGCGTAAGTAATCACTTACCGCGAACAAAATTTAAAAGCCGTTTCTTCCCGATGGAAGAAACGGCTTTTATTTTTTACCCTTCCCCTTGCTTGGATATAAAATTTCATTAATTTTGCAGCAAAACGAATTAAATTATAACCTTTTACCAGGAAAATACATTCAAACATTATGGATACAAGTAAAATCGTAGGAGAAAAGATAAAATCACTCCGTGAGAACAAAGGAATCTCAATAGAAGAACTTGCCGAACGCTCGGGACTGGCTATCGAACAGATAGAACGTATCGAAAACAATATTGACCTGCCGTCATTGGCACCGCTTATCAAAATAGCCCGTGTATTGGGCGTACGTCTGGGGACTTTCCTCGACGACCAGGATGAAACAGGCCCGGTTGTTTCGCGCAAAATGGAAGCAACAGACACGATCAGCTTTTCAAACAACGCCATCCATTCGCGCAAACACATGCAGTACCATTCACTGTCCAAGTCAAAAGCCGACCGCCACATGGAACCGTTCATTATCGATGTAGCCCCTACACAAGACAGTGATTTCGTGCTATCTTCCCATGAAGGAGAGGAATTCATCATGGTCATGGAGGGAGTTATGGAAATCAGTTACGGAAAGAGCACCTACTTGCTTGAGGAAGGCGATAGTATCTATTATGACTCCATCGTCCCTCATCACGTTCATGCCTACGAAGGACAGGCTGCCAAAATTCTGGCAGTGATCTATACACCTATTTAATGATCAATGATCAACGATTATCGCTCCAACATACTAAAAACATGCAACTATACGAAAGAACACTCGGTCAGTGGCTTGAACATTGGGCCGAAACAACACCCGACAAAGAATACATTGTATACTCCGACCGTAACCTGCGTTTCACCTGGAAGCAATTCAACAAACGGGTGGACGACATGGCGAAAGGATTGATTGCCATCGGAGTGGAAAGAGGTACCCATGTAGGCATCTGGGCGGCAAACGTTCCGGACTGGCTGACTCTGCTATATGCCTGTGCAAAAATCGGTGCAGTCTACGTGACAGTAAACACCAACTATAAACAAGCTGAACTGGAATACTTGTGCGAGAACTCGGACATGCATACACTCTGCATTGTTAATGGAGAGAAGGACAGCGACTTTGTTCAGATGACCTACAATATGCTTCCGGAACTGAAAACTTGTGAACGCGGACATCTGAAGAGCGAACGTTTCCCCTATATGAAAAATGTGATCTATGTAGGACAAGAGAAGCACCGCGGGATGTACAATACACAGGAAATCCTGTTATTAGGCGATAATATAGAAGACACCAGACTCAATGGACTCAAAGCCTGCGTTGACTGTCACGACGTGGTAAATATGCAATATACCTCCGGAACAACCGGTTTTCCCAAAGGGGTCATGCTGACACATTACAATATAAGCAATAATGGTTTCCTGACCGGCGAGCATATGAAATTCACAGCCGACGATAAACTATGTTGCTGCGTACCTCTGTTCCATTGCTTCGGTGTAGTGTTAGCCACCATGAACTGCCTGACTCACGGCTGTACCCAGGTGATGGTTGAACGCTTTGACCCACTCATCGTACTGGCATCCATCCATAAAGAAAGATGTACCGCACTCTATGGAGTACCTACCATGTTTATCGCCGAACTAAATCATCCGATGTTCGATATGTTCGACATGTCGAGTCTTCGTACAGGCATCATGGCCGGCTCACTCTGCCCGGTAGAGTTGATGAAACAGGTGGAAGAAAAAATGTATATGAAGGTGACCAGCGTATACGGACTGACTGAAGCAGCTCCGGGTATGACTGCCACCCGCATTGACGATCCATTTGACGTACGCTGCAACACTGTAGGACGTGACTTTGAGTTCACAGAAGTAAAAGTACTTGATCCGGAAACAGGTGAAGAATGCCCGATCGGCGTACAGGGAGAAATGTGCAATCGCGGATATAACACCATGAAAGGATATTATAAAAACCCACAAGCTACAGCTGAAGTGATAGATAAAAACAATTTCCTGCACTCAGGAGACTTGGGAATCAAGGACGAAAATGGAAACTATCGCATCACGGGGCGCATCAAAGATATGATCATACGTGGAGGGGAGAATATCTATCCGCGTGAAATCGAAGAATTCCTCTATAAGCTTGAAGGAGTAAAAGACGTGCAGGTATCAGGCATTCCGTCTAAAAAGTATGGAGAAGCAGTAGGCGCCTTCATCATTCTGCACGAAGGGGTAACCATGCAGGCATCAGACGTGCAGGACTTCTGCCGTAATAAAATCTCCCGCTACAAAATACCCAAATATATTTTCTTTATTGATGAGTTCCCTATGACCGGAAGCGGAAAGATACAAAAATTCAAACTGAAGGATTTAGGATTGAAACTCTGCGAAGAACAAGGTATCCAGATTATATAAAAACAGACATGATAAGTGATTAACCGGAGAGAAATTCCAAACGTTAATCACTTATCATTATCGCTTCACAGGTAAAGTAAAATAAAAGACAGTTCCTTTGCCCTGTTTGGAACGTACCCAGATTCGTCCGCCCATCTTTTCGACAAGCATACGGCAAATAGTCAGTCCCAACCCTGTGCCTTGCACAAAATCATCTATCTTTCCGAAACGCTGGAAGATCGTAGCCACCCTTTCTGCAGGGATTCCTTTCCCTGTATCCGATACATAAAACTGCACCATATCGGCCTTTTCCTGAAATCCGAAATGAATTTCTCCGGCAGAAGTAAACTTAATGGCATTGGTGATCAGATTGACCAAAATCTGCGAAATGCGCTCCCAATCTCCTTGTATGCATAGCTGCGGATCTACTTCGTCCAACATAAGCCGAACTTCCGGTTTAACCGATTTCACATACAATTCATGCAATTGCAGACAGATATCTTTCAACTTCACAGGATGATAAGCAAACTCCAGAGAACCAGCTTCAAGTGCAGATAGATCAAGAATATCATTAAAGAGATTCAACAAAATAGTTGAGTTGTATTCCACGATATCGGCGTACTGTCGCTTTTCATATTCATTTTCCGCTTCAATAATCAGTTTGGAAAAGCCCACAATTGCATTAAGAGGAGTACGAATTTCATGACTCATATTAGCTAAAAACGAAGATTTCATCCGGTCGGCCTCTTCCGCTTTAACCCGGGCAGCTATAAGCTCCTTCTCTGTCTTCTTTATTTCGGTCACATCCCATGATACTCCAATAATATACGGATGCTGACCTCCCGAAGGAACGACTGTTTTCATAGTGGTAACCGTGCGGACTTCACCACTCATCGTAGTATAATTCTCCAAATATTCAATACGTCCCAACTTCATTACTTTCAAATCATCTTGCCGGAGACGCTCCGCATCCTTTTTATCCGGAAATATCTCCGCATCTGTACTCCCCACGGCCCTCTCAACAGAGATACCCGAATATTCGGCAAAAGCTTTATTCCAATAAAGATAACGAAAGTCGTTTCCTGTATCTTTCACAAACAAATAGACAGGAATATTATTCAGAATATCATTCATCAACGAATTAAGACGTACGATTTCACTTCGCTGAGCCTCGTTGGTTCTTGCCATTTCAGTCTCTTGTGATACATCACGGCACATACACAACAAATATTGATCATCCAACGGAAAAATACGATTTTCATAATGGTGAAGAACACCGTCCAGCGTTAACGAATGTTCGGCTATCGAACTCTTTCCGGTACGAATCACCTTATCCATGTTCTGACGAACACTTTCATAAGCTTCCTCAGGAACAATATCTCTTACATTTGAATTTATAATACTCTCGGCGGTAGTACCTTCGACATGGTTCGTCGTAGGTGATGAAGCCAACTCTACTATATTGGCATTATGGTCAAAAACAGTAAGCATATCGGGCAAAGCATCCAAAATCCGAGTACTGTACCGTTCGCGAAACCGTCCTTTTTTAAGAGAGTCGAGTTCAGAAGAGAGCCCCTCTACTTTTTTCTCCAATTTCTCTACAATCTCCAGTAGTTCTTCTTTTGTTTTATACTCGTAGTATCCCATGGATTTCAGGTTGTTTAAGTCTATATTGTTGTATATAGCATTTGATTACTTGCAAATATAATACATAAATCTGAAAAATATCCTACAAATCGAAGTTATTATTGATTAAAAAATCCGATAGCTTTTGCCCTACTATTCAGAATGTTCTATCTTTGCACCACTTTATATTTTAAACAATTTACATTTATGTCCACAGAATTATTCTCTACCCTGCCCTACAAAGTGGCAGACATCACACTTGCCGACTTTGGTCGCAAGGAAATCGACTTGGCAGAAAAAGAAATGCCCGGCCTTATGGCTCTTCGCGAAAAATATGGAGAATCCAAACCATTGAAAGGTGCCCGCATCATGGGATCACTGCACATGACTATCCAGACTGCTGTCCTGATCGAAACACTGGTAGCCCTGGGAGCTGAAGTTCGTTGGTGCTCTTGCAACATATATTCGACACAAGATCATGCAGCAGCAGCCATTGCAGCTTCAGGTGTTGCCGTATTTGCTTGGAAAGGTGAAACTTTGGCAGACTATTGGTGGTGTACCTTGCAGGCTCTGAACTTCGAAGGAGGTAAAGGACCGACAGTGATTGTCGACGATGGCGGGGATGCCACAATGATGATCCATGTGGGCTATGAAGCAGAAAACAATGCTGCCGTATTGGACAAAGAGGTACATGCCGAAGATGAAATAGAACTGAACGCCATACTGAAAAAAGTGCTGGCAGAAGACAAAGAGCGCTGGCACCGGGTAGCGGCTGAAGTACGCGGAGTTTCGGAAGAGACAACGACCGGCGTGCATCGCCTATATCAGATGCAGGAAGAAGGCAAGTTGTTGTTCCCTGCCTTCAACGTAAACGACTCGGTTACCAAATCTAAATTCGACAACCTGTATGGTTGCCGCGAATCACTGGCAGACGGCATTAAACGTGCCACAGACGTAATGATTGCCGGTAAAGTAGTTGTAGTATGCGGTTATGGAGATGTAGGTAAAGGCTGCTCACACTCCATGCGCTCTTATGGAGCCCGCGTTTTAGTAACAGAAGTCGATCCCATCTGTGCACTTCAGGCCGCTATGGAAGGTTTTGAGGTAGTGACCATGGAGGACGCCTGCAAAGAAGGTAACATCTTTGTTACCACAACCGGCAACATCGACATCATCCGTATCGATCACATGGAGCAGATGAAAGATCAGGCCATTGTTTGTAACATCGGTCACTTTGACAATGAAATTCAGGTAGATGCCCTGAAACATTACCCGGGTATCAAACGTGTCAATATCAAACCACAGGTAGACCGTTATTATTTCCCTGACGGACACAGCATCATTCTATTGGCAGACGGCCGTTTGGTAAACCTGGGCTGCGCCACAGGACATCCCTCTTTCGTGATGAGCAACTCTTTCACTAACCAGACACTGGCACAGATCGAGCTGTTCAACAAGAAATACGACATCAACGTATATCGCTTGCCGAAACACCTGGATGAAGAAGTAGCCCGACTGCATCTTGAAAAGATCGGTGTAAAGCTGACCAAACTGACTCCTGAGCAGGCTGCCTATATCGGAGTTTCGGTTGACGGCCCATATAAAGCCGACCACTACAGATATTAAAAAGTTACGATTGGGCGATTTACGAATAACGGTTAAGCCGGATTGTAAATCGTCTAATCCTACAGTCAAACCTCAATCATAAATTGTAAATCGTCTAATCGTAAATGAAAAAGTTTCTTCCAGATCTCATTGCCATTCTGGCATTCATAGTCATCTCTTTCATCTATTTCTTCCCGGCGATCACTGAAGACCGGATTCTCTTCCAGCACGACACCGTAGCCGGAGCCGGAGCCGGACAGGAAGCTAAAGAGTACTATGAAAAAACAGGTGAACGCACACGTTGGACAAACGCCCTTTTCGGAGGAATGCCCACCTACCAGATGTCTCCAAGTTACGACTCCACCGAGCCGCTGACATTCGTACAAAAAGTATATCATCTTTTTCTCCCGAACTACGTATGGCTCACATTTATCATGATGCTCGGGTTCTATATCCTGCTAAGGGCATTCGGCATACCGGCATGGCTCTCGGGGTTAGGAGGAATTATCTGGGCCTTTTCATCCTACTTCTTCATTTTGATTGCTGCCGGACATATCTGGAAATTCATCACCCTTGCCTATATACCACCTACAATAGCAGGTATTGTACTTGCCTACCGTAAAAAATATTTGTTAGGAGGGATTGTCACTGCTTTGTTCATGGCCATGCAGATTCTGTCCAACCATGTGCAAATGACCTACTATTTCCTGTTTGTCATTCTCTTCATGGTAGGTGCATTCTTCGAAGATGCCTGGCGCAAAAAAGAACTTCCCCAGTTCTTCAAAGCTACCGGTGTGCTGATTATCGCCGGATTAATCGGTGTATCCATCAATCTTTCGAGCCTATACCACACTTACGAGTATAGCAAAGAAACGATGCGTGGCAAAAGTGAGTTGAAATATGAAGGAGCTGCCGCAAAGCAAACAAGCAGCGGGCTCAATCGTGACTATATCACCCAATGGAGCTATGGCATCGGCGAAACATTTTCATTACTGGTCCCCAATGTCAAGGGAGGTGCCTCGGTGCCATTGTCACGAAGTGAAAAGGCAATGGAAAAAGCCAATCCGATGTATAGCAGCCTCTACTCACAACTGACCCAGTACTTCGGCGACCAACCCATGACAAGCGGTCCTGTCTACGTAGGTGCTTTTGTACTAATGCTTTTCATTCTGGGCTGTTTCATTGTAAAAGGTCCCATGAAATGGGCACTGTTAGGAGCCACCATTTTCTCTATCCTGCTTTCGTGGGGTAAAAATTTTATGGGGCTGACAGACTTCTTTATCGATTACATCCCGATGTATAATAAGTTCCGCGCCGTATCTTCCATTCTGGTAATAGCCGAGTTTACCATTCCCCTGCTCGCGATTCTCACTCTGAAAGAGATACTTACCAAGCCGGAGCTGCTGAAAGAAAAACTGAAATATATCTATATCAGTTTCGGACTGACCGGGGGACTTGCGCTACTTTTTGCCATTGCTCCCCGCCTATTCTTCCCGACTTATATTCCTGCTAACGAGATGGCAGCCCTACAGAACGCTCTGCCCGCCGATCAGTTATCGCCTATAGTGGCTAATCTTGAAGAGATGCGTGTGCACCTTTTCACTTCTGACGCTTGGCGCAGTTTCTTTATCGTTACTATCGGCACCCTGCTCTTACTGGCTTACAATGCAAAAAAACTGAAAGCGACCTGGACTGTTGCCGCTATTGCCCTGCTATGCCTGGGAGACATGTGGAGCGTAAACAAACGCTATTTGTACGACGAACAGTTCGTCCCGAAATCCGAACAGACTGCAACGTTCCGAAAGAGTCAGACAGATGAACTGATCCTGCAAGATCAATCACCGGATTACCGTGTACTGAACTTCGCAGGCAATACATTCGAAGAAAACAATACTTCTTATTGGCACAAGAGCGTAGGTGGCTACCATGCTGCCAAACTCCGCCGTTATCAGGAAATGATAGACCATCATATTGCCAAAGAGATGCAGGCAGCCTATCAGGAAGTAGCAACAGCAGGCGGACAAATGGACAGTGTGAACGCAGCTAAATTCCCTGTACTGAATATGCTGAATACAAAGTACTTTATATTCCCTGCCGGGCAACAAGGCCAAACAGTCCCCATTGAAAATCCATATGCTTTCGGCAATGCGTGGTTCGTAGATAAAGTACAGTACGTGAACAATGCGAACGAAGAAATCGATGCCATCGGCCAAGTCGACCTCCAACAAACCGCTATAGTAGACTCTAAGTTTAAAGCAGCCCTGAAGGAGGTGAACGAAGGCTACAAAGACTCACTGTCTACCATCCGGTTGACGGGTTATGAACCCAACCAATTAGTATACGAGACCTCCTCACCCAAAGACGGTGTAGTTGTATTCTCGGAAATATATTATCCGGGATGGACGGCAACCATTGATGGCAAACCTGCCGATATTGCCCGTGCAGATTACATCTTACGTGCTATGAACGTACCGGCGGGTAAGCATACTATCGAAATGCGTTTTGATCCGCAAAGTCTGCACGTCACAGAAGGTATTGCATATGGAGCGATGGCATTATTGCTGATAGGAGTAATTATTCTGGTATGGATCAACCGGAAAAAATATGGAGAAAGCATAAAAAAATAACCGTCTACAGAGATCGGTTCATCATTTACAAACACGAACTCCTCAGACAGAAGTAGTCTGAGGAGTTTGTGTTTTATTCTATATATAACTTTTTTATTTCTACAAGAAATTCGATAAAACCCGATACCCGTCGGTCTGCGTCACTAAGTAATGCAAAGCATCCAAAAGAGTACAAGACTCTTCCAAATGAATCTTCCTGTGTACCACTTTCCCATTAGTAGATAATTTTTTCCGGGTTTCAATCAATATGTTCCTTGTAATTGTATCTTGTATCTGCAACAACCGAAATTGCCCTGTAAGAATATGGCACTGCAACCAATCATATATTGTGAGGGCTCCTCCCTCCCCCTTTTGCATCTCCTGATATAAACGCCCCATCACCAATACAATACACTCCTTTAATGCCAACTCTTCGTAGAAGCTCATCCCTTTTCGAGTGCCTTTTAAACGATAATACAGATAAAAATAGCATCCTATATATCCATTATCCAACGAAAAAGGAAGGTTGCGATGGAAGGTAACCTGTTTATAAATTACATTGTCGATTTCTTCCAATATATCGGTATAATTGTATTCTGTACCACGAGCCTGAGTGATAAGTTCCAGTAACCACCCAATACCTAACAGCCCATTAGTAAAAGAAATATTTTGGACCTCGTATACATGTCGGGACAAATATAGAAGATGTTTTTCACCTAATGCCCAATAATAATCGTTATTCTCTTCACGACAAGCCATTAAAAAGCATAACAAAACAATACCGGCCCTACCTGATGACAGCCCCAATTGATCCGTATTGGCGTAGTGAGCAATAAACTTATCAACTACTGCCTTATTTATTGAATCATAATTCATATGCCCTCAACATTTTATCTACTAGATTTTGATTATTAATACTCTCACCACTATATAAGTGCAATTCAGCAAGTTGCTTCATAAGTATCGTTTTACCTATATTCTCCTCAAGATAACGAATATCCAATAAGGAAGAGAACACAAGAGCCCCCAGTGAGTCCACTTTAGCCACTTTCACCTTATAAATAAGGACTCCGTCCACTGGATATTGTTCTAATTCGCTTATCACACTTTCCAATTCAGTTATCGGAATAATGAGTCCCGATGGAATCACCCAACAATTGGAGTATTTTCGCTCTATCGCTACATCCCGTTCAGTCTTCCCCGCAACTATCTCAACAGGCACATCCCAATAACGCAAAAAATACTGTCGTGTAATAATTGCTTTTCTTTCCCACTGAATCTCTTTTTCATTAGCAAGTACCACAAATATAGTATTATCAATCCGCTTACGTTTGGCATCAAGCATTTTCCGATATTTCAAAATAACATCTATCACAAAAGTACTACACGATTCCATTCCTATTCCTGACAAGTCACAATAAAAAGGTGCGTGGGTTTGAAATTTAGTTTTATCAAATATCAACTCATTAGTCCTGCAACTTCCAGTATAATGCAATATAACCTTTCGTTTAAGTTCTTCTACAGGTGAATTTGCCCAGCAAAAGTCCATTAAAGGATGAATTTTGAAACAGCGCCCTCCCAATATAGCATTCCACCACATAGCCCACATGTCCGTACACCATATCTGAAAATCCGGACTAATGTGGGTCATAAATTTTTGACGATAATATAAATAAGAGAACAATTTTTCACAATCATGCTCTATCTTTTCCCAAAACGTCGCAGTACAATGTTTCAGAATATATTGTGCTCCTCCCGCAGAATTATTATTCTCCTCTACCAATTTGGGATCTATAGAAAGGATTTCACACATTCTAAGAAACTCACCCCTACCCGCATTCGTTTTTATATAATTGCTGTCTAAGTAAGAACGTGTATCTGACGCATACCAGCAGTCATCCTCCAACAGTGTTTGCCAGTCAGGCTTTTTACAAAACAAGATATCCGAATCATGATAAAACAATGTTTCTTCTTCTAATTCCGGATGTGCCCGAAAATGCTTTGCTATAATATGTGGACGCAATGACGATAAATACTTTTTTCGCAAGCGCGTATCCGGATAAGCAAAAAAACAAGCATCATGACATTCACTAAAGAAACGTTTAAAATCAGGATTCAGCCCTTTATTCGATTGATAGCTGACCAATACATGAATATGTTCGGGTGGAATCCCCCATGTTTGGAAATTAAAAATCTGCAACTCTAACTGCCACAGAAAATAGACCTCATCCGGTTGAGCCGAAATATAAATCATATCATTGATTTGAAGTAGTCAATAGTCGGTTATAAAGTGTATAGATAAGTTGAACCACATCCTGCGGCATTAATAACTGTAATGAAGATAATTTACCGACCTCCTCGATCAACGGTAAATACTGCCTTTCTCCTTTTACTATTTGTTGAATTGCAAACTTTAAATACACTTTTTGGGTTGCGATTGTTGCCTTCTGCATTTCTACAGAATGTTTTGAAGTAACAGCTTCTTTCGACACTCGATGTTTTACCAGAATTTCCCTAATATTAGCAAACCGATATCCCTCCATCATCAGACAAGTCCACAAATGATAATCCTCAGCAAATACAAAAGTTTTATCATAGAGAAATCCTCGTTTTGCAATATATTCATCTAAACTACTTTTTCTCATAATTACACTTGGATGTACCACCGTATTTTGTAACAACAACGAGGCAGCAATAGCACGATGCTCCACCAACGGATACAAACACCCCGTTGCATCACCAAACAATTCCATACCTCCTCCACAAATATCTACTTCCGGATGAACTTCCATAAAATCAAACTGCTTCTTTAATCGATCTTCCGTCATAAGATCATCCGCATCCATACGCACAATATATTTCCCTCTCACAGCAGCTATGCCCGCATTCATGGAGTCCATATATTCATGTTCCCTATAAATATATACAATACGCGAATCTGTAAATGATTTTATTATCTCTTCTGTCTGATCAGTAGAACCGTCATCTACAATAATCAACTCAAAATCCTCAAAACTCTGCCCCAATATACTAGGAACAGAATCAAATAAATAAGATCCCATATTATAAGTGGGCATCACTATACTAATAGCAGGGGTTATTGACATAATCTATTTAACTTAACAACAAAATCACCACAAAAAGAAACAAATAATCTCAGATACAACTATATTAGTAAATTTATCCATCTTTATCCAAATCCCAACCAATCCATTGTTTAATAATATTCCATACTTTTTCGTCCCCCTCCGTTTTTATTTTATTCTTAAGACGTAATTTATTTCGGCTCAGAGTTTCAGAAGTCTTACATAAAACCTCACAAACTTGTTTATGAGTTAAAGACGTACTAAATAAAAGACAAATTACAATTTCATAATCAGTGAGCATACACTTTCTCAATGCCTGTACAAACTGTGGGGCCATTTTCCTGTGATAGGCGATATAACTTTTAAACTGCGATACTTCAATCCTCAACAGCTTACTCTTCTCCTTAACACTTAACTTCAAGCGGGCTTCCAAATTTAGTCCTTCCAGGACTTGCGAAACACGTTCATCTACATCTTTTTTGTCCCCTATATCTTTCAGTAATAGCCCAATCTGAACTTCTTTTTCCGCAATCAAACGTTCAAAATCCTTCGCTTGTTGTTCCTCTTTCTTTACTTGCTCAGCCAATGCCTCCCTTTCGATTTTCAAGTCACTGAGAGTTTCAATATTTCTTTCTGATTTTTCCTTTACCAATCCCAGTTCTGTCTCCAGAGACTCCAATTCATCCTGATGTCTGATAAGCAGCTCTTCCAGCTCTTGCTCTTTCTGCCTCTTATATTTTCGATGAATATATACGCCGCCATACCCCATGCCAACAGTTACTGCAATCAATCCTACATTAGTCAACACTAAATATACCAACTTTACCTTCTGTTCGGCATTTTCACGAAGCAATATCTCCTCATCATACATACTTTGTGCTTTGGAAATGGATTGCCTATAAACAGAATCAAGATGCTCAATATAGATATTATCAAGAGCAGGAATACCCTTTAGCAACGCCAACATACTATCAGAATTCTGCAATATAGACTTTTCCGTTTGCTTTAAATCCAGTCCCACACCTTTTTTCTGACTACAAGCACCCAACAAAAGAAGGCCAACAAAAATCACAACAATAAACACACGCATACATATTCACTTTTTAGAATAGCTACAAAGTTAAAAAAATCCATACTTCATTGCCCCAATTCCAACTGATTTTTTACTAAATGATAATATTTACCCTTACGGGCAGTTAGATCTGTATGAGAGCCTTGCTCTACTACAAAACCATTATCGAGTACAATAATGTTATCGGCATCTTTCACCGTACTCAGACGATGCGCAATAATCACTACTGTTTTATTTTTATAAAACTCTTTCAGATTCCCCATAATTTCTTTTTCATTAGTGGCATCCAAAGAAGATGTAGCCTCATCAAAGAAGATAAACTCCGGATTCTTATACACTGCCCGAGCTATTAAAATACGTTGTTTTTGCCCACCGCTTAAATCAACACCTGCTTTCCCGATTTTTGTATAATATTGCATAGGAAGCCGCTCTATAAATTCATCAATACAAGCTATACGAGCAGCCTGTTTCAAGCGTACTTGATCAGGCTCTTCATCAGATAAGGCAATATTATCGGCAATAGTACCGCTAAAAATATATCCATCCTGCATTACAACACCACATTTCTCACGCCAAGCATTTACATCCAGTTCTTTCATAAGTACTCCACCTATTCTCAACTCCCCTTTTTGTGGGTAATAAAAGGCCAACAATAACTTCAACAGTGTAGATTTTCCGCTACCACTTGCTCCCACGATTGCTGTCACTTTAGAACGAGGTATTTCTATATCAACATCTTTTAGTACATACGGATTAAAAGAACCATCATATTTAAAAGAAACATTATTAAGTCGAAACGCTTCAGACATCAAAGGTATCTCTACTATAGTTCTGCCAACATTCTCCTCCGTTACACTTAAAATATTATCTAAACGGCTATAAGCCAAAGCAGCATCTTGTGAAGTGTTACTATAATTCATTATCTGACTTACACTATTTGACAATTGACCTAATATATAAGTAATAGTTAGCATGATGCCAATAGACATTTCCCCTTTTATCACAAAAAAAGCACACCCACCAGTAATCAAAACATCCCTAAATGTACCCGCAAAAGAAGCTCCAAAAGAAATGATAGATTCGTACAGCATAGTCTTTAAAGACTGAGAATTAATGCTCTTCTGAAGTCCTTCCCATCGTGCCAAGAATGGATGTTGCGCTGCATTCACTTTTATCTCCATCATTCCATATACCAATTCATATTCTAGATTTTTCTTCTTTCCGATTCCTGTAAAAAGTGCATAACTCAAACGTTTACGAACTCTCAATAGACAGCGAGCCATAACAACTGAAATAACGCTAAACAATAAAAAAACAAGAAACACATAAATATTATAATACAGTAAGATACAAGAATATATAAGAAGATTCAAAAACATAAAAAGAGACGAACTAACTGTAGTAGTCAGGAAATTTCTAATTTTCCCTTCGTCTTCCAAACGTTGTAACAAATCCGCACCCAATTTTGTATCAAATAGGCTGATAGGTAGTTTTACCAACTTCCAAATATACTGAGTAGAAATTGCCAAACCAACCTGTAAACCGGTTCGATATAATAAGCAACGATTCACAGCCGACGAAAACAAACTTCCCGCATATAATGACATTTGCCCTAAAAGTAAAAGTAATATCAAATTCAGATTTTTAAGTGCTATACCATCATCCATAATCTTCTGAAGTAGAAAAGGAATTAATAAGCTACAACCAAAAATAATCCCAGATAGCATTAATACACCTAGCAGATTTCTTTTCTGTTTGGAAAGATATCGAAAAGTTGATAAGAAAGCTATTACTTTCTGTTTTATTGTTTCTTGTTGGACAGCTTCGTCCCTAAAAGTTTCCACGGGCTCTACAACAACTGCAACCCCCTGTCCCCCATTTGGTGCCCACGCCTCTAAAAATGCAGACTCTTCCAATTTTATTTTTCCATAACCCGGATCAGCTATATAGTAAATATTTCGTCCTCTATTTTCCTTTATACAATAAAGTACCACATAGTGCTCTTGTTTCCAATATAAAATAGCAGGAAGAGGCATTCTTATCACTTTTTCCTTCGATAAATGAAGAGGTACAGCATGTATACCTATGCGTTTGCATCCATCTAAAATATCCTTCAATGAAACCCCTATACGAGTTACTTGACAATAATCTTTCAAAGTAGATATAGAAATTTGTTTCCCATAATAAGCAGCTATCATTTGTATACATGCCGGGCCACAGTCAGCACCTTCTAATTGGCTTCTAAAAGGGAATCTCATACCTGTTTAACCATATTATAATAGAATCGATCCAGAACAACCCTATCTTTCCCTGTTTCATCCAAACCACGGATACAATCAATACGATCACCACTATCTAATATACGCTGAGTACAAGTTCCTCCACATAACGGAGCAATTCGACAATCGCAGCACATCTCTTTTGATAAACGTTGATTCATTCGCCGGCCCATTTTATGCGCGTCCCATTCAATATCACCCGAAGCATTTAATACCCCCAATCTATTTTCGTGAGTAAAATCACGAGCAGTACATTTATATACATCACCGTTAAAATTAATCAATGCCTGATTTTTCCGATCTGCATAACAAGGTCTCCACACTTGATTTAAAATTCGAGAGCTAACTCGCAAGCCCAAATTTTCAAAGCCATCAATACATTCTTCTAAACAATCCTGTAATACTAAATCATTAGAATCTCCATCTTGCCAAACACGTTGAAAATCAACTGCAAGAAAAAGTTTATCACTTTCGGGGATATCTTTTAGATCTTCTATAATTGATCGTACGGAGAGCAAATTTGCTTGTGTATAATTAATTCGTAATACTACATAAATACCGACATGAATCAATTTTTTTATACTACTTAAAATTTGATTATATGAGTCACCTCCATTATATGGATAACGTACTTTATTATGAAATTCTCGCCCGCCATCTAAAGTTATTTGGAATGAGGAAACATTAAGTTCCTTCAATTCATTGACCATTTGTTCTTTAATCAAATATCCATTTGAAGTGATTCCAATAGAAGAATCAACGCCATATTCCATGCACAACAACTTTAAATGCTTCAAAATGGGTTGTACAACATCAGTATAATATAATAAGGGCTCTCCGCCAAAAAAGCCTAAATGAAACCTCTGTGTATGATTTAACTTCTTAATGACATTCTCAAGATGCTTTTTTACCCTTTCAAGAATATCAACCTCCATTTTAGATTTATACAAATGATTTTCATAACAATACCAACATTTAAAATTACAATTAAGGGTTGGATTAATAGTTAAATAATAATCACTATCTTCATTTTCAACTTGATGAATACGTTCTTTCAATAAGCCAACCTCATCAATATAATCCTCAACCAAACACCCTGATTCTATTAATTTCTCATAAAAAGAAGAGAATTTGATCTTGATTTCCTCAACCGATAACATAAAAAAAGCGTCACAGACATTCTTCTTCATAAGTATATACATATTTGCATAAGAATTATAAAGTAGAAAATATCCAGTTGACAAAGAAATGACATTATTATATATGCTCCGCTTCATAGTATTACAATTTTATAAAAAGGGAAACAAAGTAAGGGGAAAATCCAAAAGATTAATTTTCTTAAAACTATTCATATTACAATAATTACAAGATAATTAATATTTAGATCATCCCCCTATTTTCAATTCTAGTTAGCAACCAGCATTTACACAGCTAACATTTTTGCAGTCGACATCATCCCTTGTATCACTAGGATTCGTACAACCGGCATTAGTACAACCCAGATTGGTTGTTTTTCCTGTAGAATTACCTCCTACCAGCATAAGGAACTGTTCATCATCATTGATAACATTCTGAGTTTCCAAATCTTCGATAAACTCAGCAATTTGTGTAAATTTTCCGTTCATAATCATTCATTTAAAAATTAATAATTTTATTAATTATTGCGCATTCAAGCGCTCTTTTCCTCTTGAAGATGTTCCTTTATGATATTTGGCTCCCGATACTTTTTTACGCCCAAACGGAATACTGATCCCAACGTAATATTTACGAAAATTATAATCTGTATGATTATAGGTACGATAATCATCTGTGAAGAAGTTACGCTGACTTGCTTTATACAGAAGTTGACCAATCCCAAAGTTTAGAGATATATTATTCTTAAACACTTTACGCACTCTCAAACTTACTTGGTAGCTCTTTTTCCCTTCATACTCGGCTTGCTTTATAGCACTGGAACATCTAAAACTCCCTGTCACGTTCCAGTCATATTTCTTAGACAACAATATATTTGCATTCAATGTACCGTCACCCCAGAAATCAGTCACATTTATTTTATATTTATCAAAATGCCCATAAGCACGAGTATAACTCCCAATCAATGCAGCATTTAGAGTCAGGTAATTATTGAAGAATGAATTATTCCAGCTAAAAAGAGCAAGCACCGAATGATTACGCCCATAAGACTCTGTACGGATCTGTGTATATCCTCCTTCCATAGGAGTTTGAAAACCAGTGACTCCTTTCCCTGTCAGATATCTAACAGAAAAAATATAATGCCTTTTAAGCACATAAGTTAACGAAGTATTAATCTGATAAGGGGAAATCACATCCGGATTATTCACACGATATACCGTCGGACTCACCCAATAACGAAAAGGATTCAACAACACTAATGGAATACGCACAATGGATGTATTCAATGAATATGCCAACTGATGATCGGAATTAGGATTGAAACTCAATGACAATGACGGCAGAGGAGTCAAATCGTGATGATTCATACCTTCACCAGTAGCTACCTGGTTCCCATGACGATACACATATTCCCCACGAAATCCTAATGTACTTGTAAATTTAGAATTCCACGTATGATTGTAAGTCGCATATACAGACAAATATTCTTCATTCATATTGAATCGATTACTCTTCTGTAAATCACTGACATAATCTCCATTTTGAAAATCACCATAAAAAAAATTGTTATATCCATTTAGATGATAAGCTTCAACTCCCACTTGAAGTCTACGTGTCGGAGTAAAAACATGTAGATACTCTACCTTCCCCGAATAAGTATTATACTGCTCATCTGTATTCTGGCTAAACCGTTCATAAGGCTCATCAATCATATCTCCATAGATACGAGAATAATCCAACAACTCTTCATTCTCCTTATTTGTATGCAGATAATCCGCATCAAAAGCAAACTGGCTACCATTATCACCTACTTGCAAACGATAATTCAAGTTGGCAGACAAAGAGAACTGCGTGACGTCTCCCAAATTCCGGGCATAAACAGCAGAATCAAGCCGAGTTGTCTGCAATTGTCCATATAAAGTTGTTCCATCAAGATTATTTCCGCGACGAGCATAAAACACATCAACAGACGCTCCTATTCTCTGCCTATCGGATAATTGATAATCCATTATCACATTTGTTCCCCCGTATCTATGATTCAGCCGAGTTGTCTGATCCACATAGTTACGTAATCCATCTTTCAAATAATCATATCGGACTTCTTGATCGTACCGTTCTCGATTCTTATTACCATAGCTACTGATAGACAAGGCAAACTTATTTTTCTGATAATCCAAATATAAATTGCCATCGTAGCTATTATACACACCCTGTTTATCATTCAATGAAACCGTTCCTTTCCACCCTTGATTTTCGTCTTTCTTCAGAATCAAATTCAAAACACCATCATTAGTACCAACGTGATACTCGCTGCCCGGATTAACAATCAACTCAATACGATCTATTTTTTCTGCGGGAAGGCTCCGCAAATAGCTCTGCATCGCTTCTCCTGACAAGATACTCTTTTTTCCATTTATATAAAGACACATCCCATTCTTACCCAACATACTGATCCGTTCATCTCGCATATCTATCAACGGAGTAAAACGTAAGAGTTGAGCAGTATTATTACCTCTCACAAGGTTAGAGTTAGCTATAGAAAAAATTAAACGGTCATTTTTTTGAGTAATAATGGATTTACCTTGTATTACCACTTCGCCCAACTCTACACTGGCAGGCTTCAATACAACGGTAGAAGGCAATTCTATAGCTGATCTATAGTCTACGTTCCCATAACCAAGATAAGAAATCCGTATCCACTCACTTTGCCAATCAACATTCAAATTAAAAGCTCCAACGCTATCGGTAGTAGTCCCACGCAGTAGACGATCGTCCCCTGACTGCAAACAAGCCACTACTGCCCCTACCAGAGGACGATTCTGCTCATCCAAGATTACTCCTTTAACCCTTACACTTTGTGCAACTATCTCTAAAGAAAAAAACAAGCATAGAAACCATACATAAAATTGTCTGTGATTCATTCGTTATTTGTATTAGAAAAAGGATTTAACTTCAAATTACGATGCAAATATAAACAAAATAAGCAACAGAAACGGAAATCCTTCATAGACAAATACAAAACAGCACATTATCAGATATATAGACATCCAGATTTCATCTATCAAGTCATTTTATTAGCAATAAATAGACAGCATAAAACATTCCTCACCGAAAATAACTATAAGCATTGTATCCTATTTTTCACATTAGCCGAAGCCCCCGAATGGCTTTTAGCACCCGACACTTTCTTTCGTCCGAAAGGAATAGATACATTTATATAATAAGATCTGAAATCAGCATCTTGAGACAGTAAATTATAACTATAGTTATCATATTCTTTGTATCTACGAGGCTTTGAATGAAGTAAAGAGTTCACGCCTGCTTTCAAAGATATTCCATTAGAAAATCCTTTCTTTAACTCTACACTCAATCGGAAAGATTTATTTGAATTCTCCTGCGCCATTTTCATCCCGCTTCTATATCGATATGTACCTGTTAAGTTCCAATCATAACGTTTAGATAATAGAACTCCGGCATCAACCGATCCACTATAAGACAAGCTTCTCACATCAATCTTTGTGTCTTCCAAATTCCCGTATGAACGATAGTATTGACCATCCAAAGACAAGTTGAAATAAAGATAGTCATCAAAGAATGAATCATTCCAATTAAAAACACCATTCAACATATGTACTTTTCCAAAGTTTGCGACAGTTTGCTTGGTCATCCCCCCTTCGACCGGAATATTAAAGTGGTTTACACCGTCTTTTGAGTAGGCATAACTGAAACTAAAGATATAATGTCGCTTTAGTACGTATTTCAACGAATTAATATATGCAACCGGAGTTTTAAGTTCAGGATTATTCTCTTTATAAATTGTTGGGCTAACGTAATAACGAAAAGGATTGTAATAATTAAAGGGGATTCGCAACATTCGTGAAGCAAAAGTGTATGACAACTGATGCTCCGGATGAATGTTGTACATCAGCACCAACATAGGTAACGGAGCGAACTCATGTCTGCTAATCTTCTCTCCTGTAGTTTTCTGCACGCCTTTATCATAAACATACTCGCCACGAGCGCCCAACACGGTGATGAACTTAGGACTCCAAACCCGATTGTATGTAATGAAACCAGCTACATAATCTTCATCAAAATCAAAAAGATTACTTTTCTGAGGGTCATTCACATAATTCTGGTCCCGATAGTTGGCATAATAAAAATCAGAAACAGAAGTCATACGATAATACTCAACACCGAAGTTCAGTTTGCTCATTGGAGTAAATACATGCGTATACTCAATCTTGGCAGAATAGGTATCGTATTTATCAATTGATTTTTGCTGAAATCGCATGAAAGGATCAGACACATTACCCTGCTCCACGTAAGAATAATCCAAGAAAGATGGATTGCGTTTCTCACTACACAGATAATCAACATCCAGCGCTAACATACTACCCTTACCATCTGTTTTCAGACGATAATTCAGGTTGGAAGAAAAGAAAAGAGAAGAGTGGTCTCCTAAATTTCTTGAATAGATCGTTGAATCGGAGACAGAGCTATTCAATGGGCGATACAAGGTTGTAGTAAAAAGATCCTGATCTCTCTTTTGATAAGAAAAATCGACCATTGCGCCAATCGTCTGTCCTTCTGCCAATTGATAGTCGGCCGTAAAACTTGTCCCTATATTCTTTGTCGAAGTGGTTTCTCGATTGCTGATACCATTGTAACGATTATCACTGAAATAGGAGTACTGGGCATCTGTCCGATCATAAGATTTGTTATTCTCTCCGTAAACGCTCGCAGAAAAAGCAAACTTCTTTTTCTGATAATCCAGGTACAGATTACCATCATACGAGTTATAGTGCCGCTGGCTATCACCGATGGACAGAGTCCCTTTCAGACCTTGGCTTTCGTCCTTCTTGAATACAATATTAATAATGCCTTCATTCCCATCGGTCCGGAAACTACTGCCCGGATCTGTTATCACTTCTATTTTATCTATTTTATCTGCCGGAAGACTCTGCAAATACCCACTGACAGCATTGGGAGAGATATTACTTTTCTTTCCATTAACATAAAGGGTCACACCATCTTTGCCAATCATAGACAGATTATTATTCTCCACCCTCATTAAAGGAGTGAATCGAAGCACTCCCATCGCATTGTTACCTTTAGTTATATTAACGTTAGCAATAGAAAACACCAACCGATCGCTCTTCTGAGTCACTATTGACCTGGCTTTCACCACTACCTCACCAAGCTCAACGCTTAACGGTTTCAGCACTATAGATAGCGGATCACTGTACCCATCTGTAATTTCAACATCCTCATAACCGAGAAAGGAAATGCGGAGCAACTCTTTTTCCCAATCAACGGAAAGAGAGAACCGACCTTCCGCATTACTCGTTGTAGCATGAAGCATCTGATTGTCGCTTTTCCGGAAACATGCTATAACAGCACCGGGCATCGCTTCGCTCCGTTCATCAACTATGGTTCCTCGTATAGTCGTGTTGTGTTGCGCTGCTACACTCAATGAAAAAGACAGGCAGACAAGCCATAGGTAAATCAATTTGTAATTCATAGTTTTATCAATTATAGTTTTGTTGTTTATCAAAATACAAAGCATTCGATGATTGTAAGGGCAAAAAATGAACCGGTTGTTTGCTCTACCGCCCGATCTTAGAGATTAGACGTAAACCTCTAAGAGAAGGTTGCAATAAAAAGAATATTCAAATAATAAAATCTATAATCCTCTTTTACCATTCTGTCAAAATGTATTTTGAAACTCCTTAGAATCAATTCTTTGCGCCTTGGAAACAAGGAGAGAGTAAAAAACGCAGGAATCGTATTTTCCGGAAAGTCAGAAAGTAAGAAAATACAGTAAAATGCCACCATAAGGACAAGACGAAAAGGATATTTGCTATTCAGAAAAGACCAAAAATCCTCGTAAACGTTCAGAATGACATTTTTAAAAAAAATTCTTCAAACTATGTTATAGAAGAGAAACAACTCTTTTCCCTGAATTAAGGGATGTTTCAAGAAGGAAAAACCATATTTGCGTCAGTAAACAAACTTTTTGTTTAATACGAAGTTAACTTCCTGTTCCCAAGAAGTTAATTCTTTGCCGACAGGAAGTTAATTCTTTGCCGACAGGAAGTTAGTTCTTTGCCGGTACGAAGTTAACTTCGTGCCGGCACCTCTTCCATAATCTCCCGGTAGGAAATGATCCGAAGAAGAATTTTCGATAAAACCACCTCTATTTCATCCTATTTCCCCAAAGCACGTGTCAGTAAAAAGATAGAATAGCAAACATTCTGACACTAAACTGTATTTTTAACTATCAAACAAAAAAAGCGCTGCCCCTCCTCTCCAATGTGAATAGGGACAGCGCCAATCGTTTATTTGTATAAGAGATCTACATCACGGCAGGTAACGTAACCTTGAAATTCGGATTTTCCGTATGTTGCCGGTGGATAATTCCAACCATTTTCTTCACAATATCCGGATTCTCGGCAGCTACATTATGGTCTTCATGGATATCTGTTGCCAAATTATAAAGAAAAGGAATACCTTTCTTAACAACCATTTTCCAATCTCCCATGCGTACACCTATCTGGTTCGTTTCATTAAATTCCCAATAGAGAAAATCATGTTTCTTCTGGTTCTTCTTACCCAACAGAGTCCGGGCAAAAGAAATGCCATCAAAATAATCAGATTCTTTCTTCTTATTCACATATTTTTTCGGGAAATTCTTCACACCCGTCAAATCACACAAGGTAGGCATAATGTCGTAAAAAGCACATTGGTGATCATTCACTGTTCCGGCAGCAACCTGACCGGGCCAACGAACAATAAACGGAACACGGATACCACCCTCGTAACACTGGCGTTTCAAGCCACGCAACTTCCCGTCACGTCCGAAGAAAGTGGGATCGGCCCCGCCTTCCTCGTGGGGACCATTATCACTGGTAAAGATGACAATCGTATTTTTATCCAATCCTTTCTCTTCTAACTTCTTCAGGACCTCACCCACATAATGGTCCAAACGGGTGATCATACCTGCAAACTGCGCATGTACATGGGTGATAGCGTTATATCGGGACCCCTTCTGACCACCAAAAGCTTTATCATCAGTAAACTGTGTCTTGTAATGGTTCAGAATAGAGTCTTCCGGCTGCACCAGTTCTGCGTGAGGCAAAGTATAGGTGAAAACACCGAAAAAAGGTTGATCTTCATTCTGTTTATCGATCCATTCCATCGCTTTCTGATGAATCAAGTCGGCTGAGTATTGAGTACGTTTATGATAATCGGGACCGTACATCGGATATTTGATATTCTCTTCCATCACAACACGTACGACACCCGTATCGCCCAACGACTGGCTATAACGGTTCAGGAAATTGGGATAATAGAGGTGGGCCTGAAACTGACAGATATATCCGTAATATTCATCGATTCCCCTTTTATCCGGAGTGGACACAGAACCTTCGTACCCCCCTGCCCATTTGCCAAACATGCCGGTAGTATATCCGTTATCTTTCATGATCTCAGGCAGAATGATATGTTCCGGATCATAAGGGTGTTGTCCGACAACCGAGAATTCTTTATTATCGCCATACATCACCGTAGATGCTTGAGTCCAATACTCTTTATTGCCACGTACTTCACAATGTCCGGTATGCTGTCCGGTCATCAACGACGCACGCGAAGGTGCGCTCACCGGACTTCCGGCATAGGCTTGCGTAAAGCGCATACCTTCACGGGCCATGTTGTCGATGTTGGGCGTACTGATGTATGGCTGTCCGTAACAACCCAAATCTCCATACCCCATATCATCGCACATGATAAAGATGATATTCGGTTTTTGAGGGTCATGTGCCTTCTCTTGATGGGCAAATGCTTGCGAGCTACCCAGCCCGACAAGCAATGCACTGCTATAAATGATTTTCTGGTTCATTCGTTGGGTTTATTTCGATTTCACCACAGATTACACGGATTTTCACAGATTAATAATTTATTTCACTGAGAGCTAAGTTAAATAATCTGTGTAATCTGTGGTGAGTTTGGTTCATTTATATTCCGCTTCAGTTATTCCCATCCCGGATTGTTAGGTGCAAGTGCAGGATTCAGAATAATCTCCTGGCTGGGAACTTCATAAAGATAATATCTCTCCTGCCAGCCTTCGCCTGCTTTGATAGGGTCGGGTTGCAGATAGATATATCCTTCTGTCATGGCTCCGTCGGCAGGATCCGGTCCGCCGGTCGTTTCATCCAACAAGAACTGGGCACCATGTCTGAACTTATCTTTCGTCATCCACATTCCTTTGAGTTGACGATTGAGGAACCAGGGAGCCATTCTCCAACGACGGATATCATAGAATCCGAAGCCTTCACCCATTAACTCGATAATACGTTCACGACGGACTTCCCACAAAACAGGATCTACCAGAACACCTTGTTCATTACCTTTCGGGTAATAGCGGCCACGATTCGGGTCAAAGCTATCGTTGATCTCGGCAACCTTCATATCTGCCACACCGGCACGTTTACGCAGTTTATTGATAGACTCGTCGGCCACTGCCTGAGTGAACTGTCCTGTCTCGCACATGGCCTCAGCATAATTCAGCAATACCTCTTCGATTTTGAAGATAGGTTTATCCGATGTATTCAGAGTGATACCTCCATTTCGGTTCGTTTCCCAGTTGCTCCAATTCTTCCAGAAGTAGTATCCTGAACGGCTTCTCACGAAACCTGTAGCTCCGATACCTCCCATAAAGTTGGGTGAAGAAGGAACCAGTGAGGCTGCCCAGTTCTGTCCGGGCAGACGTTTCATGCCGATACCGGGGTTATCACACGATTCGTTAGGTCCCATTATGTCAATGTATTCACGGTCGGCAGGATCATCGGTATAATCCCATGTTCTGGGATCATCTTTCGTCTTAGCCTTCGCTTTTACTTTATACGGAGGCATCACCACGTGATATAAACGCGGGTCACGGTCGCGGAAAGTAGCGTATGGCGTTTTGTCTCCATGATAGTTCTCAGAAGTAGCAATCGGCCTACCGTCCTTACACAGATAAAGATCAACTGTATGCTGGTTCATCTCCACATTATGGCTATCCATGTGTTCCAATGCACTGAAGTTGGCCATCTTGATGTCCTGAACAAACTCCATGTACAGGATGACTCCCGGCACTTTGCCCAGGTCTTCTGTAGTCCACATCTCCCCATATCCGGCTGCAGGCTGACCGTCTGTTCCGTAGTAAAGAATAGGATAATCATTCATCAACAGGCGAGACACCCGGATACATTCGTCAAAGAACTTCTGGGCACCCTCCATTCCGTGATATTTGCGCCAAGTGGCTTCACGCAACGTAAATCGTGAGATAGCTGCACGAATACAATCACGATTGATGGTATTCGCACCGTCTTGTTTCTCAAAATCCCCGATATTCGCTTCAGCCCATTTCAAACGATTCAATACGGAGTCTGCTACAATCTCACGGTCAACACGGGGGCCGTAAGCTTCGGGAGAACTTTCGTTAAGAACCGTATTGACCCAAGGCACTGCCCCGAAACGGTTGATAAGCTCCATGTACCAATATGAGTGGAAGAAATATCCCACCGCACGCCAATGGTCTTTTTCAGCATCAGTCATTTCTGACTTATCGATATTGGCAAGCAAGATGTTAGCACGACGGAATGTGCCGGAAAATCCCCAGCCATTGCCCGAAGCCACACTCTGCACCCTTCCGAAAGCATAGTCATTACCTGACTCATTGGCACGACTCTCCAAGTATCCGGCATTCATATCACCTGCGTAACAAGATCCTTGCCCGGTTCCGTTGATAGTATTGGCTATATTATTGTCTTTGAATATCTCATAGCAGGGCCATGCAAACGACTTAAAGTTATCGTAAGATTTAAAAGCATTATTCTCTGTCAGACTGGTGACAGGCGCATGCTCCAAAAAGCTGTCATTACATCCGGCCAGTCCGATTCCGGCTAAAATAGCCAATGATAGATATATCTTTTTCATTTTTAATTCTTGGTTATGCGTTTATAATGTAAAGTTGATACCGAACGAAACAGTACGGAATGCCGGATAGTTCCAGCTCAAGGTTTCAGGATCGATACCTGAAGGCAATGAAGAGAAAGTTGCCAGATTCTCTACACTGACAAAACCCTTCAACTGATTCAAGCCGATTCGGGATATCCATGTTTTAGGAACAGTATACGACAAAGTAACGTTCTTGATGCGGAAGTAAGCGGCGTTAGATAAGTATCTGTCTGTCTTACGTCCATAGTTGGAGCCGACTGTCGGATTCTGTCCGTACATACGTGGATATTTTGCATTCGGATTTACAGCAGTATAATCTCCATTGGCGGCATCTACCGGTTTCCAGTAGTCGGTCAGACCGTCAAATAACGGTTGGTACTTGATATCATTCACTGAGTAAATGTACATCGGGAATACCAGGTTGTTGGCAATCCATGCATCACGTTGACCGGTACCCTGCATCATAATATTCAGGTCGAAACCTTTATAATTGGCACCGAGAGTAATACCATACAGGTATTTAGGCAGGCTATTACCTATTACTTTCTGGTCACCGGGGTTATCCAATGTACCGTCTCCGCTGTCGATCTGGTTCGTACTCTTATCGTCATCACGGAGATTCTTGAATTTCAAGTCACCGGGACGCGGGCTGACACCTTTAATAGAGGCTACCCCGTCTTTAAGTTTCCAGCTGTTGGTATCTACAAAATCATCTACTGTATAGAATCCGTCTACTTCATATCCCCAGATCTCACCCAGTCTTTGTCCCGGATAGAAATTACTCAGCAATTTAGAAGCAGCATTGTCATCGTACTTAGTGATTTCAGAGTAGCTGTCAGAAAGATTGAATCCGACACGGTAGTTGAATTTACCGATGCGGTCTCTCCAGTTCACAGCCAGTTCCCAACCACGGGTACGCATATCAGCTGTATTCTGGAAAGGAGAACTTGCACCCACAACAGCAGGAAGCTGCATACCCGGTGCCAACATTCCTTTTGTGTCACGCTGATACCAATCGAACACGGCATTCAGACGATTGCCAAACATATTCAGATCCAAACCGATATCAGTAGTCGCTACTTTCTCCCAGGTAAAGCTTGTACTTACCAGATTCGGCAAAGAGTTAATGGCAGTTACATAATCACCGCCTGACAACCAGCCGTTGTACTTGTTACTAACACTCATAGTCGGGAAATATGCATAGTTCACTACATTCTGGTTGCCGATCACACCATAAGATGCACGAATCTTCAGACCATCAATATAATTGCGTGTAACCTCCATAAACTTTTCCTGAGCCACGTTCCATCCCAAAGATACAGACGGGAAGAAACCGAAACGGGAATCTTTCGGGAATTTGGATGATCCGTCATAACGCCCGTTCACCTCCAGCAAATATTTATCCATGTAGTTATAATTAACCCGGAAGAATCCGCCACGAACAGAATATTCATTATAGCTGTCTGTCGCTTTCAGGTCACCAGTACCTGAGCCTAAGGCCGGCACTTCGATAACAGCTTGATTGTAAGACAACACATTTACTCCTTCCGTATATTTAGACTCCTGGTTGAAACCGGCCATTACGCTAAAATGGTGGTCTTTCTTAATATCAAACTTATATGTACCATAAATATTGAAGGCATTGTAATCGGTGAACTGTTTTTCTTTCTGCAAATAGTCTTTTGCAGCATTCCAGATGTTGTTACCTCCCTGTATGTCTGTATACTGAGTTTTTCCGGTATAGAAATTATAGTCATACATGTTTTTGTCAAACGTGTATTCAAATACCCCTTCAAAGCCTTTGAATGGCTTCAAAATAGATTTCACGAAAACACGCGGATTGTCATACGACTTTTTCCATTTATTCGCCAACAACACCTGATTGCGCGGTGTATTGAAAGGCAAATCCTGAGAGATTGTAGAACAAACGTCCGCAGGCATATTACCTTCCGGTTGATAAGAAACCTGATTACTACCGAACATGCTTCCCAGGCCGGAACTCGGTTGTGACTGATTGGTACGCGCATAGCTCATTGTCAGCTCCTGAGTAAACCATTTGGTAATATCAGCAGAAATATAAGAGTTGATATTCAGACGTTCATACGTATCTTTATCGGTAATCAAAACACCGTCCGTAGATACATATCCGGCTGACATACGGTAACGCAACTTATCTGTACCGCCGGATACAGAAAGATTATGATTCATCTGGAAACTGGTCTCCATAAAATTCTTATATGGATCATGTTCGTTCAGATAATATAAGGCTCCGTCCGTATCGGCAAAAATACCATCACCTACAGTTTTGATAGATGAAGGATCCTGCCTGTACTGTGTCAGGTATTCCTTCCATTTTGAAACACTGGGTGAACCATAAGACCAATAAGCATCAGAATATCCTCCATCCTGATAAGCCTGCAGGTAATCCATTAACGATGCTTGCTTCGGCAGATTCATTGCAGTAGCAAAACCGAAATTATTGTTATAGTTCAGGCGGAAAGCCGTAGCTTCTTTCGGACGTTTAGTAGTCACCAGAACCACACCACCGGCCGCACGCGCACCATAAATAGCTGCCGAAGCAGCATCTTTCAGTACCGTCACCGTTTCGATATCTTCCGGATTCAACATGTCGAGGCTACCCTCTACGTTATCAATCAAGATAAGAGGCGCGACATTGGCACCATAGCTTCCGTCGCTATTCTTGATACCTACTGAATAGGCACCACGCAGTTGGAATGACTTTCCGCTACCCGGTGCATTCCCGCTATTAGATACCAGCAGTCCCGGAACCGTACCTTGCAATGCATCGGAAGCTGTCATAATAGGACGGTCCCCGATAATCTCATCCATTTTGATAGATGAAACAGCACCTGTCAGGTTTGCTTTCTTTTGTGAACCGAAACCGACTACCACTACTTCGTCTAAGGTACGAGAGTCATCTTTCAGCACTATCTTCAAAGGAACACCGGCCACGGCTTTCACTTCTTGTGTTACATAACCGATATAAGAGATAACGATAACAGCACCCGGATTTACCGACAAAGAGAAATTTCCCTCTACATTACTGATCGTACCATTCTGGGCATTGTTTTTTTCCATAATGGTAGCACCAATAATCGCCTCTCCCAGGTTATCCCTGATATTACCTTTTACAACGATCTTATTACTCTGCTGTGGTGTGGAAACGACCTCCGGAGCACTCTTCAGAATAACTTCATTGCCCTTGATGACATAGCTGATACCACTGTCTTTAAACAGCACATTCAGTACCTCCTCTATGGAGCCTTCACAATTGATGTCACGAATCTTTGCATTACCCAAATCGGCTGCCTTGTAAAAGAACGTATATTTACTGTTCTTTTCAATAACCTGGATAGCCTGTTTAATGCTCATTGCCTTTCCCTGCACGGCTATCTGTCCCTGCACGGCAAAAACGGACATAGGATACAGGAGCATAAACATAATTACGCCTGCCAGAAAACGCCTGTTACAGACGCTAAAACATTGTCTCATGTCTTTCATTTTTTTGATTATACGATTAATTAGTGATTGATAAAAAGCGATTATTTATAAATAATGATTTTCTGTGTTTCTTTTCTAAATTTCAAATTCATATTGATACAAATCTTTTCGATGACTTTAGATGCAGGGTCATCATAACGCATATAGCCTGTGAATAAGTCATTTCGGGATACTTTCTCATCGAGCTCTACCGGAATGTGGTAAATATCATGAATGGCTTCTATCAAATCATCCATACGCATGTCGACAAATTTGTAACGTCCCTCATCCCAACTGATATTACCTATATTCTTTAATATCACTTCATCCTTTTCGGGATGAAAAATAATCTGTTGCAAAGGTTTCATTTCAATCTTCCTCTGCGAAACCTTAGCGTTGAAATCAACCTTTCCACTGAAAAGAGTCACTTCCGTACCATACTGCCGGGTGGACTGAACACGAAAAACCGTCCCTTTGACTTCTACAAATGCCTGATCAATATATACCTTAAAATTACGTCCCTTACGTTTGGTTACCTCAAAAGTAGACTCTCCCTCCAACCATACTTCCCGTTGATCCATAAAATCCTGTGAAAAACGGATTCGACTTCCGGCTTGCATCCAAACCCTTGAACTATCGGGAAGCACGTACAACCTGCTATTTGAAGAGACAACCTCAGTATACTCAATGGCATGTTGCGAAGTGACAGGCTCCTCATTAAAAAAGAAGATACTTCCCCCAACAACCAATAGCACTGTAATACATGCAGCGAGAGCAATCTTCAAGTACCTGAGCTGGAGCCGTTGCTTACGTTCAAAAGGAGTCTGACATTTGGAATCAATCTTATTCCAAATCCTACTTTCAACAGCAGTATCATCCACTATATTCCTTGCAGCATCAAATTGTTTTTTCATCTTTGTCTCCACAACATTCCAGTGCGCCAGCTCTTCTACTTCTCCCGGAGAAGACTTACCGGCAATCAATTTGCGGACAAGCCGATCGTATTTATTAGAAATCTTCATATTCTTTATATTTCTTTCCAAAAGCCCAAGCTATATTTATAAATCTATCCATAAATACACAATTTATAAAATTTCCCCCTATATGTTTTCCGCTTTTTTTCTGTTTTATAAATTGAGTATGCTATATTTGTAATCCAAACGTAACTCTTAATGAACGAAAAAGAAGCAATTATTAAACTGAAGACCCGCAATGATAAAGATGCCTTTGCATTCCTGTACCACTCTTATTGGGCTAAGGTTTACAACTTTACGCGACTTTATGTCACTTCTTTGGTTGATGTGGAGGAAATCGTTCAAGAGGTTTTTATTAAAATCTGGGAGAGCAGAGAGTCTTTGGATGAAGAGCAAAACTTTGCAGGATATCTGTTCATCACCATGCGTAACCTTGTTTTTAACCGCTCCCGCAAGAATCTGAACGAGGCTTTCTACCAACTGTCAGTGATAGAAGCAGTAGAAGAGTCATATGATATAGAAGAAGAACTGGATGCAGCCAATCTACGGACACATATCGAATCACTTATTTCAATGTTACCACCCCGGCAACAGGAAGTATTCCGTCTGAGCAGGGACGAAGAACTTTCTTATCGTGAAATTGCAGAGAAACTGCAAATATCGGAAAGAACAGTGGAACACCACATATCCGATGCTTTGAAGTTTCTAAGAAAAAACATCAAGCTTTACACATTATTCCTTTCATTATAAATGAAGTAGCGCTGCTCTTCCCCGTTGGGACAGAACAGCGCCGATCATCAGTTTTTATGAAAAACGAAACTTTCTTTCATAGAGAGGTATTACACTTACATAACAATTCTCTCTTCACAGAGATACTATTAACACTATATATAAACATGATGATTTTCATTAATAAATCAAAAATAAACATTTCTATAAAAATAAGAAATGGAAATCGACTAATAGAACAATTTAATCGATCAAAATGTTCTCTACATTTTCAGTAAACGTTTACTCAAATACCTTACCGGATACCAGACAGATAAAAATCCGACAGTAAATACGGTAATAAATATCACGATGACATCCCCCAAATGAACACTGACCGGATAGGAATCAACTACAAAATTACCTGCAGCATTACCTCCACCCAATGAAACTATCCCGTAGGCCATCTGAACCCAACATAGAACCAAGCCGAGTATAATCCCGATTATAGCCCCATAAAAGGAAATCATACACCCTTCGAAAAGGAAAATACGCGAAACAAGCCGATCGTCAGCTCCCAATTTACGAAGTGTATTCACATCTTCCTTTTTATCCAGAATAAGCATCGACAGCGAACCTATCACATTGAAACAGGCGATCACGAGAATAAAGGTAAGAAACAAATACGAAACCAATTTCTCTATCTCCATGATGCGAAACACATCCTCCTGCTGCTCGTAACGGTTACGAATAACAAAACCATCTCCTAACGCCTTCCCGATCTTTTCTTTCACTACAGAAATATTAGATCCCGGCTTTAGTTTCAGTTCTATTGCAGACACTTCGGTAGTATAATCAAGCAAACGCCGGGCAAAATCCAACGAAGTGAGAATATACTGTCCGTCATACTTCTGCTGATTGACTACAAACACTACACCGGGCGAATACAAATAATCCATATTAAAGGAAGCAGCCGGATTTGCAAGATTAACCTTTCCATTCCTTTTAGGAATATATACCTGCAAAGGATCGACAAACCTGATTCCGGTCCCCAATGTAGAGACAAGCTCAATCCCCATCACTCCATAATCCACAACAGAATCGTTCAACAAAAACTCGCCTGCTCCATAAAGGATACTATCTATCGCAGTCAACTGCTCAAAATTATCTTGTACCCCCTTTATAACAGCCATTGTTTGACGATCCTTGTATTGCACCATCGCATTCTCTTCAAGTGTTTCAGTCAACACATCTACTTCCGGCATCTGCCGGATAGCCTGAATACGCGGATCCTGTGCATCGAAAACTTTCCCTTCGGCAATCGTCACTTTCAGTTCCGGATCAAACACAGTAAACAGATCGGCTACTGTATCCTGAAAACCATTGAATACGGAAAGTGTACACACCATTGCCATCGTAGCCAATGCTACTCCACACACGGAAATAGCCGAAATGATATTAATGGCATTGTGTTTCTTCTTTGAGAAAAGATATCGCCGGGCTATGTAGAAGGGAAGATTCACTTCAACAAGGCATCTATCTTTTCAATGTAGTCCAGCGAATCGTCCACAAAAAATTTCAATTCGGGGATAATGCGCAACTGATGACGAACACGGGTACCGAGTTCGAAACGGATGGACTTCATATTATTATTGATATTCTTTACCATTTCTTCGCTTTTATCAGAAGGGAAGACACTTAAATATACGCGGGCAATGCTCATATCAGGGCTGATACGTACAGCACTGACAGATACCAACACACCGGGCATGGCCTTGGTCTGCAACAGAAAAATCTCACTGAGTTCTTTCTGTAACAAACGGGCTATCTTATTCTGTCTCGTTGTTTCCATAAACTTTCTACGTAATTATTTTATCAAACAAGCAATTAGCACTTGTTACAATAGAACACAAAATTAGAGAAATATATCGTTTGACAGATAAAATATGTACTATTTTTAATCTTCATTATTGAATTATTCTTCCAATGCTAAAGAGTAATCAACTAATACACATCTCACTTTTTACGAATAATGGTCAGTCCATCACGCAAAGGGAGGATTACTTTCTCCACTCGTTCATCATGTGCCACCAATTCGTTGAAAGCCTTAATACCGATGGTTTGATAGTCGTTGTTATGTGGCTCTTCCAGCACATGACCATCCCATAAAGTGTTATCGGCTATGATATATCCTCCGGGAGAAAGATGCGCAAGAGTCATCTCATAATATTCAATATACTTACGTTTATCGCCATCCACAAAAGCAAGGTCAAACGTAACTCCCAATGCAGGTATCAATTGGAGAGCATCTCCAATGTAGAATTTAATTTTATCAGCATAAGCTGAATTTTCGAGCCAGGGACGGGTAAAGTCTTCCTGTTCGTCATTTATCTCAAATGTGTGGAGCATTCCACCCTCCTCAAGTCCTTCGGCCAAGCAAAGGGCGGAATAGCCACTATAAGTTCCTATTTCTAATATCTGACGAGGCCGTATCATACGAACAAACATCTTCAACATACGCCCCTGCAGATGACCGGAAGCCATACGGGGACGCAGAAGCTTGACATGCGTATCCCGATAAAGAGCTTTCAGGTATTCACCTTCTTCATCGATATGCTTTAGGATATATTCGTCTAAAAGATCGGTCTCTTTCATCTCATCCTACAGATAACGGTTGCTATTAGGCAATACACTGTCACCGGCATGCTTCAAAGCATCTTCCACGACATTGATCTCAAGGAAAGAGGTTTGTGTCCCGGCTTTACCGCTACTCAGATAACCCACCATATCAGTAGGATGTAAACGTCCTTCTTTCAATAAACGACGCAGAGCGGCAAAATAATACTCCTGTCCGTTGGCCAACTCAGGCATGTAGATCGCCTCCACTCCATAAGAGAGTGCCAGGTGACGCATAGTTTTCTCCTTATAACAAATGGCAAGCACCGGATATTTACCACGGAAAGCAGCCAGATTACGTGCAGTGCGCCCTTGATAGCTATCAGTAATGATAGCGCGTATTTTTAGTTTAGTAGTTGCTTTCACAGCCTGTTTGGCAAGGAAAGCAGTCACGTCATTACTATTCTCATCCAGAGGAATACGGATATCATTTTCTTCCAATTTGTCTTTTTCAGCCTGCGCAGCAATCTTAGTCATGGTTTTCACAGCCTCCACCGGATATTTACCATACGCGGTTTCACCACTCAACATCAGAGCATCCGTACGATAATAGATAGCATTCGCAATATCGGTTACTTCAGCACGAGTCGGACGCGGATTATTTATCATCGTATGTAACATCTGTGTAGCTACGATTACCGGCTTCTTGGCAAGAATACATTTACGTATCAATGTACGCTGAATTCCCGGAATGCGTTCCTGTGGAACTTCAATACCCAAGTCACCGCGAGCTACCATCACTCCATCAGCGACTTCCAGAATCTCATCTATATTATCTACACCTTCTTGATTCTCTATCTTAGCAATAATACGGATATCGCTGTTGTGTGCATCCAGAATTTCACGAATATCAAGCACATCCTGACGGTTACGTACAAAAGAATGTGCTATGAAATCGATATCTTTTTCTATCGCATAAAGAATGTTATTACGATCTTTTTCAGTCAGAGAAGGCAGGTTGATGCGGACCCCGGGAACATTTACACTCTTACGGCTCCCCAAAGTTGCTTCATTCTGTACCTCACAAAGCAAATATTCGGACGTTTTATCAATAACCCGCAACTCAAGATCACCATCGTCAATCAAAATAGTCCCACCTATATTCAAATCGTGTACGAAGTTCGGATAAGAAACGGCAATACATTCACGGGTAGTCTCACGTTCGGGATCCCCCACAATTTTAACCTTCTCGCCAATCTGATAAAGTATTGGTTCCGCATTGGCAGTGGTACGTACCTCCGGGCCTTTAGTATCCATAAGGATAGCGATGCGATTGGACACGGTACGAACATTGGCAATCAACGCTTCAAACCCTTCACGACTGGCGTGAGCTGTGTTCATACGAACCACATTCATCCCTGCATCAAACAACTCTTTTATAAAATCTACATCGCAACGTCTGTCTGAGATGGAAGCTACGATTTTAGTCTGTTTCAGCAACATAATCTATCTACCTATTTATATTTATACCTATTTATCTAATAAAGCCTCAAGTGCCAGACGATATGAGTTCAATCCAAATCCACAAATCACACCTTTACAGGCACAAGCAATCATAGAAACATGACGGAACGACTCGCGGGCATGAACATTGGAAATATGAACCTCAATCACAGGAGAGGGAACGGAACGGATGGCATCCTGCAAAGCAATGGAAGTGTGCGTATAAGCTCCTGCATTCAAAATGATTCCATCCACATCGAAACCGGTCTGCTGAATTTTATCTATCATTTCTCCTTCAACGTTCGACTGGAAATAACCCAACTCCACATCGGGATATTTTTTACGAAGCTCACCTAAATACTCTTCAAATGTAACGCTTCCATATATAGAAGGTTCACGCTTGCCCAAAAGATTAATATTGGGACCATTAATAATTTGTATCCTCATAACACAATCCTGCTATTTTTAATACCTTTGTCTTCGAGAACAATATTTCAAGATGCAAAGGTAGAAAAAAGAAATGAAATTAGACGAAAAAACAAAAAAGAAGGATGTGCAAGGGTTGATTATCAAAAAGTACCAACAGTATCTGAAACTGGAAAAGTCATTATCCAAAAACACATTGGATGCTTATTTGACGGATTTGGACAAGCTATTGAACTTTTTATCGGACGAAGGTGTGGATATACTGGAAATCAGCCTGAAAGACCTTCAGCGTTTTGCAGCCGGACTGCATGATATCGGTATCCATGCCCGGTCACAGGCACGCATCATTTCCGGCATCAAGTCTTTCTTCCATTTTCTGATAATGGCCGATTATATAGAAGCTGATCCGAGTGAATTACTGGAAGGTCCCAAGATTGGTTTTAAACTACCAGAAGTATTGACTGTAGAGGAAATAGACCGTATTATCTCAACTGTAGATCTGAGCAAAAATGAGGGACAGCGAAATCGGGCAATATTGGAAACACTCTATAGCTGTGGTTTACGGGTTTCGGAATTAACCAACTTAAAACTATCAGATCTTTATTTTAATGAAGGATTCATTAAAGTAGAAGGAAAAGGTAGTAAACAACGATTGGTGCCCATCTCCCCCAGAGCCATTCAGGAAATAAAATACTATTTCATGGATCGAAACCGGATTAACATAAAAAAAGATTATGAGGATTATCTGTTTTTAAGCAGACGGGGAACACACCTATCACGTATCATGATCTTTCATCTTATCAAAGAACTGGCCGATATGGCAGGTATCACCAAAAACATCAGTCCACACACATTCCGGCATTCTTTCGCAACACACCTTCTTGAAGGAGGCGCCAACCTGAGAGCTATTCAATGTATGCTCGGACATGAATCAATTTCGACCACCGAGATTTACACACATATCGACCGTAATATGCTGCGAAGTGAAATCATAGAACACCATCCGCGCAACATCAAATATCGGCAAGAAAAAAGGCATTTCAATAAACAATAAAGTCTGGTTTGGCGTTATTTAGAGAGAGAAATAGTGCTGAACAGCTCAGGAATGCGACAGTTTTCATTAAATTATAATAAAATTAAGGGTGTATTTGCCTAAATGTATAAGAATTAATATCTTTGCGTGGCATTTATGGGCAATCCACAGATGCGTATTGAATAGACAAAATTTCAATTACAAACATTTAATTTATACCTAAAATGATCAAGAAGTTGTATTTGCCTTTACTTATGGCATTGGTTGTTGCATTGTCATCATGTAGCAACAAAATGGGTGCACTGTCATCTGATTACTTCACTACGACTCCTCAGGTACTGGAAGCTGTAGGTGGTAAAGTTCCTGTGACTATCAACGGAAAGTTCCCTGAAAAGTATTTCAAAAAGAACGCAGTTGTTGAAGTAACTCCGGTCCTGAAATGGGAAGGTGGACAAGTGAAAGGACAGCCTGCTGTATTCCAGGGTGAAAAGGTAGAAGGTAACGACCAGACTATCTCTTACAAGATGGGTGGTAATTACACGATGAAAACTACATTCGACTATGTTCCTGAAATGGCCAAGTCTGAATTGTACCTTGAATTCAACGCAAAAGTTGGAAAAAAAACAATCGTTATCCCTGCAGTGAAGATCGCAGACGGTGTGATCTCTACTTCTGAATTGATTAACAATACTTTGAGCAGCGCTAATCCGGCTTTGGGTGACGACGCTTTCCAACGTATCATCAAAGAAGCACACAACGCTAACATCATGTTCCTTATCCAACAGGCTAACATCCGTTCAAGCGAATTGAAAACCGCTAAGGAATTCAACAAGGAAGTTGCTAACGTAAACGATGCAGAAAACAAAAAGATCAGCAATATCGAAATTTCGGCTTATGCTTCTCCTGATGGTGGTGTAAAACTGAACACAGGTTTGGCTGAGAACCGTGAAGGTAACACAACTAAACTGATCAATAAAGACCTGAAGAAAGCTAAAATCGAAGTTCCGGTTGATGCTAAATATACTGCTCAGGACTGGGAAGGTTTCCAGGAACTGGTTTCTAAATCAAACATTCAGGATAAAGAACTGATTCTTCGTGTTCTGTCTATGTATCAGGATCCGGAACAAAGAGAGACAGAAATCAAAAACATCTCTTCTGTATACAAAACTTTGGCTGACGAAATCCTGCCGCAGTTGCGTCGTTCTCGTTTGACTTTGAACTATGAAATCATCGGTAAGTCTGATGAAGAAATCGCTAATCTGGCTGCAACAGATCCGAAACAGTTGAATCTGGAAGAAATCCTGTATGCTGCTACACTGACTAACGACCCAGCAAAGAAGGCTGACATCTATACAAAAGCTTCTCAGCAGTTCCCGAATGACTACCGTGCATTCAACAACTTGGGTAAACTGGCTTATCAAGCAGGTGATTTGGACAAGGCTCAATCATACGTGAAAAAGGCAGAAAGCATTAAAGCTGCTCCTGAAGTAAACATGAACTTAGGTTTGATCGCTCTGGCTAAGGGTGACAAAGCTGCTGCTGAGTCATACTTAGGTAAAGCTGCCGGTGCTAAAGAACTGAACGAAACATTGGGTAACCTGTACGTAGCTCAGGGACAATACGAAAGAGCAGTAAACGCATTTGGAGACACTAAAACAAACAGTGCTGCTTTGGCACAGATCCTGGCTAAGGACTACAACAAAGCTAAAAACACTTTGGCTGGTATCTCAACTCCGGATGCTTACACAGACTATCTGATGGCTGTTCTGGGTGCAAGAACTAACAACACTTCTATGCTGACAAGCAGCTTGAAGAGCGCTGTAGCTAAGAACCCGGCTTTGGCTAAGAAAGCTGCTACAGACCTTGAGTTCGCTAAATATTATACGAATTCTGATTTCATGAACATCGTAAAATAAGCGAGACTTAATTGAGAAAAATATAAAAAAGGAGTTGTCCGCCACATAAATGGCGGGCAATTCTTTTTTTTTATCTACAAAACCCTTACTTTCGCAGAAAAGAAATAAGAATGAGAAAGATAGGGATTCTATTTATTACCGTGTTTTGCCTGTTTGCCTGTAAAAGCAACAGCACCCAAATCAGTCTGGAAGGTGAACTTAAGGGACTGACTAACGACACACTCTACTTATATGGAACAGACGCTCTATATGATCGCATAGATACTATTTATGCACAAGAAGGTAAGTTTAGCTACAATCTCAACGTAGATTCGACAGTAATCGATACGCTCACAGCAACTGTACTCCTGATAAACGGGAATGTAGAGTATCCGCTCTTCCTGGACAAAGGAAACCAAATTAAGATAAAGGGAAATGCCAATGATCTCAGCCATTTGGACATAGATGGCAATGAACCGAACACAAGCTTGAGTCTTTTTATGAAAGAACAGAAAAGTTTGGGTCAGGCATCCAATAAAATGATGCAGGAAAAAGCCGAAACATTTATCCGCCAACACAACTCCTCACTGGCCAGCATTTATCTCCTCGACAAATATTTTGTGCAGACGCCACAGCCGGATTATACCAAAATAAAAGAAATAACCGAAAGCATGACGGGAGCACTCCTTGATCGTCCTTATATTGAAAATATCAGCGACTATATTGATCAACTGGAAAAAGTGACTGTTGGTAAATCTGCTCCTTATTTTAGTTTACCCAATAAAAAAGGTGAGAAGTTATCACGTTCAGCTGAAAAGTTCAGAGACAAATATCTTCTACTTAATTTCTGGGCTTCGTGGTGTGACCAATCATCCGAAACCAATACAGAGCTGAAAAGACTAAATAAGGAATATAAGAGAAACAAGAACTTTGCCATATTAGGCATATCGCTTGATATAGATAAGAAAGCATGGGAAACAGCCATCAGTAAAGATAGCCTGAATTGGGAGCAAGTATGCGATTTTACCGGTTTAAGTTCAGAAACAGCCAAGCAGTATGCAATACTGACGCTACCAACCAATATCCTGATCTCGCCAACCGGCAGAATTCTGGCAAGAGACATCAAAGGAGAAGCACTTACCAATAAACTAAAAGAATTACTGAAAACCGAAGAAAAGAAATCCGGAAGAACTAAACGCTAAAATCGAGTCACTAACCTCAAAATCATTAGAAACACGTGCTTATAAAAGTATTCGGAGCGGCTGTACAAGGCATTGAAGCAACCCTCATCACTATAGAAGTCAACAGTTCACGAGGATGCATGTTCTACATGGTAGGCCTTCCCGACTCAGCAGTCAAAGAAAGCCACCAGCGTATTCTGTCTGCCCTGCAAGTAACCGGGTACAAGATGCCTACCAGCAATATTGTTATCAACATGGCCCCGGCAGATATCCGCAAGGAGGGCTCATCTTACGATCTGCCATTGGCTATCGGAATGTTGGCTGCCAGCGAGACTATTTCATCCCAGAAACTATCTCGCTATATGATAATGGGAGAACTCAGCCTCGATGGAACAATCCAACCCATCAAAGGAGCTTTGCCCATAGCTATCAAAGCACGGGAAGAAGGATTTACCGGGTTAATCGTTCCTTTGCAAAACGCACGGGAAGCGGCAGTAGTCAATCACTTGTCGGTATACGGAGTGAGTAATATACAGGAAGTTATTGAATTCATCAATGATAAACACGAACTGACACCGACTACAGTCCAGACCCGTGAAGAATTTTATGCCTGCCAAAGTGACTTTGAATACGATTTTGCAGATGTGAAAGGACAAGAAAATGTGAAACGCGCACTTGAGGTGGCGGCTGCAGGAGGCCACAACCTCATTATGGTAGGAGCGCCGGGCAGCGGTAAATCGATGATGGCAAAAAGGCTGCCTTCCATTTTGCCCCCTCTATCCTTAGGTGAAAGCCTTGAAACAACCAAAATACATTCAGTAGCCGGCAAGTTAGGGCGCAACTCTTCTCTGATATCCCAACGTCCCTTTCGGGATCCACACCACACCATCTCACAAGTAGCTATGGTAGGCGGAGGCAGTTTTCCGCAACCGGGAGAAATCAGCCTGGCACATAATGGAGTCCTCTTTCTGGACGAGCTACCGGAGTTTAACCGCAGTGTGCTCGAAGTATTGCGTCAACCTCTTGAAGACCGTCGTATCACCATTTCACGCGTAAAAAGCACGATCGACTATCCTGCCAGTTTCATGCTGGTAGCGTCTATGAACCCGTGTCCGTGTGGCTATTACAACCATCCGACCAAACCATGTGTCTGTAATCCGGGACAAGTACAAAAATACCTGAATAAGATATCCGGTCCTCTGCTGGACCGGATTGATATTCAAATTGAAATAGTTCCTGTACCATTTGAAAAGATCTCAGAACAACGACAAGGAGAATCCAGTGCAGCCATCAGGCAAAGAGTGATTAAGGCCCGACAGATACAGGAAGAAAGATTTGCTTGTTATCCGGGAACTTATTGCAATGCTCAAATGACAAGCAAGCAACTATCGGCTTTTGCACAGCCTGAAACAAAAGGTTTGTCACTGTTGAAAAGTGCCATGGAACGCCTCAATCTTTCAGCCCGCGCTTATGATCGTATCTTGAAAGTATCTCGTACGATAGCCGATCTGGAAGGAAGCGGACAAATAAAACCAGAGCATTTGGCAGAAGCCATCAGCTACCGGAACTTAGATCGAGAGAATTGGGCTGGATAATGTTATGAAGAGCAAAGTTATAATGAAAGAAAACCTCCTTATCACACTCTGTCTTATCTTGTTATCATATGGAATGACCGGATGCAAAGACTCTACACAAACTTTGCTTAGTAAGTCTGTAGAAATGGAAAAAGTCTCTACAGACAGTATGTTGTTTTATCTTCAACAAATACAAGAACCAAACCATCTAACCAATAAACAGCGGGCTGAATACTGCTTCCAATTATACAAAGCCACATTGTGGAAAACTCAAAAGCCCAAAGATTCTCTACTTAAAGTATGCATCCCACTTTTTTTACAATATGGAGATACAGCCCAATGGTTACAGGCTCAACTGGAACAAGCTAACAGCTACTTTTACAAGCACCAGCCGGATTCTGTTTTACATGTCGCTTCATCCCTTCAAAACAAGAAAAAGTATATGACATATAGCCAACAGAGGTATTATTACAACATGCAAAAATTTGCCTACTTTAATCTAAAAAAATATTCGCAAGCCCTTGATCTGGCAAATAGCGTACTGACACTGAATAATCCATCTAATGATACTCTATCTTTATTTTACGACCATCGGAGCCGATTGGAAATATTAAAAAAAATGGGAAAGACAGACGAAGCAATAGAAGGATATTATAAGATGCTTGAATGGCTTGCCCCTTCAAAAGAATACCGTTATCTAAACTATTCCATAGCCGAAGATATTGTGAATTATCATCTACAGCAGCAAGATTTCAACAAAGCACTGGAATCCATGCTGGAGCTCCGCTCGTATCGCCGTAATCGTTATGACGTACCCTACTATCAATTGATCCGCGGACAAATATTCCAATCCTTGCACCAACTGGATTCGGCCCAATACTATTATAAACAAGCAGCTATCTCAACCTCACCATATATCGCGGCAGAAGCAACCTCCCGCCTGTTCCGGTTAATAAATGCGACACAATATCCTGAGCAGGCATATTATCTGGCAAAAAATGAAGATATACTGTATGGCAATCTTACATTAAACGTTAAGACAGAAGAGACTACCAGAAAATACAACGAAGCCAAGCTTCAGAATGAGCTGTATCAACTGCGTCTCACTCAGCAAGAGAAAGAATTATGGATGATGGGAATCACAGTTATTCTATTATTCATAGCCCTACTGATATCATTTTTCTATCATCAGGAAAAGAAGAAAAGATTGCTATCGGAGCGAAAACTGCAAGCAGAACAGGCAGAAGAAGAGGCTCGCCGATTGCAACACGAGAATGAATTATTGCATAAAGAAGCTGAACTAAGTGCGCTACGCGAAAAAGAGATTTTCATGCGTAATAAAGAAAGTGAAATGCGTGAAGCCCTATTCCGTCACATCTCTTTCTTCCAGAAGCTTCCTTCCCTCCATACAGAAAACTCTCCGGAAGATGGTCCAAACAGCCGGAAAATCACTGTAAATGATGCAGAATGGAGCGAAGTAAAACAAGCGGTAAATGATGCATTTAATAATTTCGTTGACCGGCTGCAAGAAAATTATCCGCAACTCAGTGAGAAAGATATTTGTTTTTGCTGTCTGGTAAAGATCAATGTGAACATACAAGACCTATCGGATATCTATTGTGTCAGTAAAGCAGCCATCACTAAACGCAAGTACCGAATTAAAACAGAAAAGATGCATATTTCTGATGAAACTCTCAGTTTAGACGCCATTCTCCAAAGCTTCTGATAATAGTTGTCCGCCAGACGAAAAGGAAATTCCACAACTAATACACTGAGCAACAACAAACTAAGCAACAGTCAAGCGTCTATTTTTGTCCGCCTGTTTTTTTGTCCTCCCTCCCACTAATAGCTAATTTTGCTATTACAAAACGCGTTTGATTATTCATCTAATTATTTATGCTTATGAAAACCAGAATGATTTATCACAGTTTGGCAATCTGCTGTTTATTGCCAACTTTTGCTTTTACAACGGGGGACAACGATCCACTCGCAAAATCACCCACAGTTGCCAAACTTACGAATACTCCCAATGGCCCGTTGATCAGTTGCGACTTAAAAGCACTGAAAGATACCGTAAATTTCCCATTGAGCCAGTTGACAGAAGAATTACAAATTGTAAAACTCGACAATCGGGATGAAGCGCTTATTGGTGACTGGGTACGAACGACCATCGGAGAGAAATATATTTTAGTAAGCAATAACAAACAGACCCCTTACAAACTATTCGATCGTTCGGGTAAGTTTATTGCCACTATCGGATCGTATGGACAGGGACCAAACGAATACCTTAATACATATGCCGAACAACTGGACGAAGCAAATAACCGCATCTACATTTTACCCTGGCAAAGCAACAAGATATTGGTATTTGACTTAAAAGGCAATGCATTAGACCCTATTCCCCTATGTTTGCGAGTTCCCAAAGGAAAATTCCGGGTAAATACTGCTAAATCAGAAGTCACAGTCACCGTTTTGCCATTCCCCAACTGGCCTGCAGTAGTATGGACTCAAGATTTAAAGGGTAAGCGTAAAAACTTTGTAGCACCGGGCAGTCTTTCTATGCCACAGGATTTCAGCAACGAAGTATTGATGGGAAATAATACCTCTGCTTATGATGTCATGCTACTCAAAATTATACCCAAACCAAGTATAGATACTCTATACCACTATAATGCCGCAAAAAACAAACTGGAAGGGCGTTTTACTGTAAAATATCCATCAAACGATAATCTGCCTTGGCACGGTTATCATGAGATACCCAATCATTTCATAGGCGATGTATCTTTCCCAGTACAAGTAGACGAGAACACATTCTCCAGTTCTAAACCGGCTTATTACATAGTTAACAAGAAAACTTTGCACGGCAATTATGTGCGTCTTTACAACGACTTCCTTACTACTCCCAGTTCGACAATCTACCCTTCATTCAGTAATGGGTATTATGTCACTAATATAGAACCACTGGCATTGAAAGAAATACTTGAGAAAGAAGTCAATAAGAAAGGACTGGCAGCTGACAGAAAGAAAAAGGTACAAGACTTAATTAAGTCTCTCAATGAAAACGACAATAATATCGTATTATTCGCCAAATTGAGAAAGTAAAAGAGTGATTGTAAATAGTAGCCATTGATAACTTAAGGGAAGTGCCCCGGTGAATTAACCTTCGGCACCTCCCTTATTGTCAAGCCATTGCGAATAATTTTCTAAAATCTTATAATAAATTTCTGCTATATAGAATCTGTTTCTTCCCGAGACTGTATTTACCAAATGTACGTAATAATCTATCAATCACCCCTGCTATGCCCCAACAACCCGAAATAACAAATAAAACAGTTGGATTTGCAGGACCTTTTATAAATACATTATCTCTCTATATGCTTAATTATAAGAAAAATAGTCCGGTTGCTTCTCCGTATTGATTATATATATGTAACTTATATCCTTTATTTAGCGGCAAACCTTTCATCGAGATAGTATAAGTCATATTCTCGATTGGATGGACGAGATCATGGACAAGGACAGTGTTATGTGCATCCTTAATCTCAATATTTACATTATCAAAAGTTGTATTAAATTTTATATACAATAACTCCTCTTCATAATTTATCGATGCTTCAACAGACGGTAAGCCTCTTACAACTTCCCAGCTTTCTGAAAGACTTATGTTCCGTTCCTGTACTGCGTTCAAAGATGTATTTTTTGTTATGGCTCTTGGAACCAAACAAAATAATAATGATAGAATAAATAGTAATTTTACTTTTTTCATAACTTGCTGTTTTTTTGATTAGACACAGCAAAATTAATAGCAAATTCAATAAATACATCCATTTTGCTGCAATTAGGCATGGACAATCACATATTGAATATCAGCAATTTATATATTTTTTGATGGACAAAGGGAATAATGCCTATCTGTTTCTCAAGCAAATGTTGTATTTATACCGAATAATTGGAAGTATATTGAAAAAAAGTAAAATCCGACACCGATTTTATGCTGTACCTAAGTTATAGGTTAGTAAATAAATGCTCGTAAAGAGTTGTTTTAGGTAAAGAGTTTAATCCAAGACGTTGGCGTAATCTTACTCTTTTTTTAGAGACAGAGTTTGGAGAAATACCCAGCAAGTCAGCTTCAATATTAGAATCGAAATTAAACATAACCAGACAACAGTACTTCCACTCCTGTTCCGTAAGTTCCAGACACAGGCTATATACATGAGATTTGAGATTTGGAAATGTATCCATACTCTCTTCCACTATGGAGTTCCATAGCTTTTCTGTCAATAAACCCTCTTCCCGGGGAGCTTTATGATTGGTTAATTCCAACAGTTTTTTATAAATGGGGGAACTATTAATTTTCACTCTTTGCAACTGATGATATTTTTGTGTTAAATTGTCAATTTCTTCTTGCAATTCATTAATTGCACCCTCATTTTTATCTTTCAGGTCAACTAACTGGGACAGCTGCTGCCTCTTTTCTTCCAATTCAATAGTTGAATTCAATAATTCGATTTTCTTTGCAGCTAATTCTATCGTTTGTTTGTCCAGTTTGTTTTTTATCTTTTGTTTATAAAGAAAGTACATGAAAATTATAACACTCAGAAAGAAGACGCAAATACAGAGGATTATGATGTAACGTTGTTGCTGGATTGTCAGCTCATTAACTTTTTCTCTTAATTTAAAGTTACTATACTTTTTCTCTATTTCCAACACTCTTGATGCATGTTGAGCCATAGTAATAGAATCAACAGCACGTTGATACTCTTCCAGATTCTCTAATGCAGACTGGTAATTACCCTCTGCTTTATTAATCCTATAGTAAGCCTTTTTAATTGAAAATTCTCCCGGAGGGAATTTAGAAGAGACCTTGTTCAATGCCATTCGTGCTTTTTGGGGGAATCCCGTTTCTAAATATAGATTGATTAGCCCCAAATAGCTGTAAGTTGTATTAATAGAATCGTAGGAAACCGATTTTATATAATAGTCTTCTGCTTCTTCGTACCGTTTCAAATCACGATATATATTCCCAAAAGCATTTTCTATAATTGATTGAATCCTTTTATCACTTAAACCTTGTGCAAGAGAATCAGCTTCTTTTATACAACACAATGCTCGGTCAAAAGAATCCAAAGCACACCATTGTCGGGCAATATTCCTTATTGCATAGATGTGGCTTTTTCTATTTCCCGCTTTCTCAAACAATACCTTAGAGTCTTCATATTGATTCATTGCCATTTGTGGCATATCGTTCAAGTTATATAAATCAGCTATATACGTACAGATATAGCCTGAAGTATTAAACAACCCATTGTTTTTGGCAGAATGCAAGGCTTCCACATAGTTACTCATAGCCTTATCGTATTCACCGTCGACATAATAAGAACGTCCCAAATAAAGCTGCATCTTCGCTTGATCTTCGGTACTTCCATGTTTCATGTACCATGCCAGTGCACGATCCAGATTACAGGGAGAAGGCAGATTGTTATTGTTCAGTTTATCAGCTACTTTTCCTTTCAGCATACACCACAAAGAGAATTCAGCTATACTTAGAGCGTCAGGAGAAGGTATTCCAGCTAAAATTATATTGGCACTGTCAGGGTAAGTTTCGATTAATCTTTCGGCATTAAGTAATAAAGGCAATGATGGGTGTTGCTTTTCACATCCTATAAGTATCATAGTGAATAATAGTAATAGAATATTTTTTGTGTGTTCACTCATCATTGTCTGATTTTGGTATCTGCAAAGGTAAGTCCTTCATGTATATGATCAAAATACTATAATAGCCTCTAAATAAAGCATGAATCAGTCCCTAATTATCCCAATCTATAAAAATAGCTCCAAATAATCTCCTAAAGTTTTACAATCCTCTTCTGATGACAAAAGAGGAGCTCCCCTTCGTCATTGTGCAAATGCATACCGTTACCTTCACAATAACGGAAAAAGCTACAATCCGCACATTCACCCTTACGTGCCCACTCACGATCACGGAACATCTGAAAGCGCTTCTCCCATACTTCCATAAAGTTATCTTTATAAATATTGCCTTGATGAAAATTACTGCGTATGCTGGGACAGGCTGAAATAGAGCCGTCGGCTAAGACAGAAGCCACACTGATACCCGCATTACACGAATAGAAATGATCACGTACTTCACTCTCATAATTACCAAGAAAGCCCTCACAACCATAGCTCAGATGGACACGCCCTTCCTTCCGTACCTGCTTGATAAATTCCAGGACTCCGGTAAATTCTTCATTTGTCAACTGAAATTCCGGATGACTGGCCGCACGCCCCACCGGAAAAATAGTAAAAATACGCCAGTTACGCACTCCTATAGTATACAAATAGCTTTTTAACTCTCCCAAATGAGAGTAATTCTTACGATTGACACAAGTAACAACATCCCAGGTCAGTTCGGGTTCGTGCACCAACATCTTAATGGCCTCCAACGCCTTTTCATAACTATCCGGATTACCACGTAACCAGTTATGCTCCTCTGCAAAGCCATCCAGACTAATTGTAACAGCATGCAGCCCGGCAGCCATCAGACTATCGAGCCGTTCACGGGTTAAATATAGCCCATTGGATACAATTCCCCATGGATATCCCCTACGATAAAGAGCTAACCCCACTTTCTCAAGGTCATTCCGCATCAGCGGTTCACCTCCGGTTATAATAATGTTAACCTCATTAGGATTGACGTGCGGTGTAATCGAATCTATAACCCGAAGAAAATCCTCTGCAGGCATATCCTTCTGTTCCGACATTTTCCGGCAATCACTTCCACAATGTTTACATGCCAAGTTACACCGTAATGTACATTCCCAGAAAAGTTGACGCAACGGATGCAATTCCCGGAGATTGTTTCTCATTTTAAGGGCTATCTCCAATCCCAGGCGTTTGCGAAGTGACAATCGTCCCGGATTATTTTTCATCGTCTTTTACCGTTTCCTTCTTGATTTGAATTGTTTTCTCTATAACTGTTTCTCCCCGATACCAATGGCTTCCGCCTGTAAACCCACCAGCGTCTACATCTACGCTATCTTTAGAGTAACTGCCATTGGAATCACCATCCACATCACGGACGATAAAACGATATTTCTTAGACGGAAACTCTACCCTTTCAGTGGCAAAAGCCCCATCCTTATCAGTGATCAACGTATCCGGATAACTCAGCCATGCTCTGCCGTCACCTTCATGTACGGCTCCGGAAACTACTTCAATACCCGGAACAGGTTCCTGTGTATCAGCGTCGATAACTTTACCTTTCACCCGATATTTGGCAGAAGGCATACCATATTCGAGGGGCGTATCGCCCCCTCCATTGTCACAAGACATAAATCCAAGCAACACAAGTAGTCCAGAAAGTGCCCGATTACTATATCGCAGCCATTGTTCGTTTTTCTTTTTCATATATAGAATTCGCGTTTAAGTCCATCTCTTTTTAGTAAACGCAGGAATAAGTGTAATACTGCATCTGCTTTCCTTCTTTTTTATTCTGAAAACAGCATTTATTTTTCTATCCGGATACGGGCGTCTACGGCAATAACCTCCTTATCAGTGGCCAGCAGAGGGTTCATATCCATTTCTTTTATTTCTGTAGCAAAGCGAAGTAACGTGGACAGACGTACAATAATTTCCGCGAATTTATCTTCGTTCACCCCTTTCTGCCCGCGAGTTCCCTGGATAATCTTATAAGCCCGAAGCGAATGAATCATCGAATAGGCCTCCTCATAAGACAAAGGTGCCAAGCCGGAAGAGACATCTTTCAAGACTTCCACAAAGATACCACCCAAACCGCAAAGCACTACATGCCCGAACTTCTCCTCGTATTTAGCTCCGATAAACAACTCAGTCCCTTTCAGCATAGGTTGCACCATGATGGCCCGCGCCTCAGATATCTGCATCATACGGTCGAACTCAAGTGCCAAATGTTGCTCACTTTTTATATTAAGTACCACCCCTCCTACATCCGACTTGTGTACAGGTCCCACAACCTTAGCTACCACCGGAAAGCCACAACGTCGGGCAAAAGCAAGAACTTCATCTTTATTGCCGGACACAAACTCCTCAACTACCGGAATACCGGCAGAATGAAGCAAGGCCTGAACATAATGAGGTTCAATATAACCGTTCTGCGGAATAGAATCAATAATCCGGCGAATGCGAGGTACATCTACTCCAAACAATTCAATCTCCGGCACAGCCGGTTTAGGAGCATTGATGATACGCGACAAAGCCGTGCCCAACATCACCTCATCGGCAAAGTTAACATGTCCTTTCTCCAAAAAAAAGGCTACTTCCTCACCGGCAGTTCGTACTGAAGGAAGAACCGGAAAAAGAGGTTTCTTACAAGTCAGCATTTTCTGGTGCAGCACCTCATAGGTCTCAAACATTGTCACCAGTCCCGGCGTACCGAATATAGCAAGAATTGCATCTATATTCTCAAACTTTTCCTCACAATAATCAATGGCGATCCCCAAATGTTCAGGAGTTCCCGTTGCCAAAATATCAATTGGATTGCCTACTGAAGCACCGGGAAACAGCTTACTCTTCAACTCATCGGCAAGGGGACCCTCCAATTTCGGAACGTTCAGACCTCCTTTCGACAAAGCATCAGTCAACATCACACCGGGGCCCCCGGCATGAGTAACAATAGCAAAATTCCGTCCCTTCAATTCAGGCAAGGTAAAAATACAACCAACCGTTGTCAGCTCTCCGCGTGAATAACATCGCACAATGCCGGCTTTACGAAATAAAGCCTCAACTGCCGAATCGGAACTGGCAATAGCTCCGGTATGTGAAGATGCCGCACGACTACCGCTTTCCGAACTGCCTGCTTTAATAGCTGCGATTTTACATCCTTTCCGAATTAACGAAGAAGCATGGAACAACAGTCGGTCGGGCTTCTTAATGCTTTCAATATAGATAAGTTTAATTTTTGAGTCTTTTTGTGGATCGAAAGTTTCATCCATGTATTGCAGGACATCCTCTACTCCAATTTGTTTGGCGTTTCCTACTGACCAAACAGAATTGAACTGAAGCCCTTTGGCTACTGCGGACTCCAAAATAAAAACAGCGGTAGCCCCGGAACTGGAGATCAGGTCTGCTCCTTGGGGGTTCAGGTTCGGAATGGGCTGAGTAAACACACTGTGATGCCACGTATTGAGCAATCCGATACAATTCGGACCAATCAGTGAAGCACCGTATTTATTAACAGTCTCAAGAATGCGCTCTTCCAATAAAGCGCCTTCCCGCGTTTCTTCTCCAAATCCGGCCGAAAGAATTATGAAAGCCCGCGTCTGCTTCTCTCCGGCCAGTGTTTCCACCACCTCCGGACAAAGAGCCGCAGGAATAGCAAGAATAGCGAGATCTGTATCGGGTAACTCCTTTGCATCGGCAAAAGAAGGCACTCCCTGCACTTCTGTTTCTTTGGGGTTGACAGCCCGGAGTTCTCCCTGATAACCACCGTTTATCAGATTCTTCAAGATAGCACCGCCCGGCTTATGTGTATTGTTCGACGCCCCTACCACAACAATGCTTTGGGGATGAAGTAACTGGGTTGTAATCATAGATTGTATATTATACGATTATTCATTCACAAATATATCGTTTTAGAAACAACCGACAAACAAATCTTACCTAAAAGATACAAAGCAAGAAGATCTCCGAACCGGACTCACTCATGTTTCAGGGAAATTAATACTATAACGGATAATAATGGGATTATCTTCAGGAGTCATTTGTTGCAATGCGGTTTTAAGTTGTCCTTCCGGTAAAAATGACACCAGTCGCATCGCCAAATAAAACTCATTCCATATATTATCAGTTCAAAATATAAATTCAATCACCAAACTCCGATTTCATCACCTCCTGTGCTTTGTCAAAAGCCTTATGAAAGTCACGAGAGATAATTTTCCCATCCGGTGAAATAAAAACAAAATAAGGTAGACCTGCAAAAGCAAAATCTTCTATAATCTTATGATTATCTCCCTTACTTTCTACTTCAGGCCATGGATGTGCCACCATATTTTCGAGAACAGGTTTCAGTTTCATTCCCAATACCTCGTCATCTTTTCCCACATTTTTATTCAGTTCACAAATAGTTTCCATATCATCCGTTATTCCAATAACGGAAAGATGATCCTTATATTTTTCATAGAAGGCAGTGACCCGCTTATCGATGGAAATAGAACCGGGACACAGCCCCCAATGATAAAGAAGAAGATATTTACCTCTGGCATCGTCAGAAGTGATCCTTTTCCCGTCAGTAGTAGTGACAGAGAATAAAGGAGCCTCATTACCGGGAGCAAGTCTTTCTATTGCCTCCACCTCCCGTCTAAATATCTGCCCATAATAACTATTCAGAGCCTCTTGGTTCATGTTCGACAGCACAGATTTCATTTCCTCCGGGGCAGCATACGAAACCTTTTGAAGATATTCCACTGTCACCCAAGTAGATGATGGATTGTTTGCTATCAATTCTTTTATCTTTTGCCGTAAGAGAGTGTAAGATTCTTGATGATTGCTACGAAAACGATTGAACTTATCAACGTATTCCTTAGCCTTCTCCATATCACCTTTCTTTCTTGCCTCATCGATAATCTTTCCATATTTTGCTCGTATGATTTCCAAAGAGTCTTCCAGGTGTACTATTTCTTTCAACGAAGGATCGTTATACAGTCCACCGCTAATGGTACTATAGTATATAAAATCAGTTTCTCCCTTTAGGTGATAGTCCCCTTCTTCCACAATAATCATCAGGGCTTGTCGTGAACTCGCTTGATATCCACCTGAAACGGGTTTATATATCATACTATAATATTGAGTATGTGGCTGTTCACCTGAGTAAAAGAATTTATTGGGATCACTTACAATTACGTTAAAAGCGACTTCCCCCTCCTCTCCTTTATAAGGAAGAGTGGTTTTCCGGAAGGAAAGAGTATCATTGGGCATTAATCCGTCTATCTCACCGGAAATGCTAAACTGATGACTTTCTTGGGCATCCGTGCCACTCACAAAAATCGGAAGAAAGAAAAATCCCAAGACAAGTATACACGAAAAAATTAGCTGCTTCATATATTTCGAATTTATGTTTTATTGCAAATAAAACGGTAACCGATTAATTCTTATAAACCTGATATTTAGGTATAAATATTAAAAATCCCCCTGCGAAATTCTCACCGGAAACCTTAAATATTATTCTCTATTTTTCACCAGCATAATCACCGGATTTGACTCTTCATCCAGTCCGGCAGCTATTTCTTTTAACTTCCCTTTCAATCCGTCATTTTTATACGCATCAACAATTTTGTTGGCTGCCAATGGTTGGATGGCTACTATTTCATCGCCATTCATAGGATCTGAAAGCATATCTACGTTTTGTTTTTCTACAAAATCACCATTGAGCACATTGGCTTCAAAAACTGCATTCTCCTGCTTGTCGTACATTAAATCGGTAATAAGAAATCCTCTTCCGGTAGTAAAATCAAAATCCTTCTTTACAGTATGCATAAAACAATAGCGGTCTGTAACAACTCCCATTGTGAGAAGTATCTCCAGATCCCTGGTAGGAGATTTTATAAGAAAAGGATTTAATTGATTCTTTTCCGGTACATAGTTATATACCGTATCGGAGGAAGTTTCAACAAGTAACCATTCTTTCCGATATGGAATTATAGAACGTATAGAAGTCATTGCAACCGCCCCACCCTTCTGTACAACCGGAGTTTTAATGACATCAAAAGGTATATAAATTTTTTGGGTGACACTTCCGTCTTGCTTCGATATTATCAGGTGATAGGATCTGTTTTCTTCTCTCGGTTGTCCCTCCTTATAATACAAAGACATATCATAACAAATCAGATTGTTCTTATCGTAATTAAATACTTCTAAATATTCACCACCTTCTACATGCTTAAAGTCCCGTTTAAAGTTTCCCGATAAATCATATACATATATTTTCTTTGTCGAAGCACAGTTGACAAACATTTCGTTGTTATCTTCATCTAAAATAATTCCGTTGATAAAACTATATTCTCCATCCCCCTGTCCTTTCCGGTTTATTTTTCTTATCCCTTTACCGGTTTTTCTGTCAAAAACAAAAATATTACCATCATGGCTCCAGTTTTTTACTAATATATATTTTTCACCTATAGCCATCACACTACCCTGAGTTATAAATTCATCGTTCGTTTCCAACGGGATATATTCTACATCCATAAGATCTTGAAGAACCAATTCTTTCTTAGGATAAGTTGTAGTAACATCCACTGTGATTACATTTGTCTTTTCCTCTTTTTCCACGCATCCCAACAATCCCATCATCAGGAATAACGACATAATAATCTCTACTCTTCTCATAATATATGTTTTAAGTTTACTCTTGGTTTGAATCTAAAGCGAACCGGAAGCCTCCATATTCATCATTATAGTTTCCTATATCATAATCAATATATGACACTCGACACCCCAGGGAAGTACCTCCCCAACTACCTCCCCGCAATACACGCCTAAAGAAAAGAGTAGCTCCTTTTAACGGCCATTCCGGACTGACTGATTTGCCATCGTGATAATATTCTTTAGTGTACGTATCCTCGCACCATTCCCACACATTTCCACTCATGTCATACAACCCCAACTCATTGGGCTTTTTGAGCCCTACCGGATGTGTGGTTTTCATTTCTCCAGTTCCACCCTCTTGATAATTCTTAACATACCACGCCACCTCATCTATGTTATTACTTCCACTGTACTTATATCCTTCACTTCGCTTCCCGCCACGTGCTGCATACTCCCATTCTGTTTCTGTTGGAAGGCGGAAAGTTTTACCAGTAAGAGCATTTAGCTTACTTAAAAACTCGTGGGCTTCATTCCAGCTTACATTTTCTACCGGGCAATCATCACAGCCGGTATTTGCAGACGGATTAGAATCACTTCCCATCACGGCTTTCCACAATTTTTGTGTGACCTCATATTTACCCATGTAAAAAGTAGATACAGTTTCTTTATGCGCAGGCTTTTCATTGTCCTCACAATCACACCCTTGTTCATCTGTACATCCCATCATAAATGTACCGCCTTGTATTTGGATCATCTCAAAATCTTCTCCATTCACGGTAAACGTAACACTTTGTATAGGGTCTTGTACAGATTTGTTTTGCGTACAAGAAAAGGTGAGAAACAGTGCCCCCATAATTGTCAGGGTTCTGACTTTTGACATTCCGGTACAAGTACACAGATGTTTTATACTAAAAACAAAATCTCCCATTCTTTAATTCATTTAAAATTCTAAATAAGGCACATCTGTATACTACAAGATAGGATATTTACCGATTTGCCGTTGTGTATTTACGTATATCTCTTCAAATACCTTTTGCCTATGGTTTTTATAGATACAACGTATTATTTATTTCATGTGGTCGTAAATGTAGATAATTAATTCAAGCTTTTGAATAAAATTGTTTTTTTATTTCCCGGAAGTGTTCAACAACATAATTTCACTTCCTAAAAAACACAACCTGGCAAAAGGAAAAGATGACAAGACGTGGTATTTCCACCTATTTTATCGTTGATTATCCGGTCTCATCTGTCAATAGTACACCGGCTTGCCACCCTCCAATAAGAAAGGACGCTGCATATGTCCCATATATGTATCGCCGTATACCAGAAACAGTGAGCGGACAGGTACCTCTCCAAAATCCAGTGTACGAGAATCTTTAGAGGTTACTTCTTTTAGTGGTTGCCAGCCATCTTTCCAATAAAGCAGCGTATAAGGTTCGTCACCCAACTTCAAAACCCGCTTTACATCATAAGTAAGAATACCATCCAACAAAGTAGGCTGCCGAGTCGGAGTAATGAAGTGAATGCTATCCGGGGTCATCACAAACGGATCACCTATCGGAAACAACTTTCCCTCCTTATCCGCCACCTGAAAATAAAGTAATCCGTAAGGCAACACGCGGTGCAATACACTGTTATCTTTCACTCTTCCCTGCGACACTACCTTGAAAGTTCCACGATTAAAAGTAGCGATATAAGCCACCGTATCCGATGTATGCACAGGTAACCGGACACTGTCGGACAAATAATACTGGGCAGTCACCCCCTTCAGTAAGCGATTGACCAATTGCGCATTCCAACGGTTGCGCTCTATTTCCGGCTCTGGTTGGCGTTCATAACAAACACGCTGCACCAAAGGAGCAATCCATCGATTCCGCTCCGGTTCACGCTCATAAGGAGAAAAGTAGAAAAATTTTCCGTCTTCATCGGTAAAACTGTTGTAAGCATGTCCTCCGTTTACCTTACCGTGGTATGGAAGAATATCCAGATTCAGCGGGATACCGACAGCGCGCATCAATTGAACCGCATTCAATGCCAGATGATCACAGGTACCTCCGCCCAGCTTCTCTATCAACTCGATAGAGAAGTCCCCCGGTATTTTGGCAGCATCATGAAGATATTTCTTTCCATGTTGTGAGTTAAAGAAGAAAACGACCTCCTGCATGGTAGCTCCTGCCCGTGCCAACGAGTCGGCCGTCGTCTTATAACGCATATAGTAGTAAGAACGCCACCGGTCCAAAGGCTCCTGTTTTAACCGATAAGGCAATATATTCCGGCAAAACTCTCCAAAAGACAATTGTTTGCACCAAGAATATTTTTGCCAGACCTCAAAAGCTAAATCAATGTTTTCTATCAAATAGTCGGCAGTAATACACGTTAAGTCCGGTTCAGGCTCTTGCCGTATATAACAGCTATCACTTTCTTGAAGCAAATAACGGATGGTCCCTTTACCAATCATATTTTCGATCAAAAAGCAGGCAGCTTTATGTTTCAACGAATCGTCTTCGTAATGCCCTAATACTTGTTGAAGTTCCTTCCGATTGTCTCCCGCCAATGTGAGAGCCTGCTCCAATGGCGCATCATGTACCGCAGTGCAAGAGAAACAGAGAAAAAGTAAAAATAATATGCCGGTAAAATGCTTCATCAGGAGTCAGCTTTTAGTCTTTTAAGGTTAATAAAATGATCTCTTCCAAAGATATATCGTTTTTTGCAATTATCCGGAGAAAATACAGCCTTTTTTATCCTGGCAGAAAAATTGGCATCATCGTTTTTGTGCTCTCCTACAAAAAACGCATTTCGATCTTCCATCTTCCACCTTAGAAGACACAAACAACTGATTTACAGAAACATATCTGATGGAAGATGCTGTTTTTAGAGCCATTTATCTTCCACCCCTATCTTCCATCTTCCACCCTCCGTTTTAAGAGGAATATCGGGAATAGAAGTCTGAAAGGCAACAAGATAGGATTGTTTTCTTATCCATTTATGTCTTTGAAAGCATTTCATCTTCTTTGCTATCTTTAGCGGAAATGGCCTGTTCTCTATCTCGTCCCGCATACCCGGGCTCATGGGCCCGGATATGCGGGCTCACCGGCCCAGGTACGCGGGACGAGGTAAAGAACATATAATACCAACTACTATTCTTATACTAAACACATTACATAGCCAGGATTTTCCTTTAGAGTTATTGGGCTTTCCCCGATAATTTCACATGGACAGGAGATGACGGAACATTACAATAAATAGCAATATCTTTATTAAAATACCCCGGAGATTCAGCTTTATACTTTACATTAATCACCAAGCTATCTTTCACAGAAACAGGCTTCCGGCTATATTCTACCGAAGTACAGCCACAAGAAGTAACGATATTTTCAACGGCTAAGGAGACCGCACCAATATTTCTTATAATCAACGTTGCTTCTTTTTCTTCACTCCAATCAAATGCCCCCATATCAATCGTTTCGGGCAGGCTTATTTTCGTCTGAATCAAGTTTCGACTTTCGCATATACCAGCAGATAAAATCAAGTTTAAATACAGGGTCCTCACATTAGGATTATGAATCGGGTTTCCGATAGCAATCACTTTATTTTTATTATCAAGTAGAAAAGTTTGAAAAGCCAAATTGGATGGGATTTTATTTATTTTATTAAAAGAGTCATTTGTATCAAGACACACCGGATACAAAAAATTATTATATTTTATAAGATGCGCCATCTCTTTTTCATCTCGAGGATGAAGAATAAATATAACTTTTACCGCATGATCCGACACAGAATCAAGGTAAGAAATAAAGTCTTTCCAAGCGGGCAACTTAAGTTTACACCCCATACAACCAATAGAATCAGCATAAGTCACTATCGTATACCGGCTATCTTTAAGAAACCATTTTGCCGTATCTTCTCCCATAGTAGTAAATACCAGATCATCAGGATAAATAATTTCCTTTCCATCCCACTCATCAATCATATGAGCAATCCGAGATTTATCAGAATTCTGGCAAGATGCAAAAAGCAGGATATATACAAAAATAAATATAGTCCTCATAAGCAACAAACATTTTACACAAACCACGAAGTCTGAGGCTAAATATACAAAAAAACAGCGACACAAGTCCAAAACATATAAAATTTTTAATAAACACGCATATTAACACAGTTTTTTTTAAAAAAGAAGCAAATATAAACTATATTTGCAAATAATAACCTTTAATAAAAATAGTATGAAACAAACTTCATCCAAAGCTGTAGTAACTATAATTATAGCATGCACAGCATTGTACGCATGGAATCATAAGCAACCGGTTTTAACCAATGTGCAGTTACAAAACCTGGAAGCAATAGCTGCCGGTGAAGATGGCAATTGCGTAGAGTGGGCGAAACAACATTGCTATCCAGAGTCCGCATTCTCACATCAACTATCTGCAAGACCATATAACACCTGCGAAGAAAGCACAATGGGAGGAGTCAGAGAATGCGGAAATATCTCCAATTACGAGCCTTACATCGTAGCCGTTGAAGGAGAATGTTTAAGATGCATCAAACGCAATTAAAGTGATTCTTATGAAAACAAGCATTATATATTGGGGCATTATATGCTTCATCTTTTTATCTTGCAGTCAGTCATCCTCAAAAAAGGACGTGACAGAAATCGTCATCACCAATTCTGTCCCGGAATTATCTCTAACCCACGATTCACTAACGGCAATCAATGAAATAGGAATAGGAGATATAGCTGTTGCAGATACTTTTTTAATGATTCTTCAACCGGACAAAGAAGATATACTCAATGTATATAGCCTCCCTACACTCCGATTTGCAGGTGCATGCCAGAAAATGGGAGGAGGCCCCAACGAAATTGTATATCCTGCTCCTTTCATACAATCTTTTAAAAAGAAAGGTGAGATCTGCACAGTCATGCGTTCCTATCAAAAGTTTACAGCCCTACTGAACCTGACCCAATCACTGGCAGAGCGCCAAACTGTGTACGATGAAAAATATACTTACCAGAAACCGGTAGGACAGGAAAGTTTCCGGCGCTCATCTATCACCTATTTATTGGGAGACTCTATCTTGTTACTGAACGAAAATCCAGGCATGCGCTCCGCAGAAGAAGAAGCCAATGACCTGTTCGAAGTTTATGATTACCGACAAGATAAAATAGTGCGGAGTTTTTATGCCTCCGATTTTCCGGATATCGTAAAAAACATCAATGGTGGTTCCACATTCTGGAGTACAAGACAAGCCATCAGAAGCGATTGTCGGAAACTTGCCATAGCATATCGACTATTTAACATTATAAATATCGTTGACATCCCAACGGGAAAAGTGAAGATTTTGTACACAGGTGGTGAAAAGCCCAATTGGGAAAAAGCGATAGGAACTCCAAAAGAACACTATTCAAAGCTTCAATGCGACGAAAAATATATTTGGGCGATGACAACGGATCATACAGATCCATCACATCTTTATTCCAAGCTCGAAGTATATGATTGGGATGGAAACTATTTACACAAAATAAATCTGGATCAACCCATTCTGATGTTTGCGCTCGACAACAAGCACGGATACATGTATGCCGTAACGACAGATGATGAATTGATCCGATACAATACCCAAGAACTCTTAAGCCGATTACCACAATAAATTGATTCCATCCACACCATAAGCCACTTTTCACCACAGAGTAACACGGAGTAGCACAGAGCTTTTTCGTTAATAATCAACAACATAAAATCTACTCTATATTACTCTGTGTCCTTTATCATTCCGATAATTGTGTGATTACCGGATGTGATGTAGATTCCTCCACACGTTTTTCTTCATCTTAGCGTTGAAGATACACATCTTGGCACGCAAGATCTACATCTTAGCACGCAAGATGCACATCTCGGCAGCTAAGATGAACTCCGACTACCGACAAAAACAAGTTTACTTCCGGTTCTTTAACGTTTTGAAAAGAACAGTGTGCTATTTATAATACAGCTCTTTATCCCAGCCCGCATGGCCGGGCTGAAATAAAGATCCGACCATTTGTGCTAAAGATAGTAAGGGAAATGAAATGCTTTTAGAGAGATAAACGGATAAGAGATTGGATATATCTGTTTGTTTTCCAAATTGTTACTTCTGAAACATCCCTTAAAACAGCAGGTGGAAGATGGAAGATCGAAACGCGTTTTTTGTATGAGAGGAAGGCGGAGTATGAAAGAGCATAGCCAATACAGTGAATTTCCAATGAACGATTGTGATATATTAACACTGCTTTCTTCAATAAGTAACAAATATAAACTATATTTGTAAACAATAACCTTTTAAAATCAACAAACATTATGAAAAAGAAAATCGTAGGAACTATCATTGTGATAGCTTTTATTGGACTATCCTATTATGGATGGAATCAAAGTAAACCAATTGATTCAGACATCAAATTACAGAATATCGAAGCTCTTGCTCAAGCAGAAATTCCTTGCAATGAATGGCTTGAAGTGGAGTGTTACCGCAAATTTACTTGGGAGTGGGATAACGTCCCACATCATGAATGCTTAGAGAGCCAAAGCGGAGGTATCAGAGAATGCGGCAAAATAGTGTATTACAAGCCGATCTTCGGATATATTAAAGGTAAATGCTTACAATGCCTACACTAATACTTAAAAGAAATGAAAATCAAACAATTATCCACCGGATGCATTAGTTTAGCCCTCTGTTTAGGAGCATGTCGATCGAATGTAGCGACAGAGCCTCCAATTACAAAACTTATTCCACAAAACACCCCTCCAACACTCACTTTAACCCACGAGCCCGCCATTATTGACCCAATGGGCATTGCGGATATTCTTGTGGCAGATACCTTCTTGATTCTGGGTAAAAATGGAGAAGAAAACATTATTCATGCATACAGCCTGCCCCAATTGCGATTTTTAGGATCATGCCAAAAAATAGGAGGAGGACCGAACGAAATAGCCGGCCCCAGTGGCATATCACAATGGAGAAAAAAAGACGGGCAGGTACAGATTACCATGCATTCTTACCAAACATTCACTGCCCGCCTGAATATCAACAAATCGTTGGCGGCGAATGAAACCATCTATGACGAGAAATTCAAGTACGACGCTCCGAAGGGCAGAAAGAGTTTTATCAAAGCAGGTACATCTTACCTGTTAGGAGATTCCGTCTTTCTGATTAACAGAAGCTTCATCATGCATCCGAAAGATACGGTCAATGACTTCTTCGAAGTATATGATTACCGGCAGGACAGCATATTACACAGTTTTTACACGACCAATTTCCCTGAAATCATGAAAGATCCTGCAATAGACCATATACTTTTTGATAAATATCCGGTTTTAAGGAACGACTGCCAAAAACTGGCAACGATCTACAGAGCTTTTGGTATGTTATCCATTGTCGATATTCCAACCGGAAAAACCAAACAAATATATACGGAAGGCGCAGAACCTAACTGGAAAAAAACAATAAACGAACCCCGGGAACATTATACAGACATTCAATGCGACAATCAAGATATATGGCTGCTTGCCAGAGATAACAACGACCCAGACAACCTGAAATCGAGGATCGATATATTTGATTGGGAAGGGAATTATTTATATAAAATAGAATTAGATCAACTTATCTCTATATTTTCCATCGACAAAAAGTTCGGATTCATCTATGCCAAAACGACAGAAGATAGATTAATACGATACAACATCAAAGAACTACTGGATCAGCTTCCCTAAGAGCTTTTCCTCTTCATATAACAGCCCCATACTCTGCATTGAATTCAACGAAGAGTGTGGGGGTATTATTCAAATCATCCACCTTATTTATAAAGAATTCATCAGAAAGTCGTTATCTTTGCACGTTCCCAAGTAGATAACAATAAATACACGCAATATATCAATGGAAAAGAACTTTAAAAGAACTACCGTCACATCGGCACTGCCGTATGCGAACGGTCCCGTCCATATCGGCCATTTGGCCGGTGTATATGTACCGGCAGACATCTATGTCCGCTATCTGCGACTGAAAAAAGAAGATGTACTTTTCATCGGAGGTTCCGACGAACATGGGGTACCCATCACCATCCGTGCCAAAAAGGAAGGTATCACTCCGCAGGATGTGGTAGACCGCTATCACTTCCTGATTAAGAAATCATTCGAAGAATTCGGTATCTCGTTTGACGTATACAGCCGTACATCGTCCAAAACACACCACGAACTGGCTTCCGACTTTTTCAAGACCTTGTATGAAAAGGGTGAGTTCATCGAAAAAACTTCAGAACAATATTATGACGAAGAGGCACACCAGTTCCTGGCCGACCGTTATATCACCGGAGAATGTCCGCATTGCCACTCGGAAGGTGCTTATGGCGACCAATGTGAAAAGTGTGGAACTTCACTTTCACCTACCGATTTGATTAACCCGAAAAGTGCCATCAGCGGAAGCAAGCCGGTCATGAAAGAAACCAAACACTGGTATCTGCCACTTGACAAACATGAAACATGGCTGCGCCAGTGGATATTGGAAGATCACAAAGAATGGCGTCCGAATGTATACGGACAGTGCAAAAGCTGGCTCGACATGGGTTTGCAGCCACGTGCAGTCAGCCGTGATCTGGACTGGGGTATTCCTGTGCCGGTAGAGGGAGCCGAAGGTAAAGTCCTCTATGTATGGTTCGATGCCCCGATCGGTTACATCTCAAATACGAAAGAGCTGCTTCCCGATTCATGGGAGACCTGGTGGAAAGATCCTGAAACCCGCCTGGTTCATTTTATCGGAAAAGATAACATCGTATTCCACTGCATCGTATTCCCTGCCATGCTGAAGGCTGAAGGCAGCTATATTCTACCGGATAACGTACCGAGCAACGAATTCCTGAACCTGGAAGGAGACAAGATATCGACCTCGCGTAACTGGGCAGTGTGGCTGCACGAATACCTGGAAGACTTCCCCGGAAAACAGGATGTATTGCGTTATGTATTGACAGCCAATGCACCCGAAACCAAGGATAACGATTTCACCTGGAAAGACTTCCAGGCACGCAATAATAACGAATTGGTAGCCGTTTACGGGAACTTCGTGAACCGTGCGATGGTATTGACACAGAAATACTTCGAAGGTAAAGTACCTGCTGCGGGTGAACTTACTGATTATGATAAAGAGACGCTGAAAGAGTTCTCCGACGTTAAAGCTGAAGTTGAAAAACTACTCGATGTATTCAAATTCCGCGACGCGCAGAAAGAGGCGATGAACCTGGCCCGTATCGGTAATAAATATCTGGCTGACACAGAACCCTGGAAGCTGGCAAAAACTGACATGGAACGTGTAGGCACTATCCTGAATATCTCTCTGCAACTGGTAGCCAACCTGGCTATTGCTTTCGAACCGTTCCTTCCGTTCAGTTCGGAACGCTTACGCCGGATGCTGAATATGGATAGCTTCGACTGGGCAGAATTGGGACGGAACGACCTGCTTCCTGCCGGACATCAACTGAACAAGCCGGAACTGCTGTTCGAAAAGATAGAAGATGCCACTATTGAGGCACAAGTACAGAAGCTGCTCGATACGAAGAAGGCAAACGAAGAGGCAAACTACAAAGCCAAACCGATCCGCGCCAATATCGAGTTTGACGACTTCATGAAACTCGATATCCGTGTAGGCACCGTTCTCGAATGTCAGAAAGTGCCTAAGGCCGACAAACTGTTACAGTTCAAGATAGACGACGGACTGGAGACACGTACCATCGTCAGCGGTATCGCACAACACTACAAACCGGAAGAGCTGGTAGGCAAGCAGGTCTGCTTCATCGCCAATCTGGCTCCACGTAAACTGAAAGGCATCGTCAGCGAAGGTATGATCCTGAGTGCCGAAAACAATGACGGCAGCCTGGCTGTCGTAATGCCCGGACGGGAAGTGAAACCCGGAAGTGAAGTGAAATAAGTAATAAAATAAAGGGTGTACTCAGGTCTCTATTGAATGAGGCTCCGGGTGCACCCTCTGTTTTTTTATTCAACCGTACTAACGTTTTAAGAACGAAAAGGAGGAATCTGCTTTAATATGACAGAGCAATCGCTAAAAGAGAAAACAGCCAAAGGATTATTCTGGGGAGGATTCAGCAATGGCATCCAGCAATTACTGAACCTTCTGTTCGGAATCATCCTCCTTCGTATGCTGGATGCAACGGACTACGGTATGATAGGCATGCTGGCCATATTTACCGCTATAGCCAATTCCATACAGGAAAGTGGTTTTACTGCCGCTCTCGCCAATAAGCAAGTGTTCCGTCATGAAGATTACAATGCGGTGTTCTGGTTCAGTTTTCTGATGGGGGCATCGCTTTATCTGCTACTCTTTTTCTGTGCCCCTCTTATAGCGGATTTTTATAAGACTCCGCAGCTCGTTCCCTTATCCCGTTTCCTCTTCTTAGGCTTTCTGATCTCCAGTTGCGGGACCGCCCACAATGCGGTGTTGTTTAAAAAACTAATGGTAAAAGAGAAAGCGAAAGCTACGATTATCGCACTACTTTGTTCGGGGACCATAGGAATCGTAATGGCATACAACGGAATGGCTTTCTGGGGCCTGGCCGTACAGCAGATCACTTATATTTCCATCGCCAATGCGTTGCTGTGGCACTTCTCTCAATGGCGTCCCACTTTTTCATTTAATTTCAAACCCATCAGAGAGATGCTTCCGTTCAGTAGTAAGCTACTTATCACCAATGTATTCCATTACATCAATGATAATATATTCTCTGTTCTTCTGGGACGTTTTTATACCAGTCAGGATGTAGGATATTATACGCAAGCCAACAAATGGACCAATATGGGATTCTCACTGATCAGCAACATGATCAACGGGGTGTCTCAGCCTGTCCTGGTCGAAACCTCTTCCGACGCCATGCGACAGAAAAATATATTTCGGAAGATGCTGCGTTTTACAGCCTTCGTATCGTTTCCCTCCATGTTCGGACTGGCATTGATAGCCAACGAGTTCATCGTAATTGCCGTCACCGCCAAATGGCAGGCATGTGTACCCATCATGCAGATTCTTTGCATCTGGGGAGCATTTGTCCCCATTACTTATATGTACTCCAATCTGCTGATCAGTAAAGGAAAATCGAATCTGTTTATGTGGAATACCATTGCACAGAGCCTGGTTCAACTCACAATACTTCTTTGTACGATCTCACAAGGCATACTCGTCATGGTCGCGATTTATACGGTTATCAACATCGGCTGGCTGTTGATATGGCATTACTTCGTAAACAAGCAGATACACATTACCCTGTGGGAGGCCCTGAAAGATATCACCCCGTACCTACTGATTTCCATAGCAGTCATAGGCGCCAGCCATTTCTTAACACTCGGCTTCCACAACCTTTATGTGTTGCTGATACTCAAGATAACAATAGCCGTGAGCCTTTATGTATTCATCATGTGGATCGGCAAATCGGTGATTTTCTTTGAAAGTGTACAGTTTATCCGGAAAAAACTCCAGAAATAAGCTATGAATATCCTGATTCAACAAACCAAAGCATTTCCTCACCGTGCCAATAGTTTTTATTGGTTCTATGCGCAACTGACCGAATGGCTGACTGCACACGGGGTAGATAGCAAACTTTACTTTTCGTACCTGGAACTGGCTGACAGTGAATTTGAGAACGGGCTCTTGCTGCCCGATCATTATCCTCAGTTCTACACTCCCCGGAACATCGAGGCAATCTGTGAATTTATTGTCGATAAGAAAATAAATGTAATTCTTGACTACTCACATGTCATCACCGGAGACACACGCAGATATTACCTTGAAATCAGGAAAAGAAATCCCGGTATAAAAATATTCACGATGATTCACAACTGCCCCAGCCACACGACGCAGCTGAAACAATACGAATTGTCTACACTCCGTTTTAAGGATGTACGCGGGGCAAAACAATTCTTTCAATGGATGTTGCCACAACTTTATATCAACTTGTTAAAAAGAGTGGTCAGCCACCAGAACCGTTCAGCCTACGACACGCTTGATGAAGTAGTGCTGCTTTCGCCTGCCTATATCCCCGAGTTCAGAAAACTTATCGGTAAAAAAGATGCCCGGAGGCTATCTGCCATTCCCAATGCCATACAACCTGTACACAGCGTCATCCCAATAGAACAGAAGGATAAAGAAATTATCTTTGTGGGCAGAATGGCAACCGAAAAGGCATTACCCAGATTATTGAAAATATGGGAAATGATTCAGGATAAACTGCCGGACTGGAAACTTACACTCGTAGGAGACGGACCGCGATTCGACACATGCCGGCAGATCATCAGGGAAAAAGAATTGAAACGTGTCCGACTGACAGGTCATCAAATGTCTATTCCCTATATCGACCGTGCACGGATCATCTGTCTGACTTCTGTCATAGAAGGATTGCCCACCGTATTTACGGAAGCGATGTCATTAGGGGTAATTCCCATCGGATTCGACTCTTTCAATGCAATCTACGATATGATAGATGACGGGGTAGACGGATTTATTATCCCCGACAACAATTATGAGCAATATGCGGCAACTATTCTTCGTTTAGCCGGAGATGACACACTTCGCTGCCGGATAGCCCATAAAGCACAAACCCGTAAAAGCAGGTACGACATCGAGCATGTAGGCCCGCTATGGATGGACACTTTCCGCAGACACGGATTAATTTAACAGAAGAACACCATGAAAGTAACGATCTATCCTCATTCTACCAGTAAGGGCGATATACGGGTTAACCCGTATATCAGCGACTTTATCCAAACATTGGAACAAAACGGAATGATAATAGCCAATCCTCCGCATAAGAATCCACTGTTCAGCCTTATCCCGCAGAAAACGGACAGTGACGCTTATATTTTTCACTGGCTGGAGAATGTGCCGGATTATAAATATGGAGTATTACAAACCCTCGCTGCGATCTGGCTCCTTTTCAAAATCAAACTGCACAACAAAAAAGTGATATGGTTCCTGCACAACAAGCAGCCTCACATAATGAAGCACCGATGGTCGAAAAAGCTATTGATACGCCTCCTTCTCCGCAAAGCGGATTTGATAGTGACCCACGCCACAGAAGGTATAAAAGTTGTTCAGGATCAATACCCGAAAGCCGTTCCCAGAACGATATTCTTACATCACCCCACAAAGAACCGGATAGAAGAATATATGCCTCAACCGGCAGAAACCGACCTGTTGATCTGGGGTAATATCTCCCGATACAAAGGAGTGCCGGAATTCGTGCGCTTCGCCACGCGACATTCACTAAAGCTCAAGACTAAAATTATCGGCAAATGCAGCTCTACGGAACTGCTGGAAGAGTTGCGGACAGAAGGTAACGACAGGATCAGTATTGAGGACCGGAGTATCCCTTTTGACGAATTAAAACAAGAGATACGCAAATCACGCTTCGTACTGATACCCTATGCTGCCGAATCAATCCTGAGTTCGGGAATATTGATGGATTCTCTTTCATTCGGAGCTCAAGTAATCGGGCCGGATGTAGGCTCTTTCAGGGACTATGCAGCCGATCCTTTACTGAACGTATATACTTTTCATACGTTTGAAGACATACCGAACCTTGTCAACAAAGCAAACAAGGCGGTAAACATAGCCGATTACAATCGCTTCCTCGACACACACAGTTGGAACGAATTCGGCAAAGAATTCCAAAATTTACTTCTGAAAATAATATAGTTATGAAAGTTCTCTATACATTCGGCGGAATGCCCCATTACCTGAACGCCATGCTCAACAAGCTCCACGAAAAGGGAGTGGAAGTCACAGTCGTTACTCCACAAAAAGGAAATGCCACCATCGGCAAAGGGGTAAAAATGGTAGAAGGAGGTACATACAGGCATCTCACCAGTACCGAAAAGAAAGCATTTTACGGAAAAAGCGCTTACCCTGCCTTACCGGAAATAGTGCGTGAAGAACGACCGGACATTTTAGTAATGGGATGGCCCTACTTCCTGCAAGTATTCTTCCAACCCGGATTGAGAAAAGCTATGAAGGAGTGCCGGACACGGTTGGTGATTCGCGAGATTCCTTTCCAAACCCCTCCCTATGGAAAAATTAAAGAGTATTTCCGGAAAAACCCGATGTACGACGAAAATATGAGGCTGGTGAGTACCGGAACCGGCTTTTACCTTAAACAATGGCTCACGGCCAAAATACGCAAATATTGCTACGCACGTGCCACTGGAACACTGAATTACTCAACGGCCGCATACGATATCCTCCCTTCGTATGGTGTGAAGCGGGAACAGATACATGTTACTTACAACTCTACAGACACAGAATCGTTGCTGAAGGAAAAAGAAGCTGTTCTCGCCTCGGCTCCGCTTCTTCCCCACTCCGCCAAACGTGCCTTGCACATCGGCCGGTTGGTGAAATGGAAAAGAGTAGATCTGCTGATCGACGCATTTCCCAAGGTTATCGCTAATCATCCGGACGCAGAACTGGTCATAGTAGGTGACGGACCGGAACTGGATAACTTGAAGAAGCAAGCAGCCGAACGGAACCTGACGGATCGGATTCGTTTCATCGGTGCAGTATATAACCCCAAAGAATTGGGAGCTTATATGAACGAATCAACAGTCTATGTACTGGCAGGCATGGGAGGTTTATCCATCAATGATGCCATGACTTACGGATTACCTGTAGTCTGCTCGGTATGCGACAGCACTGAACGTGATCTGGTAACGGACGGAGTGAACGGACTCTTCTTCAGGGAAAGTGATGCCGACAGTCTGAGCGACAAACTTAACGAACTGTTCGCCTCTCCCGGACGTTGTGCCGAGATGGGACGTGAATCGGAACGAATCATCCGCGAGAAAATCAACATTGAAACGGTAAGCGAACGTTATTTGCAAGCTTTCCGAACTTTTATGCAGTAAAAATGGAGTACGATAAAAAAGAATGATTATCTTTAGGCAGACAATAATCATTTAATAGCTCTACTACTATGACCGATCTTACCATCCTTATCGCAGTCATCGCATTGGCTCTATGGCCGATTGTATTCCTTATATCACGTATCCTGCACGAGAGGAACAAGCTTGCAAAACCCTCGGGGGACACAGCCTCTTCCGAAACAGAAGAGGAAACAGAGGAAATGACCACCTCCGCACTGGTTATGAGTATCCTTCAACAGCTTGGTTGCCAGCCGGAAGTGAACGAAGAAAACCACATCAGCTTCAAGTATCAGGGAGACGACTTTCTTGTTGCAGCCGAGGACGGACTCCGGCTGATCATTGTATGGAACCCCTGGTGGGCCTCTATCAGCATCGATAATCAAGCGTTGCCTTATCTCAAAGAGATTATCAATGCGGTCAATATGAATTCATTAGTGACCACTGTCTATGCACTGGACGAAGATGAGAAAACACTGGGTATCCACAGCAAATGCCACATGCTTTTTGCACCGGAAGAAGAGGAACCGGAGAAAAGTTTCACCGATTTGCTGGACAGTTTCTTCACAACTCACAATACCATTAAGGAAAACCTGAAACAATTGGGCAACGGAATGCCCGATATGGAAAAGAAAGAACGGGTCAGAATCAAAGGGTTTGCCGCTTATAAGGATAACAGTACCGAACTGAAAGGGGAATAGCTCCCCATCTCACTCCGGCAAAAGAATCTAACGGATCAGTGCCGCTATGATACGTTCGCACGCATGCCCGTCACCATAAGGGTTATGTGTTTCGGACATACGCCTGTATAATTCTTTATTGTGAAGCAATTCGGTCACATTACCGACAATGGCCTCAGCATTCGTTCCCACCAGTTTCACCGTCCCGGCTTCTACTGCTTCCGGCCGTTCGGTAGTATTCCGCATTACCAACACCGGCTTGCCGAGCGAAGGAGCTTCTTCCTGTACCCCGCCACTGTCAGTCAGCAACAAAGTAGAATGTTGCATTGCGAAAATAAACGGCAGATAATCGAGCGGTGAAATAAGATACACATTATCCACCCCGGACAGAAGCTCGTATACAGGTTTTTGAACATTCGGATTCAGGTGTACCGGATATACAATATCCATATCGGGATGCAGTGCAGCCAGTTCTTTAATTGCTTTACAGATATGCAAGAATCCCTCTCCGAAGTTCTCGCGGCGGTGCCCGGTAACCAGAATATATTCGCGTCTACCTACTTCGTAACCTTTGTCGCGAAGTTCTTCATGCAGTCTTTCTTTGACTCCCGGTTTCTCCGAAATGATATCGACCGCCATCAGCAAAGCATCGATCACCGTATTGCCCGTAACAAAGATTTTTTTTTCATCAATATTTTCCTGCAACAAATTCTGTTTCGACTTCCCGGTAGGAGCGAAATAGTAAGTGCAAATACGATCCGTCACCTGACGGTTCATCTCCTCCGGCCAGGGAGAGAGCATATCGTAGGTACGCAAACCGGCTTCAACATGTCCCACGGCAATCTGTTGATAGAACGCAGCTAACGAAGCAGCCATGGATGTTGTGGTATCTCCATGCACCAATACCGTGTCGGGACAGAAGTCTTTCAGTACATCACGCAACCCCAACAACACTTTAGTCGTAATATCATATAAATCCTGATTGGGTGCCATGATGTTCAAATCGTAATCAGGAATGATGTCGAATACCTCGAGCACCTGGTCTAACATTTGGCGATGTTGCGCCGTCACACACACTTTCGTATCAAAGTGTTCCGTATCTTTTTGCAAAGCCTTTACCAACGGAGCCATTTTAATGGCTTCGGGACGGGTACCGAAAACAAGTAATATCTTTTTCATTGAACGATTACGATTGAGATTAGACAATTTCTATTTTCTGACTCCGCAAAAATCCAGTTCCAGTTTTCCCTCTTCGCGGGGTAATTCTACAAACGGAGTGTGGCGCACGAGCCATACAACAATATCGGCTTTTTTGTAAGCCTCCCGATAATCTGTCAAATGAAAGCTGGCGTGTGAAGCGACATTAGGTTCAACAATCAATACTTCAGCACGCGACTCGGATACGATACGGGAAGCGATATATTTGGCAGGGGACTCACGCAAATCATCGATATTGGGTTTGAAGGCAAGCCCCATGCAGGCTACTACCGGTTCCCGGTCATTCTTCTCCACAAACTGCTGGCAGGCTTCCATTACTTTGTTGGCACACCAATCGGCTTTATAATCATTCGTTTCACGGGCACGTTTGATGATCTGTGCCTGTTCGGGATAGTCCGAAACAATAAACCAGGGGTCAACCGCTATACAATGCCCGCCAACTCCGCAACCGGGTTGGAGGATATTTACACGCGGATGCTTATTCGCTAAATCAATCAGTTCCCATACGTTGATACCTGCCTTGTCGCAAATCATAGACAATTCGTTGGCAAAAGCAATCTGTGAGTCGCGCGAGGAATTCTCGGTGAGTTTACACATTTCTGCTGTCCGGGCATTGGTAGGATGCAGTTTACCCTGTACAAAGGCAGAATAAAACTCAATGGCCTTTGCTGTCGATTCGGGATTGATACCACCGATAACCCGGTCGTTATGAACCAGTTCATAAAGTGTATTGCCGGGCAACACACGTTCGGGACAATAAGCTATGTATATCTTATCTTTGAGTTCGGGACGCTCCTTATAAATGACTTCGGCCATGCGTTCGGTAGTAAATACCGGTGAGGTGGATTCTATCACGAACAAATTGCCTTCCCGCAGATAAGGAATTACGGAACGGGTAGCCGATTCCACATAGGTGATGTCTGCACGGTGGTTTTGCTTGAAAGGAGTAGGCACTACCACAAAGAAGGCATCTGCCTGCTCGGGCTTTGAAACCGCACGAAGGTTTCCTGTCCGCACTACCTTTTTGACAATTTGGTCCAGTTCCGGCTCCACAATATGTATCTTACCCTGATTGATGGTTTCTACAACCGAAGGATTAACGTCCACACCTACAACCTCATAACCATGACCGGCAGCCACGGCAGCCGTAGGAAGTCCAATATAGCCTAATCCTAAAAAAACAACCTTTTTCATACGTATATCTCCTTATCTATAAGTGCCGCAAAAGTACAAATAATATGTGACTTTGTACGGTTTCTCACCGAAAACCACTACTTTTGCCAAAACATTTCGATCGAATGAGAGTTTTAATTATCAATACTTCCGAACGTATGGGTGGAGCAGCCGTCGCGGCAAGCCGCCTGATGGAATCGTTGAAAAACAACGGTATCAAAGCCAAAATGCTGGTGCGCGACAAGCAAACCGACCAGATCAGTGTAGTAGGTCTGCAACGCAACTGGTGGCAAGTATGGAGGTTCGTTTGGGAACGTATCGTCATCTGGAAAGCCAACCGCTTCAAGAAAAATAATCTTTTCGCAGTCGATATAGCCAATACGGGTACGGATATTACAAGCTTGCCCGAGTTCCAGCAGGCAGACGTCATCCATCTGCATTGGGTGAATCAGGGAATGTTGTCATTAAACGATATCCGGAAGATACTGAAATCCGGTAAACCGGTCGTATGGACCATGCATGACATGTGGCCCTGCACGGGCATTTGCCATCACGCCCGCGAATGTACCAACTATCATCAGGAATGCCATCACTGCCCGTACCTATACGGGGGAGGAAGCAAGAAAGATTTGTCAAACCGTATCTTTCATAAGAAGCAACAACTCTATAAAGAAGCCCCGATCACTTTCATCACTTGCAGCCAATGGCTGAAAGGACAGGCCGAAAAGAGTGCCTTGCTGGCAGGAGAGACAGTAATCAGTATTCCTAACCCCATAAATACCAATCTTTTCAAGCCCAGAGACAAAAAAGAAGCGCGCCGCAAATGTCATCTACCCCAAAATGGTAAACTGATCCTTTTCGGTTCGGCAAAAATTACCGATAAGCGGAAAGGCATCGATTATCTGATTGAATCGTGCAAGTTACTGGCAGATAGGCATCCAGAATTGAAAGAATCGCTTGGTGTCGTTGTCTTTGGCAAGCAATCGGAACAACTGAAATCACTTCTTCCCTTCAAAGTATACCCGCTTAACTATGTAAGCAACGAACACGAGCTGGTGGATGTCTACAATGCAGTCGACCTCTTTGTCACCCCCTCACTGGAAGAGAATCTGCCTAATACCATCATGGAAGCTATGGCATGCGGTGTACCTTGCATTGGCTTTAACGTAGGCGGCATCCCGGAAATGATAGATCATCTGCATAACGGATATGTAGCACAATACAAATCATCCGAAGATTTTGCCAACGGTATCTACTGGGCACTGACCGATCCGGACTATCCCTCCCTCTCGGAACAAGCTAACCGGAAAGCGATTGCCAACTATTCGGAAAGTATCATCGCCAAGAGATACATCGATGTCTACAACAAAATTACAGGAAGATATGCATAGCCACCTCAGCCCCAGATTCTCCGTCATCACGGTGACTTACAATGCCGAAAAGGTATTGGAGGATACCATACAGAGCGTGATTTCACAGACCTATCATCATGTGGAATATATCATCATCGACGGTGCATCGAAAGACGGCACTATGGCGATTGTAAACCGATACCGGGACCGGATCAGCCGAGTGGTGAGTGAACCGGACAAAGGACTTTATGACGCAATGAACAAAGGGATTGCCCTGGCAACGGGAGACTATCTTTGTTTTCTGAATGCCGGGGACAGTTTCCATGAAGACGATACACTGCAAAAGATGGTTCACTCCATCAATGCCAATGAGCTGCCCGACGTGTTGTATGGGCAAACCGCCTTGGTAGACACAGAAAGACACTTCCTCCGCATGCGCAGGTTATCGGCACCGGAGACCCTGTCCTGGAAAAGTTTCAAACAGGGAATGCTCGTATGCCATCAGGCTTTCTTTGCCCGCCACACACTCGTCGAACCATATGACTTACAGTATCACTTCTCGGCAGACTTTGACTGGTGCATACGTATCATGAAGAAGGCACGCACCTTACACAACACACATCTCACTCTGGTTGATTATCTGGAAGAGGGGATGACAACGCAGAACCGCAAGAAATCACTTCTCGAACGGTTCCGCATCATGACCCGATATTATGGTTTACTGAGTACCCTTGCATATCATGCCTGGTTTGTGGTAAGAAGTCTCTTCATCAAATCAGCCACTCCTTCCGACGCTCCTTTCTGAATGACATGTATCGGGCGGAAGCTATGCACATCCACCGGTTTGGGATCGATAAGGTATACTTCTGCATTCCGAGGTACGTAATTAAGCAACCCCGCTGCAGGATATACATTCATCGATGTACCGATAATCACAAAGATATCGGCTTTTTCTACCCAATTGATAGCTGTCTCTATCTCCGGGACCGACTCACCAAACCAAACTATAAACGGACGAAGCTGCGAACCGTCTCCGGCAAGATCACCCATCTTTACTTCAAACTCCTCCGGCCTCAGTTCTTTAATGTAGTGGGGGTTATTCGGATCCCGGCTTGAACATACCTTAGTCAGTTCACCATGCAAATGGATGATGTGGCTGCTGCCTGCCCGTTCGTGTAGGTTGTCTATGTTCTGCGTTACAATCGTTACACGGAAATCTTTCTCGAGTTCGGCCAGCAATTCGTGCCCCCGATTGGGTACTACTTCCAGCAACTGCTTACGTCGTTCATTATAGAAACGGACCACCAATTCGGGATTACGCGCATACCCCTCGGGGGTAGCTACCTGCTCCACCGGATAACGATCCCACAACCCTCCTGCGTCACGAAAGGTACTGATACCACTTTCGGCGCTCATACCGGCGCCTGACAATACAACCAGATTCTTCATACCAACTATTAATTTAAAGAAAAGCCCCCTCTGCCCGTTTTCGAGAAAAGCCAGAAGATGGAGCCTCACAAATTTAACTAAAATCTCCGAATAAACGAAGAAACCACCAAACATTCCACTTCTTCCCAATGCCTTTCCCATGACCGCCTGACCCGGATCGCATTGGATAATACAAACAATCCTTTCAAGAAACATCTTCCATCCCGGTTACGAAGTTAGCCGATAATAAGAAATTTTAAAACCAAAAAGTAAAATCATTCAAATAAAACACTTACTTTTGCCGCTTGTTAATTTGCAACTGACTGAAAGTGAAATAGAACATTCGGTCTCCAACAAAAAAATATATGGATAAATTTAGTTATGCAATTGGCCTCGGAATCGGCCAGAATTTATTAGGAATGGGTGCTAAAGGCATCGCAGTAGATGACTTTGCTCAAGCTATAAAAGATGTGCTCGAAGGAAACCAGACAGCCATCAGCCATCAGGAAGCCCGCGAAATCGTGAATAAATATTTCGAAGAGCTGGAAACCAAAATGAATGCAGCTAACATCGAACAAGGAAAAGCATTCCTGGAAGAAAACAAAAAAAGACCGAATATTGTTACCCTGCCCAGTGGACTACAATACGAAGTAATCACTGAAGGTAAAGGAAAGAAAGCCCAGGCTACCGATCAGGTGAAATGCCACTATGAAGGTACACTGATTGACGGAACTTTGTTCGACAGTTCTATCAAACGCGGACAACCTGCCGTTTTTGGTGTAAATCAGGTAATCCCGGGATGGGTAGAGGCTTTGCAGTTGATGCCGGAAGGTTCAAAATGGAAACTTTATATCCCTTCTGAATTGGCTTACGGCGCACAGGGAGCAGGAGAAATGATCCCTCCTCACAGCACACTCGTATTCGAAGTAGAATTAATCGAAGTATTATAAAAATAAAATCGTAAAGCAAAATGAAAAAAGTAAGTATTTTAGCTGCTGTAGCCATAGCAACAGGCTTAGCTTCATGTACGGCTCAGGCTCCTAAAGCCACTCTCAAAACCGATGTAGATTCACTGTCATACGCTATCGGCATCAGCCAGACTAACGGTCTGAAAGACTATCTGTCACAGCGCATGGAGATGGATACAGCATACATTGCAGACTTCCTGAAAGGCGTAAACGATGCTGCCAATAAAACAAGCAAAAAAGACCAGGCTTATCTGCTCGGTCTGCAGATCGGATCACAGATGGCTGGTCCTCAGGCTATCAAAGGTATGAATCATCAGCTGTTCGCTGACGACTCGACTATGACTGTCAACAAGAGCGATATCCTTGCAGGTGTGTTCGCAGGTGTACTTAACAAAGATATGAAAATCACTCCAGAAGAAGCTCAGGTGCTGATTCAAAAGATGATGGAAAGCATCAAAGGAAAAGCTGCCGAGAAAAAATATGCCGATAACAAAGCTGCAGGTGAGAAATTCCTTGCTGAAAACAAAACAAAAGAAGGAGTAAAAACCACTGCAAGCGGATTACAGTACAAAGTGATCACTGAAGGTAAGGGTGAAATTCCTAACGATACATGTAAAGTGAAAGTAAACTACAGAGGCAAACTGATTGACGGAACAGAGTTCGAAAGCACTTACACACGTAACGAACCGTTCGTGACTAACGTAGGCGGAGTTATCAAAGGTTGGACAGAAGCTCTGAAAATGATGCCTGTAGGTTCTAAATGGGAACTTTACATCCCGCAAGAACTGGCTTACGGCTCAAGAGACATGGGACAGATTAAACCGTTCTCAGCATTGGTATTCGAAATCGAATTGCTGGGTATAGAAAAATAAGAAGCAGTCAGGCTTTGCTGAAAAACAAACAGGAGAGATGCCGGATAATTGTATCCGGCATCTCTTTTTTTGCATCCGGATAATTACAATAGAAAGTATACGATTTTTCTGTTTTTTCTGACTTTTATATAGAGAAATTAAAATAAATCTCTATATTTGCTTACTATTTGATAACAATTGGAATTTACATTTATTATTATGGAAAAAATAGACAACCTTGACAGGCAGATTCTGGAGATTATTTCTCAGAACGCCCGTATCCCTTTTAAAGATGTGGCAGCAGAATGCGGCGTTTCACGTGCGGCTATCCATCAACGCGTGCAGAGACTGATTGACCTGGGAGTCATTGTAGGCTCAGGTTATCATGTAAACCCGAAATCTCTGGGCTATCGTACCTGTACTTATGTTGGTATCAAACTGGAAAAAGGCTCTATGTATAAAGCTGTAGTAGCCGAGTTACAAAATATTCCGGAAATCGTAGAATGTCACTTCACGACCGGCCCATATACCATGCTGACCAAAGTATATGCACGCGACAACGAACACCTGATGGACTTGCTAAACAACAAAATGCAGGAGATACCGGGAGTGACTGCCACCGAAACCCTGATCTCGCTGGAGCAAAGCATCAAGAAAGAAATCCCTATCCACGCAGATAAATAACCGATGGAGTGGTTGAATGAATATCACCTGTCAGGGTTACTTATTGGGATCTGCACGTTTCTGATTATAGGCTTATTTCACCCTGTTGTGGTAAAAGCGGAATATTATTGGGGAACGAAATGCTGGTGGATCTTCCTGATATTGGGTATCGCAGGAGTAGCTGCCTCGTTGAGCACCGACAACATACTTGTTTCGTCTCTTCTGGGTGTATTTGCTTTTTCTTCTTTCTGGACTATCAAAGAAGTCTTTGAACAAGAAGAACGAGTGAAAAAAGGTTGGTTCCCTAAGAATCCCAAACGGACATACAAGTTTTGAGACATACGTAAAAGAGTCAGTTTTTGGCTGAAATATTTGCATAATTCACCCAAAAGCATTAATTTTGTCCCCGCATCCGATACAAAGGATACATCGGGCTTATAGCTCAGTTGGTTAGAGCAACAGACTCATAATCTGGAGGTCCTAGGTTCAAGCCCTAGTTGGCCCACTGAAATCGACTATAGATTATATAATCTATGGTCGATTTCGTTTTATACATACCTTAACAATTATTTTCTCAATGATTCAGCCATAGTTTGAAAGCAGAAAGCTTCTCTTCGCTGATCGTAATTTTCGATTTATAAGGCGGACGGACGGTTACTACTATTTTTCCGTTAAAAAAAGGCTCGGCATGGTCGATTGCATCGATACTGACAAGGACCTGACGGTTGGCACGGAAAAAACGTTCCGGATCCAACTGTTCCATCAGCTTATTCAAAGACAGATCGATGATATGTTCCTGACCTTTCCGGGTAACAGCAAACGTCACTTTATTCTCGGAATAAAAGTAGGCAATATCCGCAACTTGTAAAGACCAGAAACGGTCTACCCCGGAAATAAGGAAACGGGTACGGTAACGTTTCTCTTTGTGTTGAAGTGTTTCAAGCAGGACACCCAGATAATCTTCCGGCCGGGGAACTGCATTATTCAGTAAGCTTTCATATTTCACAATAGCTTCCGACAAGCGCTTCTCGTCTATCGGCTTAAGTATGTAGTCAATACTGTTGACCGTAAATGCACGGATGGCATACTGGTCATACGCTGTAGTAAAGATAATGACAGAGGAAGGATGTACCGCAGAAAGAAAATCAAAGGCATTCCCGTCTGCCAGATGTATGTCGAGGAAGATAAGATCAGGATGGGGATGCTCATGAAACCAAGCTACAGCTTCGTCTACATTGCCCGGAATCATAGTCAGAGTCCATTGTGGACGAAGTCCGGACACCATTGAATGCAGCAGACGTGCTGCCGGAATTTCATCTTCTATAATAACTACATTTAACTTATTCATACAGTAAAGGAACTTTTACGGTAAATACTTTCTCTTCCCTTTGGATGATTATCTCTTTGCCAAGCATTAACAGGCAACGGTTGGATAAATTTTTCAACCCTACGCCCGGAGACTCATGGCTCTTCTTCGGTTGTATGGGATTACTCACCACAAGATACTCTTCCTCTAAGCAGATCTCTATTTTCATGGGTTTACTCAATGTGATGGAATTGTGATTAATAACATTCTCTGCCAACAACTGCAAAGTCAGCGGGGGCAGCATGCAACCGGTATATCCGGAAGGAATACAACAGTTATAGCTAATACAGTCCCCTAAACGAACTTCGTGCAGGAACAAGTAAGATTGTAAAAACTCCAATTCTTCTGCCAACGTAACCAATGTTTTATCCTGGCATTGTAATACATAACGGTATACACTGGACAAATGCTTGGTGAAACGTACCGCATTGCCCGGATTGTATTCTATCTCAGCAATCAATGTATTGAGACTGTTGAACAGGAAATGAGGATTCAACTGACTTTGCAAAGCCGCATAACGGGCAGTATCGTTCTCCGTTTGCAATTTTGCAGCTTCTTGTTGCAGTTTCAGGTTGTTCTGGATGGAACGATTTGCCAATAGTAAGCCTACAATCACAAGTTCTACCAACCAGACTACAATCAGGATACGCCAACCGCCATTCGAGAAAGTGAACAGATTGGGCAGGCCTGCCAATAATTTGGCAGTAATCAGCAGACCATAGTTCAGCAGAAGGAACAACAGGGTTACGACGAGATAAGTAGCTGTTATTTTCCAACGATGGCGGATATTGAGTGCATACTGATTGTTTATCCACGAACTGATCCGAAGTGTAGAATATCCCAGCACATTGAGAGCTGCAATAAAGAAGACGAATGCTCCCTTTGAATAGAGAACATCCGCTACTTTAGGAGTGAGCTCCGTATAGTTGACAAGCAGGAGGTAGGAAAAGATACCTAATCCCGAGAATAGCAGACCATATAACAGGGTATTCCATTTCATGCGAACAAAGCTATCATATTTCGGGTAATTATCATAAACTATTTAATATTTATTCAAAGCTCTGATCAATTCGGAATAAGATCCTTGTGCCGAGACTTTCGCTTGTACATGGTTGATTTGGGAGGCCTGCCGATACGTTTGTGCCTCAATCACTTCTATGACAGAGGCCTTCCCTTCAGTGTACCGTTCCAATGCCATACGTTCGTTTTCAAGAGCCTTGCCCAGTGAGCTTTCGGTAAGCCGTACCTGCTCCAAGGCTTGGGAAAGCGAAACGCGGACTGTTTCAACTTCCAGTTTTACCTGATCGGTTACCTGGTTCAAGTTGTCGGTTGCCATACCTATTTTCAAAGACGCAGCCCGCTTTTCATCACGTCTTTTCCCCCATTCGAATAATGGAACGGACAGCTTGGCGTAAACCGCATAATTAGGGTCGAGATCAGAATGGAAATCATAACCCGGTGAAGAATAACTTCCATCCACACCTACATAAAATTGAGGCTTATATTTAGCATCTGTCAATTTCTTTGAGCTTTCTGCTATTTTAATCCGAGCATAAGCCATTTTCAACTCCGGACGGTCGGTTCCACCAGTCTCCCATAACTCCCCATCTAATACAACTGCAGAAATCGTATCTTCTATTTCAGTCGGGGCATGAAGTTCTACACCAATCAGAGAGTTTAGTGCCATACGCCCTGTTTCAAGATTTCTCTTAGCCTGCAACAGCTGATACTCCGCTTCATTCAGTTTCACTTCCGCCATGAGCAAATCCTGAGGATCGACCAATCCAGCTTCCACCCGTTCCCGAATGGTCTGAGAGAGAGTAGCGACCGAATTGCGATATTCGGTAGTTACGCGGACTATTTCCGAGCGCGCAACAGTATTCCAGTATTGCATATCTGTCTGATAACACACAGCCGAACGGAAATAATCGGCTTGATATGTGGCCAGACTTTGCTGATGTTTAGCTAACCGGATATTCGCCAACAATCGTCCACCCGTATAAACAGGTTGCAATAAAGAGAGTGAAGCCCCGTACTTCATATTTCTCCCTTCAAAAGTCATCGGATTTTGCATCGAGGGTAAGTCAAGATTCAACTGAAGTGGATTACCGGTATACTGAAAATTCGCATCCCCTGACAATTTGGGTCTTAGGTCCTTCTGTGCCGCTTTCTCCAATTCGATACTTGCAGCGATATTCTTATCCGCAGCTTTCAGGTCGTGGTTATAATCTACAGCCATCGACCTGTACTTCTGCAGCAGATTATTTTGCTGAGCAAAAGAAGCTGTCGGAACACACAACAAAAGGATAAGCCATCTGTTTATTTTTTTCATCGTCATTTCTCTTTTATCTTATAAAACATAGCATAAAGTGCCGGAGTCACAAAAAGGGTCAGCAATGTGGCAAATGTCAGCCCGAAAATGATAGTAGCTGCCATTCCTCCAAATGCTATATCAAACAACAGGGGAACCATACCCAGAATTGTTGTCGTGGCGGCCATTAACACCGGACGAGTTCTCGAAACCGTAGATTCAATCACAGCCGTATAAGGAACAACCCCCTCCCGGCGCTGCACATCTATTTCATCAAGCAATACAATCACATTCTTGATAACCATGCCCAATAATCCCAGCCATCCGGCAATCGGAAAGAAACCGAAATCAAATCCAGTCAGAAGCATACCTATGGCTACTCCAATGATGGATAACGGGAGTACACACAGGATAATAACCGGATCACGGAAGTTACCGAACAAAGCGACCAGAATAACTACCAACACAAGAAAAGCCAACGGAAAGAATTTACCGATTGCCTGCATCGCTTCCCCCTGATCTTTGTACTGTGAGTCCCAAAAGAAAGTATAACCCTCGGGCAGCTCCATCGCTTCTATCTCTTCACGAATTTCTCCATGCACTTCGGCCATTGTATGACCAGGTTTCACTCCACACATAGCAGCCATAGACAGCTGCCGGTTGTAAGTACGGATCTGCGGCCATTCCCATACTGACTCGATGCGTTCCGTCACCTGAGACAGAGGCGCCGAATGTTCTCCGTTCCACACCGAGAAATTACCCAAAGAACGGATATCTGTAATGTCAGCTCCCTCTGACTTCAATAACACAGGAACTTTCTTTTCACCGTCGCGATAAACTCCCACTCTGGTTCCGTCGCTAATCGATTTTACAGACTCCATCATCTGTGCTTTGGTTATGCCAAGGACACCGGCCTTCACCGGATCATAAACCGGCCGTATCACCATCGTCATATTTCCCCACTCATTGCGTGCATCTGCCACTTTAGGATTACGACGCATAATTTCTATCGCTACGCCTGTCAACGAGTCCAAAACGGCAGGATCAGGCCCCAGAAAGCGAGCTTCTATCATGGCCTCCGTTAGTGGACTTAATTCAAACTTATTCACCTTGATCAGAGGTTCCGGGTATTTCAGCCGGATAGAATCCTGCAACAGAGCATTCAGCGTCCTTGATTCTTTGGAGCTCTTACACTTCACTAACAATTGGGCATAGTTGGATTGTGGACCAAAAGATATATTCGATAAATAATAACGGGGCGGAGTACGACCTATATAAGATGAAACCATCTCCGTTTCTTCATGCCCACGAATATAATCGGCTATATCGGCCGCCATACGGTCAGTCTCCTCAATCGCTGTCCCTTCAGGCAACCACATATCGACAGTGAAGTATTGCTTATCCAGAGCGGGTACAAAAACCTTGGGAATATACTTGAAACTCCAGGCCGAAAAGAACAACAAAACAATCAACGAAGCAACCGTCACCGTGCGATGCCGAAGTACCCAACGCAATGCTTTACGGAAAAGATTATAATACTTCCCGTCAAACAGGGATGCTTTCAACTCTTCGGGACGCGGACGTCGTACAAACTCCTGAATGAAAAAAGGAGTCTGTGTCAGGGCAAATACCCAACTGAACATCAACGAAACGCCGATCACCACGACCAATGATGATAATAGCTCTCCGGTAATATGGGGTGAATAGTAAATCGGCAGGAAAGTAAGGATAGCAATAACTGTCGCTGCCAATAAAGGCATAGCGGTTGACGAACATGCACGCATGATAGCAACCCGCTTGCGCATTCCCCGTTCCATGTTAATCAGTGCAGAATCGGATACGACGATGGCATTATCAACCAGCATTCCCATAGCAATGATAATCGCGGCAAGCGACATTCGCTGAAGAGCAATATCACATGCCATCATAACAATAAGGGTGGCAAAGATAGAGAAAACCAATCCGCTACCTATCAGAACCCCATTCCTGAATCCGATAAAGAACAACAGAATAGCAACAACAGTGATAACCGAAATAATCAGATTCAAGATAAACCCTTGATTTGCCACTGCCGATTCATAGCCTTGATCGTAGATGGGGGTCAACTCATAACCATCGGGCATGGTTTGAGACAACTCACCAATACGTGCTTTAACAGCCTCTGCCATATCCACGACATTTCCTGTCGGTACAGTAGAAATGGCAATTCCAATTGCCGGACTACCATTTATACGCATTTGGTTTGCAGGAGGAGTCTGATAACTCTCCTCGATCTTCGCAATATCAGCCAAACGAAAATGCTCACCGTTACGTGAAACAATAGTAAGATTCCGGATATCATTCAGCGAATAAAAGTTACCGGTAGACTCAATACGGATACGATTGGTACCGGCATCCATACCACCGGCATCCACAACTTTATTCTGAGCCTCAAAAGCTCGTGCAATGTCGGAAGTCGTAACTCCACTTTGTGCCATCACAGCAGGACTGATTAGAATATCAATCGTCGGTGTTTGCACACCATAGATCTCAATCTTCGCCACATCCTTGACTTTTAGCAATTCATTCTTTATCAGTTTAGCCTGGTCTTCCAGTTCTCTATACGTATGGCTATCCCCCGTCAGTCCATAAAACACGCCGAGCACATCACCAAAGTCATCGTTCACGATAGAAGTTCCCGCACCGGCCGGCAATTTATCCTGCACATCATTCACTTTCCGGCGCAACTTATCCCATAGCTGCTGCATCTCGTCAGCACGGATTTCTTTCTTCACATAAACTGTAATCTTCGATAGTCCGGCACGATTTTCTGTTTTCAGATAATAAAGCTCACCCAAAGATTGTATGGCTTCTTCCAGAATGTCGGTAACCTGCGACTGTACTTCTGACGGTGAAGCTCCGGGATAAGAAGTCAGAACCAATGCTTGCTTAATAGTAAAAGGGGCATCCTCCAATTTTCCCATTTTAAAATAAGAAAACAGGCCTCCTGCCAATATCAGCACCAACAATAAGATTGTAACAGCTCTTTTCTGTAGAAAGTACTTTACCATTTTCATAATGAATTCGCCTTAGAAGAGATTGTTACTTTCATGCCGTCTGATAAAAAGCGTAGTCCGCTTGTAGCCACAGTCTCGTTATCCTGTAATCCCTCAATTATGATAATATAACCGTTAGGAAGCAGATTTCCCTTTTTCACCTGTCTACGGTTCACCTGATGAGTGTCAGTGTTTACAACCCACACATAATCACCTTCCGACGGACGATGGCATAGAGCTGTCTGCGGAATGGAAACACCAACCGGATTTGTTACCCGGGAAACATCAAATATTGCCTTACCCGACATTCCAGCCAGTAATTCCCCTTTTTCATTTGGTAAAATGGCCGTTAGTAAATAAGAAAGGTTGTTGCGGGTTGTCCCCTTCGATATTTCCATAATCCCTGCCTTATAAATCTTATCCGGCCGGGCATCAAAACGTATCTGAACAGTATCTCCGGGATGTGAAACAAATGCAATATCTTGAGTAACATAAATCTCCATTCTCAGCCGGTCTATATCAATAAATGAAATGACCGGCTGAGTAGCCTTCACATCCTGAAACTTCTCTATATACACTTCTCCCACATATCCATTAAATGGAGCTATCAAGCGAGTATCCTCCAATTCGTAAGAGGCGGTATCAAAAGCTGCTTTAGCAGTAGTATAATCAGCCTTGGCCTTTTCGTATGTACTGGCCGAAACATTATTCTTCTCGTACAACTTCTCTATTCGTTCAAACTCAGCTTTAGCCTGGCAATAGATCGCTTCGGCCCGTTCTTTACGAATATGAAAGTCACGCGGATCTATTTCAGCAATAATATTCCCCTGTTTGTAAGAGTTACCGGCATATACTTCAAAACGATCGATGGGGCCTCCTACGCGAAACGACAATTCCGATGTACGGAAAGGTTGCGCAATGAACGGAAACTCCGTTGTGTTCTGTCCAAAGCCCGGAATAGCTTGTGTTGTCCTGACAATAAAGTCCTGACTTTGCTTACTGTCTTTATCTGTGCAAGAAAATAGCAGTAAGAGAGTAACTAATAATGCACCTATCTTCATATCTTATTTTTTTAATTTCCCGACAAAAATAGATAATCAGACGATGTAATAAGGAAGTAAAGATTCTGAGACCGGAAAAATGAAGATTGAGTCAGGAGTATATGGGATGAAGC
>UMDQ01000595.1_pt1 | contig 98157 bp, 95 predicted proteins | sample 1964531 | NCBI WGS metagenome assembly UMDQ01 (sample SAMEA4835998, study PRJEB28245) | human gut metagenome | biome: gut microbiome; material: fecal sample | place: Denmark | collected 2008
TCTTCTTGGAGCAACTGGTATTCTTATAGCCGTTCAAGCTTTAGAACCTATTGCAATAGCACTTTCGAATATCGGTTCTCTTTCCTGGGAAGAAATTGGCAAAGGATTAGCGGGAATGGGCGGCGCACTTGCTGAGTTTACAGCAGCATTAAGCGTGTTAAGCCTTAGTGGAGGCTTCGGCTCGCTTCTGGGTGGAACTGCCGTTCTTATTGCTGCTCAGTCATTAGAACCTATTGCTGCAACACTATCTGAAATTGGTGCCATGGATTGGGACGAGATTGCAAAAGGTCTTGTCGGAATGGGTGGCGCCTTAACGGAGGTTGGAGTTGTATCTGCCCTGGTTGGCAATCTTGGAGGTTTGGGTTCGCTTATCGGTAGCGCATCGCTTACTCTTGGCGTGCAAGGCTTAGGCGAACTTGCCAATGCATTGACGATTTTTGGCACCATGGATTGGGATGAAATCGGTCGTGGTTTAACAGCTATGGCTGGAGCTCTTGGTGAAACTGCATTAGGCGGATTGCTGAATACCTTTTCCGGATTTGGCGCGGCTGCAATTGCTGCTATGGCTGAACCTCTTGGTAACCTGGCAGATTCGGTAAAGCGATGGTCTGGGGTTATTGTTCCAGATGGATTAGGAACACAACTAGGATCTCTTGCCACAGGTGTTCAGAAATTTAATTTCAGTGGATGGGGAGCCGATGCTATTGGTGCGATGGCGATTCCACTTGGCGATTTAGCTGACTCAATTTCAAAATGGAAAGATGTAATTGTTCCAGACGGAATTGGAGATGGACTTAGTAATCTTGCAGATGGCGTAAAAGCATTCAACTTCAGCGGATGGGGTGCGGATGCTATGGCAGATGTGGCAACACCGTTGGGAACCATGGCGGATTCCATTAAGAAATGGGACGGAATCATTATCCCAGAAGATTTAGGAACCAATCTCAGCTATTTGGCAAACGGTGTGTACGCATGGTCTACTGTTGGCCCATCCGATATTGTTGGCATCACTGAGCCGTTAGGAACTTTTGCTGATTCTGTAAAGAAATGGAACGATGTGTCAATTCCATCTAATCTTGAAACTGCTTTGACTGGATTTGCAAACGGGATTAATGCTTGCAATAACGTTTCTGTGGATAATGTAACGAATGTATGTACGAGTGTGAAAGATCTTGGTACTGCGGTTTCGGATATATCAACAATTGACTTTAGCGGAAGCGTTTCCAAATTGTCAGATTTCGCAGCTGCTATTGGAAATGTGAGCGTTTCGACCGACTCTTTCAAGATACTTGGAACGACTATTGTTACTGACTTTGCTACTTCTTTAAAGAGTGGAGTAAGCACGGTTTCAGAAGCTGGCAGTGAGCTGGCAGAAGCAGTTGCCACTGGAATGCGTAGGACGATTGATTCTATAGTGAAAACCGCGTCATCAATTGCGAACTCAGCGAAAAATTCGGTAGCAAATAAAAAGAGTAATTTTGTAACAGCTGGATCTTCTCTTATGCTTGGTCTTGCAGCAGGTCTTCGTTCCAGCATGGGCGTGGTCGCATCCGCATCTGGTTCGGCAGCATCAGCCGGTGCGAGTGCGTCTATGGCATATTATAGTAGCTTTTATAGTTCGGGTGTCTATCTTGTCAGCGGATTTGCAGCTGGCATCAGAGATAATATCAGTTCGGCAGCATCAGCCGCAGCACAGATGGCATCTGAAGCGTCAAAAGCAGCAAGAAGCAGTCTTGATATTAATTCGCCATCAAAAGTTTTCTATAAAATAGGTGGATTTGCTGGACAAGGTTTTGTGAATGCTTTGGTCGATTATAGTGAGGCTTCTTATGATGCTGGATCGAACATTGGATTATCAGCCAGGGAAGGATTAAGCCGGGCTATTTATAAAGCTACTGAGATAGTTTCAAATGGCATTGATAATGTTCCAACAATTCGACCGGTTCTTGATCTAAGTGCAGTAAGAGCTGGTGCAAATGAGATCGGTGGAATTCTTGGAATGGATCATGCTATCGGATTAAGTGGAAATCTCGGAGCCATCACGACAATGATGGCACAAAATCAAAATGGAAATTCTTCTGATGTTGTTGATGCTATTAATCGACTTGGAAAGAAACTTAACAACCTTGGTAATACTTATAACAATATCGGCGGTGTTACTTATGATGATACGAGCGGCGTTAGCGATGCTATCGAGATATTAACAAGAGCAGTGGTAGTGGAAGGGAGGCGATAATAGTGGCTACTACTAAATCTGCGCCAACTATAGAAAAGTTCGGTTTGCAAACTGGTACAGAGCGTACTATTTTCGCAACCTGGAAATGGAGTAAATCGCACACAAAAGAGTATAAATGCATTTGGTATTATGCAACCGGAGACGGCGTCTGGTTCGTCGGTGCTGATACGACAGAAACTGTAAAACAGAGTACGTATACTGCTCCAGAGAACGCTACAAAGGTAAAGTTTAAAGTTAAGGCGATTGCCAAGACGCATAAAGTCAATAAAAAAGATGTTGCGTATTGGACGGGAAAATTTTCAAGCGAGAAAAAATACAATTTCAAATCCAGTCCGCCGTCTAAACCATCGGCACCTGAAATCGGTATCAACGAGTATAATAAAACTCAGATTGATTTGAGTATTTCTAATTTGGATTCGAAATGGACGGCTACCGGGGTTGAGTTTGAAGTTTACAAGGATGGCACAAGTGATCCGTTCTATACAGGGTATTCCACAATTCAGAATCAATCTGCTGGAATATCCTGTACGATCGAAACTGGGTATAAGTATAAAGCTCGTTGCCGTGGATATACAATGGACGACGAAGGCGCATGGTCTGATTATTCGAGTACTATCACTACTCAACCATCTTCGCCAGGAAAAATCACAACACTTAGAGCATTGTCGTCAACTTCCATTACTATGGATTGGGATCGCGTTGTCAACTGCACGAGTTATGAGATTCAGTACACTACTGAGAGACAATATTTCGATGCAAATCCCGACCAGGTGACAAGCAAAACCATTGAATCCGAAGCCGGTCACGCTGAATTTACAGGGCTTGAATCTGGAAAAGAATATTTCTTTCGGGTAAGAGCGGTTAATAGTGCAGGAAACTCTGGATGGAGCGATGTGGCATCCGTTGTTATCGGAAAGGAACCCTCAGCACCTACGACCTGGTCGTCTACAACAACAGCTATGGTCGGAGAATCGTTGATTCTATATTGGATTCATAATTCTCAAGACGGTTCTTATGAGAAACATGCTCAACTGGAATTGAACGTTGACGGTAGAATTACGACACAGACGATTCAAAATACGAAATCCGACGATGATCAAGGAAAAGCAAGTACATATTCCATCAATACTGGAGTGTATACAGAAGGCACAACCATAAAATGGAGAGTTAGAACGTCTGGTATTACTGAGGCGTATAGTGAATGGTCTGCAACTCGTGAGGTTAATATATATGCACATCCAACATTGTCTGTTTATGTACGTAAGATGGACGGCACAGCGCTATCAACTTTAACATCTTTCCCATTCTATATAAATGCGATTCCAGGTCCAAAAACACAAAGTCCAATAGGGTATTATGTTGATATTACAGCCAACGAAGGGTATGAAACAACTGATCAAGTTGGAAATGAATATATGGTGACTGCTGGAGAATCGGTATATTCAAAATATTTCAACGCTTCTGGAAATTTAGCAATTGGAATTTCAGCTAACGACTTAGATTTGGAAAATGGTATATCGTATACGGTTAAAGTAACTGTAACGATGAATATCGGTTTGAGTTGCGATGCGACAACCAAATTTACGGTGAGCTGGGATGAAACAGTTGACGAGCCGAATGCAGAGATTGCATACGATCCAGATACGTATTCCTGCATCATTCGACCGTATTGCGAAGATGAAAATGAGAAACTCGCAGCAAACGTACGATTAGCTGTGTACAGAAAAGAATACACTGGCGAGTTCGTTGAAATTGCCAGCGGTATTGAAAACACGCATGGCCATTACGTTACTGATCCGCATCCGGCATTAGATTACGCAAGGTACAGAATCGTGGCTACCGATATCAAGACCGGTGCTGTATCTTATTATGATCCTCCAGGTTATCCTATAGGAGAAGACGGCGTCATTATTCAATGGAGTGAAGCATGGAGTTCTTTTGACTCATCGTTGGCAAACGAAGCCGATGAAGTAGCAACTCCTCCGTGGACAGGATCATTAGTCAGACTTCCGTATAATGTGGATGTATCGGATAAGAATGACAAAGATGTAGCTCTTGTTAAATATGTTGGACGAAAGCGACCTGTAAGTTATTACGGGACACAACTTGGAGAAACGTCTTCATGGAAAATGGAAGTGCCATCTAATGACGAAGAAACTTTATATGCTCTCAGAAGACTTGCCGTTTGGATGGGGGATGTTTACGCAAGAGAACCATCAGGAACCGGATACTGGGCTCATATAAAAGTATCAATATCACAGACACATTGTGCATTAACGATACCAGTTTCGATAGAATTGACAAGAGTAGAAGGAGGTGCATAAATGCCAGATTGGAAAAAATCTATGCAGCAAACCTTCGAATACTATATTGTCGATCCTGGAACTTGGAAAGATAAGGATCAGATTACTACTGTAAGATCAGCTACCATCGAGCGAGACGAGGACGCCGAGACAAAAGGATCTGCTTCTTTCAACATCAATGAGCGGTTAGGTGAGTGCTATATTCGAGCATATCTCGTAACAATTCAAAATGGAATTAAAGAAAGGCATCCATTAGGAACTTTTTTAGTACAAACACCATCCTCGGCGTTTGATGGTCGTGTAAGAACAATTAACATGGACTCGTACACGCCATTACTTGAGTTAAAAGAAAATCCGCCACCAATCGGATATTTTATCAAAAAAGACTCGAATGTAATGGATGAAGCTTATCGGATTGTAAGAAATCATGTTAGGGCTCCGGTCGTGAAGCCTAGTTGTGACGAGAAATTGTATTTCGATTTCGCAGCAAATACCGATGATAAATGGATTTCATTTATTGATGATCTTATAGCAAACGCAAAATACGAATTAGGGCTTGATGAATTAGGCCGTGTTCTGTTCTTACCAGTTCAGGATACGGCTACTTTACAGCCCGTAACTGAATTCAATGATGATGATAGTTCTATTTTGTATGCAGATGTAAGTGAAGAATACGATTTATACGGGATTCCAAATGTAGTTGAAGTTGTGTATTCCAAGAACAACTTGAATTATTATGCCCGAGTTGTAAACAAAGATTCCAACAGTCCCACATCTACGGTTAGCCGTGGGAGAGAAATAATCCATAGGGACACTGATCCAGATTTTTCTGGAGAACCGACAGAATATCAAGTTAAAGAATATGCTGAAAAATTACTTCAGAAGCTATCGACAGTGGAATATAAAGTGACATTTTCACATGGGTATTACCCTGTTAGACTGGGGGATTGTGTTCTCTTGAACTATAAGGCAGCTGGTATTAACAATGTAAAAGCAAAAATCGTGAAACAGGCAATTACTTGCGATACTGGATGCAAAGTTACAGAAACAGCGATATATACATCAAAATTATGGAGGTGATTGACTTTGGCGTTATCTAACGAGATTGCATCTCAGTTTGCAAAAACTGTTGCGAACAAAGATAAAAGCAGAAGCGAAAACGCTGTTTATGGAACAGTAGTTGTTCGAAATGGGGAAAAGTATGTGCGAATGGATGGTTCAGATTTACTTACCCCTTGCGGTGCCACGGTCAATGCGATAAATGGTGAGCGAGTTCTTATATTGGTTAAGAACCATTCAGTCATTATCAATGGAAATTTATCATCCCCAGCTGCAAGACTGGGCGATCTGGACGACGTTAGGAAAGTCGCTGATGAAAGTTGGAAAAAACTTGTAGCGTGGGCAAAAGACAAAGATTTAATCTACATTGATGGTGCAAATTTGTATTCTGGCTCGGTAAATGCAGATAAGATCAACGTAAACGATTTGTTTGCCCAGAATATAGAAGCAAGCGGATCAATTATTGGTGTGAAAATCGAAGCCCGTGAAATGAGTGCCAAAGAATCATATTCGATATTCAATGGAAAAAATATTCAGAAGATCCTATATTTCGATGGAACATCCATAAAACTCGGAAAAATGGGTACCGGAACCGAAATCGCCAATGGTGCTGGATTTGAGTTTTTTGATAAATCTATAAATGTTTACGGAAATCTCGCTTTCATGAGTGGCGACATTTCAACTCCAGGAGCAATATCGTCTGGAAAAGAAATATCAGCAGCTAGTAATGTGAAAACAGGAGATAATTTTCTTGCTAATAACGGTCATGGGCTGTGGGTGGCAGATACTTCTGGTAATTATCGATCTGTTGTTGACGTGAATTCTAGCGATCAAGTGGTTGTTGGATATGGACATGCGGTTGCAAAAAGAGGTCAATTATGTTTAATGGGAAGGGATATAGTATTATATTCTGGATTATATGACACCTGGATAAGACCATATTATGCCCCAGGAGACGCTTGCGTTAATATGCGTTATAAAGGCGGAGGATTTATTACAGGCAGTAAAGCAAATCTACATTTTTGTATTCCTTTATCGAGACCATGTGTTGGAGTAACATCCGTAAGCGTAGTTTCTAATCCGGGTTTGATAATTCGACAAGGTGGGAATTATTTGTATGGCTCTGGAGCAGATACGAACGTTCAACCGGAATATTACGAAGCAACCTTAGCTGATAACTGTATCAGTGTTATGGCACACTTTTCGAATACTACAAATGTAGTTACCAATAATGATGCTTGTGGCGTTTCTGGTCAGTTTACAGTGTATTTCAATTAAGAAGGAAAATTCAAAATGGCTTTAAGCAAATCTATAAAACAGGATAATGGTATTCCTCTGAGTTATCATCGAATCCTGTTTGTTCATTCAGCAATCAACACGCACATTTCGATTGCTGTTATTTCCTATGTGGACGAAGAAAGTAGAGAGAATGAAAACGCTGGGAAACCAGCATATACGGCTACAGTTACATATGAGTTGCCGTACAAAGAAAATATGACAATCGAAGAGGCTTATGATTATTTGAAGACTCTTCCTGCGTTTGCGGACGCAATAAATTGCTAAAAGGAGGAACAAGAAATGAGTAAACTTATTGATTATCCTGCTGCGACAAGATTCGACAGTGGGGATATTCTTATCAAGGATGGTACGAATGGTACTAAGAAAATCACAGCAAAAAACGCAGCTATTGACTTGGCTGGTATGGTGTCAGCAGAGCAGCACAGAATGATCTGGGGCGGAAGAAATCTTGGAACATCCGTATCGGCTGAGCAGAAAGCTGCAATTAGAAATAGAACATTTGATAATCTATATATCGGCGATTACTGGGTGATTAACGGTATTACCTGGAGAATTTGGGATATTTGCTATTTTACCAATAGCGGTGATAATGAATTCACAAAACCACATTTGGTAATCGTCCCGGATTCCGCATTATACAGTCATGCTATGAATGATACAAACACAACCGAGGGCGGTTATGTTGGATCTAAGATGTACAAAGAAGGTCTGGAGCAGGCAAAGACCACAATCAAGGCTGCATTCGGAGACATGCTTCTCACTCATAGAGATTATCTGACAAATGCTGTTACTGATGGTCATGCATCTGCTGGGGCATGGTTTGATTCCCAGGTAGAATTAATGAACGAAATCATGGTTTATGGTACTCATGTGTATGCGCCCGCAAATGATGGTGTAACGCTTCCGAACAAGTATACAACTGGTCGTCAGCAGTTCGCAGCAGCTATGCTTAATCCGTCAATCGTTAACTTACGATACTGGTATTGGTTGAGAGATGTAGTGTCTTCGGCTCGCTTTGCCGGTGTGGCCCACGGCGGCATTGCGAATTCCACCGACGCTTGGTACTCTGGTGGGGTTCGTCCGTATTTCCTTATTGGTTAGTACCTGAGGGGCCTTGTGCCCCGAAGAATTTAATATTTGTATAAAAGAATAGGAGAAAATTCAAAATGGAAGATAAAAATTATTCAATTACACTTGCCGATGGTACTGTTATCGGCGACTTGAAACTCAACGGCAACAATTTTATCTCGAAATCTCCAATTGCAAAAGAGATATTTGAAGATTGTTGCAGTCCTGTTGTCATCAGCGATGGCGAAGCAGAAGAAACTCACAATAATATGGAGCTTGTTCAGATCACTCCGATGGGAGAAGAGTATTGGTTTGTTCTTCGAGACATTTCAAAAGCTGAAATGGAAAAAATCAAGATGCAGTCGGACATTGAGTATATTGCAATGATGGCTGGCGTTGAACTTTAAAGAAAAGGAGGAACATCGTGATGCATAGTGATAATTTCGAGAAAGTAAAACGTTTTTATACTCTGAAAGTATGGAATGAAACACGTGTCCGCAACGCCGTAAAAATGGGCTGGATTACAGAGGAAGAATTCACTGAAATTACCGGAAATGATTATTAATGAGCGTATTAGCATCTAAGCGGAAAGAGTCGAGAGAAGAAGCGATTGCTTATTCGCTGGAGTTATACGACATGCTGATAGAATTCATGCAGAGGAGCTTTGCGATAAAAAGTCAGGAACAGTTTGTTCGGGAACAATATGCAACTGGAAAAGGATTGGAAGTTGATTATCAAGCTTATGCTTATATTATGCTTAGTACAAAAGAACAGATTGAAAAATCTGCCTCTTTATTAACTGCTAACTTACGAGCTGCGAGATCTTTATTTCCGACTTCTATGCATGAATATGAAATTAGGCGTGATTATTTAAATGCCGGTATTGTGAATTGCAATCAGATAATCAATTCATTACAGCGTGTTGTAGGCAGATTCAATGTTGATTTGAATGCCTATGGCAGATATAGTAAAGCTATTGACCGAGAAATCGAGTTGATAAAGAGATGGCGTCAAAGAGACAATAAAATGAAATCGTATCTTCCAGGGTAACATCTGTATTTATGCGTGTCTTCGGCTAACTTTGCCAATGTGAACAACAACGGCAATGCGAATTACAACAACGCTTCGAACTCTAATGGGGTTCGTCCGGATTCTTTGATCTAACCAATCAGGGAAGGAGATGTTATCCGTTCCACCAAAGGGATAAATGATAAAGCCGGACGCAATTTACTACGGTAACTATTGCTATCACGGTGAATAATTATGACATACGAGGAAATTCTCTGCGACGCCAACAATCTCTATGCGGGTTACAAAGCCTCTATAAAAGGCAGTAAGTGGAAAGAATCCACCCAAAGATTTATTCTTAATTTCTTGAGGTATATTTTTGAACTGCAAGATGATCTTATTAATAGGACTCTTACAAACGGTCCTGTTGATGAATTCGAACTGCGCGAACGAGGCAAAATAAGACCAATTACAAGTATTCCAGTAAAAGACCGTATTATCAGGCATGTTCTATGCGACGAATTATTAATCCCCAAAATAAGAAGAAAAATCATATATGATAATTGTGCGTCCTTGAAAGGGCGTGGTATATCTATGCAAAGGAAACGTTTCGAGATACATTTACGGAAGTATTATAAACTGTATGGAAACGACGGATATATTCTCTTTGGCGATTTTTCAAAGTTTTACGATAATATTATCCATGAAATAGCAAAGAAAGAATTGCTCGAATTATTTGAGGATGATGAATTTATAGACTGGTTGCTCACCGTTATATTTGATGGGTTTAAAGTTGATGTGTCGTACATGAGCGACGATGAATATGCGTCATGTTTGGATGAGGTATTTAACAAATTAGAGTACCGAAAGATTCCAAAGAGCAAATTGACTGGTGAGAAATTCATGGAGAAGTCCGTGAATATGGGCGATCAGTTATCGCAAGCGATTGGTATTTATTATCCGCATCGGATTGATAATTATGTAAAGTATGTCAGAGGAATAAAGTTTTATGGAAGATACTCAGACGATTGGTATATCATGAGTCCATCCAAAGAGGAATTATTGGATTTGCTTGAAAACATCAAGAGAATAGCTCATGAATACGGAATTCATATTAATATGAAGAAAACAAAAATCGTCAAAATAAGCGGTACTTATAAATTTCTTCAGATAAAATACACACTAACCGAATCTGGAAAAATTATGAAACGAATTAATCCAGATCGGATTTATACAATGCGTAGAAAATTGAAGAAATTAGCCGTTAAGGTGGAAAATGGCGAAATACCATATGAAAATGTTGAAGGAATGTTCAAGGGCTGGATGGGAGACTTTTATAAGCTTATGTCCAGAGCTCAGAGAAAAGATTTATTAGAACTATACGAAGGCCTATTCAATAAGACCATAACCATCGTGAAAAAAAAGATGATTATAAAAGATAGGTCACAACAAGAATCGACATGGGAGGTAGCTTGATGGAACCATGGTTTCAGATGGTACTTACGATTATTAGCTCAGTTTTAGCTTCTTCTGGGCTGTGGGCCTATTTAACAAAAAGAAGTGAAAGAAAAGATGTAAAAACGGAGATGCTTGTTGGTTTGGCTCATGATCGGATTATGTATCTTGGTATGCAGTACGTAGATCGAGGTTACGTAACACAGGATGAGTATGAAAACCTACGAACATATCTCTATGATCCTTATAAAAAATTGGGAGGGAATGGTTCTGCCGAAAGAGTTATGAAAGAAGTGGACAAGCTCCCGATTCACAAATTTGCCATAGGCAAGGAGGAAAAGAATAATGAACATGAGTAACAAAACTTATGACACTCTTAAATGGATTGCAATGTATCTGCTTCCAGCTCTGGGAACTTTGTACTTTGCGCTTGCTGGTATTTGGAATTTTCCATACGGAGAGCAGGTTGTCGGAACTATCACAGCGGTTGATACATTCCTTGGCGTGATTCTTGGAATTAGTACATCCCAGTATAATAAAACTTCTGAAGATGCGACGAAATAGTTAAAGATGAGCGGGAGAGATGGGATGTCTTTCTCGCTCTAAATACATTTCCTCTTATTTTTTTTCAGTACGCAGGTGACAGTCTCCGTTGGTACTATCAAGACTAGAATGGAGGTAGTCAAAATGGAAAATAAAAAAGAAAAGAAACTGCTCACTGTGAAAGATTTGTGCACTTATTTAAGTATAGGAGAAACCAAAGCGAGAGAGTTGTTACATAACCCCGATAATGGTTTTACTATTCGAATAGGGAACCGATTATATGCTCACAGGGATAAAGTCGACGCCTGGTTATTGCGAAATATCTTTTAAAATGATATATTTGGGGTAAGTTCAATTTGGATTTTCCCCATTGCAGAAAGGAGTTTATATGGGAAAATCGATAAAAGGAAAAGAACTGGGTGTTGGCATCACTCAAAGACAAGACGGCTTATACCAAGCCAGATTCACAAATCGCTTTGGAAAAAGGGAAACTTTATATGATAAGAACCTAAACAATCTCAGAACCCAAATGCGAAAAGCTCAGACTGCTGATGACAACGGAGTAAATCTGGTAAAAAGTAACATGACATTAGACGAGTGGTATAAGGTTTGGATAACTACATGTAAAGGAAATTGTAGAAATACAACATTAAGCGCCTATGAGATAGCATATAAATCTATAAAAGAAGGGATAGGTCGTGAAAAAATACAGAAGTTAAATCCTGTGATGCTTCAAGCGGAATTGAACAAATTAAAAAGCAATCAGCAAAGAACGAGGGTCAAAGTAGTATTGAATGGGCTATTTGCCGAAGCGAAAAGAAACGGTCTGGTACCACAAAATTTTGCGAAAGACCTCATAACTAAAATCGGTAAAGAAGTATCGAAAGAGCGTCGAGTGCTAGGAATCGAAGAGACTAAATTGTTCCTTACATATGCTAAAGATCACAGATTCTACAATATATTCGTTGTGGCACTTGAGACCGGAATGCGAATCGGAGAGCTTAGAGGACTGTACTGGAGCGATATAGATTTTGAAAGACGAGCGCTACATGTGAGAAGAACAATGTGTCATATACATGGGGAGAACGGGTATTATTTCGAAGAGCACGAGCCAAAAACATTCAATGGAAAACGGTTAATTCCGCTTACAAATGCGTGTATTGATGCACTTATACATCAAAAGCTATTGAATGAAACTAGAATTAAAAAACGCAAATGTTGGGATTTTAAAGACCTGGTGTTTCCTACAAGCAGTGGTAAACCTTTTCAGGAGGTGGCAGCAATTGACGCAATAAATGAGATACTCAATAAAATGGAAGCTGATGGAATTCGTATAAAGAAATTCACTCCGCATGCGTTCAGACATACTTTCGCAACAAGGGCTATAGAGAATGGAATGAGCCCTAAAACGCTTCAAAAAATATTAGGTCACAGCTCATTGCAGATGACAATGGATTTGTACTGTCATGTCTCAGATGAGACTTTATTTGATGAGATGAAAAAGATGGAAAATCAAAATGGTGTAAAAGTGGTGTAGTAAAAAAAACTATAGTCTGAAAACCCTTGATTTTACTGGATTTCTAAAGTCAATCTTTAAGAAAAAGTTAATTTTATACATTTTACGCAACAAACATGGAAATTTGTATATGATTTTGGTATAATATGGAAAAATGCTTTTACAGTGGAAGAAGAAATGCTGTTATAATGAAACAAGATATGGGAGGAAAGGAATATGAAAAAGAGAAGTCGCATTCTGGTATTGATACTGACAGCCATGCTTTCCACAGAACCAGTCCAAATTGTATATGCGGAAACTGCAGAAGCGACGCCTGTGACTTCTGAAAGTACTTCCGTTAATCCAAAAGAGGAAAATGCAGATAACTCTGCAGTTGTTCCACCGAAAGCTGATCCTGGCTGGGTAGCTGTAGAAAAAGGGTATCAATGGCGGCAGGAAGATGGTACTTTACTTCAGAAATCGGGTTGGGTAACGATCAACGGCAGGAAATATTATCTCCATAAGAGTGGAATTCGCTATTCAGGCTGGCAGATATATAAGAACAAAAAACGCTATTATCTGTCGAATGGTGATGCGGCAAGAAACAGATGGATAAAATACAAAGGAAACTATTATTACATCCGAAAGAACGGAACCAGCGCGCCGAAGAGTAAATGGCTTACTGTGAAAGGTAAGAGATATTACATTGGAAGAAAAGGCTATCGGCTGACCGGTTTACAGACCATTAAGGGGAAGAAATACTATTTTAATTCAAAAGGTGTTCTCATCAGAAATAAAACCAGCTATAAGATAAAGGGAAAGGAATACGAGATCAATTCAGAAGGAGTTGCCATTCAGGTTTCTGCACTTAAAGCTGAGTGTATGCGAAAAGCAAGGAAATTTGTGGAGAAGCATACTGCTCCGAATATGTCCAACAGCCAGAAATTCAGAACCTGTTTCAATTATCTTATGGGCTATACTGATTTCAAGCCATGGATTTATCCTACTGATGAAGAGTTTAGGACTCAGATCTGGCCTTATCAGTCTGCCATTTACATGTTTGATAATAATCTTTCAGGATGCTGTTACGGTGTTGCAAGTGCAGTTGCTGCATGTGCCAAGGTTTTAGGATATGAGCCGTATGTAATTGCCACCACTGGCGATCATGGATTTGTAATGATTGATGGGCTTTATTATGACAATATGGGACCTTTGTTCGGGGCATCTACCCATTTTGCATATTCTGTAAGATCAAGTGTGAAATTTTAAGGCAGAAACTGCTTTAAAAATAAAAAGCGAAGTAACTATTCAGAAGACAGTATTCCGCAAGGTGCGCGAATTCATGCAAATCATGATTCAACTGAGAAGGTACGAAAAAGTTACAAAGCTAAAAATTTTTATAAAGGAGATTTAGAAAATGAAAAAGTGGAAAAAATTACTTCTTCCTGCAATGTGTGTATTTATGCTGCAGACACCAGTAATTGCAAATGCAGAGGTAGCTGGCAGCAGTGATGGAGCAGCCGCTGTAGTCGAAAATCCGGTTGCAGCTCCCACACCTGCATTATTAAATGGAATTATTAAGAAAGGTTCCAAAACCTATTATTACAAAGACGGCGTAATGCAGAAGAACTGCTGGAGTGCAGATAAGAAACAGTACTTTGGTAAAAACGGAGTGGCTTATGCAGCGCCGAAGGAGAGCGGTTATAAGAAAAATGTTGTAGTTAAGAAGATTGGCAAAAAGTACTATGGATTTGACCGAAATGGATATAAAGTAAAAAAAGGTGTATATGCAGACCTGAAAGGAACCCCTTATTACTTTGATAAGAATGGTGTACGTGTAGCCAAGAAGAGCAGCCAGCTGAAAAAAGCCAGCAAATATATGGAAAACGGTGTGAAACTTCGCAAACTTCTTGGCAAACCCTCCAAGACCAGATCCTATTCCAGCTGTATGAATGGTGTAAGCAAAGATATGAAACTGACATATGCAAATATCTATGTATCACTTGGAAAAAAAATCAGCGGTGGTGAAATCATATACGGTATTCAGCCCCGATAGAATATGCAGATTGCAAAAATGATATTTGGAGCCGGATTTTTAGATTAACGGACTCTAAATAATAAAAGAAATATAAGATTGGAGAAAATAAATATGAGAAAGATTACCAAAACATTGGCAGTTGTTCTGTCACTGAGTATGACACTTACAATGGGAACTCCTGTATTTGCAGAAGGAACCGCGGACAGCAGTACTACTGTGACAACTGTAGTTGAAGCTCCGGTTGTTACACCTACACCTGCGCAGGAAAACAAACCACCGAAAACAGGTTTCTACAAAAAAGCAGGTAAGACCTATTATTACAAGAATGGAAAACTTGTAAAAAACAAATATGGCTACAAAATCAAAAATAAATATTATCATATCAACAAAAAAGGTGTGGTAACCACAGCTTCCACAGCCGAGAAACTGGCAGCAATCCGACTTAAAAAATGCGGCGGAAACCTTAAAAAAGCATTTACCTGGAGCTCCACAAAAATTAAATATTTCGGCGGCGTAAAGAAACCGGGAAAAAGTAAGAATGCAGTTGAATATTATGCAGCGTATGGCTTTAAATATGGCAAAGGTGACTGCTATGTAATGGCTGCAACTTTTGCTATGATGGCGAAAGTAAAAGGGCTGAATGTTAAATTTGTTATGGGTTCTGTGCCGCAGCGCAACGGCAAAGACGGCGAGCATGCATGGTGCGAGATTAAATCCGGCAAAACCACTTATGTATATGATCCGAACTTTGCATATACATACCGCAATAACCCAAATGTCAACAGTGGATACAAATTCAAATACGGTGCTAAGGGAACTTACAAATATAATGAAAAAAGAACAAAAATCAGCTTCTGATTTTTTATAACTAAAAAGAATGACATAAGGAGATTGATCATGAAGAGAAAATTATTAATGGCATTATTAGCAGGCACATTAGCCATTGCAGCTCCGGTAAGCTGCTTTGCAGCAGAGACAACTGAAGCAGCTGAGGCAGATGCTGCAGAAGACAGCTCTGATGAGGAAGAGGATGCAGATGCAGAAGAGGCAGATGCGGAATCAGCTGATTCTGATGATGCAAAAGAAGAAAGGACCGCTGCCAAAAAGAAAGAAGACTTAAAAACAGTTGGCGAAAAGACAGAAGGCTGCATTGCTTTTAAACTGAGAAATGGTACAGGCAAAAAGATTACAGGACTTGCGATCAAGACTGCTGATGAGACAGAATTCCCTGAGAATATGATGGAAGCTGACGATGTATTTGAGTTAAAAGAGAAGAAGAGAGTATATTTTTCCAAAGAAAACAGTGAAGCAGAGACAGCGGAAGAAACTTCTGAGGATACTGCTCCAACTTATGATATGCAGCTTACCTTTGAAGACGGAACAACAGCAGATGTTCACGGTATTGTACTTGAGGATCTTGGTACCCTTACTCTTCGCGAGAAGGATGGAATTATTTATGGTACTTATAAACTGAAGAGCACCAAAGAGAAGAAGAGTACATACGATACTGAGAAAGCAATCGCTGACCAGGCAGCTGCTGATGCAGCCGCAGCTCAGGCAGCAGCAGACCAGGCGGCAGCTGCACAGCAGACAGAGAGTTATGATTACTCCTACGACAACAATGATTATTCCTATGATTACGGCGGTGGGGATGATTATAGCGGCGGTGATGACGGCGGAGACGGCTGCCTGGATAATGGTCTTTTAAATTAAAAAGATTTGCTTCCTATAGAGGGGCACACCATATAGGACTTTCAGTTGCTTTGCAACTCAAATACAGGACATGGCTCTTGCACTGTGAGGAGCAGTGCAGAGCCATGTCCGGTTTAGGAGAAAAATATGTCGTTAGTATCTAATCTGTTTATACTATTTGTGGCGGCAAGTGTACTTATTTACTATCTTGTCCCACGCAGATTTCAGTGGATCGTTCTTCTTGCTTTCAGTTATATCTATTACATAGCAGGCGGTCCCCGTTACGTTGTCTTTATTCTTTTTTCCACCCTTGTAACCTGGCTGCTGGCTCTTCTCATTGAAAAAACAGAAGGAAACGGCAATCACAAAGGTGCAAAAAAACTTTTAATTCTTGGGCTGATTCTCAATTTCGGGATGCTTGGCGTGGTAAAGTATACCAACTTTACAATAGAGAATATCAACGCCCTGTTTCATTTACATTTAAGAGGAATTGAACTTCTGTTTCCCCTTGGAATTTCTTTCTACACATTTCAGTCTTCCGGATATCTTCTGGATGTATATTGGAAGAGATGTAAGGCAGAAAGACAGCCGTTTAAGTATGCGCTGTTTGTATCTTATTTTCCCCAGATTTTACAGGGACCTATTGGTAGATACAGTCGTCTGGCAAACCAGCTTTATGCAGAGCACAAATTTGAAAGTCAGAATATTGTCAGAGGGTTTGAACGAATTCTCTGGGGCTTTTTTAAGAAGATGATTCTTGCAGATTGGGCTGCGGTTTTTTCAGATGCGATTTTTTGTGATCCGGAGAAATACAATGGAGTTGCTCTGCTTGGAGTATTATTTTATCTGATTCAGATTTATGCAGATTTCTCTGGTGGAATGGATGTTGTGATCGGTATTTCTTCTATGTTTGGAATTGAATTGGATGAGAACTTTAAAAGACCTTATTTTGCAGTATCGACTGCAGATTTCTGGCATCGCTGGCACATCACCCTTGGAACCTGGATGAAGGATTATGTATTCTATCCGGTTACATTATCTCGTTGGATGAGTAAATTCGGTAAGAAATGCAAAAAAGTATTTGGTAAGAAAATCGGCCGTGCTATTCCAATTGGTGCAGCAAATCTGATTGTATTTTTCCTTGTGGGTATTTGGCATGGAGCTGCATGGAAATATATCGTATATGGTATGTATAATGGTATCATTATTGCATTTAGTGGAATTATGGCTGATAACTATCGCAGTTGGAAGAAAAAACTGAATATTTCCGGTAAAGAAACCTGGTATTACGTATTTACAGTAGTCAGAACGTTTATACTGGTTCTTATTGGTAATTATTTTGATCGGGCAGACAGTGTAGGACAGGCTTTTCTTATGATGAAGCAGTCCCTGACAAGTTTTGCTCCATCTCAGCTTCTTATGATTCCGGCAGGTAAACAGGGGACTGCATTTACTCCTTATGCTCTTTTGATCATTGGTGTTTTATGTGTGATTCAGTTTATTGTCAGTGTACTTCAGGAAAGAGGAGTGAAAATTCGCGAGTCTCTTGCAAAGCTTCCTTTACCTGTTACAGCTGCCATTTATTTTTGCATGCTGGTATCCATTGGCTTGTTTGGTTCCACTGCAGTAGCGAGAGGTTTTATTTATGCACAATTTTAAGAAAATCGTAAAGACAGTACTGGTACTTGCTGTGTGTATAACACTTCTTGTAGGATTGGATATGGCGCTTTATCCATGTACCTTTATGAGGAATGATATTCATGCAGTGGTAAATAATCAATATGATGACATTATTCTGGGAACTTCTCACGGAATGACAGATATTGATCCGGCAGTAATGGAAGAAATTACAGGAAGAACTGGTCACAATATGTGCGTTGGAGGAGAATACGTAATTGACGCGTATCATATTGCGAAGCTGATTGCAGAGAAGCAGAAGCCTACCAGAATTATTTATGAAGTGGATCCGGAATATCTGGTTTCCAAAAAAGAAGAAGGAAACAATTATCTTCTGTTTTATCACGAGTTTCCTTTCTCAAAAGCTAAATTGGAATATTTCTGGAATTCTATTGCGGACTGCAATTTCAGAACTGTTCTGTTTCCGTGGTATGAATATTCACTTAGCTATGAGCTTGGAAAAGTAAAGGAAACTTTTTCTCAGAAATGGAATAAAGATTATGATATTTCCCATTTAAAGAGCGATACCCAGGAATACCATGAAAGTGGCCTGATTGAGCGTTATCCGGTTGATACAACCAAGCTGAAAATGCAGTCTATGAAGGATTTTACAGAAGATCAGGTAAACCCGCAGAATATGGAATATCTTGGAAAGCTGATTGATTTTTGCGCGGAAAATAATATTGAATTTGTAGCTGTAACTACTCCGATTCCAATTGATACACTGAAAGTTTACAGTGATAATTTTAATGCGGCTTCAAAATATTTGGGAGAGTATTTTAATCAAAAAGGAATTACTTACCTGAATTTTAATACACAATACTTCAAGGCATTTTCTCACGACTTAAGCAGTTATACGGACTATAATGGTCATATGAATGGAAATGCTGCAAAAGAGTATTCTAAAGTGTTGGCAAATATTTTAAACCAAATTTAATATATGGAGGTGTCATATGCCAAGAATTATGACAGATTTTCTGGATGATGCTGTAAAAACACATCCAAATAAAGCTGCTTTTACGGAAGAAGCAAGATCCCTTACATATAAAGAGCTTCAGGAAGAGGCTTACAGGATTGCAATGCCGATTATAAAGTCGGGATTTCGTAAGAAACCAGTAGCCCTTTATTTTGATAAATCCATTTACTGTATTTCATCAATGATGGCAGTCGCTTATAGTGGCAATTTTTATTCTGTAATTGATACGGAAATGCCGGTTGAGCGAATTAATAAAATATTTGAAGTACTTGAGCCAGAACTGGTACTTACAGACAGAAAGCATTTTGAAAATGCAAAAGAGTTTTTTTGTGAAGACAGGATTATTGTTACAGAGGAATTAAATGATTCTGAAATATTTGAAGAAACAATTGAAGAGAGTAAAGCAAAGATTCTGGAGACGGATGTGCTTTATGTCCTTTTTACTTCTGGATCGACAGGAGTTCCAAAAGGAGTAGTCACACCTCATAAAGCAATCACCAGTTACATAGTTGCATTGGTTTCAGACTATAAAATGGACGATACCTATGTACTGGGTGTTCAGGTTCCGTTTTACTATGTTATGACGGCTCTTGATATTTATGGAACAATTGCGGCCAAAGCACATGCTTACCTGATTCCCAAAAGCAAATTTCTTTTCCCAGCTTATCTGGTTCAATATTTGTACGAAAATAAGATTAATTTACTTAGCTGGGTTCCATCTGCACTTTGCATGATAGCTAATACAAATGCATTTTCTGTAGCAGATCTGTCAGCAATCAGACTCATTGTTTTCGGCGGTGAAGTTATGCCAATAAAACAGCTGAAGGCATGGCAGCAAGCGGTTCCGGATGCTGTATATATTAATGCATATGGTTCTACTGAGATTACAGATGGATGTACTTACTATATTGTAGACCGGGAATTTAAAGATGAAGATATCCTTCCAATCGGCATTCCGTACAGCAATTGTGATGTTCTTGTGATTGACGAGCATGGCAATCCTATAACAGAAGGTGTTGGTGAGTTGGTTGTCAGAGGAAATTCAGTAGGATATGGATATTATAAAGATCCCGAAAAGACCGCGGAAGTATTTATTCAGAATCCACTGAATTCCTGTTATCCGGAAACAGTATATAAAATGGGCGATCTGGTACGTTTCAATGAGTATGGTGAATTGGAGTACTATGGTCGCAAAGATTTCCAGATTAAATATATGGGAAGAAGAATTGAACTCGGCGAAATTGAGGCAAATGTAAGCAGCATTGATGGAGTAGATGAAAATTGTTGTGTATTTGATTCGGCTAAAAAGAGAATTGTGTTATTCTATTCTGGCGCAATTGACGATAAAACATTGCTAAAAACATTAAGGTCAAAATTACCGGATTATATGCAGCCAAGAAAAATCAATCATTTACCTGAAATGCCTCATAATCAGAATGGAAAAATTAACAGAAAACTTCTGGCAACACAGATTAGCTGAACAGTAACGTATAAAGAAGTGAAGCTTTCTTCGTATTGAAATGATTTAGGATTTGTGTTATGCTCGTAATTGGAAAATAAATGTATCCTGCTTCAGCAGGTATTTGTGCAAAAACGATAATTGGAAAGCGAGGAAACAAAAATGGACAAATTAATAGAAATTCTTGAGGATATTAAGCCAGGGGTAGATTATGAAACCTGTGATACTCTGATTGATGATGGTTTGCTTGATTCTTTTGCAATTTTGTCAATTGTCAGCGAACTTCAAGATGAGTTTGATATTGCTATTACTCCGGCAGATATTATTCCGGAGAACTTTAACTCTGCAACGGCGCTTTGGGAAATGGTCTGCCGTCTGAAAGACTGATTTGAATGTTGTAGTACATAAGGGGAAGAAAGTATGCAAAGGATAAGAAAAATTCTTGCCATTGCCGCGATATCTGTAATGACTGTTTGCACAGTACCTGTTCAGGCAGAAAATGGAGGTGCTTCTGATACAATTCAGATTCAGCCAGTGACAGTGAAGAAAAGCGGTCTTATAAAAGAAGGTACAAAATACTTTTTCTATGATAAGAAAGGCAATAAACTGAAAAGTAAATGGAAAACCATTCAGAAAAGACGTTACTATTTTAAAGCTGATGGAACAGCAGCAGTTGGTGGAACAAAAATTGGAAAATACACATATGTTTTTGATCTCCAGGGAAGATTGCTCAAGCCATCAAAGTCGAAAATTGTACAAGTAGGAAAGCAATTATATTATGTAAACAAAAAAGGACAGGCAATAAAAGGATTTTTCAAAATCGGAAACAAACTCTACAGAGGCGACATTAAAGGACGTCTGACAAAAAACAAAACGGTTGCAAACGTTACCTTTAACAGCAAGGGATATGCCAAAAATGATTTAAATGCCAAACTAAAGATGAAACTTATGACTATAATTTCCAGAATTACGACTACAGAAATGAGTAAATCTGAAAAGCTTTATTCCTGTTGGCGATATCTTACCAGCAGTGGAAATTTCTATTATTCAACATACTGGCCGGATCTGAATAAAAAAGGATGGCAGCGTGAGGTTGCATATAACATGCTTACTACAGGCGGTGGAGATTGTTATGGGTTTGCCTGCACATTTGCAGCGATGGCACGAGAATTGGGATATAATCCGTATGTAGTTCTTGGTCGCGTTTCTGGTACAAGAGATGGTGCTGCGGATGGTCTTACCAGACATGGATGGGTAATGATTGATGGAGCATATTATGATCCGGAAGCTCAGTTTGCGGGCTGGTATCGTGGTGTGTATGGTAATGGAAGTTATGATATCAATCATACAATCAGCCGCTATATAAGGTATGCTTCATAAAAATCTCTGTAACTGTAACATGATTATGAGATTGATCTTTTAACAGGTGCCAAATTTTATAGATTTTTTTACAATTCCATGGTATCATTATCTTAAATGAAGATAGTGTTTCCATGGGATTTTTTTTGAGGTGACGTATAAATGAAACAGCTAAGAGTGAATAAAATTACTGAGTATCTGGAAGCTAAGAAAAATTTTGAAAAGGATTATATTGGAATTGAAGAGCAGGACATAGATGATATAGATACAAATTATTTTATTGCGTATGCAATTTTCTTCGTTTTGTTTTGATGAAGATGAAAATGGGCATAAGAGTGTTATTGACGGTGTGGAAAGATTAACTACAATCCATGAGTTTGTTCAGAACAAATCATGGATGGACAATCAGGTTGGAGATGGTAAAAAAGTACTTGTTGGGAGAATTGGAGGTCATCCATATTAAAGAATGACGGTATAAAATTCTCGCAGGATTAAGGAAAGAGAGGATGTTAGTGAGTAATAGAGAGTCAGAATTTAGCAAAGTGCTCAACACGGGTGATGTTTTGGTCGTAGCATTTGGTGCTATGATTGGATGGGGATGGGTTGTGTCCTCTGGTCAGTGGATTACCAGTGGTGGAGTTCTTGGAACGGTACTTGGATTTATTATTGGCGGTATTATGATCTACTTTGTAGGTTTGTGTTATGCTGAACTGACTACCGCAATGCCGAAATGTGGTGGTGAACATGTATTTAGCTATAAGGCATTTGGCTCTATTGGAGCCTATATATGTACATGGTCTATTATTTTAAGCTACATTGGCGTTGTATGCTATGAGGCAGTATCATTTCCAACTATCCTTCAATATGTTTTTCCTAAAATAGCCAGAGGATATTTATATTCGGTTGGCGGATTTGATATATATTTTACATGGCTGCTTATTGCAATTGGAATGGCGCTGTTAATTCTATTCCTCAATATTATTGGAATGAAGAAAGCTGCAAGATTTCAGAAAATATTAACTTGTGTAATTGCGGCAGTAGGAATCGCACTGGTTGCAGGAGCTGCATATTCAGGAAACGTAAGCAATCTTCAGAATCAGTTGTTGATTGGAGACACCAGTGGCGAGATTATTCAAAATATTGCGAAAGTTGCTATAATGACGCCTTTTTTTCTTTTTGGATTTGATGTTATACCACAGGCAGCTGAGGAAATTAATGTCCCATTGAAAAAATTGGGGAAGATGATGATTTTTTCTATCATTATGGCAGTTTCTTTTTATGTTCTGGTTGTTCTGGCTGTTGGATATGTTATGGATGCAGGACAGATTAAGACATCGACGTCTTCCGCCACCGGCCTTGTAACTGCCGATGCAATGGGTGTTGCATTTAATAATGCTAATATGGCTAAAGTCCTGATAATTGGTGGTCTTTGCGGTATTGTTACCAGTTGGAATTCGTTCCTGATTGGCGGGAGCAGAGCTTTGTATTCTATGTCTGTTTCCTATATGCTTCCCAGGAAATTTGCTGTACTACATAAGAAATACAATACACCTGTGAATTCATTGCTGTTAATTGGGGCATTATCAGTTATTTCCCCGTTTTTTGGCCGGTCAATGCTTGTGTGGATTGTTGATGCAGGAAATTTTGCCTGCTGTTTTGCTTATTGCATTGTATCACTGTCCTTTATAGTTTTAAGAAGGAAAGAAGCTGATATGAGGAGACCATATAAGGTAAAACACTACAAATTTGTAGGAATAGTTGCAGTTATTATGTCAGGAACCATGTCCGCCATGTATATTATTCCGGAGACGAATTGTACATTGGTCTGGCAGGAATGGATTATTGTCGGTGGATGGATTCTTTTAGGAATTATAATGGCGTATATTAGTAAAAAGAAATATGGCGATAAATTTGCGAATCTTATAGAGTGAGAATAAGTTAAGTTCTATCTCGTTTTATTTATACAGGGGAAGAAAAATGGGAAAGAGAATGCAGGCTGGATTACCATTAAAGGGAAAAAGCTGGCATTAAATAAAAATGGAAAATTGTACACAAACCGTTGGTATAAGGGTTATTATCTTACAGCCAACGGAACAATCGCTACAAGTCAGATGGTTTCAGAGAATGTGTATGTAAATGAAGAGGGCAGGAAATGTGCCAAAGAAGAGGTACGTCTGGGAAAACTGAAGAAGAAACTCCAGTCCACCGTAAATGGGTACAGCGGCAACTGGTCTGTGTATGTGGAAAATCTGAAAACAGGGGATATTTTGTCTATTAATGAAACCAGTATGTATCCAGCCAGTGTGATCAAGCTTTTTGTTATGGAAGCAGTTTATGCCAGCGGCAATAAGAAGCGGATCAACCTGAATGGAACAGTGAAAAGTCTTCTGAACAGTATGATCACGGTCAGTGACAATGAGTGCTATAATGAGCTTGTAAGGACACTTGGAAATGTCAGTTTTTCATCAGGGTGCAATTATATTAACAGGTATTTGAAAAAGCAGGGGTATACGGGCACTGGAGTGCATCATTCTCTTCATCCAAGCAACAGTTATTATCAGAACGATGGCCTTGGAAGTAATCGAAGTTCTGCGAAAGACGTGGGAAAACTGCTGAAAAAAATATATAAAAATAAAGCTGTCTCCCGATCCTGCTCCAGGCAGATGTTAAATCTGCTTTTGAATCAGGAGCGCCGCTACAAGATTCCTGCAGGATTGCCTTCTGGTGTGAAATCAAGAAATAAAACAGGGGAGACAGACAATTACCAGCATGATGCTGCAATCGTATATGGCAAGAAGACGGATTATGTGATCGTGATATATTCCATGGCAAATGAATATACGGGCATAAATGGAATCAAGGAAATTTTCAGTATAGTGTATAATTACCTGAACTAGAGCGCGTTTGAAACAGGCTCTGGAGCCTGTTATTTCTCGGTTATCAGAATACATCGTGGAAGTGTGACCGGAAAACAAACCACGTACACATCATGAAAAATATTATCACCTATTTCTCTTGCAATCTCGTTATAGTTAGTTTATACTAATTACAGAGTTAGGAATGGCTAACCTAACGGTGTAAATCATTTGGACTCCTTATTATGGCAGAAAGACCGCTGACATAATATGATGCGGATTGCGGCTGGACTTTTCCGGGAAGCAGTTCGCGAAGGAGTTCCTTTGAAAAATGAAAGGAGTATACATACCATGGATTACTTAGAAATTGAGAAAGTCACTGGAAGAGAAATTATGGATTCCAGAGGAAATCCTACAGTAGAAGCAGAGGTTTATCTGGTAGATGGAACCATCGGCAGAGGAGCTGCTCCCAGCGGCGCTTCTACAGGCGAATTTGAGGCTCTGGAGCTTAGAGATAATGATAAGAACAGATACCTTGGAAAAGGTGTTACAAAGGCTGTAGAGAACATTAATACATCCATCAATGACACAATCTCAGGAATGGATGCATCCGATATTTATGCAATTGACAAGGCGATGATCAAAGCTGACGGAACCAAGGACAAATCAAACTTTGGTGCAAATGCAATCCTGGCTGTTTCCATCGCATGCTGCCGTGCAGCTGCAACAGCCCTTGATATCCCGCTTTATCGTTTCCTCGGTGGTATTTCCGGAAACCGTATGCCAGTACCGATGATGAACATTGTAAACGGCGGCTGCCATGCACTTTCCTCAGGACTTGACGTGCAGGAGTTCATGATCATGCCAGTTGGAGCACCAAGCTTCAAAGAGTGCTTAAGATGGTGTGCAGAAGTTTTCCATGCTCTTGCAGCTATTCTGAAATCAAGAGGACTTGCAACCTCTGTTGGTGATGAGGGTGGTTTTGCACCAGCTCTGAAATCTGACGAAGAAGCAATTGAGACAATTCTTGAGGCTGTTAAGAATGCAGGCTATGAGCCAGGAAAAGATTTTATGATCGCTATGGACGCAGCTTCTTCTGAGTGGAAGACTGGTAAACTTGGCGAGTACAAGCTTCCAAAGGCCGGCACTGTTTACACATCTGACGAGCTGATCGACCACTGGAAAAAGCTGGTTGACAAGTATCCGATCATCTCCATCGAGGATGCGCTTGATGAGGAAGACTGGGAAGGATGGAAGAAGCTTACCAAAGAACTGGGAGATAAAGTGCAGTTGGTAGGTGATGACCTGTTTGTAACAAATACAGAGAGACTTTCCAAAGGTATTTCTCTTGGATGCGGCAATTCCATCCTAATCAAGCTGAACCAGATCGGATCTGTATCAGAGACTCTTGAGGCAATCAAGATGGCTCATAAGGCTGGTTATACAGCAATTTCTTCCCATCGTTCAGGCGAGACAGAGGATACTACGATTGCTGACCTTGCAGTAGCATTAAATACCTGCCAGATCAAGACCGGTGCTCCGTCCAGAACAGAGCGTGTTGCAAAATACAATCAGCTGCTCCGCATCGAGGAAGAGCTTGGAGATGCAGCACTATATCCTGGAATGAGCGCATTCAATGTAAAACGCTAATGTTCCGCGAAGCGGTTACTAACTGCAAAGTGAACAGTGACAGATTTACGAGATGATTTCACAGATGTAATCTACCTTATCCCCCCCTTAAGTAGTGTTATAGAAAGATTCCCCTGCCAGGAAAGCGTGGTTCCATGGCAGGGGAATTTTTAGGATTATTTATTGCGATTTACAGGTGATGTTCCGTGAATAATGTTACTGCAAATCGTACAATTATTTCATTCTGTTTTTACAGGAATACATATTTCAGAACAAAGATAACAGCCAGTGCATACATAAGCGGGCTGATCTTTTTGTCTTTAGCTTTTCCAGTACAGACGTTGATAATAACATAAGAGATAACACCAAGTGCAATACCTTCGGAAATGCTGTACAGGAACGGCATTGCAATGATTGCGATAAATGCCGGAATCGCTTCTGTAAGGTCGTCAAAGTCGATCTTGGTAACAGAGGTCAGCATAAGGAATCCAACCACGATCAGAGCCGGAGCTGTGGCGAAGGAAGGGATCGCCAGGAAGATCGGGGAAAGGAACAGGGAAAGTGCGAACAAAACAGCGGAAACAAGTGAAGTAAGACCTGTACGTCCGCCCTCTGCAACACCGGAAGCGCTCTCAACAAATGTGGTAACAGTAGAAGTACCGCACATAGCACCTACAGTAGTGCCAACAGCATCGGAAAGAAGAGCACCTTTGATTTTTGGAAGCTTACCGTCTTTGTCCAACATGTCTGCCTTGGAAGCAACACCGATCAGAGTTCCCAGAGTATCAAACATATCTACAAATAAGAATGCAAACATGATAACGATAAAGTCAAGTGAGAAAACTCCTGCGAAATCCATTTTCATAAAGGTAGGAGCCATACTCGGTACGGAAATTCCATTGGAAAAATCCGGGAGAAGACTGTAGAAACCTGCATCCGGATTTGGAACATAAAGCCCCACAAACTGACAAAGGATTCCAAGCGCCCATGTAATAAGGATGCCCCACAGGATACCACCTTTTACATTCTTTACAAGAAGAATGCCGGTAACCAGTACGCCGATCAGGGCAAGAAGAACAGTGATTCCAAGATAATTGAAAGAACCATCTGACATGGAGCCCTTAAAGGAGAACATGCTTACCAGTGTGGAATCATTGTTTACAACGATCTTTGCATTCTGCAGACCAATAAATGCGATGAAAAGACCGATTCCAACAGAAACTGCGTGTTTCAGTGTCATAGGAATGGAGTTAAAGATCGCTTCACGAACATTGGTAAGGGAAAGCAGGATAAAGATGATACCTTCCACAAATACAGCAACCAGAGCCTGCTGCCAGGAATAACCCATGCCAAGAACTACGGTATATGCAAAGTATGCATTCAGTCCCATACCGGGTGCCAGGACAAACGGGTAATTGGATAACAGTGCCATCAGGCAGGTTGCAATGAAGGATGAAAGTGCAGTAGCAGTAAAGACTGCACCGCGGTCCATTCCGGCTGCGGAAAGGATGTTGGGATTGACAGCGAGGATGTAAGCCATGGTCATGAATGTGGTAATACCGGCCATGATTTCGGTCTTCACGTCAGTGTGGTTTTCCTTCAGGTGAAAAAGTTTTTCAAGGTTCATAAATGTACCCCCTTCTTTTTACGGCAGCTTGTGTGCCGTTTTTTATATTTTACAGGAATGTTTTGGATGTTGCTTTGCCACGCCCGCAACGCGGATTCCTGCAAATTTCAGGTAGTGAACATTTGACAGAGGATAGAGCTTCGAAAAAATCTCTGCAAAATGAATATTATCATTTCAGGGCTTGTCACATCTTTGTGTGTTTGTTTATATATTTGGCTTTGTATTTAGAATATACAATTGTCTGATCTTTATACAGTCCATAATATCCGGAAGCCGCATAGCTGATAGAAACGGCAATCAGATAGAAGGACACTCCCTTAAAGCCAAACATTTCAAAGGCAATCAGAATAGAAGTAATCGGGCAGTTCGTCACACCACAGAAAACAGCAGCCATTCCGCAGGCTGCGCAAAGGGAGGGAGAAAGCCCTATCAGCTGTCCTGCCATGCATCCGAAAGTGGCGCCTACGCAGAAAGACGGAACGATTTCGCCTCCGCGAAAACCAGCCTTCATAGTCAGTGCGGTAAGGAGCATTTTCCAGAAGAAAGCCATATAATCGGTGTCTCCGGTCTCCACTGCTTTCTCAATAAGCTCAGCACCGGCTCCCATGTAATCCGTAGTTCCAAGAATCAGTGTAATAAAAATAACCAGAACGGCACCGGCCACTACCCGTGCATATTTATTAGAAAAAAACCGGCCGTAGAATCTGGCTGTCTCATTTAAAATAATACAGAAGACAATACTGATCACTGCACATCCAAGGGCTACAACGCCCATTTTCAGCCCTGTTTCCAGGGAAAGTGCAGGAATATTTACTACGTGAAAAGCTTCCGGCGTAACGCCCATACCAGCCGCAAAATGGGATGCGATCAAAGATGCGATCATACAGGGCATAAGAGCTGTATAATACATAACCCCTACACTGACTACTTCCAAGGAAAAAACAGCTGCAGCCATTGGTGTGCCAAATAGTGCAGAGAAAGCAGCACTCATACCACACATAACGATCACATGACGGTCTTCCTCATCAAGATGGATCCATCTGCCAAGAAGATTGGCAATGCTGCCACCCAGCTGAATAGCTGCACCCTCACGTCCTGCTGAACCACCGGCAAGATGTGTCAATGCAGTCGAAATAAAAATCAGCGGACCGGATCTCCAGGGCACATCATCCTGGGAACGGACTGTAGAAAGGACTTGATTCGTGCCGCCATCGTCTTTTCCGAATTTCTCATAAAGAAATACGATGCAAAGTCCGAACAGGGGCAGGAGAAAAAAGGTCCACAGATGTGCCTTGCGGTAACCGGTCACTGCCTTCAGCACAAAAGAAAACAAAGTACTAAAAGCTCCCGCTATACATCCTACCACCACTGCCAGAAGCAGCCACTTAAGCAGGTTCCCCATGTCACGTCTGATAGCTCCGGAATAATAGCGAAATTTGTCCTCCGGAGTCTGCCTGTTGTCTTTTTCCATATTATTTTCGTCCTCTCATGTATAGTTGTGACTTACTCCATTTTGTCACCTGAAATAATTGTTTGATATTACTGGAAAATTCCTTTTATAAATACGAATTTATGCGTATTTTTATTATACTATATACGCTCAGAAAAAGCGACAAAAATTTTTGAGAATTTCAAAAATTGTCTATAATTTTAAAGCAGATTGAAAAATGGAAACATAATTTATTATAAGTTTCTTTTTATCGGGGAAAATAATGGAAAAATCTTTTTATACCGGAAAAGGAATCGGTGTGTGTATTCTGGATACCGGGATTTATGAGCATATAGATTTTACTGGCAGGATCTGGACTTTTTATGATTTCCTGGATTTTAAAAGGAGACCTTATGACGATAATGGACATGGCACCCATGTAGCCGGGCTGGTGGCAGGAGATGGCACTGCTTCCATGGGAAAATACAGAGGCGCAGCACCTGGCTGCGGAATCATTGCGCTGAAAGTGCTTGACCGTTATGGAAATGGAAGTCAGGATGACGTGCTTCGGGCTCTTCGGTGGATTCGGGAATACAGGCAGCAGTACAGGATCCGGGTGGTAAATATTTCTGTGGGAACTACCTGTAACTCAAAAAGAAACCATGCCAGGCTTCTGGAAAGTGTGGAGCAGCTGTGGGATGAAGGAGTGGTAGTGGTCACAGCTGCCGGAAACCAGGGACCAAGGCCGGGCAGTATCACAGCTCCAGGAAGCAGCAAAAAAGTGATCACAGTGGGCTCCAGCGATTTGTTGGAAGGGCGCAGTGCTATTTCAGGGAGAGGACCAACGGCGGAATGCGTGTGCAAGCCGGATATTGTGGCACCTGGAAATAAAATTATGTCCTGCGTGCCTGGAAAACCTTATTCCTATGGTGTGAAAAGCGGCACCTCTATGTCTACGCCTCTGGTGACAGGTGCCATTGCCTGTGCTTTGGAAAAAAATCCTGCACTTACCAATACGGATATCAAAACTATGCTGATGAATAGCGCAGAGGATATGGGACTGCCTCAAAACCTGCAAGGGTGGGGGAAATTTAACCGCAGAAAGTTTCTGAAAATGTAAAAGCAGCCAATTGTGTGAAAAGGATTTCTGCTTAAGTGATTTGAAGAAATGTACGAAAAAGAATACACAAACTTTGATAAAGAATTATCACTTTACAGTATAAAAGCACTTGACGAAGTCGCTTTAAGTGAGTAAAATGGACAGCAAGAGTTCCAAGAGATGAGGAGGAAATATCTATGGAAAACAGACGTGTTTCTATGAATCGCCACACAAACCTGCTTCAGTTAGAGGAGCATATGTATCCGCTTGTGGATGTTGCAACTCCCAATGTATTCCGAAATCTTTTTCCATATTCTGAAGTACCGAAAATTGCATTCAACGACCGAGTTGTTCCACATCATATGCCAGATGATATCTGGATCACCGACACGACATTTCGTGATGGCCAGCAGTCCAGAGCACCATACAGCACTGAGCAGATCGTAAGGATTTATGATTACCTTCATAAGCTGGGCGGACCGGAAGGAAGGATCCGTGCTTCTGAATTTTTCCTTTACAGTAAGAAAGACCGTGATGCTGTTGAGAAATGTATGGAGAGAGGCTATGAGTTCCCTGAGGTTACCAGCTGGATCCGTGCAAATAAGAAGGACTTCCAGCTTGTCCGTGATATGGGTATGAGAGAGACCGGTATCCTGGTAAGCTGTTCCGATTATCATATTTTTTATAAGATGAAAATGACACGTAAACAGGCGATGGAGCATTATTTAAGCATTGTAAAAGAATGTCTGGAAATCGGTGTTTCTGTCCGTTGCCATCTTGAAGACATTACACGAGCTGATATTTATGGCTATGTTATCCCATTCTGCCTTGAGCTGATGAAGCTTCGCCAGCAGTACGGCATTCCGGTTAAGGTTCGCTGCTGTGATACCATGGGCTACGGTGTTAACTATCCTGGTGCCGTGATCCCTCGTTCTGTACCTGGTATTATTTATGGTATTATGGTTCATGCAGGCGTTCCTTCTGAACTGATCGAGTGGCATGGACATAATGACTTCTATAAGGCAGTCAGCAACTCTACAACAGCATGGCTGTATGGTGCGTGTGGTGTTAATACTTCTTTATTTGGTATCGGAGAGCGTACCGGAAATACACCTCTTGAGGCAATGGTATTTGAATATGCACAGCTTCGCGGAAACCTTGGAGGTATGGATACAACTGTTATCACAGAGCTTGCTGAGTACTATGAGAAAGAGATTGGCTACCACATACCGGAAAGAACTCCTTTCGTTGGAAAGAACTTCAATGTAACAAGAGCTGGTATCCACGCCGACGGACTTCTGAAAAATGAGGAAATCTATAACGTATTTGATACCGAGAAATTCCTGAACCGCCCGGTTGAGGTTGCCGTTTCCAATACTTCCGGAGCTGCCGGAATCGCACACTGGATCGACAGCCATTATCGACTGAAGGGTGACCAGAAGGTTGATAAGAACAGTGAGCTTGTAAAGATGATCAAGTCCTGGGTTGACCAGCAGTATGAGGATGGCCGTGTTACTGTGCTTTGCGATGCAGAACTGGAAGCAATTGTAGCAGAGACTTGCCAGAGACTTGGAATTACGTTAAAATAGGGTTGCTGTGGACATAGTTCACAGTTACCACAAAACATATACTAGGAGGTAATAATGGGTAAAATTCAAATGCAGACCCCTCTTGTTGAGATGGATGGGGACGAGATGACCAGAATTCTGTGGCAGTTGATCAAGGATGAGCTTCTTCTTCCTTTTATTGATCTGAAGACAGAATACTATGATCTTGGACTGGAATACAGAAATGAGACTGATGACCAGGTAACCATAGATGCAGCGGAAGCCACCAAGAAATACGGAGTTGCTGTTAAATGTGCCACCATTACCCCGAATAAAGCCAGAATGTCTGAGTATAATCTGAAAAAAATGTACAAAAGCCCTAACGGAACTATTCGTGCAATCCTGGATGGAACTGTTTTTCGTGCTCCCATTGTGGTAAAGGGAATCGAGCCATGCGTGAAGAACTGGAAGAAACCTATCACCATTGCCCGTCATGCTTACGGTGATGTATATAAGAATGCCGAGATGTACATTGACAAACCAGGAGATGCTATGCTGGTATTCAAAGGAGAAGACGGCGAGGAGAGGACGGAGCTGATCCATCACTTTGATACTCCAGGCGTGATCCAGGGTGTTCATAACCTGGACAAATCCATTACCAGCTTTGCAAGATGCTGCTTTAATTATGCCTTAGATACCAAACAGGATCTGTGGTTTGGCGGCAAAGATACCATTTCCAAAACATACGATGGCAAATTTAAAGAAATTTTCCATAATATTTATGAAGCTGAGTTTAAGGAAAAATTTGAGGCCGCAGGCATTACTTTCTTCTATAGTCTGATCGATGATGTGGTAGCTCGCGTAATGAAAGCAGAAGGCGGATTTATCTGGGGCTGTAAGAACTATGACGGGGATGTTATGAGTGACATGATTTCCTCTGCATTTGGTTCTCTGGCAATGATGACTTCTGTACTGGTTTCTCCAGATGGATATTATGAGTATGAGGCAGCTCACGGAACTGTACAGAGACATTACTATCGTCATCTGAAGGGAGAGGAGACCTCCACCAACTCTGTAGCAACAATCTTCGCCTGGACCGGTGCTCTGCGAAAAAGGGGTGAGCTGGATCAGAATCAGGAGCTTATAGAGTTCGCAGATAAGCTGGAGAAAGCAACCCTTTCCACCATCGAAGGCGGACAGATGACCAAAGACCTGGCACTGATTACTTCCTTAAAGGATGTAAAAGTCCTTAACAGCCGCGAGTTTATTCTTGCAATCAGAGAGAAGCTTGAGGCCATGTAATAAAACAGACAGCTTTTAAAAGTTGTTTGAAGTAAAAATGTTAATATTGTTATAAAAAAGAAACAGGAACGGTTTCGGATATTTATATTCGAAATTTGTTCCTGTTTTTGAAATAAATATGAAATGTAAGGCTTAAAAGAACAGGTTACTGGTATTTTATGCCAGCTCCTCCCATTTTTCATAAAGCCCTTCCAGTTCTTCTGCTATAGCAGCTTTTTCCCGGCTGAGCTTCGTGCATTCTGCCACATTCGTACAGATATCTGGCAGAACCATGGTTTCATCAATTTCTTTATCCCTTGCTTCCAGCTCTTCAATCCGTGCTTCCACTTTCTTCAGCTCATTTTCCCGTTTTCTCTTCAGAGCCTGTTCCTCTTTCTGCTGCTGCCAGGTGAGTTTGGTTTCAGAAACGTTTTCCTTAACTTCCTGAGCTGCGGTCTCTTGAGCAGGAGCATAAATCCGGGTCATCTCATCCTTCTTTTCCAGATAGTAATCATAATCACCGATATAATTGACAATGGCCTGGTTGGTCAGATCCATAATGCGGGTAGCAGTCTGGTTAATAAAATAACGGTCATGGGAAACGTAGAGGACAGTTCCTGTGTAGCTGTCCAGTGCTTCCTCCAGAATCTCCTTGGATGCAATATCCAGATGGTTGGTAGGCTCATCCAGTATCAGGAAGTTGGCTTCTGAGAGCATCAGCTTCGCCAGGGAAACACGGCCGCGTTCACCACCAGAGAGAGAGGAGATCAGCTTAAACACATCATCTCCTGTAAAAAGAAAAGCAGCCAGCATATTGCGGATTTCAGTCTCAGTGAGAGTTGGATATGTGTCTGATATCTCCTGGAAAATAGTTTTCTCCATATGCAGAACATGGTGTTCCTGATCATAGTATCCGATCTGAACCTTGGAACCCAAGGCAAAGCGTCCTGCATCAGCATCCACAATTCCATTGAGAATCTTCAAAATTGTGGTCTTACCAGTACCATTGTTGCCAATCAGGGCAACACGCTCCCCACGTTTGATTTCAAAATTAATATCTGTAAACAAAGTCTGTCCCGGGAAAGCCTTGGAAAGTCCTTCTACAGTAAGTACATCATTTCCACTGATAAAACGTGGTTCCAGGGAAATACGCATCTGGTTATCAATTTCAATTGGTTTCTCAATGCGCTGGATTTTGTCCAGCATTTTTACACGGCTCTCAGCACGCTTAATGGATTTCTCGCGGTTAAAGGAGCGGAGCTTGGTGATAACAGCCTCCTGATGTTTGATCTCTCTTTGCTGGTTCAGGTAAGCCTTGTACTGGGCGTCACGCAGCTGCGCTTTTTTCAGGGCATAAGCGGAATAGTTGCCTTCGTACATTCTCATCTGGGCAGCCTCGATCTCCACAATCTTGGTAACTACCTTGTCCAGAAAATAACGGTCATGGGAAACGATAAATACAGCACCCGGGTAGTTAAGAAGATAGGTCTCAAGCCATGCGATGCTCTCCATATCCAGATGGTTGGTAGGCTCGTCCAGAAGGAGAATATCCGGTTTGGAAATCAGAAGCTTGCCAAGTGCAACCCGGGTTTTCTGACCTCCGGAAAGGTTCTCAATCTGTTTGCCGTAGTCTTCTTCTTCAAATCCAAGACCTTTTAAAACTCCTACGATTTCACTTTTATAAGCGTAGCCGTTTTCCAGCTCAAACTGGTGCGTCAGGCGGGTATAGCTGTTCATCAGGCTCTCAAGTTTGTCGCCTGCTACGTATTTCATTTCCTGTTCCAGAGAACGGATCTTGTCTTCCATATCCAAAATGTACCGCTTGGTGGTCATCAGTTCTTCGTAAATGGTGTGATGACCGTGGATATCCTGGTACTGGGCCAGATAACCGATCTTCTTATCCTTGGCAATGACCACCTGACCGGAATCCGCGGAAATCTCCTCCATGATAATACGAAGAAGAGTCGTTTTCCCCGCACCGTTATTGCCGATGAGAGCGGCCTTTTCTCGTTCTTCTATGTGAAAAGAAGCATCCTGCAGGATTACCTTTTCCCCAAAAGATTTGCAGATGCTCTGACATGATAAAATCATAAGTTCCTCCTTAAAAAGGCGGTTCTGTATACACAGAAACAGCATTATTAGAATGTTCAATAGTATATTATACTTGAAAAATTTATTTTTTGAAAGAATAATTGTCAAATCACAAAAAAATTTGCAAAAATTTGTAATTCTGCACAACTTTAATTGACAAGAAAATAACATTTCGGTATAATTGACATAGTGTTACGCGGGCTGCCGATTACAGGTAATGTTCCGCGATGCGTTTTTAGCGGAAAATTACAGGCAGCGGAAACAAGGAGGGGAACATTTTGGATGCAAAAGAGATCTCAAAGGCGGTAATTAAGAGATTGCCAAGATATTATCGCTATCTGGGGGAGCTGATGGAAGAGAAGGTGGAACGTATATCTTCCAACGACCTGAGTAAAAAAATGCATGTGACTGCTTCACAGATCCGACAGGACTTAAATAATTTCGGTGGTTTTGGACAGCAGGGATATGGATATAATGTAGAATATCTTTATACAGAAATTGGTAAAATACTGGGACTGGACACTATTCATCCCATGATCATTCTGGGTGCAGGTAATCTGGGACAGGCACTTGCCAATTATGGAGACTTCGAAAAACGTGGCTTCCGCCTGGTAGGGATTTTTGACGTAAACCCGGTTTTGGAGGGGATTTCCGTTCGCGGGATTGAGATCCAGATGGTTAGCAGTCTCCCGGAATTTATCAGGGAGAATCAGGTGGAGATTGCCATTCTGACCCTGCCGAAGAATAAGGCCAAGGAGATGGCGAAGGTTCTTATTGACAATGGAATCAAGGCAATCTGGAATTTTGCCCATACAGATCTTGACGCCCCGGAGGATGTGATCGTAGAGAACGTTCATCTGTCCGAGAGTCTGATGGCACTGTCTTACAACTTAAGCCAGTATCGTAACGAACATAAAGAAAACAAAGAATAAAAGTCAAAGAGGACTGCTGCTTGTCTCGCTGAAGGATTTACAGGAGACCGGGCGGCAGTTTTGCATTAGGAGTGGCCTTATGAAAAAAGTTGTAACCTGCAGTCAGATGAAGCTGCTTGACCATGGCACTATTCATAATATGCATGTTCCCTCCCTGGTTCTCATGGAGAGGGCAGCACTTGCCACAGCAGAAGAGATCCGGAAATATCTGGAAAAGAAAAACGGTTCTGCTAATTTGAAAAAAGAACGGATTCTGACCGTCTGCGGATCTGGCAATAACGGAGGTGACGGCATTGCCATTGCAAGACTTCTGCATCTGGCGGGAATTCGTTCTGAGATTTATCTTGCAGGAAATCCGGATAAAATGACAGAAGAAACCCGACATCAGTGGGATATTGCCATGAGCTACCAGGTACCGGTAATGAATAACCCTGTATGGGATGAATATACTGTTATAGTAGACGGAATTTTCGGCGTTGGACTCTCCAGGGAGATTATCGGGAATTACAAAGAGATAATTGACCATATGAATGAAGCTCCTGCGTATAAAGCAGCGGTGGATATTCCGTCTGGCATTCATGGAGATACGGGAGCTGTTCTTGGAACTGCTTTTGAGGCAGATCTTACCGTAACATTTGCGTATAAAAAATGTGGGCTTTGTCTGTATCCGGGAAGAGCTTATGCTGGCAGAACTGTGGTGGCGGATATTGGGATTTATGACCGGGACCGTGATGGCAGTGAGCTTGCAAGCAAGGCTGCCTGGTATATGGAAAAATCTGACGTAAAAACTCTCCCGGCAAGAAAACCATGGGGAAATAAAGGAACATTTGGCAAGGTCCTTCTTGTGGCGGGTTCGAAGGGAATGTGCGGAGCAGCCTGTCTGAGTGCCAGTGCAGCACTTCATGGAGGCGCCGGGATGGTGAAGATCCAGACTGTGGAAGAGAACCGGATTCCTTTACAGAGCCTTTTGCCTGAGGCAATGCTGACCAGCGAATTTGATGAGGAAGCCAATAGGAAAAATTTAAACTGGTGTGATGTGCTGGTAATCGGTCCAGGGCTTGGAACAGAAGGCTCAGGAAAGGAAAGAATGCTTTGGTTCCTGGAAAACGGAGCAAAAGCAGGAAAGCCTGTTATACTGGATGCAGATGGTCTGAATATTCTGGCAATGCATCTACAGTGGATGAAATTCATAGGGAAACAGACCATTCTCACTCCCCATATGGGCGAGATGAGCCGTCTTTGCGGCTTGGATGTATCAGAACTAAAGGAAGACCCTGTAGCCTGTGCTTATCAATATGCAGAGAAAAGTGGCGGTGTTCTGGTACTGAAAGACGCATGTACAGTAATAACTGACCGGAATGAAAAGCTGTATCTGAATCTTTCTGGTAATTCGGGAATGGCCACAGCAGGAAGCGGAGATGTACTTTCCGGTATTATCGCAGCTGTTCTCTGCATGTATTTAAGCTGTGAGGAAGAACAGGAGCTTTCCTATAAAGCTGCCCTGGCAGTATATATTCACGGTCTTTGCGGTGATATTGCCAGAGAGAAAAAAGGATCTCACGGCATGACGGCGAAGGATATGATCGAAGCACTGCCGGAAGTTTTGAAACTGGCAGAAGTTCAGAGTAAAGAATGAGAATTGTGACGTACATTTTGCAGAACGCCTTTTGGGGCATGCTCTGATAAATTTAGAAAATCGAGGAAAATGTTATGGAAAAATACAGCAGAATCAAAGCATTGATTTCTCTTGACGCAATCAGATATAATTTTGAACAGATGAAGAAGAACATAAAAGAGGGTACAAAGATCATCGCAGTGATCAAAGCGGATGCATATGGTCACGGTGCAGTACCTATTGCGAGAATGCTTGAGGAATTTGATTATATATGGGGATTTGCTGCGGCTACAGCCCAGGAGGCATTACAGCTTCGAAGAGCCGGGATCACAAGGCCGATTCTGATCCTGGGGCTGGTATTTGAAGAATATTATAAAGAACTTGCCGAAAATGATGTGCGCATGGCCGTCTGTGATTATGAGACCGCCAGGAAGTTTAACAAAGCTGCTGAAGAAGCGGGCAAAAAAGGTCTGATCCATCTGGCTGCTGATACAGGCATGACCAGGATCGGATTTAAGGACAGAGAAGAGAGTCTGGAGGAAATCCGCAGAATTGCAGCTCTTCCCAATGTGGAAATTGAAGGTTTATTTACTCATTTTGCAAGAGCAGATGAATACGACCGCACCCCGGCAATGGTTCAGCTGAAACGATATCTTGATTTTGCTGATCTTCTGGAAAAAAATGGAATCCATATTCCACTGCATCACTGCTCCAATAGTGCCGGAATAATCCGTGTACCGGAAGCCAACCTGAACATTGTCCGTGCAGGAATTACCATTTATGGAATTTATCCCTCTGAGGAAGTGGAAAAAGACATCGTAATGCTGAAACCTGTAATGTCACTGAAGAGTCATGTTTCCTACGTGAAGGATGTGGAGCCGGGGGTTCAGGTAAGCTACGGTGGAACCTACACGACAGATCATGTTACAAAGATGGCAACAATTCCTGTGGGATATGCAGATGGATACCCCAGAATGCTTTCTAATAAAGGCTGGGTTCTGATCCATGGAAAAAAAGCGCCGATCTGTGGCAGAGTCTGCATGGACCAGTTTATGGTAGATGTGACAGAAATTCCGGATGTAAAGACAGGGGATGAAGTGACACTGCTTGGAAAAGATGGGGATGAGGTTATCAGTGCAGATACACTGGGAGATCTGTCCGGCCGTTTTTCTTATGAATTTGTATGTAATATCAGCAAACGTGTGCCAAGAATCTATATCCGCGATGGGAAAGAGTGCGGCGAGCTGACATATTTTGACTGAGCATACCCAGACAAATTGTGACGCGTATCCTTTGGAAAGCCTTTTGCAGGTATGCGTCAGGTAAGAACAATACAGACGGAAAGGGTTCCGTTACCGGCTTTTATAAGAACCCGTAACGAATTACGGGAAAAATACCACACATGTATACACATGAAAAAAGTTGGAAATACTTATTTTCAGAAAAGTAAAAGTAAAACGGAGTGTGAATTGTGTGGTAATTAAAAGAGGGGATATTTTTTATGCGGATCTTCGGCCCGTGGTGGGAAGCGAGCAGGGAGGTATCCGACCGGTACTTATTATTCAGAATGATGTAGGCAACAGACATAGTCCTACCGTGATCTGCGCAGCTATTACATCCAAAATGAACAAGGCGAAGCTGCCCACCCATATTGAGATTGATGCATCGGCCTATGGAATTGAAAAAGATTCTGTAATTTTGTTAGAACAGCTTCGCACCATTGACAAGAGAAGATTAAAAGATAAAGTATGTCACCTGGATGGTCCTATGCTTGACAAGGTGAACCATGCTCTTGAAATCAGCCTGGAGCTTACATTCTCTTGACGAAAAGAAACTTTAGTGATATAGTTGTAAAGTCTCAGCGGCATTGACTGCCGCAATTGCACATTCGTGCTGCTGTGGAATAAGGAAGCAGCAGTATGTTTTCGTTACTGCGAAGGTAATAAGCAGTAACGCTGTCTAGGAGGAACAAAGGTTTAATATATGGAATCTGGCAGTAGTATGCCCCTGGCGGGCTTTGTCATTTTATTATTGCTTTTGTGGCTGAATGGTATTTTTTATGGATTTTCAGCTGCAGTGCACAATCTGAGCGAAAACGAAGTGGAGAAACGGGCGCAGGAAGGAGATAAGAAAGCAGTCTTTCTTCTTTCCCTGATCAACAATCCTGTTTCATTTGTCAATGCGATTCCGCTGATTGTTATGGCTTCCGGAGTCTGTTTCGGAGCATTTATCGTTCCATGGGCTACCGAGACCTTTCATCCCTACATAAAGCATTTGGCTGCATTGATCCTAGTGCTTGCACTGGTGATCATTCTGCTTGCGTCTCTTGGTATTCTTACATTCAGGAGAATCGGAACCTATCACCCGGAGAAATATGCATATCGGTATATGAAGATTGTGGGATTTTTTACCAGGATCCTGTATCCTTTTACTATGTGCGTAACCTTTATTGCCAAGCTGGCAGCAAGGCCATTTGGTGTTGCTTTTAATCAGTCAGAGGATCCGGTGACGGAGGAAGAGATCATTTCCATTGTAGATGAAGCCCATGAGCAAGGTGTCATTGAGGAAAACGAAGCAGAGATGATCCAGAATATCATGGAGTTTACGGACACTGAAGCCAAGGACATTATGACGCATCGCAAGAATGTGATCGCATTTGATGAGGAGGACAATCTTCAGACCATTGTGGATACCATGCTTGAGAAAGGAAATTCCCGTTATCCTGTATTTAGAGAGACGATAGATAATATAGTAGGAATTATTCATTATAAAGATGCTTTGAAATTTCTCACCAGGAATTCCTGGGCGAAGTTCAAACCCCTTAAGGATCTGCCGGGATTGATCAGAGAAGCTTCTTTTATTCCGGAGACAAGGGGAATCAGTGATCTTTTCAAATCCATGCAGATGAAGAAAATTCATATGGCAGTGGTAGTGGACGAGTATGGACAGACTTCAGGAATTGTCTCAATGGAAGATATTCTGGAGGAAATCGTAGGAGATATTCTGGATGAATACGATGAAGACGACAGTACGTTCCGGACGCAGAAGGATAACAGTGTGATCATTGACGCACTGGCGTATCTGGAAGATGTAGCGGAAGAGCTTGGAATTGATTTCGGTAAAGTGGAATTTGAGACCTTAAATGGTTATCTGACGAATCTTCTTGGACATATTCCCACAGAAGATGATCTGGATAAAGAAATTGTTGTAAACGGCTACCGTTTCAGAATTCTTTCCCTTGGCAACAAAACCATCGGAAAGGTGCGGGCCGAAAAGATAAAAAAAGAACCAAAAGGAGAGGATAAGAAATGTCAGGACATTCAAAATTCGCAAACATAAAGCACAAGAAAGAAAAAAACGATGCTAAAAAAGGAAAAATCTTTACCATCATCGGTCGTGAGATCGTAATGGCTGTTAAAGCAGGTGGTCCGGATCCGAACAACAATGGTAAGCTTCGTGACGTTATTGCAAAGGCAAAGGCAAACAACATGCCAAACGATACCATTGAGCGTGGTATTAAGAAAGCAGCCGGTGCTGATTCCGCAGACAGTTATGAGAAAGCTGTATACGAAGGATATGGTCCGAATGGTGTTGCCATCATCGTTGAGACTCTGACTGATAACAAGAACCGTACAGCCAGCAACGTAAGAAACGCTTTTACAAAGGGTAACGGAAGCATTGGAACCCAGGGCTGTGTATCCTATATGTTCGATCAGAAGGGTCAGATCATCATTGACAAGGAAGAGTGCGAGATGGACGCTGACGAACTGATGATGACCGCTCTTGATGCAGGTGCTGAGGATTTCAACGAAGAAGAGGACAGCTATGAAGTTCTCACTGCTCCGGATGATTTAGGTGCAGTACGCGAGGCTCTTGAGGCCGCAGGTGTTCCGCTTCTTGAGGCACAGGTTGCCATGATCCCGCAGACAACTGTTGAACTGACAGATGAGAAATCCCTTAAGGATATCCAGAGAATCCTTGATCTTCTGGATGATGACGACGATGTAACAGATGTATGGCATAACTGGGACGAATAATTTAATCAGATTTGCAGATACTACCTCCATACGATTGTATGGAGGTATTTTTATGCAGCAAAGAGAGGATAATGAAGCCGAAAGCGAAAAAAAAGAATCTGTGGAAAAAGAAGAACAGCAAAATAAGCAGATCCGTGATATGGGACAGGTTATTTTAAATGAGAATTCTAATAAATATAAAGTGGAACTTCTGACGATCATCGGTGAGGTAGAGGGGCACGAATCGGCGCCGTCTCACAGCAAAACTACAAAATACGAGCATGTTTTGCCAAAACTTGCCATGATCGAGGATGACAAGTCTGTGGACGGGCTTCTGGTTTTGCTTAATACTGTGGGCGGTGACGTGGAGGCTGGTCTTGCCATTGCAGAGATGATCGCCTCTTTAAGCGTGCCAACAGTGTCCCTGGTACTTGGAGGCGGTCACTCCATTGGTGTTCCCATGGCTGTTTCCGCGGATTATTCTTTTGTAGTTCCCAGTGCCACCATGGTGATCCACCCTGTTCGCACAAATGGCATGTTTATTGGCGTCGCCCAGTCCTACCGCAACATGGAGAAAATCCAGGACCGGATCACCACCTTCATTTCCAGTCACACTCACATGTCCCAGGAAAGACTGGAAGAACTGATGCTGGACACTACGCAGCTGGTAAAAGATGTGGGAACTATGTTAGAAGGTCCGGAGGCAGTGAAAGAAGGTCTGATCGATGAAGTTGGAGGAATGAAAGAAGCTCTTGGGAAATTATATGAATTAATTGGTGAAGAGAAAAGCAAATCCCCTGAAAAATGAAAAATTATACATTTTTTGGAAAAATATAAGAAAAACAGGAGAATTTTATTTTACTAACCTGTCTTTTTGTGCTATAGTGTTATAGGATATGACCGACACAAGTGTCCATACAGCGGACATATACATGAAGTGACGGTTAAATATAGGTTACTGCCCGCGGAGTGAGCAGCAACAAATATAGTACTTCAGGAGGGAACTATGTATAAGATACTCAACGCAGAGAAACTTTCTGCAAATGTTTTTCTTATGGATGTGGAAGCTCCTCGTGTGGCTAAGCATTGTCTGCCTGGCCAGTTCGTCATCGTGAAGATGGACGAAGTAGGAGAGAGAATTCCGCTTACAATCTGCGACTATGATGCAGAGAAAGGTACTGTAACAATCGTTTTCCAGCCGGCTGGTGCTTCAACAACCAGAATGGCCCAGCTGAAAGCAGGCGATTACTTCGAAGATTTTGTTGGACCTCTGGGACAGCCATCTGAGCTTTGCCATGAAGATCTCGAAGAGCTTAAGAAGAAAAAAATCGTTTTCGTAGCAGGTGGTGTTGGTACAGCTCCTGTATATCCTCAGGTGAAATGGCTTCACGAGCATGGCATTACCGCTGATGCGATTGTTGGTGCCAAGACAAAGGATCTCCTTATTCTTGAGGACAAGATGAAAGAAGTATGTAATCTGTATGTTACTACAGATGATGGTTCTTATGTACGTAAAGGTATGGGTACAGATGTACTTCGTGACCTTGTGCAGAATCAGGGCAAAGAGTATGATCTCTGCGTTGCAATCGGACCGATGATCATGATGAAATTTGTCTGCCTGTTAACAAAAGAACTGAACATTCCTACAGTTGTCAGCATGAACCCGATCATGGTAGACGGAACCGGTATGTGCGGAGCCTGTCGTTTAATGGTTGGCGGCGAAGTGAAATTTGCCTGCGTAGACGGACCGGAATTTGATGGACATAAAGTTGATTTCGACCTTGCCATGAAGAGACAGCAGATGTATAAGACCGAAGAGGGACGTGCTCTTCTGAAGCTTCAGGAAGGCGATACCCATCACGGCGGATGCGGACATTGTGGAGGTGACAAATAATGGCAGATGTATTAAAGAAAGTACCAGTCAGAGAGCAGGCTCCTAAGGTTCGTGCTACTAACTTTGAAGAGGTTTGCCTTGGTTACAATAAAGAAGAGGCAATGGAAGAAGCAAACAGATGCCTTGGCTGTAAGAAAGCAAAATGTATGGAAGGATGCCCGGTATCTATCAATATCCCAGGCTTCGTTCATGAAGTAAAAGAAGGAAACTTTGAAAAAGCTTACCAGATCATCGGTGAGTCCAGTGCTCTTCCGGCTGTTTGCGGACGTGTATGTCCTCAGGAGACACAGTGCGAGGGTAAATGTATCCGCGGTCTGAAAGGGGAAGCTGTTTCCATTGGTAAACTGGAGCGTTTCGTTGCTGACTGGGCGAAGGAGAATGGTATCAAACCAGTTCCGGCTGCACAGAAGAACGGACATAAAGTTGCAGTGATCGGTTCCGGTCCTTCCGGACTTACCTGCGCCGGAGATCTTGCAAAGATGGGTTACGATGTAACAATCTTCGAGGCACTTCACAAAGCTGGTGGAGTTCTTGTTTATGGTATTCCGGAATTCCGTCTTCCAAAAGACAAAGTAGTTGCAGCAGAGGTTGAGAACGTAAAATCTCTGGGTGTTAAGATTGAGACCAACGTTATCATTGGTAAATCCGTAACAATCGACGAGCTTCTTAAAGATGAGGGATTTGAGGCTGTATTTATCGGATCCGGTGCCGGACTTCCAATGTTCATGGGAATCCCGGGTGAGCAGGCTAACGGTGTATTCTCCGCTAACGAGTACCTGACACGTAACAACCTTATGAAAGCATTCCGTGAGGATTATGATACTCCGATCGCACATGGCAAGAAGGTTGCTGTTGTTGGTGGTGGTAACGTTGCTATGGACGCTGCAAGAACTGCACTTCGTCTTGGCGCAGAGGTACATATTATTTATCGTCGTTCAGAAGCAGAGCTTCCTGCACGTAAAGAGGAAGTTCATCACGCAAAAGAAGAGGGCGTACAGTTTGATCTTCTTTGCAATCCTGTTGAGATCCTTACAGATGACAAAGACTGGGTAACCGGTATTAAATGTATCCGTATGGAGCTTGGCGAGCCGGATGCTTCCGGAAGAAGACGCCCTGTTGAGATTCCTGGCTCTGAGTTTACCATCGACGTGGATACTGTTATCATGTCCCTTGGTACAAGCCCGAACCCGCTGATCTCTTCCACAACTATCGGCCTTGATGTAAACAAGAGAAAATGTATCATTGCTGACGAAGAGTTTGGTAAGACTTCAAAAGAAGGCGTATATGCTGGGGGAGATGCTGTTACAGGTGCTGCCACTGTTATCCTTGCTATGGGAGCAGGTAAAGCAGGTGCACGCGGCATCGATGAGTATATTAAGAGCAAATATGCAAAATAAAAGCTGCTGGCCTCAAAATGGACAGTAACAAATATATGCACCTTTTTTCTGAGAAGTAAGAAGGTGTGAGTTCCCTGTCTGGGATTTCGGTTTGAAATCTCAGGCAGGGTTTTTTCTATATATTATAGCGTGTTTGAAAAATCATTCCTGCAATCTGCAGACAAAACAGTCGTTCGATTAAAGTTGTATCTTTGCCTGCTTTGTGGTATAATAGGTACGCTTGACGGGTTTTCGCGGCCCGTCTTATCCCAAAGAAAAGGAAATATTGAATATGTCAGTTTTACAGGCGATTTTATTAGGAATTGTTCAGGGAATCACGGAGTTTCTTCCTGTGAGCAGTTTCGGACATCTGGCAGCCATAGAAAATGCAATGGGAATTACACGAAACACTGCAGTCCTTTTTGAAGTGCTTCTTCACATAGGCACGATGGTGGCAGTTTTTTTTGCATTCCATGAGGATCTTCGCCGGATCGGAGAGGAGCTTCTGGGCATGATCATGGATATAATCGGGAATGTAAATATCTATTTTCACAACAGGAAAACCGGTGAGAATCTCCACTATGCCAGAGTGGTGCACGGAACATACCGTAAATTTACAGCGATTATGGCTGTATCATTTATTCCCACAGCATTGCTTGGATACATTTGCAGAAGACTGGTGACAAGAGCGGCGATTTCCCCGCTTCTTCCAGGAGCATGTATCCTTGTGACAGGAGTGTTTCTTCTTGTGACAGACCTCAGTAATATCGGTGGAATCAAGACACCGAAAGATGTGACTTATGACAATGCCATGTGGATTGGAATTTGTCAGGGGATTTCCGTATTTCCAGGTATATCCAGATGTGGAATGACGATTTGTGCAGGCTTATTATGCGGTTTCAGCAGGAAATTTGCAGTGAAATATTCTTATCTTATCAGCATTCCGGCAGTTCTGGGCTCTCTTTTTCTGGAGCTTGGACAGTTTACCACGCCAAAGATGAGTGTGTCTCTTGGATTTACCTATGTCTTTGGTATGATCGTGGCGGGAGTAGTTGGATATTTTATGATACGCAATCTGCTCCGCATTTTACAGCATGCGAAACTGCGCTATTTCGCATTTTACTGTTTTGTGGCAGGAGCCATAGCGCTTATTAGCAATTTTGCATAACTGTCCGGCAGGAAAGCTTACAGAAACACGGATCGGTTACAAATTTGCCTGATGAAGGGGGAACTTTTTAATGGCAGCGTCTAATACGCCGAAGAAATCAACAACCAAACGTGGTACATCCGCGAAGAAAAAATCTTCCGCACGTACTCAGTCTAAAAAGAATACAGCAGGAAAGCAGTCAATATCCAGCGGCTTTCAGACGGAAATCATACTTCTGGTGCTGATGGCGGCAGCGATCATTCTTATGGTAAGTTGTGTCGGACTTGGTGGAAATGTCGGAGGAAGCATCAGCAAGGTACTCATGGGAGTAATGGGACTGATGGCTTATATTTTTCCCGTTGTACTTTTTATTATGGCAGCATTTCTGATCTCCAATAAGGGAAATGTGCTTGCTTATAAAAAAACAGCCGCCGCCGCAGTTCTGTTTCTGATCTGCTGTGGACTGGCACAACTTTTTACAGAAGGCTATACAGAAAGTACAACTCTTGCAGAATATTACAGGATCAGTTCTGAGTATCGTACTGGTGGCGGAGCCATTGGAGGCGCAATCTGTATTTCTACAATCTCCGCATTTGGAACCATCGGTGCTTATGTGATCATTGTACTTGTGATCCTTGTATGTTTGATCCTGATCACGCAGCATTCTTTCCTGGGATTTTTGTATAAGGTTTATGATAAGATCCTGGAAGCTGTGAAGGGGCAGCAGGCGCTCTATCAGGAGGGAGCACCGGAGCGTCAGCTGAAGAAGCAGCTGAAAGTCCAGCAGCGCCAGCTGGCAGCCCAGGAGCGCCGTGAGAAAAGGATGCAGGAGCTGGAAGCTGCACTTGCCGAAGAAGGGATTGCTTCAGATATGGTGGAAGAACCATCCCGTTTTGAGAAAAAGGCAGCCAAACAGAAAGGGAAAAAGGCTTCCAGGACAGCTGGAAATGATTCCAGGGCAAATTCCCGGATGAGAATGCGTGGAAATAACCAGACCCGGGGCAGAAGAGGAGAAAACCTGGATTCTACAAGCTTTCTTGCAGGGACAGATTTATTTGAAGATAGAAATTCCGAGGAAAGCGGGGAATCTGTGGATCAGGAATTTCCTTTAAATCCAGAGAATGCCATGAATCCGGGAGATGCAGGATCACTGGAGAATATGACTACAGTGAATGGAGAATTTTCCGAGAGTGCTTCTGCTCAGAATCTTCCGATTAATACAGGAAAGTATGTGGATATCAGTGAGTATCGGGTCCAGGATGATAATCTGTCAATTGATGACAGAGAATCACAGGAGGAAACACAGCTGCAGTTTGCAATTCACCGTTCTGAGCCAGAGCAGTCAGACGAGCCAGATCTGAATACGAGCGCCTCCTCTGGACAAGATGATCCTGTACCGTCATATTCTATGGAAAAGGATACCACGGAAGAGGACGGTACTGTCTATATGAAAAATCCAGTTAGCAGTGACCAACCAGCTGAGGCAGAGGAAGAAGAAAACAGTTATGATGGAGTGGATTTTAATGAAGCTATGGCTACCATGCAGAATGCAGTTGCTTTGACGAGAGATACTTCTGGCGCAGCAGGTGGCGCTGCCCATGGATCTCCTGTGGCTTCTGGCGCCCACACTTCTGAGGCTTCTGGTGAAATGGCAGTGAGGAATGAAGCTGCGGATGAAACTGCTTCCCGTCAGTCTGCGAAGAATCCTAAGTCTTCCAGGCAGGAGATTGCCAACGGAATTGTAAATATCCAGCATGAGATCAACACCCAGGAAGCGGCGGTGAAAAAGGAATATCAGTATCCGCCTGTAAATCTTCTGAAACGTGGAAATGGGAAATCCCAGGGAGACTCTGATTCCCATCTGCGAAAGACAGCTCAGAAATTGCAGGAAATCCTGTATAATTTCGGAGTAAATGCCAAGGTTACAAACGTAAGCTGCGGACCTACAGTTACCAGGTATGAGCTGCAGCCGGAAATGGGTGTAAAGGTAAGCAAGATTGTGGGACTTTCCGATGATATCAAGCTGAATCTTGCCGCACCGGATATCCGTATTGAGGCTCCGATCCCCGGCAAGGCAGCTGTAGGTATCGAGGTACCCAATAAAGAACACAGTGCAGTTATGCTACGTGATCTGATCCAGAGCCCGGAATTTATGAATGCCAAATCCAAGCTGGCCTTTGCTGCTGGTAAAGATATTGAGGGTAAGACGATCGTGGCAGATATTGCCAAGATGCCCCATCTTCTGATCGCAGGTTCCACCGGATCTGGTAAATCTGTTTGTATTAATACACTTATTATCAGTATTTTATATAAAGCCAAGCCGGACGAGGTCAAGCTGATCATGATTGACCCGAAAGTGGTAGAGCTTAGTGTTTATAATGGTATCCCGCATCTGTTCATTCCGGTTGTCACAGATCCGAAGAAAGCTGCCGGGGCTCTGAACTGGGCAGTAAATGAGATGAGTAACCGTTACAATACCTTTGCAGAGTATGGGGTACGAAATCTGGAAGAGTTTAACCGTAAGATCGAGAAGATGAAGTTTCCGGAGGGAGAGCAGCGCCCTGAGAAAATGTGCCAGATCGTCATTATCGTAGATGAGCTTGCAGACCTTATGATGGTAGCACCAGGAGATGTGGAGGACGCTATTTGTCGTCTGGCCCAGCTGGCCCGTGCTGCAGGCATCCATCTGGTTATTGCTACCCAGAGACCGTCTGTCAATGTTATTACCGGTCTTATTAAGGCGAACATGCCGTCACGTATTGCCTTTGCAGTCACTTCCGGTGTGGATTCCAGAACCATTCTGGATATGAATGGTGCTGAGAAGCTTCTTGGTAAAGGAGATATGTTGTTTTATCCGCAGGGCTACCAGAAGCCTGCCAGACTGCAGGGAGCCTTTGTTTCAGATGATGAAGTCAGTAGTATTGTGGATTTCCTTGCAGATAAGAATCCACGGACAGATTACGACAATAAGATTGAACAGCAGATGAACAATGCAGTCCTTACGGCAGGTGGAAGCTCTGGCGGCAATGAGCGGGATGTCTATTTCGAGCAGGCAGGTAAGTTCATTATTGAGAAGGAGAAGGCTTCCATCGGTATGCTGCAGAGAATGTATAAGATTGGATTTAACCGCGCAGCCCGTATTATGGATCAGCTGTGCGATGCCGGGGTTGTAGGGCCGGAAGAGGGCACCAAGCCTCGTAGGGTACTTATGTCTATGGAGGAATTCCAGACATACGTAGAAGAACATTTGTAGGAAATTAATTTATGTTATGAAAATTTGTATATGAATAATAGCACAGAACCTGTCTAAATACGTTTAAAATAAACTATGAGGACGGATTATCAGAAGTATGAATTTGGAGTAATAGTTAAGAAAATATAATTCATGTAAAGGAGACAATAGAAATGGTAAAACATATGGTAATGTGGTCATTTAAAGAAGAGATTCCTGAGGAGAAGAAACCTGAATTAAAAGCACAGATCAAAGAGCATCTTGAAGGTCTGGTTGGTGTTGTGCCAGGGCTCATTAAGGCAGAGGTTGTTACAGACCTTCTTCCATCCAGCACACGTGATTTATGTCTGATCACTGAGCTGGAAAGCGCTGAGGCACTGGCTGCCTATGCAGTAAATCCGAATCATGTTCATGTTGCGGACACTTACGTAAGACCAAATGTATGCGATCGTGTAGCAATGGACTTTGAGGTGTAAATGGAAATTCGTATTATCACAGTTGGAAAAATTAAAGAGAAGTACCTGAATGATGGAATTGCAGAGTACGCCAAGCGTCTTGGCCGCTATTGTAAGCTGAATTTTATCCAGGTGCCAGATGAGAAGACTCCAGATAAAGCTTCCGATGCGCTGAACCGTCAGATCAAAGAGACGGAGGGCAATCGGCTTCTTAGCCATATCCGCGATACAGATTACGTGATTGCACTTGCTATAGAAGGTAAAATGCTGGATTCTGTAGAGCTTTCTGACCTGATTTCCAAATTAGGCGTTCAGGGAAAAAGCAGCATTGCCTTTGTGATCGGAGGATCACTTGGGCTTTCTGATGCTGTTTTGAAACGGGCAAATTATAAGCTCAGTTTTTCAAGAATGACGTTTCCACACCAATTGATGCAGATGATTCTGTTGGAACAAATTTACAGGGGATATCGGATTATGAATCATGAGCCTTATCATAAATAATGAGATTTCATTTTTGTAAAGTTTCATAAATGATAATTGCAGACACAAGAACTCCCAGATGTTAGAGCATGTTTGAGGTAGCTAACATCTGGGAGTTTATTAATTTACATGAGCAATCAGTCCAAACCTAAAGCAACGTTTATGTAAGTTTCTGGCGATTGCTGCCATAACGCGCAAAACGTGTGGTGTACGGTTTGTTAAAGCTTGCAATATATTTGAAGATAAATTTGGGAGTGGTACTTAAATTCCACTTGTGCGGATAGATTCCACAGCCTCTTTGATTTTCTCTGGTGGAAGTACCAACGCGAAGCGCACATATCCTTCCCCATGAGGACCAAAGCTTGCGCCAGGAGTAACGATGACACCGGCTTTTTCCATTAATTCCATACAGAATGCCATGCTGTCCGTGCGTTTTCCAGGAAGCTTTGCCCACACGAACATAGTTCCTTTACCGTTTGGCTTCTCCCAGCCGATGGAAGCAAGTCCGTCGCATAGAGCATCACGGCGTGCCTGGTATTGTCTGCATTGTTCTTTTACGCTGTCCAGAGGTCCCTCCAGAGCAGCGATAGCCGCTTTCTGGATTGGCAGGAACATACCGAAATCGATCTGGCTGCGAAGCTTTTTTAGAGCAGAGATGATTTCTGGATTTCCAATGAGAAAGCTGATTCTGGCGCCGGTTACGTTAAAGGATTTGGAAAGGCTGAAAAATTCAACACCAATCTCCCGCGCGCCAGGAGTGGCAAGAAAACTTCCACCTTCCACGCCATCAAAGATAATATCGCTGTATGCATTGTCATGGATAATTAAAATATCGTATTTTTTTGCAAATGCAACAATTTCTTCATAAAGTCCCGGTGTGGCAATGCTTCCTACCGGGTTGGATGGAAGAGAGACTACCATGTAACGGGCCTTGCGAGCCACATCTTCCGGAATATCCTTTACATATGGCAGGAAATCATGCTCTGCTACAAGCGGGTAGTAGTAAGGAACCGCGCCTCCTAATTTGCTTCCTGCTGCGAAAACCGGATAGCACGGATCTGGAAGAAGAACCACGTCTCCCTCGTCGCATAAAGTCATGCCAAGATGTCCCATGCCTTCCTGACTGCCATAAACGGACATTACCATATCCGGTGTGATTTCCACATGGAAGCGCTTCTTGTAATATGCACAGACCGCATCCAGAAGCTCAGGCAGATCGCGGAGACTGTAACGCCAGTTCTGATCGTCAGCAGCAGCTTCCATCAGTGCTTTCTTAATATGATCTGGTGTATGGAAATCCGGCGTTCCAACACTCATGTTGTAGATCTTCTTTCCCTGTTTCTCAAGTTCAAGCCGCCTTTCATTGAGCGCGGCAAAAATTTCATCTCCAAATAAATTCAGTCTTTTGGAAAAATTCATCGTAAGTAAGCCTTCTTTCTCTCAAAATGCCAAACCAATAGGTTTATGCTAAAATCCTGTTTATTTTATCACAGTACTACAACAGAGTGCAAGACAAAAATGTATTTTCGGGAAAGACGTTTGTATTGCTAATAGCAAACGAAAATGGATGGCTGCCGTGCACTGCCAGATTTAGGGGTAAAGTTCTTTTTTGTATAAATTTTAGAAAAAAATAGCAGCAGACACTTAAGAGGGCATTGTCTAAAAATAGAGAAACGTGTATAATTGGCTATATCAAACCAAGGGAGGAAAAGAAAATGAAGAAGTTTCTCGAAGAATTTAAGGAATTTTTTGCATGGTGAAAGCTCTGAATAAAGCAGCTGAGAAAATCCCCCCCTTGATTTGAATAAAAAGACATGCGAGGATATAAATGAAAGACTACATGGCCCCTATGGAGGGCGTGACAAACTTTGTATACCGCCGGACGTATCACCGGTTTTATCATCCCATGGATAAATATTTTACTCCGTTTATTTCTGCCAAGCCGAAGAAAAACCTGAGCTTCCAGGAAATTTGCGAGGTGTCACCGGAGCGGAATGAGGGAATGTACGTGGTTCCCCAGATCCTGACCTGCAATGCAGATGATTTTATCCGTACTGCCCAGCTTTTGAAAGATGATTACGGACACCAGGAAGTGAACCTGAATCTTGGTTGTCCTTCTGGAACAGTTACAGCGAAGGGAAAGGGTGCCGGATTTCTGGCAGAGCCCCAGAAGCTGGATCAGTTCCTGGATCAGATTTTTTCGAAACTTGATATGAAAATTTCCATAAAGACCAGAATTGGAACTCACTACGAGGAAGACTGGGAGTATCTGCTGGCCATTTATGAAAAATATCCCATTCATGAACTGATCATCCACCCAAGGATTCAGACAGATATGTATCGCGGAGTGCCGCGGCTCGGAGCTTATGAGAAGGCTGTAAACCGTCTGAAAATGCCACTTTGCTATAATGGGAATCTGTTTTCTGCAGCTGATTATAAGCGGATTACAGAGCGTTTTCCAGACACTTGCTGCTTCATGTATGGAAGAGGGCTGATCACGAATCCGGGGCTGGTAACTGAGATCCGGGAAGGCATTCGTCCGAATAAAAAGACAGTAAGAGAATTCCATGATTGTCTTTTCGAAGAGTATCGGGAACTTCTTTCCGGCGAACGGAATGTGCTGTTCCGTATGAAAGAATTATGGAGCTATATGGCCGTTAATTTTACAAATTATGAGAAATATGCCAAGAAAATCAAGAAATCCCAGCATCTGTCAGAGTATTCGTCTGTGGTATCCAGTTTATTTGCAGAGCAGGATTTGATAGATTAAGTATTTTGGATATTTAGAACGCTGAAAGGATCCCCCTTGGCGGGCTAAATAGCAATAAATAATTCGAAAGAGGAATGACATGTTAAATACCGATCGTTTTGAAGAATTTATATCTCAGTATCCCATTTATGAATACCGCCTTGTGGATACTGCTGAAATAGAGGTAAGGGAGCGGGTGCGGATCATCTGCAAACAGGAGTGTGAGCGCTATGGCACCACCTGGGCTTGTCCCCCTGCTGTGGGCAGCCTGGAAGAATGTGGGAAGCGAATCCACAGTTATCCAAATGGAATTCTTTTTTCCAGTGTGGCAGAGGTTTCTGATGTGATGAACATGGCGGAAATGCTTGCCACCCGAGATGCTCACGAGGAGCTGACTACAGAGGTAGCCGGATTTTTAAAAGGGGAGGGATTTGAGACATTTACCCTGTCCACTGAATCCTGCGATCTTTGCGAGCATTGTGCCTATTTAGACGGAAAGCCCTGTCGCTTCCCTGAGAAAATGCATCCCTGCCTGGAAAGTCACGGTGTAGTGGTAAATGAGCTGGTAGAGCATCATTCCATGGAATATAATCTTGGCGGAAATACCATTCTGTGGTTTTCTCTGGTGCTTTTTCGCCAGAGAGCGTGATCTGTTAACTGTAAATCAGAATGAAAAGAAAACCTCCCGCATAAGCTAGAGATAAAGACCGGGAGGCTTTTTTTATGTCTGTATCAGAACGTTTTATGACAGCTATGGAACTTCCTGGTGACCTGTCCTGTAAAGCCCCTATTATAACGATTACCGGACCGTCGCAGGTACAGATTGAAAATTATAAAAGCATCTTATCCTATACAAGCGAGAAATTAATCGTGGTTACCTGCCAGGGACGCGTGATCCTTCAAGGGAAAAATCTGGAAATATTTCATTACACTACTTGGGAAATGGAAATAAAAGGGCAGATTTTGTCGGTAATGTTAGAGCGTGTTTGAAAAATCATTCCCGCAGTCTGCAAGCTCCGGTTTGCGGTATATTTCACCTAAATTCGGTTGCCGTCCGGCAGTACATCGTAAATCCAATATAAATGGAGGCGAGATTAAAATGAATAACCCCGAAAAAATACTCCATGGATTTTTAGAACTTTCAGTATCCGGTGACCAGCTGGAACGCTTCCTGAATTTGTGCCACGCCAGAGCTGTCTCTTTGGAAAGAATCCGTTATCTGTCAGAAAAAAAGATAACAACTCGCATTTCCATAAATGATTTCCGAAAACTCCTTCCCATACATAGAAAGACCAGAGTCCGTATCCATATTCTGAAAAAAATAGGTTTGCCGTTTTTGCTGCTCAGAATCCAAAAACGCAAGTGCTTTACAGCCGGGTTCCTTCTCTGTGTGGTCTTGCTGCTCTGGCTCTCTGGCCACATCTGGAATATCCACATTGATGGAAATGTAAAAAATTCCACCCCTCAGCTTCTGGAATTTTTGGACCAGCAGGGAATTACTCATGGGATCCGTAAAAATCAGGTTAACTGTACCCGGATTGCCGACCTTCTCAGGAAAAACTACCCGGATATTACTTTTGTTTCTGCCAGGGTTCAGGGTACCCGGCTTCTTCTTACCATTCAGGAAGAAAACCTCACAGAAGATATCCAGCAAACCAACTCCCCATGCAATCTGATTTCCGACCTGGATGGAAAAATTGTGAATATGGTTATCAGAAATGGAACTCCACTTGTTAAAACTGGAGACATTTGCAAACAGGGTGATATTCTGGTATCTGGCGAGGTGCCGATCCTGAACGACAGTCAGGAAGTTGTACGTGTGGAATACGTTCCGGCAGACGCAGACATCTATGTGCGTCATCAGATTGCCTATTATCAGGAGGTCCCCCTTTCCTATGAAAAAAAGGTTCAAAGCGGCACTTCAAAAACCAGCTGGTATTTTCGTGTTGGTGACTTCGTTTTTGGCGCAGATACAGGAAAAAAATCCAGATATATAACCTCAACGGAAGAAATCCCCTGGAAACTTACCGAGAATTTCGTCCTTCCTTTTTCCCTGGGAAAAATCACCCGAACACCTTATAAGATACAGAGCACAGTTTACACGAAAGAACAGGCTCAGAAGAAAGCAGTGCAGCAGCTGAGAATATATGAACAAAAACTTCTGAATAAAGGAATCCGGATTGCAGATTCCCGGTTGTCTGTCACATTTGACAGTACAAATTGTACTGTGCAGGGTACATTGACAGTAGATGAAAAAAGCGGAAAGAAGCAGAATATAGAATTCAGTCAGGAATCATAAGTGTTGAAAAACAATCTTTAGAGTGGTATACTTTTACCCAGAGATATTTTTGAACAGACACAAGGAGGAGCAGTTTTTGAAATCCACGAATATAGAGATTGACTCATTAGATATTTTACAGGAGCTTTTTGGAATCAATGATAAGCTGATCAAGGTGATTGAGAATCGTCTTGGCGTATCCATTACCCAGAGAAATTCCTGCATTACCGTAAGTGGGACTAATGACGGCAGGATACATTCAGCTGTGAATATTATTGAAGCCATGAAGGAAGCTCTTGAAAAACAGCAGCAGCTTTCCGTGGATATGATCCATCGTTTTCTGGATGAGACCGAGGAAGAGGATGACAGCGAGGAGGATATTGCAGACAGCACCCGCAAGGTGCTGGGGGATGCAGTGACTTTGAATTATAAGAATATTCCAATTCGAACTAAGACAATTGGACAGAAAAATTATATCACTGCTTTGAAGAACAATACGGTTACTATCTGTATCGGACCTGCCGGTACAGGTAAAACATACCTGGCAGTTGCTTATGCGGCAGAGCTGTACCGGAATGACGAGATTGAGAGAATCATTCTCAGCCGTCCGGCCATTGAAGCGGGCGAGAAGCTTGGTTTCCTTCCGGGAGATTTACAGGAGAAGGTTGATCCTTATCTGAAGCCGCTTTACGATGCACTAAATGACGTATTCGGGCCAGATCAGGCTGCGAAGTTAAGAGAACGGGGAATCATTGAGGTTGCACCTCTTGCATATATGCGAGGCCGTACTTTGAATAACAGTATGATCATCATTGATGAGAGCCAGAATGCCACACTTCCTATTTTGAAAATGGCACTTACCCGTATTGGTACTGGTTCTAAGATGATTCTTACCGGCGATGTAACACAGATCGACCTTTCCAAAGAGACGGATTCCGGACTTCAGAAGTGTGCTTCTATTTTGAAAAATGTAGACGATATTGCTACTATTTCCCTGACGAACCGTGATGTTGTCCGCTGCAAGATCGTGAAGGACATTGTTAAAGCATTTGAGAAAGAGGAAGCGAAAGCCCAGGAAAAGACCCAGAAGCGGGCAGTTCGGCGGACAAGCCGGTAATTGGGAAGCCAGGACAAGATTTTCAGTAAATGACAATCAATATCCTGTGGGAAGATTAATTTGAAACTGAAATGTGAATTTTACAGAATAATTCAAACAAAATAGTAAAATTGAACATATGGTGTCGCCTGTTTGAGAAATCAGGCAGATGTCATACAGGAGGAATAAGTTTTGGTAACAATAGAATACGAATGCGAGACCGATTTTGACCTTGGACTTGACTGTCCGGCGCTTGCGAAGATGGTTGCAGAGAAGGTGCTTGACATGGAGAAATGTCCATGGGATGCACAGGTAAATTTGGTTCTCACAGATAATGAAGAGATTAAAAGGGTAAATACAGAGTTCCGTGGCATTGAGAGAGCTACTGATGTTCTTTCTTTTCCAATGCTGCCATTTGAAACACCGGCAGATTATTCTGTGGCTGAAGATGATGAGTCCTGCTTTGATCTTGACAGTGGAGAGCTTCTTCTGGGAGATATTATGATTTCTGCAGAACGTGCTGCTGCCCAGGCAGAAGAGTATGGACACAGTGTAAAGAGGGAATTTTGCTTCCTAGTTGCACATAGTATGCTACACCTTCTGGGATACGATCACATGACTCCGGAGGAAGCCGCAGATATGGAAGCACGCCAGGCGAAGGCACTGGAGGAACTTGGAATTACCCGTTAAATTTTTTTGTGCATGACCCTATAACTGGAGAGGCTTTTGCTGTTTGCCGGTTACTGTTCACTGGTAACGTTCCGCGAGGTGTTTTTTGTGAACAAAGTTCACAGAAAACCCGAGAGTTGCGGCGCGAAATCATGCAAAGCATGATTTCTGTGCATCGCGAAGCGCGTTACTGTGAACGGAGTGAACAGTAACGTTTGCCGTGAATAAGTTACTATGAAAGTTCCGGATGGCAGTTGCAAAGCGACTGATTTTCATATAAGGTGATGTCATCAGCAGGTGGCATTACCATTCCGGATGTATTTATAAGTGGCGGTTTCTGCAGTTTCTGTTCAGTTAGAAGGTTAAATATATATGCATAAGGAGGAGAAGACATGAAGAAAAAAATATTTAAACTTCTCACAGGAATGTTGCTTTCCTGCGCACTTGCAGGATCCACAGTAGCGGTACAGGCAGAGGAAGCCGGGACAGATACCGTGAAGAGTTATCTTACCGGAGAGGATGTATCTGTCGGCATTGGCCACAGACGTCCCATCGCAGTTATGCTTGGCAACGATACCAATGGCGCTCCACAGAGCGGAACTGAGAACGCAGGAGTCATTTATGAAGCACCGGTAGAGGGAAGCATCACCCGTCTCATGGCGATCATCGAGGACTATGACAATATTCCAAGGATCGGTTCTGTGCGAAGCTGCCGTGATTACTTCCTGTTCTATGCAAATGAGTATGATGCCATCTATTCTCATTATGGACAGGCTGTATATGCACTTCAGTATCTGGACCAGCACCTGATCGACAATCTGAACGGACTTACACTTGGAAATGCTTACTATCGCAGCACTGACCGTGTAGCACCGCACAATGCTTACACTGATTTCTCCCATCTTCAGGCAGGAATCCAGAGCCAGGGCTATAGCCAGGATTATAAAGAGGACTATAATGGTCATTTCCAGTTTGCACCGGAAGGAACTGAGACAACCCTGGATGACGGAGTTTCTGCAAATGTTGTGAAGCTTGATAATTTCGCTTATAACCATCCGTGGTTTGAGTACAATGCAGAGACTAAGGAGTACAGCCGCTTCCAGTTTAATGCACCGCATATTGACCAGAACACAGGTAATCAGCTGACATGTGAGAATATTATTTTACAGTATTCCAACTATGTTCCATATGATCCAAATGGTTATCTGAACGTAGATACCCAGTCCGGAGGTGAGGGCAAATACATCACCAGAGGCAAGGCAATCGACATCCACTGGACAAAGGATTCCCAGTGGGGAATCACTCATTATTATGATTCCAATAATCAGGAGATTCAGCTGAATCCTGGAAAAACATGGGTCGAGATCGTGCTGAATGATTCTGTAGGTTCTGTGTCTTTACAGTAAAATAAATTAAAAATGGAGAGGGACGTCATAAGATAAGGCGTTCCTCTTTTGTATTTACGTGAAAAACATGCTCTAGAGCCTGTCTGCACGAGCGCATGATGCAAATGAACGCGTTTTGACTTGATTTGCAAAAGTGATAGGACGATCAAAACACGGTAGAGCTCTTTCAGACTATGCAATATTTTACAGAAACAATAATTCTACACGTTAAAATGTGAAATTTTTCTGAAATTAAGAACTGTTTACCTGAAACCATGGACGAAATGAAAAAAATGATGTAAGATAAGAAATTGATATGTATGAAAACTACATGGAAACATAATAACGGAGTTGACAAATAAAATGAATGATCGGGAAAGACTGAAAGATAAAAAACGTATTGTAATCAAGATTGGAAGTTCCTCTCTTACCCATGCTGAAACTGGCAAGCTGAATCTTCGGAAACTGGAGATTCTGGTAAGGGAATTGGGCGATCTTCGAAATCAGGGTAAGGATGTGGTTCTGGTATCTTCAGGAGCCATCGCTGTTGGAGCAGCAGCTCTTGGATTTAAAGAGAAGCCACAGGAGCCTCGTCAGAAGCAGGCGTGTGCAGCGGTTGGACAGGCCAGACTTATGATGATTTACCAGAAGCTGTTTGGAGAATACAATCAGATGGCAGGTCAGATCCTGATGACCAAAAATACCATGGTAAACAACGCCAACCGCAAAAATGCAGAGAACACGTTTAATGAGCTTTTATCCATGGGTGTGATCCCTATTGTTAATGAGAATGACTCTATTTCCACCTATGAGCTTCAGTCTCTGGAAAAATTCGGAGACAACGATACCCTTTCTGCAGTGGTAGCTGCTCTTATAGGGGCAGATCTTCTGATCCTTATGTCAGACATAGACGGACTTTTTACAGATGATCCGAATACAAATCCAGATGCGAAATTTATTGACATGGTAGAAACATTGGACGATGAACTTCTTAACATGGGAAAATGCTCCTCCGGAAGCAAAGTGGGCACTGGAGGAATGGCTACCAAGCTTACAGCTGCCAGAATTGCCACAGCTGCCGGTACCGACATGGTAATTGCCAATGGCGGCGATTTTCATAATATTCACCGCATTGTGGAGGGCGACCCCTGCGGTACATTGTTTGTTGGAAAGAAAAAGGAAGAGTTTTTCCTGATCGATTATATTGAAAAATTGCTGTAACTGTTCAGTATCTTCACAGTTACAATTGCTTTAAGTTTTTGTATAAATTAAAATTACATAGAACATTCTCAGGAGGAGTATATTATGGACAGCACAAAAATCGACAGAATCAACACCCTTCACCATAAGGCACAGAGCGTAGGCCTTACAGAAGAAGAGAAAAAAGAACAGGCAGAGCTGCGCAAGGAGTATATTGCCACCATTAAGATGAACCTTAGAAATCAGCTGGATAATATTGATGTAAAGGAAGCCGATGGTACGGTTGTGAATCTTGGAGAAAGATATGGAAGAAAAAAGACTCATTAGAAAGCAGATTTTTGCAGCCAGAAAGCAGTGCAGCGATGCGCAGGTAGAAGAATGGAGCCATCAGATTACAGATCAGGTGCTGAAACTCTCAGAGTTTGTGAAGGCTAAGCATATTCTGGCTTATGCAGATTACAATCATGAAGTAATGACCAGATATATCATTGAGGAAGCCTGGAAAGCAGGAAAAGAAGTGGCAGTCCCGAAGGTTGTGGGAAAGGATATGGTTTTTTACCGCCTTACTGATTTTTCTCAGCTAGAGCCTGGATATTTTGGAATTCCGGAGCCTGTCAGAGGCGAGATCGTGAAGTGGGAGGATGCTCTTATGGTCATGCCTGGTGTAGCTTTTGATCCTGAGAACAACAGAGTGGGATATGGCGGCGGCTTTTATGACCGCTTTTTAGAAAAACATCCTGATATTACCAGACTGGCAGTGGCTTTTGATTTTCAGATCCTTGATCTGGTGCCCACAGAACCTACGGACATTTGTCCTCAGATCATTGTGACACAGAGTAAAGTTTACCGGAGGGAGGACTTATAAATGAATGAAATGCTGGAAACTCTTGGCAGGAATGCCAAAGAGGCAGAAATCGTTCTTCGAAACCTTGATACAGCTAAGAAAAATCAGGTTCTGGAGGCTGTTGCAGACAGCCTTGTTGCAGATTCGAAAGCACTTCTTACAGCAAATGCCATTGATGTAGAGAATGGCAGGAAGAATCAGATGCCAGAAGGACTGGTGGACCGTCTGATGTTGACAGAAGCCAGAATTGCAAGCATGGCAGAGGGGCTTCGTCAGGTTGCGGCACTGGAAGATCCTATCGGGGAAGTGACCGGGATGAAAAAACGTCCCAACGGACTTCTCATTGGACAGAAGAGAGTCCCTCTTGGAGTGATCGGAATCATCTACGAGGCAAGACCAAATGTGACAGCAGATGCTTTTGCCCTTTGCTTTAAAACTGGCAACGTGGTGATCTTAAAGGGTGGTAGTGATGCCATCCATTCCAATACTGCTATTGTGGATTGCATCCGCAGAACCCTGGATGAGAATGGAATTACGAAAGATGCGATCCAGCTGATCTCTGATACTTCAAGAGAGACTGCCGGAGAATTCATGAAGATGAATGAATATGTGGATGTACTGATTCCACGAGGAGGCAAAGGTCTTATTAAAGCAGTAGTAAATAACAGCACGATTCCTGTAATCGAAACTGGTACCGGAAACTGCCATATTTATGTGGATGAGAGCGCAGATCTTCAGATGGCGGCAGACATTGTGATGAATGCCAAGACACAGCGGGTGGGTGTCTGCAATGCCTGTGAGTCTCTTCTGGTGCATGAGAAAGTGAAGGATGCTTTCCTTCCGGTTCTTGCAGAGCGCCTTCGGACAAAGAATGTGGAGATGCGTGCTGACGAGGAAGCGAAGGCTTTGATCCCAGACGCAGTCACTGCCACTGAGGAAGACTGGGGTACAGAATATCTGGACTATATACTTTCTATAAAAGTAGTTGGATCTGCAGATGAAGCGATTCGCCACATCAATCGCTACAATACAGGCCATTCAGAGGCAATTATTACCAGAGATTACAACAATGCCCAGAAATTCCTGGATGAAGTAGATGCAGCTGCTGTATATGTGAATGCTTCTACAAGATTTACGGATGGTTTTGAGTTTGGTTTTGGTGCCGAGATCGGAATCAGCACCCAGAAGCTTCATGCCCGTGGCCCCATGGGACTTCTGGCACTTACTTCCACAAAATATATCATTTATGGAAACGGACAGATTCGTCCTTAGGTTTGATTTTTGAACCGAGATATGTTATACTAGACTTCGATGTTAATATTTAATATGGGGGACTCATTTATAAGGAGGACTTTTTAAAATGAAGAAAAAGCAACTTTTGGTATTCATTATGGCGGGAAGCCTTGCAGCCGGAATGTCTCCGGTGACAATGGCATTTGCAGAGGCAGATACCCAGACCGTGACAATAGAGGACATAGTAGCTGTTGCCGCAGAGTCAGAAGAAGGAGAAGCAGCAGCTGAACCAGTGCAGGATATTTCAGATGCCGCAGCAGATACACCTGTGGAAGAACCTGCACAGGCAGCAGATACGCCGACTGCAGAACCAACCCAGGCAGCTGCAGATACACCGGCAGCAGAACCAACCCAGGCAGCTGCAGACACACCGGCAGCAGAACCAGCTCAGGCAGCGGATGCGGTTGTGGATGATGGCTTTAACAGCGGAGATACTGCTGAGCTGACTTTGGAGGAAGAGGAGAGTGCTACCCCTACTCCTGAGACCACTGGTCAGATTATCCTGAAGGCAGCAGATGGAACCCAGACATCCTATTCCACATTAGCAGAGGCAATTGCGGCAGCACCGGTTAATATTGGCAAGGATGGTGAAGTTACCCAGATCCTTGTAACCGGAACTGTAGAGATCAGTGAGACTGTTGTGATCGATCAGAATAAGAATATCTCTATTGCAGCAGCTGCGGATGGAACTACTATTAAACGTGCAGCCGGATTTTTAGGAGATATGTTTAAAGTAAAAGATGAGTCCACTTCTTTCCAGTTTGGTACAGGCAAGGAGGGTGAGACTGTTTTAAGTCTGACTGTAACAGGAGCACTTGACCAGGGGGATGCAACAGGCTCCATTATTTCTGTGGAGGGCGGTTACTTCGGATTGTCCGATGGTGTAACCCTGACAGGAAACAGAACCAGTGCGCCGGGAGCTGCAATCTGTAATTCTGGCGGAAGCATCGGACTGGCAGGTGGTACTATCACAGGAAACCAGTCTGAAGGTATTGTAAATGAAGCTGCTGAAATTACAGGTGGAGCTATTTACAGTCTGGGCGAGATCCGTGTTTCCGGCGCCGTAATTGTAAAGGATAACAAGGACGATGGTCTTAATGATAACAGTATTGTTTTAGGCGGTGATAACGCATGTATCGCAGCAATTGGCCAGCTTGCTGAAACAGCAGACCTTCAGGTAAGAAGAAGTGACGCAGCTGCCGGAAAGATTATTGTAAAGGTCGGTACGGATGCGAATGGTACTGCACTTACTACTATGGAGAATATTCTGGCACATGTTCATTATCTGGACACTACAGAGTATACCATTAACAACCAGACTGGAGCACTTGAGTCTGTTACAGCTCCTGTTAGTACTATGACGCTGACCGCAGATTCTATTTCCTGGAATAAGGCGTATGAGCATACTGTTGATCTGACCTTCCATACCAATGATGCTGGTGTTGGAGGAAGATATTATGTGACCTGGGTGAAGAAATCTGATTCTACACCTGGATTCGAAGCAGTAAAGAGCAATTATAAGAGCTCTGGAGATATTGCAAGCTCTGCAAGTGTACAGTTGACAGATGTAGCTTATGATACAGCCATTAAAGTAGTTGTATATGCTGAGGATTCCAAGGGACTTGAAGCAGTTGCGCCACTTGTACTTACATTAAAGGCGAAAGCAAGCACTCCCACAGAAACTCCGATTACTACTACACCGACGCCAACTACTCGTGCAACCATTAACCCGTCTGTCAGCGAAAGCAAGGTAACAGGTCTTGAAAAAGCACTGGCATTCTACCCGAAGCAGATGTACAATTTCACAGTAACTGGCGCCGGAACTGACAATACAAACCCGATCAAAGGTGATACCAAGTGGATCCCGTATGGCTGGAGCATGTCCGCGAAGAACATTGACACCGGATATCAGAAGAGCTGGTCTATCGGAAATGTAAATGGTATCAAGCAGGCGAAGACCTTTAGAATGTATATCTTCTTCCAGAAGTACATATACAATGGATCCGAATGGGAAGCTACCGGCGTGAAGGAAGCTCTCCCTACAGAATTTAAGTCCAAGGCAATCGACTTCACAGTAACTCCATCCGGCACAATCACGCCAACTGCAACAGCCGGTTCTGGTTCCGGCGGTTATGATTATAACGGAACAGGTAGCGGCGATGGAGATGGAACAGATGGCGATGATGCAGAGAACCATGACGGAACAGACAGCGATACCGGTTCTACATCTGCAACAAACGCGAGAACAGCCGATAACTCCCCGATTGCCACTATGATGATGCTTGCAAGTCTTTCTCTGGTAGCTGGAGGTTATGTTATCGTCAGAAAGAGAAAAAAAGAAATCTAAGAAAATCTATGGCATATGAATAACCATGCATTTTGATCAGAAGTTTTTCTGACAGCAAAATAATAAGAAACATACATTAGGCAGGTCTTTTGACCTGCCTTTTTGCATATAATAATACAGGCAGCGGGGGGACAGGCTATAGCGTGTAAAAAAAGGCCTTCTGCAAGATGTACGTTACACTTTGTTGGAATGATTTTTCAAACACGCTCTAGAGATGAAATGCCGCCTGAGTTTTTTCCTGCTGCAGGAGGTAAAATATGTTGTCAGAAAGCGTATTGTCAGTCAGAAAAGAATTGTTCCCACAGAATAAAACGGCTGTCAGTGACATGCCGAAAGTAAATATACAAAAGAAAGTACAACCGACAGATGCAGATATGGTACAAACATCGCTGTCATTTGAAAACATATATTATTCTTTATGGGAAATAGCTGGACGCTACAGCAGCTTTTGCCAGTTTCGCGTGATTGGAAACAGTCATGACGAGAGAATGATCCCAATGCTGGAAGTTGGCACCGGCGCACAGATGATCTTCTGTGTGGCTGGAATTAATGGAACTCAGGCTCTTTTGCCGGAACTTCTTCTGAAAATGGCAGGAGAATACTGCAGGGCCTACGAATGCGGCTGGAAGCTGGATGAATTTTATGAAGTGAAAAAACTCCTTGATAAAATAAGGATCTGTCTGATTCCGATTTTAAACCCGGATGGTTATGAAATCCGCCAGAATGGCTTTGGTGCTATTCGAAATCCAGTTTACCGTCAAATGCTTCGTATGCAAAGCATTCCTGCTGAGGATTTTGGATATAATGCCCGTGGAATGGATATTTCACATAATTTTCCAACGGTTCATTATATCCGTTCACGTATGGGAGAGGAACCAGCCAGCGAGAATGAGACAAAGGCATTGATCCGGATCATTCAGGAATATGATGGAAGAGGACTTTTGACGTTTGCTCAATCCGGAAGGGAAATCATTTATTATCACTGTCAGCAGGGAGTGGGAAGTCTTCCGAAATCCTACCGGCTGGCAAGACATATGCAGAAATCTTCTTCCTATCATCTGGAAAGGGAACAGATGACCGAATCGGCCAGGGAAAAATTTAAGGGAATGGGAACCCCGGAACAATACTATATTCAAACGAAAAAACAGCCGGCATTTCGTATTAAAGTACCAGCTCAAAGCGGAAATGGAAGAGGCGTTGAAGAGGATAAAAAGGCAGTATATGAGGAAATACATTTGCTTCCATTGGAATATATATTTTCATTAGACAATTAAATGTTATTGTTTGCAGGTGAGCTTTTGTAAAATAATTACCGGAGAAAGCTGGCCGGTAACCATAAAAGGAGATGTCCGAAATAATCGAAACATCTCCTTTTAGTATATGATTTGTTTTTTGGCGTTTACGAAACGCATAGAAGATTGCCATGCGCATCCGAAATGATTATTTTTCGGAAGTAGCAGTTTCCGGTCTTTCGTATTTCCTGCGGATATCTTTCATGACAAAAAGATAGGAAACACCGGTAAATACTGCTGCTGTAACCCACGCTGCCGGGTCACAGAAGCATGCAAGTGCATAACTTCCTACCGCCATGGAAATCATTGCTACAACCAGACGTGCAACCAATTCAGAAACACCACCCATCATAGGCAGGAATCCATATCCGCAGCCCTGCATGGTATTTCGGAATACGAAAATACTGCTTAAAGGAATGTAAAAGATCACACTCATATAAATGTAAGTTTTTGCCCATGGAAGCATGCTGTTCATATCCACATTTCCAGTGAAGAAAAGTCCAAGAGCTGGTTTCAGAAGAATACAAACCAGCACGGCTGCTGCAAGAGCATATACAACAGAAGCTTCCAGAGACGCTTTAACACCCTGGCGGATTCTCTTGATATCACCCTTTCCGAAGTTCTGTCCACTATATGTCGCCATAGTCTGTCCCATAGCCATCATTCCCTGGGTTACCAGGTTCTGCACCTTGCTGGCTGCCGTAAAAGAGGCAACGGCATCGGAACCGAAAAGATTGATGGCAGATTGCATGACCATAGTACCGGAAGCTGTAATTGCAAACTGCAATGCCATAGGAATTCCCATAGCCAGCTGGTTACGGCTCTCCTGGCCGTGAAGCCTCCAATGTCTTCTGTTTGGGGCAAGAGAAGGCATACGTATATAGATGTAGACCAAACAGAGTATTGCGGAAACGCCCTGAGAAATAATGGTTGCCCATGCTGCTCCGGCAACGCCCATTTTAAAATTGATAATCAGTACCAGATCCAGAATTACATTTAAAGCTGCGGAAAATACAAGAAATACCAGCGGAATCTTACTGTTTCCAACTGCACGCAGGTAAGAGGAAAACAGGTTGTAAAAAATAGTGGCGATGATTCCGGCGCTGATGATCATAATGTAGGTATATGCATCCTGAAAAATGTTGTCAGGTGTGTTCATCAGCTTCAGAAGAGGGCGCATGCCCAGCAAACTTAAAGAACTGATGATCACGGTAAAAATCAGGGAAAGAAGAATTCCGTTAGCTACACTGATCTTTACCCCTTCGGTATCTTTGGCACCGAAGCGCTGAGCGGTGAGTACGGAGAAACCAGCTGTGATTCCCTGCGAGAAGCCCACAGTAAGAAACATGATCGTTCCGGTGGATCCAACTGCCGCAAGGGCATCCGCGCCTACATAGCGTCCTACAATGATCGTATCTGCCATATTATAGAGCTGCTGAAAAATGTTTCCAATAATAAGAGGAAGCATAAATTTCAGGATTACCGGCAAAGGCCGGCCTTTTGTCATATCTTTTTCCATAAGAAACTCCTTATTGAGAAATATAGAAATCGTAAATAAAAAGTGTTACTAAATTACTTACATATTAGAGTGTGTCAGAGTCTGTTTGAAAAATCATTCCCACAAAATATAACGCACATTTTGCAGATTGCATTTTTTTACATACTCTGGAAGCGAAAATTATTTTATCACACTGCGGATTATCTGTCACTATTTTATTTTTGACTATTTTAAAGGCATTTAATGCCATAATGTTCAAGAAACCACACTTTTTCTCAAAAAATGTTTAGGAATATTGACTGATATGTTGGTTTTGCTTGCTATTTACTCTCATAAATGGTAAAATCAAATATAACGTGAAGATATTTTTTTGAAAGAGAGGCATTCATATAAATGGCAAATGAACATGGAGAACAGATCAGAATCGTGCAGGAGACTGTGGCTGGTAAGGAGATTACTTTTGCCCATGTAATGGGAGGACCGGCACCGATCATTTATCAGAAGCTTGGGTTGAATCCGCAGCTGGATTATCGTTCCTCTGCAATTGGAATCATGAATATGACACCTCCGGAATCCGCAGTTATCGCTTCTGATATTGCGGTGAAGAGCGGTAATGTTTATCTTGGATTTGCAGACCGGTTTACAGGGACTTTGATCATTACAGGAGAGATTTCTGATGTAATGTCTGCAATGACTGAGATCGTAAATTATTTCCGGGATTCTCTGGGATATGTGGTCTGCAATATTACGAAACGATAGGAAGTAGAAGCATGGAGCGAATAACGAAGGAAGAGCTGCTGGAAATGCTATTCCATGATGATTATGAACATCTGAAGGGGAAGAAGCTTCGTATGACTCGTGTGCGTGTACCGGGAAAGGAAGTTTGTCTTGCCCATGTGATCAGTCCTTCCCAATCTTGTATTTATGAAAATCTGGGACTGCATATTGGAGTTCATGAGGGGGAAGACCACACAGGAGAATCCATTGGTCTGATCCGTTTTACTCCCTGGGAAGCGGTTGTGGTAGCTGCAGATGTTGCTATGAAGAGTGCAGATGTACAGATCGGGTTTATGGATCGTTTTTGCGGTTCTCTGATCATTACAGGAGGATTGTCCCAGGTGCAGACTGCTGTGGAAGAGGTCGTACGTTTCTTTGACAGAGAGTTAGGCTTTAAAACATGTGCGGTTCACAGAAGCTGACAGATACCTTATGGCTGCGGGAACAGTAGCTTATGGATACGATATTATGATATGCAAATGTAAAAATACTGCACTGCTGTATTTTTACAAGTAAGGTTTATTGAAAACAGGGGAAATACAATTCGATGAAGAAAATTTTTTTGATGGGAAGAAGTGAAGCCGGCAAGACCTCACTGACGCAGGCACTAAAAGGCGAGGAGCTTCATTATATAAAAACACAATATACCAATTCCAATGACGATACCATTGACTCTCCGGGGGAGTATGCAGAGTCAAAAAGATTCAGTGTAGGACTTGCATGTTTTTCCTTTGAGGCAGATGTGGTGGCAATTGTGCAGGCTGCAGATGAGCCATTTAATCTGTTTGGTGCAAGCTGCCGCTCTTTTATCCTTCGTCCTCTTATTGGCATTATCACAAAAATTGATTCACCATATGCCAATATCCCTATGGTGAGACAATGGCTGATCAACGCTGGATGTGAACGCATTTTTATGGTGAATAATGTGACCAGAGAGGGAATTGATGAGTTGATGGAATATCTGCAGGAGGATACCCCGAAGCTTACATTGGAACAGGCGAAATTCAAACAGAGCCTTGGTCTGAACGAGTGGGATCCTCTTCCAGAGGGAGTGGCTTATCCGGAAGAAAAAGAGAATATGCTATAAAAAATTCCCATTCAGATTTTCCTGTTATCTGGATGGGAATTTTTATATGGTATGTTGCTTATGTAAATTACGGTATTAAAGAAATGTACTGCTTTAACAGACAGAGGGTTTCTTCCTTCGAATGATCAGACTGGTGATCGTGCCGCTTTCTGTTTCTTTATACAATTCTCTTAACATCATTTTTACATCCGAAGGTTCCAGAGGAGGAACATATTGTGGCGGTAAATCCTGAAGAATTCCATTTTGGATAAAAGTTGACAATCCTTTTTCCGAGAAAATCGTTACATAATTTTTCTGAATGTTCCGCAATACAGAAAAATGTCTTTCAACAAGGTGGAACATGGTATCATAAGGCAGGTTTGGTGCCTTCATATATTTTTTTATAAGTTCAGGAGTGATATACCTGCCGGGACAGGGATGCGCCATGAGGATTTGCAGTCTGTCAGGACTGGTTCCGGTAAGATACTCCTGCAGCACATCCATAATATTGGAACTGCATTGTACCCAAAGCTCGCAGTTTTGAACCAGAGATAAAAAGTAATTCCGATAATAAAACACTAAAGGCTCATTTTTGAATACCTGGGCAGTACTTTGATCTTCTGCAATTGTTTGAAGGATATTATCCGAATGCAGGGATTTATACAATTTTGAATTATTTGACGGATGGAGAGGGAGCAGCCTATTTCTATAATTCGGATGGAAGAAGGACTAAGGGAAAAGTAGAGAACTACTATTATTTGCCTGACTGTTCAGAAAAAGATACCGATTCTATCAATCGAGGCGGAATGATCCAACCTATTGGATGTCATTTTTTAACTGAGGATGATGAAAAAGTTTGGAATGATAATTGGATTAATAGCAGTTTTAATGTGTGTACCAGAAATGGCATGGGCAGAGGCAAGCTCTGTTCGGGTAGATGCACAGGAGGTTCCAGTAAATGGAAACTGGTACGAGTATAAAATTTCAGAAGGGGAATATGTATATTGTCCTATTGTGATTAAAGATAATGGAAGACTGGATGTAAGTGTTCAGATAAACTTTGAAGGTCACCATTATGTGGGGCTACTGGATCAAAACTATGAGGCTGTCAGGCGGGACAGCGTGAATCCCCCGGAAGAGGAACTGGAGCCTGAAATTGCAATTCCTAAAATAGAAATAGCAGTAGGAGAAACCACAGAATTAACAACAGATAGTAGTTCTGATAATATCAGCTGGGGCAGCACAGATCCGTCCGTAATCGTGGTATCCAACACGGGAACTGTTATGGGCTTAAAATCCGGAACCGCCTGGGCAGCCGGAATCCCCACCGATGGCTCACCGATCATACTATATCAGATATTGGTGCAATAATTGGAAAATAAGTTAGCAACCACTAGTTGAACTTAAAATCTATGCTTTCGATATTCCCGGGGACTGCATCCCTTTATTTTGGCAAAAACTTTGGAATAATAATTGGGGTCTGAAAATCCAGCCTTGTCAGCTACCGCGCTGACAGGCTGGTCAGCCTGCAAAAATTCCAGGCTGCGCTCGATCCGATATTCCTGTAAAAAGGCAAACAAGGTAGTATTCATATGACGTTTAAAAAGCCGGGTACATTCGCTTTCGCACAGGTGGATGTGTCCGGCAATGTCATTTAGGGTGATCTTATTTTGATAATTTTCTTCTATGTAGGACAGAATCTTCTTGATCCGGTCGTATTCCAGGGAGTTTTCCCGGGAAGTCTGGGGTTCGTAGGTAATGTGCTCCAGAAGAAGCCGCCACATGGATTGCAGGCAGATGGTAATGTCCAACTCATAAAAATCCGGTTTTTTTTCATCCAGAGCAATGATGCGGAGAAGATATTCGCGAAAAGGCTTGTGCCAGGACTCACTTTGGTCGATGCAGATGGCAGGGAGCATGGAATCCTGAATGACAGGATCTACATATTTGCTGTTAATTGTGCTTTGGAAAAATCCGTAAATCAGCCGGGGATCAAAGGTTACAGGAATATAAGCGCAGTCCTCCTGATTTTCCATTGTGCCAGAGTGAAGGGCACCGGAGTTGTTAAATACAATATCTCCTTCTTTTAAGTGGTAAACCATATGGTTGACCTTGTAGCACATAGTGCCTTTTTGCACATAAGTAATCTCTATTTCCGGGTGCCAGTGCCACATAAAGGAACCAGACTCATATTCTGAAAGTTTCTGGTAGCTGACCAAGAATGGAAACTGTTCATTTCCGTGCTGTTTTAATTCTTTTTGAAACTGATTGGTTATGATCTGCATGCCAAACCTCCCGAGAAAAATTTTATATCCTGTGGACTGTATAGAATTCCATATGTTCAAAAATAAAGAATTACAATAAAACGCATAAATTTACCTGTATTATACATCCACAAAAGGTAAAAACGCAATATATTACTTGTTTTTCGCAAGTTATTTAAGGTAATGCAGAGGGAATACATGTAAAATAGAATTAACTTGATGCGAGATCCAGATAAGCACAGATGAAGAGGAAAATATGCACTGAGGCAGCTGGAATACAGAACGTAAAATTATAACAATATTAACAAAAAAAGGAGAATGAGACCATGAATTTACCAGAAAAAGCAAACCTTGAGAAAATCTATGGAGAGAGCAGCGCCTGCGCAGCCCGTTTCCAGAATATTGCAGACAACTTTACCAGAATCTACAAACATGACCATGCAGATTTCTTTACTTCCCCTGGAAGAACAGAGATCATCGGAAACCATGTTGACCACAACGGCGGCAAGGTAATCGCAGGAAGTATCAATCTGGATACCATCGGCGCAGCTGCACCAAATGGAACCAACGTGATCCACATCACAAGTGAAGGCTACAGAGATGAGATCGTAGTTGATCTTGACAGGATCAGCAGAGCCAACTATCCGAAGGGAACCTTTGCCCTGGTTGCCGGTATGATGGAAGGTGCGAAGAAGAATGGCTTTCAGGCAGCTGGTTTTGATGCCTATGTAAGCACCAACGTAATCGCAGCGGCAGGTGTGAGTTCCTCTGCATCCTTTGAAATGCTGATCTGCGTAATCATCGATTACTTCTTTAACGACAGCAAGATGACTTACACAGACTATGCAAAGATTGGTCAGTACGCAGAGAACGTATACTGGGATAAAGCTTCTGGAATGATGGACCAGATGGCATGTGCAGTTGGTGGTCCGGTTCTCTTCGACTTTGCAGACAGAAATGATCTGAAATACAGCAAGCTGGACTTCTCCTATGGAAAATTTGGTCACAGACTGGTAATTGTAAACACAGGAAAAGGCCATGCAGATCTCAGCCAGGAGTACTCTGAGATTCCAGGTGAGATGAAGGCAGCAGCCAAGGTACTTGGTGCAGAGCTTCTTCATGAGACTACTCTTGAAAACCTGCTTGCACATGTAAATGAGATCAAGGACGACAGAGCAATTCTCCGTTCCATCCACTTCTTTGAAGAGACTTCCCGTGTAGAACGGGCAGCAGAGGCAATTGGTAAGGCAGATTACGAGGAATTTTTGAAGCTGATGGATGAATCCGGAAGATCCTCCTGGGAACTGCTTCAGAACTGCTACTGCATTAAAGACTGCCACGAGCAGAAGATCCCGCTGGTTCTTGCTCTTACCCAGCTGTTCCTGAACAAGATCGGCGGCGGTATCTGCCGAGTACATGGCGGCGGATTTGCCGGTGTTATTGCAGCTGTTGTACCGGAAAATGAAATGGAGAATTATGTAGAATACATTTCCCAGTATGTTGGCAGAGAGAACGTTTATCCAATGGATATCCGCGCAATTGGAGCTGTTCACATTGGATAATGACAATATTCTGAGTTATCTGAACTAAAGGTGACCTTTTTCGCAGCAGCTTTTCGCTATGACAGCCAGTTTAGAACTTTTACAGTCTTTTTGTGTTACCGTATTTGCGTAATATATACATAAAGAATCTGGACATATTTCCTTCTGACGTGCTATATTGAGTCTATCACAGAATTTTCGGAAATAAAGGAAAATACGAAAGAAGGAGAATCAGATGGAAAGATTGATTTTTCATGTTGATGTGAACAGCGCTTTTCTTTCCTGGGAGGCAGCGAGCAGAGTAAAGGCAGGTGAGCCGGATCTGCGGGAAATTCCGTCTGCAGTAGGCGGTGATCCCAGGACACGTACCGGAATCATAGTTGCGAAATCCATTCCTGCCAAGAAATACGGAGTACAGACTGGTGAGCCCGTGGCAATGGCCCTTCGAAAATGCCCGAATCTGGTAGTGGTACCTAGTGATTTTCGCCTTTACACGAAGAATTCCCAGGCATTTAAAGCAATTTGTAAATCTTATGCTCCTGCAATGGAATCCTTTTCTATTGATGAGGTATTTCTGGACATGACTGGAACTTCCCTGATCTACCCGGATCCCATAGCAACAGCCTGTGAGATAAAGGATAAGATTTATCAGGAGCTTGGATTTACAGTAAATGTGGGAATTTCCACCAATAAGCTGCTGGCGAAAATGGCCTCGGACTTCGAGAAGCCAAATAAAGTGCACACCCTTTTCCCGGAAGAAATCCCGGCAAAAATGTGGCCTCTTCCCATCAGAGACCTGTTATTTCTGGGAAAAGCTTCGGAAAAGAAGCTGGTTGATTTCGGTATCCGCACCATAGGGGAACTGGCTCAGGAAAGGGAGTCCACTATTCAGACACTTCTGGGAGAAAAGACCGGACATCAGCTCTTCCAGTACGCCAGAGGCATTGACAATTCTCCGGTTTTGGAAGTGCCTGAAGAGAGTAAAGGCTTCAGCGTGGAGAAGACTTTCAATGATGATATTGTATCTATGGAGCAGATCCAGCCTATTTTATTGGAGCAATGCGATGTGGTAGCCACCAGAATGAGGCGGAAAGGAAAGAAATGTACCTGTATTTCTGTCACCTTCCGCACTCTGGATTTTAAGAATCGTTCCCATCAGATGAAGCTTGGAAGTGCTACGGATGTAACCGATGAAGTCTACGCAAATGCCAGAAAACTGTTCGCAGAGTTCTGGAAAGGGCAGCCATTACGTCTGATCGGTGTGGCACTGACCGGACTTACTGAGGACGGATTCGAACAGATGTCCCTGTTTGAGGACTGTTCGAAAAAGGAACAGCGCCAGAAGCTGGATGCGGCGATGGATGCCATCCGCATGAAATTTGGAAACGACAAGATCACCCGTGCCAGCATTATGAACAGCAATGCAGGGATCGGGCGAAAAGCCAAGGCGCAGATGGAAAACGAAGAAAATGAAAAAGAATTCTAAAAGAAATAGAAAAGAGAACATTGTCATTTCCTTTGCAGGGAAGTGCAATGTTCTTTTTTTACACAGGAAACACGGTTTTGTTCCTTATATGAAAAAATGTAAAAAACCACTTGACAAAAATACAATTCTAGTGTACTATACAGCTATGACAGTGATACAGAAAGAGAGGTAACCATGGAATATAATTCATCGCTGCCAATTTATCTCCAGGCAGCAAATTCTATAAAGCAGGATATTGTAACAGGCAAGCTGTCTCCTGGTGCGAGGCTTCCATCTGTGCGGGATCTGGCGGTAGAATATACCATTAATCCCAATACAGTCAGCCGTGTATATAAAGAATTGGAGATGGAAGGCGTCTGCTTTACCAGACGCGGGATGGGAACCTTCGTGACAGAAGATCCGGAAAGGGTGCAGCAGCTGAAGGAAGAGATGGCAGGAACCCTGATCCGGGAATTTCTGGAGGGAATGGAGCAGCTTGGCTTTTCCAGAGCCCAGGCAATCGGACTTCTGGAGAAAGAACAGTCGGAATGACGAGGAGTGTATAAAAATGATCTTAGAGAGCAGAGAAGTAACGAAGAAATACGGCAGTAAGACTGCTGTGAATCAGGTATCTTTACAATTGGAGCCAGGTCTTGTATACGCCATGCTTGGCCCCAACGGAAGCGGCAAGACTACCTGGATGAAAATGGTGGCAGGACTTGTAAAGCCTACCAGCGGTGAGATCCTTTATCAGGGAACGCCCATTGGCAAAGAAAGTAAAAAAGAGATTGCTTATATGTCCACGGAGCCTTATTTCTACAACTGGATGACAGTTTCAGATGTGGGGAAATATTATGAGGACTTTTTCGAAGATTTTTCCATGGAGAAATACAGACAGATGATTTCCCGCATGGAGCTTACAGAGGACATGAAAGCGAAAAAGCTGTCCTCTGGTATGATGGCCAAGCTGAAAATTGCAGTTACCATGGCAAGGAAGGCCAGGCTGTACTTGCTTGACGAACCGTTGAATGGCATTGACCTTCTTGCAAGAGACCAGATTATGAAGAGCATTCTGGAAGCCATAGATCCAGATGTGACACTGGTAGTTTCCAGCCATCTCGTAGACGAACTGGAACGTGTAGCAGATGCAGCCATTTTTATGAAAGATGGCATTTTGGCAAATCAGTGCATGGTAGAGGAGCTTCGGATCAATGAACACAAATCCGTAGTGGATCTGTACCGTGAAATCTATGGACATGGAGGAGAAGAAGTATGTTAAAGTTGATGAAATACGAGCTTCGGAAAACCGCATTTTCCAAACTGGTTCTGTTAGTGATAACAGCAGTTGCGGAAATTGCATTTTTAATAGGTGTATTTTGGAAAAAGGATAATATTCTGGCAATGGGAATTATTTTCCTGGTCATGTGTACAATATTTGGTGTTATCTACATTGGTATAGAGAGTGTAAATGTTCTCCATCGTGACCTGAATACCAAACAGAGTTATATGTTATTTCTTACGCCAAAGAGCAGCTATCAGATTCTGGGAGCCAAGATCCTGGAAAATGGAATTTCCATTATCATGGCAGGCGCATTTTTTGCAGCACTGGCAGCCCTTGATGTGACAGTGGCAACTCTTTACATTGGTGGTCTGAAAGAGATGATCAATCTGGTGAGTTCCTTTATGGAAGTAAACTGGTCCGTGACTTTTACTCCGGCAGAAGCAGCTTTCTAATTCTTTGGTCTTCTGGCAAGCTGGATCGTCTTCATTGTGAATGCTGACCTGTCCGTGATCTTATCTGCCAGTGTCCTTGCAGGTAAAAAAGGCAGCGGCATCGCCGGCTTCCTTATCTTCCTGGTAATATCTTCTATTATTGGAAAGCTGCTGGATCTCATTCCGGTTCTGAAGAGTATGGAACTTACTTTTGTCCTGTATATTGCAGCATCATTTGCCATTGCGGCAGTGCTGTATGTAATCAGCGGTTGGATCATGGAGAAGAAGCTAAGCGTATAATAGAAAACGCAGGATCAGAAGTTTAGAGCGTCAAAAAAGATCTATTTCAAAACAGGGCATTACCTGCTTCTCGTTGAGGAGTAAGTAATACCCTGTATTTTTTTTTACTTAATCAGGCGTTTTTTTGAATTAGTACTGACCACTCTGGCCGCTCTGTCCTGCGGACATGGATCTTTCCTGCGCCTCGATCATCTTTTTAACTATATATCCAGAACAACACACAACATATGGTAGAAAAATAAATAAATATGAACAAAATAAAGTGTTTTTTGAGTATAAGTACCGTCTAGTAATATAAATAACATTGGGAGCGGAATCACAATACATAGATTATAAGACAAAATTATATGTTGTTACAAATGCTGAATTAGAGTATAATATAAATATATTCGGAAAAGAATTTTTGAATATACCCGAAAAGGAGTAATGCCAGTGAATACAGAAACGAAGAATGCCATTCTCATAACTGATAAAGATGCACAGTATGACGAAAGAGCGAAAAGACTGCTTGGTCAGAAAAGCATTCTGGCACACATATTGGTAAAAACTGTAGATGAATTTATGGGAATGAAGCCAAAAGATGTAATATCTTACATTGAGGGCGAACCCTTTATCAACACTGTTCCAGTGGAACCGGGACTTACGAATACTGTTGTTGAAAAAGATGGTCAGCGAGTCGTAGGTTTTAATTCAGAAAATCAGGAGCTTCATGAAGGAACTATAAGGTTTGATATTATCTTTTATGTTCGGATGAAAGACGGATTATCACAGATTATTGTGAATGTGGAAGCGCAAAAGGATGAGCCTGAGAAATATGAAATCTTAAATCGAGCGATTTTTTATGTGAGCCGCATGATTTCTTCACAGAAAGAAAAAGATTTTTCAAATTCAAATTATAATGATATCAAACGTGTTTATTCCATCTGGGTGTGTATGAACATGCCGGAAAATAGTTTGGAGCATATTCACCTGGTAAAGGATAGTCTTGTCAATTTGCATGCCTGGAAGGGCAAGTTGGATCTGATTAATATTGTCATGATCGGACTGGCAGAAGAGCTTTCTGAACATGAAGAAAAATACGAGTTACATAGATTACTTGGGGCATTGTTATCCCAGAATCTGTCTGTAAATGAAAAATTGAATATCATCGGAAACGAATATGATATTCCAATGGAAGAAGACTTCAGAGAGGATGTGAGTGTTATGTGTAATTTAAGTCAGAAAATTAAAGAAACTGGAATTGAGATTGGTAAAAAAGAAATGATTGTAAAAATGCACAGCAAGGGTTATACAACCGCTCAGATCGCTGATGTAGCGGGAATGGAAGAAAAACAGATTGAGGAAATTATTAAAAATGCGGACTTGCTTCCTGCATAAATGAAGACGTTGTTGCCATCTGGTTGGAAAATATCTGACTGGATGGCAATTTTATTATAGAAATTCAACTATTTCCCGATAACAATACAGACATCATTTTATATCATCAAACCCTGCAAATCTAAAGTAGTAATCACATTTCAATTCCATTTCGTTTATAAATCGAGAAAATCTAAAAAAAATCGCAATTTATTTTCGAATTTTTACACTTTTTGTCGAAAATTTTTATTATTTATAAGTAGGAGAGTAAAGAACCACTCCATATTATGAAAACGGAGGGATAAAAGAATGTGGGTATTTTGGCTTATGTTCTTCGTTCTGGTGGCAGTGGTGATAACACTCATGTATTGCTGCCTTATCAGAGCTAGTATGGTGGACGACGAAATGGAGAAGGCATTTCACCAAAAGATGAAATTACGAAAGGATGAGGCAGAAAAATGTCAAGAGGACGAGCAGGAGTAATATCGAAAGAATACAAAGGGGAAGAGAATACAGAATTTCATGACATCATAAAACTTTTTAAAATCTACCGAGTAGTAAACTGGCAAATGCAGATTAAGATCAATCAGGTGAAAAGAAGATTTCATACAGAATACGGTACGGATGTAGATTCTTTTCTGGATAGTATTTACCAGGCGGGAATGGATGTGGATACAGATCTGGCCTCTGAAAAAGAACGCGTAACGGCAATTAGCCGCTCTAACCAGTATTTGCGCTTGATTGATGAGGCGGTGGAACTGATGCGAAAATATCATCCACAAGGGGAGCGGTATTACTGGGTACTTTATTATAGCTATTTGTCTGCATCCAAGCCGGAAAATATTGATGAAATCCTGGATAAGCTGGAGCAGCATTTCCCACAGTATACCAGGGTTCACAGAACCACTTATTTTCGCTGGAGGGAACAGGCTTTTGAGGCAGTCGGAAGCATTTTATGGGGATATGAAGGCGAAAGTGAACAGATTTTGAAGCTTGTTTGTGCGGAATACAAAGAAAATTAATTATTTCAGAAATCCTATTGACACAGATTTTCTAAAATCTCTATAGTGAAATTGCAAAGACGTATACATGGCGTATAACAATTTGACATTGAGATTTTGAAAGGAGATTGTTGCATGATAATTTCAGTTGATACCGGTAACAAGTTGATTAAGACAGAGAACTGTGAGTTTAATTCGGGCATAAGTATTTTAGATAAAATGCCTGGAGAACAGGAAGAGGTGATTGAATACGCAGGAAAATATTACATGCCTACCAGTAAAAGACTCTCATATCTGGAGGATAAGACAGAAGATGAACGGTATTTTATTTTGACCCTATTTGCCATTGCCAGAGAATTATCCTATCGCGAAGAGTGTAAAGACATTTCGGCGCAGGAAGTATATGAGATTGAACTTCTGGTTGGATTGCCACCTGCACATTACGGAAAATTGCGAAAAAGCTTCAAAGAATATTTTTACAGAAATGGAGAGCCAATAAAATTTTGTTATAAAAACAGAACTTATACTATTGCATTTAAAGAAGTAAAAGTGTACATACAGGCGTATGCTGCATACTGTCTTCTTTCCGCGAAAAAACAGCTTTCAGCACTTCCGAAGGTGCTTATGATTGATATTGGCGGCTTTACAGTTGATTATATGCTTCTGCGCTATGGTCACTTGGAGATGGAACATGTGGATTCTCTTGAAAATGGAGTAATCTGTTTATACAACAACATCAAGGCATCCATCCGTCAGAAGTACAGCATTCTTTTGGAGGAAGAGGATATTGATAATATCATTCTGGAACGTGCGACAAACTATTCCAAGGATTTGAAAGAGCGCGTACGGGAAGTTGCAATCGGTTATGTAAAAGAACTGCTTGGTACATTCCGCGAACTGGGAATTGATTTTCGAACAACGCAGACCGTTTTTCTTGGCGGTGGTTCCATATTGATCTCTGCATTTATTCCAATTGTCTGGAAAGAAAACGGGGGAGAATACTGTATTATCAATGATACCAAAGCCAATGCCAAAGGATACCGGATGCAGTATCTCATTGAAAAGAAAGGGGAACGCAAATGAGCAAGCAGGATGAATACCGCTTTAACCTCCGATTTGATGAAACAGACGAGGACCATCGGAAAGTGTGCCATTTTTTGAATGCCTGCTGTGGGAGTAGAAAAAAGGCTCGCTATATTGTAAAAGCAATATTAGCGTATTGGGCTATTGAAAATAAAACAGTGGAAGCTCCCGCTGTTACGACTGCACCACATACTGAGGTATCTAAAAAAAGGTTTTCGCCAGCAGAGGAAAATGATTTAGAAGATCAACATTTTGTAAACGTTGACGATGATTATGAAACCGATGATGCGGAAATTTCACTTATGATGAAGAATTATAGTATGTTCGATCATATGGAGTAGGGGGGAAGAATCAATGAAGAGATCACAGATTATCATTTTCGGAAGTCTTTGTGGGGCTGAAGCAATTGGGCTTGTAAGAGCCATTAACGGAGATGCAAATGGCATAGTATCCTGTATGATCGTAACCGCTTTGATGGCGGTGTACATTATTTATCTGGCCTATCAAACTATTGGAAAAAAGAACTGCCCGAAGTGTAAAAGCAGTGTTCCTTCGAAAGACAGAATCTGTCCGGAATGCGGCCATCTTTTTCAAAATGGGATTTCAGAAGAGAAACTGACAGAGTATATTGAAAAAGAAAAAGCGGATGAAATGTCATCCGAACAAATTGACGATGCCTTTGAAAAGGTAGAATCCGTTTCTTATGAGCAGGCAATTGCCTATGACGAAGATTTGGAGGATTATCTGAAAAAACAATAAGACAAAGAGGGATGGCATAAAAATGAGATAACAAAATTATGAAAAATTAATGAACTATCAAATCGGAGCCGTTTGGAATCGTATTATATATGTCGAGGGAAATTTTGAATACGATTCCAAACAAAACAATCAGTTGGGCTGCAAAGTTAAACAATTCAGGGAGCGATTAAAAATCAGGAAAGAGAACAACTATACACGAAGTTATTTTACTTACACGGACTACTGGAACGGTTTTTCGGTGGTCCATTTTCTTATATTCTCGGAAGAAAATCCATATTGTAATAAACGGGCACCACCAGTGATTTAGAAATGCAATTTTTACTAAATTTCAAGGAGTGATAATGCCAAAAAATACAGAAAAAGAACTACTAAAAGATAGATTTGGAGCCTATGTAAAAGTCTCCATTTTACATGTACGGAAAAAATATATGACGAAGCTGGAAAATATAGTTCTGCATGAGATTAAGCTGGAAGAGATTGATTTTATTGAAGATGAAGAACAAATGCCTGAAATAGCACTATTTCCAGAAGGAAAATTCTTTGATGAAAAGAAAATGGATGCGCGTGAAATTTTGAAATATATAGAAAATCCAGTCCTTTATTCTGCTGTATCAGCGCTTAAAACAGAACAGCTTAAAATTTTGACATTACGTTTCATATACAATAAATCGTTTCCTGAAATGGGGAAAATATTAGGTACCGATACGGAAAAGGTAAAAGCCAGGTATTTTTATATCATTGCCAAGTTGCATAAAATTATAGGAGAATAATGCGATGGAGTTTAAGGAAGTTCTTTATAGAGCAAAAGAAATGGATGACACGGCGACGCTGCAAATCATGGAAATGTTTCGTCCGCTTTTATTAAAATATGCAAAAGTTAACAATCAAGTTGATGAAGATTTATATGAAGAATATGTCTGCTGTTTGATCCTCTGTATAAAGAAGTTTCCATATTGTTAAATGGTAAAATATAACTATATATTGTATAAAAACTTGACAATAAATCTATATATAGGTATTATAAAAATGTATATCATTAGTTTCTGAAAACAGAAACTATACTTTTGTTCAGATTTCAGATCTGAAGCATTAATTTTTACATTATAATGTGCACAAATGATAAGCATAGAAAGACATTACGAACGAAACGAAGAATGTCTTTTCTATGCTTTTTTTGTGCCGAAAAGAAGGTGATGAATTTGTTGAAAAACGAAGGAAGGAGGCAAAAACGAATGAAATTGAAACCAACGGTAATGTTACAGGGGACTGTTATGCAGCCACTAATGACAGGAAGAAAAGCACATTACTGTCAAAATGGATTTTGGAAAACTACTGGTAATGTGGTATGTGTTTTGGAGCAGGATGATACCCATGTAAAATTTGAAACGGATACGGTTTGTTATTGTATCTACTATTTTTATGAAGGCACCGGAAATCTGGCAATGGTAGCATAAGAGAAAACTGCGGGTATTTTTATGGAAATATCCGCAGCAGTTAATAGTAGTGGGGATTTGATTGATATCTGTGATTGCGAAACGAAATAGAAAATTTTTACAGAAAAAGCCAAAGAAATAAGAACAATATGTGCTAATTAAAACGAAAATAAAATCCTTAATGAAAAGAAGCGAATTTTAGCTATTGTGCCAGCTTTGCTTTGAGTCCTTCAAAAAAAGCATCGTAAGGGCAGTTATAGAGTTCTTTTAGTTCCACAAGAACACTGAGCCGGACATTGAGCTCACCACTTTCGTATTTTGCATATGTAGTACGGCCAATATCACAGCCATTACGCTGGAGGATAGCACATAATTTTTCTTGTGAAACCCCATAATCATTGCGGAGTTTCTGTAAATTTTCTCCCATGTTTAAATCACATCTTATCTTTTGTTCCATACCAGAGGTCTCCTTTTGACCAGTATTGGTGTCAGTTTATGATTCCTATTTTATGAAAAAACAGTAATGGATATTGACCGCTATACTGGTCAAATAAAAGCCTAAGTGTTATAGTTAAAATAAGAACAATGGGAAGGAATATGGCGTATAGCGCCATCTATGGTAAAAAGAATGATATTAAAAGCACTTTATAAAAATGCTGTGCAAGACGAACTGGATGAATTACTAAAAACAGAAAATGAAGCTTTAGAAGAGATTAGTGAAACGAGAAAACAGGCTTACGAGCTGTTCTTAAAAAAGGCAGATTTAGAATTTTCACAGTATCAGCAGGTGAAAAACGAGGCAAAATATCAATACCTTTTGGAAGTTCTCTATCCAAGTGCGGCCGAGATTGCAGAAATACAAGGTGGAGATGTAATTCTGGAAATTGATGAAGAAAAGCATATAGGTAAAATGCGTTATGATGGAAAATATCTTTTGAGTACGCCAGGCAATATCATGTTGACCGAGTTTCTTACAAAAGCCATGAAAACGGCAGATCAGTATATCTTTGAAGGAAAAGAAGCACTTGTGCATCTGGAATTTTATTTTAATTTATACGATACAGAAAAAGTGAAAGATTGCTCAGAAGAAATTAAGAACTTAAGACAGAAAATCAATACGCTTGATTTAGGGGAATAGAGTTCAACCAGAATGCACCTAAATTGCGACTGCAATGAAATTGACATATGATTTTATTGCGAATAGAATAATAGCATAAAGTTCTGTGCATGCGGACCTTGCATGGAGAGCCGCGGAGCTTTAGAAAAGGAGAAAAAGGCAGCCATGAAACAGGTGGTTGTCTTTTTTTATGCCCGGATGCACAGAAGAACCGCGAAAAGCAGTACCCCGGAGAATGGTAGGAAAGGAGGATGTCTATGGCAAAAAAGTTGGTGAAGGATGAACTTGCAGTACGTGCAGAGAAGAGAACATCGTGGTTTACCAAAATAGTTCCACTTGGATATTGTACAGTCGGATTGCTTTTATTTACTGCTGTTCCAGTATATGCAGATGATATCTTTGCAACTGCGAAAAATGCAATGCAGACAGTCTATACAGATGTAGCAGGAATTGCTACTGTGGCAGCCGTTGTGTGTGCGGCTGTCTGCCTGTTTTTGATGAACTTTAGTAAGTCTGGAAGAACAGTAGATGAGTCCAGATCCTGGCTGAAAAGGATTGTGATCTGCTGGGCGGCACTTATGACACTTGGAGCTATTGTAACGTATCTGGAAAAAATCATTCCTCAGAGCATGTTTACGGGATGATAGGATAAACAACAAAAGCCGGTGCTCTCCCGGTTTGAAAGGAGGGTATCTGTAATAGATATGAATGAAACATGAGCTGGCTGTTGGATCTTTTGGTAGATGCCATTAAGGAAATGGTATCCCAGTTTATCATTGACATGATGGAACTGATCACCGGAGTATTTACAGACCTGCTATCCTGCAATCTTTCCCTGTTTGAAGAATTGTTTTCCGTAGTGGGAGGATTATACCAAAACGTCATTGTACCAATGGGGATCGCTATTCTTTTGATGATACTGGTATGGCAGCTTTTTAAATCCATGTTTGGAAATAAACTAGGTGTGAACGCAGAAGAACCCATTGAACTGCTTGGAAGATCTGCAATCTGCCTGTTCTTTGTAGTTGGTTCCAAGCCACTGGTAAATTATGTATTAAAAATTGCAGGGACTCCGTATCAGTGGGTAATGGGAACTGAAATCAAGGTTCAGAGCTTTTCCGAATATGTCTCTGCCCTGGAGGGGATTACCGCACCTCTTGGTCTTGGAAAAATCAGTATTGCAATTCTTATGCTGATCATGCAGTTTGTAGTGGCATGGAATTATTTCAAGATGTTATTTGTAATTGCAGAAAGATATGTGCTTCTTGGCGTATTTTCATATACCGCACCCCTTGCTTTTGCAACAGGCGGTTCCAAATCAACAAATAACATTCTGGCCTCCTGGGCGAAGATGTTCGGCGGTCAGGTTGTTCTGATCATATTAAATGCTTGGTGTATGAAAATGTTTTTATCCGGGTATGGAAATATGATGGCAAGTGGATATGGATTTACCAAGTTTTTTGTAGCAACGCTCTGCCTAGTGGGCTTTTGTAAGATCACCTTCAAACTGGATTCTTATATGGCAGCACTTGGGGTAAACCTTGGCCGTCCATCACCTGGCATAGGTGCAATGGGAGCGGCTATGATGGCACAGCGTATGTTCTCACAGGCAGGAAGATCTTATGCAGGAACAGAAGCAGATTCTGGAGGCAGTACAAATAGTTCTTCAGATATGGGTAGTACCGATGCCATGGCAAACGGCTTTACAGGTCCGATTCCGATGAATCCCACTGGGGGAAATATGCCAGATCTGGAAACATTATTTCCACAAGGGGATTTTGATACGGAAGCACCGGAAAATACATCTGAACGTACAAATCGTAGTGGCAGTTCCGATGCCAGAAGTACTCATTCAGAGAGTGTCCTGGATGAAGTTGGGATGGGGAATTTTGGAGAAAACAGTGATTATACCAATCTTGCAAATGAAACAGATTTACATGCCGGAAGCTCTTATGCAGAAGAAAACACCAGTGAAAAGGAAACTGTACAGGTAGGAACATTGCCAGATTTTACGGATAACAAGGATGAAACTGGAATGGATCTTAATTCGGGCGGGATTCCGGATTATAGTGAAGTCAACTCGAATTTATCTGATAATGAGATAGATATGACCGGAATGAATTCTCAGGAACAGGGCTATTCTGGCACTGTGCAAAATCCTGGAATGGACGGAAGCTACGCCTCTCAAACATCTTTAGAATTTGAAAAAGATGTTGCAACAGGAGAACAGGCAGTCTCAGGCAATCAGACATTGTATGGAGAAGGTACTGGATTTGGAAATGATAATGGTATTTTAGGCGAACTTGGAGAGTATCCGGTTGAAGATATGAATGCTTTTACCGATGCTCCGGAGCAGAGTATGGAGCTTGCCGGAGGCAGCCTTGGGGAAATGGATTATAAAGCCGATGGGATTTCAAAAGAACCAGTGTATGAAGCTGCGCATGGTTTTCAAAGTACCCAGACTGATTGCTTTTCGTTTGAAAATGGGAAGGAGCTGTCAGGTGAAACAAGTGGAAGTTCTGCTCCTGCAAAAAGGGAAACTGCGGCATCTGATGTGGGAGTCCTAGAAGAATTAGGAAACGGCAATCTTGTAGATCCGATGCCAGATGGAGGTACTATAGGTGATAGTGGTTTTTCCAATTCTTCATCGAGTGGGACACCTGATTATAAAGAGCGTGAACATACAAACGGAAGTTTAGAATCTGGTGACACGCTTTCTGATATTGCAGATGGAAATAACTTACTGGATAGAATGCAAAACGAAGGAACGATATCCGGGATGAACACAGAACATGGTTTGGATATTCCTGGGGAAAAGGTTCCTGTAGCAGGAAATAGTGATTCTTTATTTTCTGAAGAAGCATTTATACCAGCTGTGGGAGAAGCAGAAGACGATATATATTCTGAACAAGAGAATGAATCATTCAGCGAGAGGCAAGATACCTTTTCAAACGATTTTTCAAATCAGATGGGAACTATTCGACTTGAATCTCCTATGAATATGGATACATTGCATCACCCACCCCGGATCCGAGAAGTACCAAAATCCAAAAGCGAACTAAAGAACCGGTCACAAAAGGAATTTGGCTCAAAAGACATCTGGGAGGAGTGATTGGATGGATGAAAAGAAAGAAAACACCTCTCTGGATGATAGATTGGATCATGTTGCACAGGCGGCGCAAGCAGCTTATCACGTGTCGGCGGCAGTCAGAGCAGGCAGTTCTGCTGCAGGAGCAGCAGCCGGGACTGCAATGGCTGGTCCGCTTGGGATGCTTGTTGGGGCTTTAGCTGGAAGTAAAACTATCTGGAAAGGAATCGCGGCATTTTTTCTGCTTCAGCTTCTGTGGCTGTTTCTGATCGTAAATATGATCGGAATCGTCTTCAGCTATCTTGGATTTGCAAATGCAGATTCCTATGCAAACGAAGCCCAGTCAAGCCAGCTTGCAAATATCAAAAGCCGGGTCGAACAGATTCTGCAAAAAGAAGAGTATGAAACGGCAATCCTACAGGTAATAGAGCAAAAACGGAATGCACTTTTAACTGAAATTGAGGCTGATCAGAAGGAAAAATATGCAGAGCATAGTCTGGTGGTGATAGATGAATATGAAACAAAATTGAAAAGAAGTCTTTCCTACTATTTGTCAGTGCTGGTTGCTGAAAAATGCGATTCCAGTACCATTTCTTCTTTTCTTGGCTATGCCAACAGTCTGGGGCTGGATATGGACACGAACCTTTCCGGTCCCTATGATGCCTATTTTCAGGAAGCTGCCCGGACTTACAATGTCCCGGCGGCGCTTCTTCTTGCAATCTGTAAAACAGAATCCGATTTTAGTCCCAATGTGATATCCGGGGCAGGAGCAATCGGTCTTATGCAGCTGATGCCGGAAACTGCCACATCTCTTGGTGTATCCAATCCTTATGATCCTTATCAGAATATCATGGGCGGTGCCAAATTTATTTCCCAGCTGGTGGAGCAGTTCAAAAATTACCCAAATGGACTGGAACTTGCGGTGGCTGGCTATAATGCCGGTCCTGGAGCGGTAATCAAATATGGGTATTCTGTTCCACCTTATCCGGAAACACAGGCATATGTGAAAAAAGTACTGGGATATGTGCAGATCCTGGGAAGCAGTCCAGCTGCATCTACAGGTTCAACTGTTGAAGCAAAGGAAGATCCCGATTCCTTGGAACAATCTTATCAGGTACTTTTAGGAGCTGTCACAGAACATGTGGACAGCTTTTTTTCGTGGACAGTAACGGATGAAAGGGAAGGACAGGCAGAACAGACGGTGTATTGCATGGAAGTAAATGACAGCAGGGCAGAAGTGGATGAAGAAACATATCGGAAGGTTCTGGAGCAAGGCGGAAACGCATGGGAAGAAAAAAGAACTGTGCAGGTACAGGTGGTGGAATATACGCTGGCTTTGGTTCTTAACACGCAGCTTACCAGTATTAGCGGTTACCAGTATAAATATGTCACGAATGAAAGCACTTTTCAGTTTGTGCTGAAACTTCTGGAATACCTACAGGGTGGCGTGGATGCAGTAAAAAATGCACTTTATACAGTCTTTCACTGGACTGATTTTATTACAGGTGGAAGCAGCGGAGGGGATTCCTATATCGGAAATATTGATGCAAATGGAGATATCATTATCTATGACACGGTAGGAAAAAGCGTGAAGAAAGTAGTTTATTTTAACCAGGGAGAAGAACCATGGGCGAACATGTCTTATGGGAGCAGCACCATACGGGCCTCTGGATGCGGACCTACTTCCCTTGCCATTGTAATCTCTACCTTAACCGGTCAGACGGTTACGCCGGAAATGACCTGTTCCTATTCTATTGCAAATGGAGAATACATCTATGGTCTTGGAACCTGTCATTCCTTTCCCATGAATGCAGCCCATCACTGGGGACTGAACTGTGAACGTGTGGGAAAAGACCGTATGGGAGATGTGGTTAATGCCTTAAAGGATGGAAAAATGGTGGTGGAGATTTGCGAAGCTTATACCATTACCGGAAGCGGCAGTGGGCATTTCATTGTACTTACAGGAGTAACAAAAGACGGTTATATTACGATTGCAGACTGTGCCAGCCGCGAACGCACAGGGAAGGTATATAGCGTAGAAACCATCTCTTCTTATGGCCGGGACCTCTCGGACGGCGCATTTTGGATCATCGGAAAATAACAGGTGAATTTATGAAAAATAAAAAACTACCATATCTGTTTCTGACGATTGCTTTGCTTTTGCCAGTATCGGTATACGCTTCTGAAAACAGTCTGAAAACAGAAACTCTTCCCCAGATTATTTCCTGGGAGGATGGACACGCCTACCTGGAAAATGGAGAACTGTTAAGAGATGGCTGGGGATATGATACGGTCAATCCTGCTGGTAAGTATGTGCTGGCAGATGAAAACGGGACCGTTCGAAAAAGACTGGAATCCTTGGAGACAGATGCGTGGGAGAATTATACAGGAACCGAGCTTTCCCCTGGAATAATCGCCCTTCGTACAACGGTATTTGAAGGGTTTTCCGGGAGCATTGAAGTAACCATAGAAGAACAAAATGGTGTAACCCAAAATGTGACATTGACACAGAACAATTTTTACGAATGGAATCTGTCTATGAATAGCGGAAGCTATCAGATTCGATCGGCTGTGGCAACAGATAAGAATAAGGTCTATGTGACGAAGTTTTCTTCAGGCTTTCAGACTTTACAGGAGGAAGGGCTTATCGTACTGCATCTGGAAGTCATGAATGAAATCGCTAGGACTTTGGAGGAAGAAAGCACAGAAGCAGCGCTTGCAAAGCCTCAGGAAAGTACTACAAAAACTGAAGAATCGGAGCTTCAGAAAGATACGATAGATGCTGGGTCAGAAGATATCAATTCATCACAGGAGGTGATAACCATTCAAAAGGATCGTTCAAAGACTATATTTGCAGTCTTAAGCATCAGTACACTGGTGTGGGCTATGGTTGGAGTTTTGTTATGGCGCAAAAGAAAATAGTAACAGGAAAGGGGTAGCTTGTAATGGCACAATACGACCATGCAGATACATATATCATTCCACCAAATTTTGCAAAAGAGGGAACGCTTTTTTCCGGGAGGGCAGAAGCAAGAAACGTAGTAGAAGCGGCATTGGTTGCATTGGCAGGAGTCCGCGGTCTTATGTTTTTACACCTTGGAATCAAAGGAACCATCTATGCCGGAATCATTCTGGTGTTGCCACTGGTCATTCTGGCTGTAATCGGAATTCAGGGGGAAAGTTTGTCCTCTTTTCTAATCCAGTTCTTTTTCTACCTGACAAAGAAGCGAGTGCTGACCTGTCCGGATGGACAGTACCGTTTAAAGCGGAACCGCCGTATACGAAAACACCAGAAGAAACGGTACAGGCGGGAACGGAAAAAGAGAAAAAAGGACGGTGATCACAATCGGAAGCGAAGTAGAAGAACTCAAAAAGAAGCTAAAGGAAGCAAAGAAGTCGGAAAGACTGAAAAAGAAAGAGAAGAGGAACCAGGCACAGGCGGCGAGGAAAAATACCCGGAAACAAAAGATTGAGGAAGACAAAAAGCGCAGGCAGCAGAAAAAATATGCTATTCTTTTGGAAAAGGAAAATAAAAAAAGAGAACGAAAGGAATTTCACGAACAGGAAAATGAAGAGCGCAGTCTGAGGAAAAAACTGGTTGTTGACTCGGAAAACTCTCAGGAAACAGAAAGAAAGGAAAAAAATGAGAGTCCAGGCGAGGTAGAAGCAAAAGATTCTTTCGTCGGGCCGGAGGCAGAGGATCTGCTTCCGGTTACCTGGGCTTCTTCATATCTTCCCATCGCACAGATAAGAAATGGGATCATTAAAACCCGAGATGAACGGTATGTCAAGATTGTGGAAGTACTCCCGATCAATTTCCTGCTCCGGTCAGCTTCCGAGAAACGTAGTATCGTGCAGGCATTTGCTTCGTATCTTAAGATTGCGCCGCCAAAGCTGCAATTTAAAGTGCTTTCCAAAAAGGCAGATATGAAGGAATATATTGAAAAGATCCGGAAGGAAGCCGGAGCCGAAACCAATGAGCGCTGCCGCCTTTTACAGGAGGATTATGTAAGGCTATTGCAGGAGCTCGGAACCAGGGAAGCCATTACACGCCGCTTTTTTCTTATCTTTCAGTATCCCTTAAGTGGAACCAAAGTTGCAGAAGAAAAAGAAATCTATCTGTATATGCAGTCTGCAGTTCAGACAGCCCGGAAGTACCTTGCTATGTGTGGAAACCTGGTGCTGGAGCATAAAAACGAAACTCGTTTTTGTGTGGAAGTCTTTTATCAGTTGTTAAACCGGAAAACAAGTCTGAAAGAATCTCTGGATGACCGGATCAAAAAAGTCCGTACCCATTATCTGGAAAAAAACGGGCCAGGAAGCCTTCGGAAGATTCCAGTAACGGAACTGATCGCCCCTGAAACACTGGACTTTCGGAGCTGGAAGTATGTGGTATTGGATGGTGTCTACCATTCGTATCTTTACATTCCCTCATCTAAATACCGCACCAGGGTTCCAGCAGGATGGCTTTCCCTTTTGATCAATGCTGGGGAAGGGATTGATGTCGATATCTTTTTTTGTAAGCAGGACAAAAACAAAAGCATGGAACGGATTGGAAGAAGAATTCGATTAAACCGCTCCAAAATCAAAGAAACCTTTGATTCCAACAGTGATTTTGACAGTTTAAGCGAATCCATACAGGCTGGTTATTACTTAAAGCGAGGGCTTTCCGGAAATGAAGAATTTGCCTATCTGAGCATCCTAATTACGGTAACAGGCAACAGCCCTCAGGAAGCAGAGTGGCGTTCAAAAGAAATGATAAAATTGTTAAATTCCCAGGATATTGGGGTTTCCAGGTGCTTCTTTGGGGAAGAACAGGGGTTTTTGTCTTCTCTTCCCATCTTGCAGCTGGATAAGAAACTATATGAACGTTCCAAACGAAACGTGCTGACTTCTGGGATGGCAGCCTGCTATCCTTTTGTATCCTATGAAATGTCGGATAAGGATGGCATTATGATGGGCGTAAACAAAGCGAACAGTTCCCTGGTTATTGTAGATATCTTCAATTCTGCAATCTATAAGAACGCCAACATTGCCATTCTTGGAACTTCAGGCTCCGGCAAAACCTTTACTATGCAGCTTATGGCTCTTCGTATGCGAAGAAAAAATATCCAAGTGTTTATCATTGCCCCGGATAAAGGACATGAGTTTGCAAGAGCATGCAATAACATTGGAGGTACCTTTGTGTCCATTTCCCCAGCTTCCCCCAATTGTATCAATGTGATGGAAATCCGCCCGGCAGATACCAAGGCCAGTGACCTGTTAGATGGATATATGACGGAACGCTCTGAGCTTGCCGCTAAGATCCAAAGCCTCCATATTTTTTTCAGTCTTCTGATTCCAGATATGTCTCATGAGGAAAAGCAGCTTTTGGATGAAGCAATGGTGCGGTGTTACCAGGAAAAAGGAATTACCCATGACAACCAAAGTCTTTTTAACCCAGAACGGCCGGGAGAGTACCGCAAAATGCCGATCCTTGGGGACTTACATAAAATTCTTTTGCAAAAAGAAGAATGCAAACGGATTGCGAATATCCTGAATCGGCTGGTAAGTGGTTCTGCGTCCAGCTTCAATCAGCAGACCAACGTTGACTTAAAAAACAAATATGTGGTTCTGGATATTTCAGAATTATCCGGAGATCTGCTTCTTGGAATGTTTGTGGCGATTGACTATGTCTGGTCTAAGGCAAAGGAAGACCGTACTTTGGAAAAGGCAATCTTTGTGGATGAAGCATGGAAGCTTCTGGCATCCAATGAGTTAGCAGGGGAGTATCTTCTGGAAATTTTTAAAACTATTCGTGCTTATGGTGGTGCTGCCATCTGTGCTACGCAGGACCTGGTTGACTTTTTTGCTTTAAAGGGCGGAAAGCTGGGACGGGGAATCTTAAACAACTCAAAGACTAAGATCATCCTGAATATGGAAAATGCTGAAGCAGAGCAGATTCAAAAGGAACTGGATCTGTCGGATGCAGAGTTTAATTCCATTGTCCATTTTGAACGAGGAAGCGGTCTTATTTCCACAAACAACAATAACCTTGTTGTGGAGTTTAAAGCCAGCCGCCTGGAAAAGGATCTGATCACAACAGACCGGAAAGATTTACAGGAACTGAAGGGACGCATTCAGAAATATGGGACTGATGCGTACGGAAAACAGTAAATGACGTATAAAATGACGTTCAAAAGGCGCATTGTAAGTGTTATATAAGGCGTATTCGCATGTGGATTTTGGATAAATGTTATTTATGACGTATTAAATGCCATATATAAGACGCATTGGCTGCAAATATGTAAAAAATGTTATAAAAAGCGTATAGAAGACGTCTTTAATGTGTCACAAAAATCAGTAATAGGAGGGTAGCTGTAAAATGGAGAATAAGCAAAGACCAGTGATTCAGGAAACCAAAGAACTGGTCCAGAAATATCATGTTTTGGAAAAAGCACAGCTCTATGCATACTTTGCCCTGGATAAAAGAGATCACTTTGTTGGAAAAGCATTTAAGGCACTGGAAAAGGAACGGCTGATTTATATTCATCCAAAGCTGGAAGTGGTCGCAGCAAATGAAGAGGCTTTTGCCAGGAAAGATATAGGTACCATGAAAGCATTCTGGGTGCTGCTTGACATTATGAAGCAGAAAACAGTGGAGGAGCATTTCCCGGCATCCAAAGAAGAGTATCCGGTGCGGATCGTGTTTTATGGGAGTGGAGAAATCTATGATATTTTATATGTTACAGAAGCGGAAATCACAGTCGTCAATAACCTGTTTTCCAGAAAAGAAATTGATGGCTGCGGGCATATCGTAGTGGTGGAAAAGCCAGAAGAGATTCCGAAAATCCGGATTTCAGACACCATTGGCTTTTGTACAGTGAAAGAAGGTGGAGAAGTCGAATATTACAGGCATTGCAGCCAGGACAGAGATGGATACGGCTGGGAATGAACCTTTTGAAAAACTGGAAAAGCAGCTAGATGAAACCCAGGCGCTTGGCTGGAGAATGGGACAATATATGGCAGAATCCAGGAATGTACTGTCTTCTTGTATCCGTTTAAAATCTGAGCTTCAGTATGAGTATTTTACAGAGCTGATTTTAGAAGCTGCCAAGACAGCAGAAAAGCTGACCGAGAAGATGCGCAGGCTGACTCTGGAAGTAACTATAAATCCGGTGCAATATGAGCGCTATAAAGAAGAGCTTGTTATGATCCATGGGATTGAAGTGGAATATGAAAAAGAAATCTTGAAGGTCTCCCTGCCGCTTTTAATTCCGCACCGGAAAGAGGTTTATACAAACTTTATCTACAAACCTCTTCACATAGCATTACAGAACTGGTATCTGGAACAGGTAAAGTCAGACCGGGAAATTCCCTCTTTTGAAGAGTGTATGGTTTGTTTTGTCCATGTTTACGACAAGAGTCTTCCCTTGGCTGGAAGAGTGCGGGACCATGACAACATTGAGGAAAAACATGTGCTTGATATCCTGGCAGGCTTTTGTTTAAAATCCGACAGCGGCCTGTATGTGGATACGGTTCATATGACCAGGCTCGGAGAAGAAGATACAACCCGTTTGTATATTATGGACAGCCGGAAATTCCCGGACTGGATCTGCGAAAAAAGCATGTTTTTGAGTATCGAAAAAATGGATTCTGAAAAATCTTAAAATCCGATACTTAAAAAGTACGTCCAATGCAGGTAAATAAAGGGCTTGCAGGAAGAAAGAGCCTCTAGGCTTTACCCAGGTATCCAACTTATAGGGTATGGTTTGTACCTATCCAGAAGGAACAGGAGAGACAGAACAATGAAAAAAGAGGATGTACTGTTAAGGCTGATTGCTATATCAGGTGAGATGCCAGCAGAACTGGTAAGAGAGGTTGTAGGCTCGGAATCATATGCTGCTGTTCTTGTGACGAAACTAAAAAAAGAAGGGTTTATCTCTGTCAGAAACAGTGGTGGGTATAAAGGGTATATTCTAAGGAGCAAAGGGAAAAAGTATCTTCTTACCAGTTATGAGGAAGACCTTTCTTTTTTCCTATCCGGGTCTGCACAGACCAATCATATCAAAAGTGAGCCAGATAAACGCCTGCGCCTTCATCGGATGAGTGAAATATGGGTCTACTTTTGGAAGATAGGGATCAAGATTTTTCAAAGCCAGAAACCAGATCTTGGAAATGGTTTTGAAAAAAGTGGGAAAAAAGCAATCTATTACGGCAGTCTGGAGTATAAGGAGAGTACAGATGCGATCAAAGGCTCCAGAGCCTGCGGGGTATTGCTTGCCGAGGAGAGCGCTTATGTCGTCTATAACACTATGACCAGAAGAATGAAGTGGGCCAGGAAAATGGAAGTATCCATGCGCACCTGGACAGAGCGTATGCTGGTTATAGGAGGCGACTTAAAAAGGGCAGATTCGGTTATTCTGGGAGCGCATATGGAGGTGCTTTTGGAACTTTTAAACAGTGATGGCGGCATCAAGAAAAATCTTTACCAGGTGGATGATGTGTATGAATGCGCTTATTTTGTTCCTCATATTTCGGAAGCTGCGATACAGATGGAATTGTTATTAAACACAGAAAAAAGGAAGAAGCTTAGAGAACTGCTTCTTACACTGGTTAAATACCAAAGGCGCAGACAATACGCCTTATGTGAGGGACTTGATGGGGACATGCAGCCAATTTATTTTTGCCAGGATCTGGAAATGCGTCATTTATGCCGTATCAAACAGGAAATCGGATGGAAACAACAGGGCGTGATCATCTGTATGGATTATCAGGCGACCGTATTGCGCTGTTATTTTGGAGAGGGGGTGAAGGTTCGTGAGCTAAATACAAAAAAAATCATGGGATTTCTGACGACAGGCGGGGACGAGTAGCCGATCGTCTATGTCAGGAGGTGCAAGATGTGCAATCCATTTGACACTGGAAGTCCAACCGTAGATCGGATGTGCCGACTTCAATTTACCGGAAATGTGATACCGTCATCCTGGTATCACACGATCAAAAAAGGAACAGGAAAACCCAACTTAAATGCAATTATCATTCTGGCGGATATTGTGTACTGGTACCGTCCGGTTGAGATCCGTGATGAGGCAACTGGGCAGCTGTGTGGATTTAAAAAGAAATTCCAAGCTGATATTTTACAGCGGAATTACCAGCAGATTGCAGAGCAGTTTGGGATTTCAAAGCGAGACGCGACAAATGCGATTGTGGAGTTGGAGAAGCTGGGCGTAGTGCGACGTGTTTTTCGTACGGTCAGTATCAAAGGACAATTGTATTCCAATGTGATGTTTCTGAATCTGGATGTGGATGAGCTGATCCGGCTGACTTACCCGGATACGTTAGACTTGAAGCCAGAAAAGGAAGGATGCAGGGGGTATCACTCATTTGAGGGACAGGGGGCACCGAAAAAAGAGACAGGGGTTACCAAAATCAGTGAGAGGGTATCTCAAAAATGGGAGAGACCTGTCCCGAAAACAGGGGAGACATATACAAAGATTACATACAAAGATTACAACAAAGAGTTTCCTCTACAGTCATATCAGGAAACAGAAGAGCAGGTAAAGGAACAGATTGATTACTCCATACTGAAACTGGACCATATGCATGACGAACGGATTGAAGAACTTGTAGGGCTGATCGTAGATGTTCTTACTTCAGTCGCGGAAAAAATCCGGGTTAATAAAGAGGAAAAACCTGCGGAAGTTGTAAAAGCCCAGTTTCGTAAACTAAGAAAAGAGCATGTGGAATTCGTTCTTCTTAGCATGGATTCCAACACGACCAAGGCAAGGAATATCCGCGCAGTTCTGATTACGGCATTGTATAATGCGGTCAATACCATGGGGAGCTATTATGGAAATCTGGTCCGGTACCACATGGAAGAGGAAAGAAGAGGTGAAGAACCCTAAAAGAATGTTTAAGAAAAAAGAAAACTGGAAATATGTACTGGTACTTTTATGCGCTGGACTGCTGGCAGGATATCTGGGAGGATTTTTTGAAATTTTGCTTAAAAATGCAGAAGTCAACTTAAATCCCCTATCCTGTCTTATGGCAGGTCTGACAACCACAGGGGGCAGAAAGTGGACGTTGTTTTCTGTCTTTCTGTTACTCCTTCTGGCAGTCTGGGTGATCTACCGTGGACATGACAATCCCATGCAGGATGAACGAAATTTTGAAATATCTGAGCAGGGGACTTATGGAACAGCCGGCTTTATGAAGGAAGAAGAGCAGTCTGAAATTTTACGGTCAGATAAAACTATGGATGAGGTGAAGGGAATTATTTTTGGACGGGAAATAGACTCTGGAAATATCCTAAGTCTTCCGGTGGATTCCAGACTAAATCGGAACATTGCAGTGTGCGGATCCCAGGGTTCCATGAAATCCAGAGCATTTGCCAGGGTTATGGCCTTACAGTGTGTGCGGCGTGGTGAGAGTATGTATATCACTGATCCAAAATCAGAGCTTTATGAAGATTTATGTGCCTATTTAACAGATTCGGGATATGTGGTAAAGCAGTTGAACCTGATCCAGCTGACACACTCCGATGCCTGGAACTGTCTGGCTGAGATTGATGAAGGTGAGCTGATTGATGTGTTTTGTGATGTGGTGATCCGAAATACCACCGATAAGTTTGACCATTTTTATGATAATGTTGAGATCGATCTGTTAAAAGCCCTTTGCCTGTATGTGTATGAAGAGTATCCTCCCGAAGAACGGACATTTGCCGAAGCATACAAGCTGCTTTTAAATAAAAGTGTGGAAATGTTGGATTCCATCTTTGAACGACTGCCTGGGGAACATCCGGCAAAAGGTCCTTACCAGTTGTTTTCCAAGGCGGACAAAGTAAAGGGAAATGCTGTGCTAGGACTTGGAACCAGGCTGCAGATTATGCAAAATAAATTGGTGCAGCAGATTACAAGCCATACAGACATTGACCTGTCTCTTCCAGGAAAACAAAAATGCGCTTACTTTTGTATTACTTCTGACCAGGACTCTACATATGATATGTTGGCAACTTTATTTACTTCGTTTCTCAGTATTAAACTGGTGCGCCTGGCAGACCGTACGGAAGAACGTGTCCTTCCGGTTCCGGTAAGTTTTATCTTGGACGAATTTCCAAATATCGGTGTTGTGCCGGATTTTAAAAAGAAGCTGGCAACTGCCAGATCCAGACAGATCGGTATGAGTATCTTATTCCAGAATATCCCACAGCTTCAGAACCGGTATCCGGATAATCAGTGGGAAGAAATCCTGGGCGGCTGTGATTTTTCTATTTTTCTTGGCTGTAATGATATGACAACTGCAACCTACTACAGTGACCGTACCGGGGAAGTAACGGTTTCGGTAGCTTCTGTAAGAAAAAACTTTTACACCATCCGGGCAACGGACTATGTGCCGGAATATTCAGAGTCCAGATCCTTGGGAAAACGGCAGCTGCTTCTTCCAGATGAGGTACTTCGGTATCCACTGAATCAGGGAATCTTAATTATCCGCGGTCATAACGTGCTGCGTTTTCGGAAGATGGATTATACGGAACATGCGGATGCGAAGCAGTTACGAATGGAAAAGGTGGTGGAGCATATCCCAAAGTGGTTTCCAAAGTGGGAAGAGATGCAGAAGCAGGAAAATCTGTTTCAAGGCCAGGAGTTAGAAAGCAATTTGGAGCCCAACCGTGATGATTCTGCGCTTACAAAGTCAGCAGAAGAAAACCCACTTACAGTAGCAGAGAGGCTTCCAAGAAAACCAGCTATAAAAGAAAAGAGGGCACCACGATTTACGAAAGTGGAAGACTTATTTTCAAAGGATAAGGGGGAAAATAATTGACCGTTGATTTAGAGCAGATAAAAGAGAATTCCATGGTACGGTATGGGTTCAAGATCCTTTTGATGCGCGAATTTGGAATCACTATACGTGAGACAGAAACCCAAAAACTGATGCAGGCAGCAGACTGTATTGAAATCTATGTTTCCATGGAGGATTTCCTGGAAAGAAGTGGCTGGCGAAGAGACAATCCGGAGCTATGCGAGGAAAGTTATCTGGTGGAGAACCGGATTTGCCGGTATATACAGGGGAAGGTGTGGTATTTTTCCAGATTGCGGTTTGAAAGTCAAATGATAACTGAATCGAAATAATAACTAAGAAAAATTGTTATTGAACAAAATCGCTGCGCGATGGCCTGCCAAGGCTGTGGCG
>UMDQ01028398.1_pt1 | contig 95072 bp, 91 predicted proteins | sample 1964531 | NCBI WGS metagenome assembly UMDQ01 (sample SAMEA4835998, study PRJEB28245) | human gut metagenome | biome: gut microbiome; material: fecal sample | place: Denmark | collected 2008
ATATTAAAATATGGACGTGGTACTCTGCTTAGATTTTATAGATCTCTGGCAATCCGAACTGCTTCTTCTTTCTTTATTACGCCTGCTTCTAATATATCAGCAATCGTTTTTCCATCAATATACTCCTCTATCACAACCAGGTTCTTCCACCCTTTATATATACCGATGATTCTTGGCATATGCGAAACTGGATGTTCATTCAACATAGTTCCACAGTCATCGCAGATCCATGCAATATCTGTTTGTGTCTTCACTCTTGGATTGATCAGCATTTCGCCGCAACCTTTGCAGACCCAACAACGAGGACAAAATTCATCGCCCTCATCTGTTGCTCAAATCAGTCTCTTCTCCAAACAATAATGATAAATTCCATCCTCCGAAACATCTCCACAGATTTCATCTGCCACTGCTTTCAGATCATCGGATGCATTTGCCATTGCAATTCCATTGCCAACTGCTTTTAACATTTCGATATCGTTATTGCCATCCCCAAATGCCATAGCCTGAGATTTATCTATGCCATAATGTTTTAACATTTTCTCAATCCCTGCTCCTTTTCCTGCATTGACCGGTATGATGTCAACTGCTCGATCCCACCATGCCGTAATCTCAGCTCCCTGGACACCTTTTAAGATCTCTTGATACTCTTCTACTCTTGCACCCATCAACACTTGATAAACTTTTTCTTTTTTTATATCTTCGAAATCTTCTGCTACATCAACTTCGGCATTCCCAAATGCATAGTAATCAATCAAGTCCTGATCTTTTCCATTTGCAGCCATACGGTCTTTCGTTGCTAATGCAACTGGCTTTCCCATTTTGTCTGCATTTTTAATAATCCTTTCAATATCTTTTAATGGAATACAATTGCTATAGAGTGTTCCACTGTGATCATAGCAATAAGACCCATTGTATGTAAGAAATGCATTAAACTCAACTCCTTCAAAATGTGGGACAAGCATCGGTCCTCTTCCTGTTGCCAAACAAAGTTTGACTCCTTTTTCCTGTAGTCGCTTTAATGCTTCTAATGTTTTTTCTGAAATCGTATCTTGATCCATAGCGATCAATGTACCATCAATGTCAAAAAATATGATTTTAATATCTTTCATGTCTTTCTTTTCCTTCTATATTATGATGAGAGTTTACGCTAAATAACGAAATGCCTGTATGATATAAGACAAAATCTTGATCATACCCTGCTTTTTGCTATCCATCGTGCGTTCTGCTACATCCTTGTCATTTTGATAACTTCCATCTTGATTCACTTTCAAAGATCCGCTTTTTAATCTGCTAAAATCTTCTTCCAGCTGTTTTGTGATCTCTTTTCCTTGTACAACAAGCATCGTTTCTGTGTCTACATAGGTACTTCTGCAATCAAAGTTGTAAGAACCAACCACTGCTATATCATCATCAATTATCAGAGATTTTCCGTGTGTGGAATGTCTGCCCATATATTCATACAGTGACACTCCTGTACCTAAAATCTTTGATCGGTTCTTTTGATAATCTGCTGATGCACAAATATTATCTCCTGATGCGATTGAATTCAAGATCATTGTTGTGTTCGGAACCTGTTGTTTCACCTGTGCGATCCCTTCGTACATTTCTTTGGAAAACACTGCATATGGTGTATGAATGATAACTTTGCTTTTTGCCTGTAACATCAACTGCTTCAGCGTTTCAAATACAACTGGTTCTTTTCCATAAATTGTTGTCGGATTGGTTAGCAGTGTTGTTTTCTTCGTTGGAACTGTAATCTTTTGATAATCATAATCTGGAACTTTCACTTTCTCTGCATGGGATAAAAGGCGCTTGACTTCCTTCTCTTTTTTATTCTTTGAGCATGTACTAAATTTTGTTTTGCAAACTTCTAAGTTCCAGACTTTTTGAAAATATCTTCTGATCTGTTCGACTGCACCTTGATCTTTTAATCCTTGATTGACGATCAGAATCTCCCTGTCTATACCTTTGCTTTTTCCTTTGTGTGTTCCAAGGAAATAATCAAACATATTTCTGCCACCCATTAAGAGATACTTATGATCTGCCACAATATATTTGTCATGAAGACATCCATTGATCGTCCATGGTTTCAAAAGATTTGGCGTGTTATAAAAACGAATTTCAACATTTGGCTCACTTCCAACTGCCGCAAAAATATCCTTTCCTGTCATATGGATCGTTCCATAAAGCCCATCAACCAGAATCTTTATCTTGACGCCTCGTCTGGATGCTTTGAGTAATTCTGAAAAAATATCATCACTGCTGCTTCCTTCACGGATATCAAAGGTTGATAGAATGATCTCTTTCTTTGCTTTTCGTATCATATCCAACCGCAGATCAAGTGCTTCCTGATTATCACTGACGATCTTTGCTCGGTCTGATCCATTTTCGTTTGATGTTGAATAAAACGTTTCCGTATGAATCTTTGACTTATTTGTTTTGCTTACCGATTGCATATGTACAAATGGTACAAGCATTCCAATGATCACATACAAAACAAACAAAATCAGAACGATTCCTGCTATTTTTAATTTCTTCATTGTACTAAAATCCTTATTTTAATTTAGATAAATAATTTTATTGTCTTTATTTTAACATCTTTAATAAAAATTTTAAACTATTGATTTCATAATCGGGTTTTGATTGTGGATCTTCTGTCAGATCTTGTGCTCTGTGAAACCAGATTGTCTGAATCCCTGCATTAATCCCGCCTTGAATATCAGAAATCAATCTCCCTTTTTAATATATAGTGATATTATAACATGATGTAAGTGTCAAAAGTATAAATTTAAATACGATATTAATGCGATCTTTTCTGATCGAGAATAAATTACTATAGTCCGTAACAACGGAAAAAATCAATCGCAAATATTTACGATTGATTTTGTGCATTTTTAATATTTACTTTCTCATCCAAGCTTTATAATTCGATAGAATCTATAATCTTCTTCAAAGCATCCGCTGATTCCTTCAGTTTCAATGCTTCCTCCCCATTTAAATTCAATGGAATATCGGATTCTACTCCATTTGCCCCTACAATCGCAGGCATACTTAGTGAAACTGCATCAATGTCATAAACACCATGCATCATATGAGATACTGGAAGGATTGATTTTTCATCTCTCATGATCACTTCACAGATTCGTTTTACTGACATCGCAATTCCATAATAGGTTGCGTGTTTTTTGTTGATGATCTCATACGCACTATTCTTTACTGCTGCTGCGATCTCTTCTGTATTTTCTTTATGTTTATAATGACCACGCATCTCACACATTTCGCTTAATGGAACTCCTGATACATTGACAGATGACCATGCAACAACTTCACTATCACCATGTTCTCCAATGATAAATGCATGAACACTTCGACTGTCTACAGACAAATGTTTTCCTAACTCATATCTAAGTCTGGCACTATCTAAAACAGTTCCTGACCCAATAACTCTGTTTTCTGGAAGTCCTGATAATTTGATCGCTACTTGTGTCAAAATGTCAACTGGATTCGCAACTACAAGCAAAATTCCTGCAAAATTTCTCTTTGCTATTTCTGGTATGATTGACTTAAAGATTGCTACATTTTTCTTAACAAGGTCAAGTCTTGTCTCTCCTGGTTTTTGTCCTGCACCTGCTGATATGATCACAATTGCAGCATCCGCAACATCATCATAATCCCCAGCATATATTTTCATAGGACTGGTAAATGGAATTCCATGGCTGATATCCATGGCTTCTCCTTCTGCCTTATTCTTATCTGCATCGATTAGGACAATCTCTGTAAATAATCCACTCTGCATAAGCGCAAATACAGATGCTGAACCAACAAACCCACATCCTACCATGACTGCTTTTTTTGAATTGATCACCTGTTTTTTCATAGTAATTGTCTCCTTCTATAATATAATAAATACCATTCTTACCTCGCACACATGATTTAAATGACTCGAACTTATTCTTTGAATCATATTATGTGTGCAATTTGCTTTATTTATGCAGATGCTTAATTGATGCGGTTCTGATGCTGCTTGAATTGTCACCACTTTCGTAAAATTTCATAATTAATCTCCTTTTTATCTTTCCATACATTTCTTTGATAGTCTCCAAAAATTTTAGAGATCATTATCCAAGTGCCACATCCAGAACCATCATCAAACTAAATCCAACTGCAAAAAATACTGTACCAATATTTGAATGTTCTCCCTGCGACATTTCTGGAATTAATTCTTCCACCACAACATAAAGCATTGCTCCTGCTGCAAAGCTTAGTAAATAAGGAAGTACCGGAATGATAAACTGCGCAGTGATCATTGTCAGTATTGCCCCAACAGGTTCAACCACACCAGATAGTACACCTCCAAGAAATGCCCTTTTCTTATTTTCTCCTTCTGCTCTAAGCGGCATGGATATGATCGCTCCTTCTGGGAAATTCTGAATGGCAATTCCTAATGATAATGCAAGAGCGCTTGCTGCTGTAATCTGCACATTTCCTGCAATAAATCCTGCATACATGACACCGACTGCCATTCCTTCTGGAATATTATGCAACGTAACTGCTAATACCATCATCGTAGTTTTATTAAGCTTACTTTTAGGGCCCTCTGCCTCATCACTTCCAACATGAAGATGCGGTATCAGATGATCAAGTAAAAGTAAAAAAAGTACACCGATCCAAAAACCAACGAACGCTGGAAAAAATGAGAACACTCCCATATCTTTCGATTGCTCGATCGCCGGAATCAAAAGACTCCAGATGGAAGCGGCAACCATCACACCTGCGGCAAATCCTGCAAGCGAACGCTGTACGGATCTTCCAAATGATTTTTTCATAAAGAATACACACGCTGCGCCGAGCGTTGTTCCAACAAAAGGAATTAATATACCAAGAAATGTTTCCATTTATCTAACTCTCCTTTCTTGTTAGTTTCGCCTAACTATTATTTATAAAATAAACCGTGTAAAAACAGAATGATCATTTCACACGGTTCTTTTTTCTACACTTTCAGTATAGCATTTACGGAATTCTATAACAAGAGTATCTTACTTATATACAAAAATATATCAATTAATCCGTTTCTACTGACTGATATTCTTTTCTCAATATCTCATGAGGTGCCTCTATTTCATTGGCAATCGTATGCTCTGTCAATTCAGATAACAGCTTTATCTTTGCATTAATGATCGGTCTCATACAATTTGGAACATGTTCTTGATGTGCTCTGTGAATCGCAACACATTCCTTACAATTTCCATGATAACGACACGCCTTCTTGCAAGGACAATGATCCTTATCTTTATATTCTTCCCTGAAAGCTGCAGCAAATTCTTCTTGTAATCGTAATCCTTCCTGCCTGTTTCCTTTATGAAATTGTTCCATTGCTTCTATTTCTTTTTTATTTCCTTCGATGTTCATGATTCACTCCTATAAATTTGCAACGTTTTCTAATAACATCACGCCCTGTGGTGGATTTTCCTTAATCGCACCGACAATCGGATGTGATACATAATCAATATAGGAAGCTTATTTTAATTTTCCATATTGCTCGTCTGTTACAGCTTCACACCATTCATTCGATGTTTCTTCTCTTGGTACTTCAATTGCTAAATGTGAAAACCAACTATCAGGTGCTGCTCCATGCCAATGTTTTACTTCTGGTAGAATATTGATGCAATCTCCTGGTTTCATCTCGATGGCTTCTTTTCCTTCTTCTTGATAATATCCACGTCCAGCAACACAGATGATCATCTGTCCACCACCACTTTTTGCATGATGAATATGCCAGTTATTTCTGCAAGCTGGTTCAAATGTTACATTAAACACACCAACTTGCTCTGTGGATACTGGGGCTAAGTAGCTCTGTCCAACAAAATATTGTGCAAATCCGTCATTTGGAGCACCGATTGGGAATACCATGGATTTTGCATGCGCTCTCATTGCTTCATCTTCGTATGGAAGATCTCCTTCATTTACTTCCCAGACTTCTTTTGCAAGGTTAAAGACTGTCCATGCTTTGGGCCATCCAGCATAGAATCCTACATGTGTAATGATCGCTGCGATTTCTTTTTGTGTTACTCCATGATCTTTTGCATTTTGTAAATGGAATTTCAGGGAAGAATCTGTGATTCCCTGAGACATTAGGGCTACGACCGTGATGATACTTCTTGTTTTTACATCAATGTCTTCATTGTTCCAGTTTTCTCCAAATAAAACGTCATCATTAAAATAGGCAAACTGTGGTGCAAATTCTCCTAAGGCATTTCTTCCTGCTGTCTGTACGATCTTACTCATTTTATAAATCCTCCTATAATGTCTCTACAAATTTTTCAATACTCTGTTTGTTTGCTCTGTTCAGAAGTTCTCCTTCTTTACATTAAAATCATAACTTTACAAAAATGTATAAGATATTTTATTTTCATATCTTACACATTAATTATATCTTACTTTCTTTTATTATGTCGAATACTTATATTGTATCTTATTCTATGCCTTAAAAGCATTAATCTCTTCAACTTATTAATTTCGCATATTTTCTTTCTAATTTTAGTTTTTGTAAATCAAAAAGGTGACCATTTTTTAACTGATCACCTTTTTCTACTTCTATTCTTTGACATATTCACATGATGCGGCTTCGCTATACTCACAGTCTCTTAACTTTTCTTCTGGAAGATGACAGAGCCTTCGTTCTTTTCTTATCTTTTTAGACATAAAAACTCACTAAATTTCTGATTATCTTTTCATAAGCTGGTAAATGTCGGTATAGCCTGTATTTTAGGGCTTTATCGGCATTTTCCTTTTGGAAGATACTCTGCATAAGCTGGCATTTACCAGCATGAAAATGCAACCAAAAGTAGTAAATGAGTAGTACAATCACCGATTTAAGAAGCAAGAGCCAGTCTTTCAAGTTCTGCTTTCGCTGAATTGAAAGTACCGTGTGCGTAGTACCCTAATGTCATGGTGATGTTTGAATGTCCCATGATGTATTGCAGGGTGTTCGGGTTCATTCCTTTGTTTGCCATGTTCGTGCAGTAGGTATGTCTGAATGAGTGCGGTGTGATGTTTGGTAGCTGGTCTTTATGTGTCTTGTTATATTTCTTCACAAGCCCACGCAACATACTTACATAGTTGCCAGCCACTTTAGGGAAGCCCTTTTGGTTTAGGAACAGGAAATTGCTGTAACCATTGATAACGATAGGCTCTGCCTTTCCTCTGTTCTGTAACACTCGCTTAAAGGCTTGATAGGCTCTTTCTGTCATTGGAAGCTGGCGTTCTCCTTTTTTTGTCTTAGGCGTTTCAATGTAGTAGCCGATTTCGCTGTCTTTCAATAGCTGGTGGTCTACATTGATGATACGGTTTGCCATATCTATATGGACTGTCAGACCGCAAAATTCAGAGATACGAAGCCCCGTTTCCAGAAGAATAACCACTTCATCATAATACTTGCTGTACGTCTTGTCCTGTTTCATAAAGGCAAGCATTTTTTCTTCCTGCTCTGGCGTGAGAATAACTTTAGGCTCTGAATTATCTTCCAGAACGTCACTCAATTTGAAGCTGAAAGGATTTTTTCTGATACAGTCGTCCTCAATCGCCATATAGAATGACGCTTTCAAAGAACGCTTGTAGTTACTAATCGTCTTGTAGGAAAAGCCATTCTCATACATTCGCATAGCCCATTCCTTACCGTCCGATAGCTTCACTGTATCAATGCTCCTTGCACCCAGAGGGTCGTTTTCCAGAATTTTCATAAGATACTGGCGACCTTTTTCTGTGTTGCGTTTCACATTCTTTCTCTGGCTGTTCTTTTTTGCGTAGAGCTGGCAGACTGTCATTTTCCCACCTATGGTATTGATACCGTCGGCAAGGTCTTTCTTAATCTGCTTTTCTTTTTCTCTCAACGACAAATCTTCACGTTTCCCAGCAGGTGTCTTGTCTGTCGGAACAAGTTTCCAAGCATACTTAAACTGTGGTTTCCCGTATATATCGGTATATTTGTAAACGTATCTTCCGTCTTTTCTCTGGCTCTCTCCAAGTCGTAAATTGCGTCCCTTATTGTCTTTTCTCTTTACATTAGACATAGTGCGAAGCTCCTTTCCGTCAAGGAATGAGCCGTTGATACGCTATACTTTATTATACCATATCTACGGCTCGCTGACATTAGATTTCGTCCAATGTATCAATGATTTTTTCAAACTGTTTTCGCTTAATCTGCACACGGTTTCCGTTCACAATCACCCAGCCAGCGTCGAGGTTTTCCTCTGCCAGTTTACGCAATTTCTTTTCCCCGATACGGAAGTATTTTGACGCTTCCTCAATCGTCAGCGTGTACTTCTCCCAGATAGGCACATCAGTATTGTTCATGTTATGCACCCCCTTTACTGTGTGTCTTTTGGAAGCAGACAGACGGCTCTGGAAAAGCTCCGCTGGTATCTCAACCAATCTCATTCCTATGAGCAAAACCACCTCTGGGACGTATCATTATCCTGTGAATACAGGTCGTGGCAAAGCGACTTTTCCAACGGTCGCTCTCGGATCACTGCATGGGTCGCTCGCTCTCTTTTGGAAAGGTCATGGCGTACAGTCCCCGTGGCTCGCTGTATCACAAACGTATCTGTCTGCTTTATTCACTTGTCAAAGAACAACAACGGCTGTTTATACGCCTGTCAAAGCCCATATAAATACAAAGATATATAGACTTTGAAAGATGTATAAATCCCAGAGAGGACGCAGGAAAGGGGGTAATGCGTCGCTCTGTAATGGGACGTAGATTTACGCTACTTTGAAATTAAGCACCTGCTCAATCAGCTTTGCTTCCAGACGGCTACGCATATCCTCGTCAACGGTGGTATGAGGATTGCCGTATTCGTCAATGCTTGTTCGCATGGACAAGCGGGCAATATAAGGCTCGTAATGGGACAACACAACATTCATAGCCAGAATATCGCCCTGCGAAGCTGAAACGATAACAGGGTAAGGCAGTAAGCCGTTGCCTTTATGTACCGCTTTATTCTTCTTCATGCTGTTTTTCCTCCATTCTTTTTCTGACTTTTTCAAATCCTCTTTGACGCTTATAGTTCACTGTACGGCGTACAATTTTCAGCAGGTCGGCAATCTCGCCGTCGTTGAAGCCTAAACCGTAGAGCAACAAGATAAAGCGTTCTTCCTCAGAAAGTTCCTGTAATGCTTCACTCAACAGCTCATTCTTGATTTTCACGTCGTAGCCCATGACTTTGTAAAGGTCATAGTCCGTAGAATAATCATCATAAGTGGCAAGCTCTGCAAGCTGTTCTGGCGTGAGTTCTGAAAAGGAAACCTGTACGTCATTCAAATGCTGGTAATGCTTCTGAATGTTGATAGCTTCATTCTTCAAAATCTTCTTGCAGTAACAGTCAAAGACTTTCTGGACATCTTCTGGAGAAGTGGGTCTGTTCATGTTTTCACCTCCTTTCGTTTGTCAAAAGGTGGTGATTGTAACCGCTCCTTCCCCCTTTCCGTCATTAATACAAATGAGAGGGTACGAGCTGGCAAAGTTTGAAAAAGAAATCCAGAAAAAGCAAAAAAGCCCAAGAAGTTGTGATAACCTCGTTGAGCTTTAGTGAATATAATCGACAGATAGTGAGGAAATTCTACACGGAAATAGCTGTAAACTCCCTTAACATGGATTAAAATTTTTTTAACGATTTTCTTTTATGCACTCCTGCCATTCGCAATCCTCCCGTGAAGAAACCGCCTTGCCAGAATAAGGCAAATTTCAACAAGATAAGCATAAAAGATAAATCCGTCCTAATTCCGTCCAAATCCCTGTTTTTTAGCAGGAATGAAAAAAGGCTATCACACCCAGCAGAAATGCCGTGGTTGCGATAACCTGTGTATCAGATAATCTCTGTATTTTCTTTGATAAGCTGGCGTATCTCGTCCCGCTTTGCTGGCGGTGCTTGACTGATGAAGTCCTCTATCCATTCGTCAGTCTGTTCATAGACATTTTCATCTTTAAAATATTCTGGATAGTCTTTCAAAATATCAAACTCCCTGTCTGTGCGTTCCGCTTCCTTGCAAGCCAGCTCTAAATGCTCACTAATCAATTCCTGTGTGCAGGAAGAATAGCCAAGAGCGGTTGTGATATAAGTGATACGCTCAAAATCAGCCTGTGTCATAGCTTCCTTGCCTGTAAGTAGGTCATAGTCATGCTGTCCGCATAGAGACAGAAACACTTTCTTTTGCTTCTCCGCTTGAACCATAATAGCCACTCCTAAATCCTTAAAATTTTAGCTGTCTGCTGGCAGTACAGATAAATTCCTCTGGGGTAGGGGTACGGTTGCCAAACATACGCTTAAACTCTGCCTGCTGGTCTGGGTCGTCACTGTCCATTACCGCTATGATTTTATCCTGTATCTGCTCACGGACTTCTGAAACAGAAAGCCCGTACAGACGAGCCATTTCTTTAATCATTTTCTTGCTGTCCCTTTTACTGAATTTCATCATACAGTCAGAACACCTCTTTTCTTAAAATTGATGATATATTCCAAAAAAATTCGTCAAAAATATAGTACATAAATGTTTCATCTATACAAGCTATTATATTACACTCTGTGAATAGTTACAATAATGAAAAGCAAGAAAGGAGAGGAAAACTGTGGAAATAGACTATAAAGCAATCGGACAGCGTATCAAGATAGCACGAATTAAGAAAGGCATAACACAGGAAGCCGTCGCAGACATTATAGATATTACCCCAGCCCACATGAGCAACGTGGAAACAGGGAAAACGAAAGTCAGCCTGCCTACACTGATTGAGATTGCCAATGCTCTTTCCGTATCAGTTGATGTTCTCCTATGTGATAATGTACTTGCTTCACAGAATATTTTCAAGGGAGAAGCAAAAGAGATTTTTGAGGATTGCGACGAATACGAAACCCGATTTTTAGTTGACCTGCTGAAATGTGCAAAATCAGCCATGCGTAGGGACAAAGAAGTAAGAAATCAGTTCAATAGATAAAACCGTAGCGTGCAGATCACAATGGATTGTGAAATACAGCTACGGTTTTTCTTCTCCGCTGAATTTATATCCCACACCCCAGACAGTGATAATATATCGTGGATTGTCTGGGTGTGGTTCGATTTTTAGTCTTAGCTTTCTGATGAACGAGGAAAGATTGCTTGCGTCTGGTGCATTGTCATATCCCCATACCTTTTCATAAATCTGTTCTTTTGTGAACACCTGTCCTTTGTGGCTGGAAAGGAAATATAGTAGGTCAAATTCTTTAGCTGTCAGATGTATTTTATCTCCTTTGCTGTCAGTAATAGTACGGGTAAAGTAATCTATATTTAGGCTTTCGTCCGCTTGTTTAAATGCAATAGGTGTAACACATAATGTATTTGACAGCCACTCTACTAACTGATTAAAAAGAGCTTCTTCTTTATCTGTAAATTCTGCAACTAATATTTTCCCATAGTACCACCTGCCTCTTTTAAAAATTTTTTATATCTTGTTTTTAAGTTCTATCATAATAGTTCTCTTAAATTGCAAGTAATGTTCTCTGTAAAATAGATAAGTTTTCCAACTGTGAACCTTCATGTAAAGTACAACTTAACCATTTACACAACTTTCAAAAAATAATTGTTCCAGCATATTAAAATTTTGTGGGTTACTATGTTCTAAAAACCTGTGGTTACGGTCTATAAAAATAACTTTATCGCAGAAATTTGAAACTAAATCTAAATTATGTGCAGAAAACAAAATCATTTTCCCTTTATCTTTAAACGAAAGTAAAATTCTTTTTAAGACGGCAACACTTTCGGGGTCAAGACCATTAAACGGCTCGTCTAAAATAATATTTTGAGCATTAGAAATCAATGCGCCTATCAAATATATTTTTTGCTTCATTCCTAGTGAATAAGTTTGAATAGTCATATCCAATGAATTTTCTAATTTTAAATTTGTTATATAATCTGAAATTAAATCAGTACATCTTTCTCGTTGGTTATAAAGTCCGCATACAAAATCAAGATATTCTTTACCTGTTAAGTTTAAAAACATTTCTTTTGTGTCTGGGACAAAGGCGTAATGATATTTTGCTTGAAACTCTGATGAATAAATACCGTCTATCTTCACAACTCCTTTATCCAATAGATATGGCTGTGTAATTGCATTTAAAAAAGTAGATTTTCCAATCCCATTTACCCCCACTAAAGCATAAATACAATGATTATCTAAAGTTATACTCTGATTTTTAAAAATCTCTTTAGTCCCATACGATTTATAAAGATTTTCAACTTCTATCATATATAACTCCGCCTTTCTTAAATACAAAAATCGTTGCTAACAGGATAGTAAAAATAAGGTTTATTACAGATAGACCAAGAAGAATATCGGAAAATTTTAATTTTTGTAAAAGACATATTTCTAAAATTGTTAATCCGACGATTGCTAATAAAACGAATATCTTATTCATGTTCCCTTGAAATAATAAATTTGTGCCATTGATATTTCGGGGCATTTTATAATCAAAATAAACACCCATAACAGAGGTTAATAAGTTAGTAACTGTTCCAAAAATAAGTAAAGAAATATCAAACAACAGACCGTTGCCAATACTGCTAATAATCCATATAAAACTAACTATAATTTCGTTCCATAAAAATCCTACAACTACTTTGGCAAAAAATATCCTCACATAATTTATAGGAAAAAACTTATAGTATTGAATGTTTTTATCACTAGAATACGAAGTGCAGGAAATCGTGTTGATTGCACAGCATAGTATCATCAACGAAAGATCCAATATGTTCAGCATAGATGAGTTAGTTTCTGTTATCCTTTTTAGCAAAATATTCCCTAGCAGATAAACGGTAATAACACTTTTTATACTTGAGTAAAAAAATAATTCTTTATTTCTTGTCACTCTACACCATTCAATTAAAAAATATGGACTATTGCAGAATGGGTTTCTTTTATACCTATGTGCTGGTTTTGTAAATGTCAGTAAGTAATAATAACTTTTGAGGTAACACGTTTTGCTCATTCTTGTAACTGTAACGAACCCCAAGAACAAAATCAGCAAAAGGATAGGGAATAAAATCATATAATAACTTTGAATCCAGTTTGAAATATTCCATAACAATAAAGGGTTAGCAAGGTACTCTATAAACGAATATGCTCCTAACCCTATTATTAAGAGAAACCCGCCATATTGAATGACTAATATCGTATAACCACAGAACTTTTTACTGATGAATGGTATGCCTATCATTAGTACAAATATCAAACAATCAAATATCATCGACAATAAAATACATATTAGTCCATATGAAATCGTCAATGCAATTTTATCGTTAAAGAAAAGTATATATGGTATAAAAAAACATATATATATTAAAACTTGTACCTTACATAGTCTGAATATTACTGCATAAATAATTTGTGATACTTTTATGGGGAAATTCAATAAATGTTCTATATTGGGGTTGCTACATAATTGTTCTGGGATTTTATATAATGCCAACAAAACATTTCCTGCTACTAAAATACATATAATCAATACTAAGATATTTATTGTTGGCCGTACCCAATTATTTGCAATTAGATACCAAAATAAAAAGCCTATATATAATCCAATAACTGTCAATAAAGCACCAAAAATATATGATTTTCTTCTTCCGAACAAAACAGTATTGATTATCTGTTTCATGAAATTGCCTCGTTACATTAAAGTGAAATAATATATAGTGCTTCCAACTAATAATAATGCCATGATTATGCTGTTTAACGACGATAATCTTTTTTGCTTAATGAAACTGAAATTCAACAGTAATGCAATAATCGGAACTAGCCAAACGCCCAATACACTGGGAATAGGATAATTCGTATCTCCACTATGCAAAATATCAATTTCACTAGGCAAAAAGAATAACATAATTGCTGAAACTAAAAACATAAGAATGATAATTCCAAAATTTATTTTTGCATACTTCTCGTTACTTTCATTAAAGCTGTCTCCCAAAAAATTTTTTAAAAAATTTCTAATCATGTTTAATTCCTCTCTTTCTTTATTTTGTTGTACTTAATCAAAGAATATATTGCGGGTATGCCAATCCAAAAAATAATTCCAATCAAAAGAATAATGTCTGATTTATTAAAGCAAAAGTATAAAATTGCCATAATCAGAACTAACGGGAATGTGAGATAACCCAATAATCGGTTCGCAATTTTCCAAGTATTTTCATCTCTGGTTGTCCACGGTAATCTTAATCCCATATATTTATTGAACGGAAGTTTAGGGGCAATATTTCCACTAAAAATCATAATAGTAATCAAAAGGAAAAATTGATACGGAACATTACCTATCAAATCTTTTTTGACCAAAGGGATTAAATACAATATCACTACAAACACCATACTTAATCTATTCATACGTCGCATGGTTTTTATTTTCGGATTTTCGCTGGATAATCCTGTTATTTTTTCTAAGCGTGTGTGTGCTATTCCCAATAGAATAATCAATCCTACTCCAATCAATAAGGATAATTTATCCATATTCATAAAAAAGGCTATCAGAAGCACTATTATGGATAGCAAAAATATAATTAAATCCAAAATACCAATCGTTCTTTTCATTTCCAATTACTCCTTTTTCCCGAAAATAGCCATAAATCCAGATAACGCTTGTTGAAGTACCGTTACATTGATTGAATAAATTACAAAGTTTCCTTGTTTTTCCGAAGATACCAACTCCGCTTCCCGTAGAATGTTTAAATGTTTTGTCAAAGCAGGTTTGGATATATCAAAATGTTCGGCAATTTCACCCGCACTTAAATCTTTGTCATTAAGTAGTTTTAAAATTTCTCGTCTTGTAGGGTCGCTGATTGCTTTAAAAACATTTCCCACATTCACACCCCTTTCATTTAACCAAAAAGTTAATTAACCTTACGGTTAAATACTATATCAAAAATTTGTTTCTGTCAACAGAAATTCAAGTTTTCGTATTTATCGTTCTTTTATAATAGCGTGCAAATCTTATGAGAAATGCACGCTTCAATCGTTATCCTATAATCTTCCAGTTGCTATCTTTGTGAAGCGTCAGCTCATATTGTGATACCTGTGTCGCCTTTGTCTGGTTGTCAATGAACTTCACAGATACCTTGACTTTCACATTATCTCCGTCCTTTGTGAATACGGGATTGACAAGCTCGGAAAAGAGATAGTCCCCGTTTATCGGTTCAAGGGCATTTCCCTCTACATAATAGGCAAGCTCCTTGTCCGTTGCGGTAGGGTACAGTTTGAAGAATGTTTCCAGAAATGCCGTAGCGTCATTGACCGTATCAGCGTCCACGCTGTTGTCCGCTTCCTGTGCCTTTGGTTCGTAGCTGGATTTTTCCATAGCGGGGGCAAGGGTCGGGTTCTGTATGATTACCATATCCCCGTCAGCGTCCACATGAACGGTCACGGTATAGGTTTCTGATACGTTCCTTGTCTGGTCGCCCTCTTTTATCTGTTGATCCACTTCGTAGGCAACAGTAAAAGCGTTCTCCCCAGACTGTTCTACGTCCCAGATAAGTACGTCCGTGACCGTAGAGCTGGTCGGTATATCTGTTCTCACCGTATCAACATTCAATTCCTGCAATTCCTGTGTCAGATAGGCACTGATAGCCTGCGTCCTTGCTTCAATCGCTTCCTTGCTGTTGCTCCATGTGTAGTAGGATTTACAGAAATTCTTCACGAAATTTTCTATCCCGTTGGTATCGTTAAGTCGTAGCTGTATGGTTTCTACCTCATGGGTGGTGTGCTGGTCGATAGCCGTAAAATTCTTATACACGCCAAAGCTCACGCTTGCGATAAGCACCACCCAGAGGGCAATGACGGACTTCTTATGCGTCCCCACTTTCATAGTGCGGACTTTCTTTTCCTTTATCGGTTTTTCTTTCTTCTTGAACATGATATTTCCATTCCTTTCTTTCTATTGCTTAATTCTGCCAGCCCCGATAAGGTGCTGTTGCCAGTAGCTATTGTTCAAATCAGCGTAGCCTATCGGGTCGCCAGCGTGGTACATCTGGTTATTTCCCACATAGATACCGACGTGCGTTACATACGTTCCCGCATTGTAGGTACTGTGGAAGAACACCAAATCGCCAGCCTGTGCCTGTGAAAGCGGGATATGCTGGGTAGCGTCATACTGTGCCTGTGCCGTTCTCGGTAAGGAAATGCCAGCCTTGCCGTAACACCATTGAACCAGCCCCGAACAGTCAAAAGAAGTGTTTGGATTGCTCCCGCCGTACACATAGTCCCAGCCTTGATATTTCAGAGCTTCATTCATTATCTTCTGTGCCAGCTCGCCCGATACTTGACTGACAGTAAGATACTGGCTGACAAGCTCCACATAGAACATATTGCCGTACCCATAACGCCAGCCACCATTGCGGGCGACAGCGATAGGGTTCGTGTAGGTGACTTTCTTCCCGCCAGACTTGTCACGGGCGAAATTCTCTGCCAGCGTGAAGCTGTGCTTTTTCCCGTTCTTAGCCACATAGCCGATATAGCCACCGCCATAGTTATAGGACTGTACCACCACGTTTATATCCTCTATGCCTTGATTTTCTGCTGAAGAAAGCAGGGACGCAAAATACTTGCACCCCTGCTTGATTGAACTTTCCGTATCAAGGGAGTTAGGCGGTAAGCCCATGCTCTCGGAACTCTGCATAACGTCCTCGGCTGTCCCGCCACTTTCCACCTGTATGATTGCCAGCAGATAGGGGACGTACTCGGAAATGCCGTACTCTTTAGCGTATTTCTCTACCATAGGCTGATGTTTCAACACCTCTGCGGACAGGTTCATGCCCGTTACCCATGAGGAAGAACCACCGCCCCCGTCGTCGTCCTCGGCACTGATAAGCACGCCAAAGAAAAGCACTATCGCAAGAAGAAAGGGAAACAGACTGCCGATAAGGGCGATATGTCTTAGCTTCATTTCTTACGTCCTTTCTTTTCCGTGGTGTTTATGGTCGCTTTCTTAATGTTTCTCTCTTTTCTGGTGGTCTGCTGGTTCAGCTCTATACCATTGAGCCTTGTTCCGTGTTTCTGCAATACAGGTTCAGCAGATTTTGAAGCAAGCGGACGCTCCTTGACAGGCTGTGCCTTTGTCGGCTCGGTATGTACCTTGTCGGTCGTGACAGGACGCTTGACTTCCTGTGTTTTCCCTGTGTCGGTCTTAGAAGCAGGAGTAGCGGTGACAGGTCTGTCATGGGGACGGGTAGCTCCTGTTGTCGCTGATCCGTCCGTCGTTCTTCCAGCCTGTTTTGCTTCCTGTGCCTTTTGAAGCTCCATACGCTTGTCAGCGATATTCTGTCTGTGCTGTTGGAGCTTATCGGCACGCTCGCTCTGTCTGGTTTCCTGTCCCTGCGCAATGCTACGCTTGAAGTCGGACACATTTTCCTTTGCCTTTTCCTTTACAGAGTGCAGGGCATAGGCGGTCTGGGTCGGCATATCCTTGATATTCTCCTTGACAGCCATTGCCTTGTCCTTGACCTTGTTTTTCGTATCAAGCACCGCTCCCACGGCTGAACCTGCTCGGCTTCCAAAAGAAGTATTGTCACGCTTACGGGTCGTGTTGGCATGAGATTGTTTACTGCCTGCACTGGATAAGACAGAACCAGCCATTGCTCCCGTTCCAGCACCTACCATACTTCCTTTTCCGACAGCTCTTACCAATCTGTTTTCCATACGCCTAGCCCTGTGTCGCATGAACATATAAGGACGACGGAATATCCTGCGTCCCATGCTCTGGCTGTCCCCAGCGTTGAGGGAGAACATACTCATAAGGTCGCCCAGCTTCATGTAGATACCCGCAAAGCACACTATCTGTAAGAACGCAATCATAAAGAACGGGTAATCGGTGGATATGTTGTAGAACATACTGGAAATACTGAAAGCCACCGTAACAATGAGGGTAATGCCCGCCCTTGTCATAATCGTATTGAACACTCGGACGATTGCCTGTTTCGCCATGTTCTCATAGCTCGGTATCATGCTCAAAAGAAAGCTGATAGGCAGGAACATGGCAAAGATAATAAATAGTATCTGAGAGAATATCATCATGCCCGTAAGCAGGAAAACAAATATCGTTATGCCCAGATTGAAGATGAGCAGGAAAAACACCATTCCCAGACGGTTGATGACCTGCGGTATCGTCAGATTGTCGTTGTCGTTATCCTCGATTTCCGTTTTCACCACGTCCTCACGGGTCGCCCCGTCGTCTGCGGACGGACTGACTGATACCAGAGCTTCCACACGGTCAGCCCCGATTTCCTCTATATCGCTGTTTCCGAATTGCAGGAGTAACCATGGCTGTTGTACCTGTATAGAGAACAGGCTGTCCCTTATCAAGTCCACGCTGTCTTTTCCTTGACTGTCGCTGTCGGGGAGCATGATTTTTGTTCCCAAATCCAGCGAAGCGGTACTTATATCACTGGAAAAATCGTTAATCTTCTTGATATAGTCGGGAGCATAAGCGATAAAGGAAGCGGACACGATAAACACCACAACGAAGTTGATAACGGCGTGGAGTGCCTTGCTGGTTTCTCGCTTTATCAGTCCCGTGTAGGCAACATAGATACCCACGATAAGGATAATGAGAAGCAGGAAGCCCACATAGAAGCCTGTGCTTCCAAAGCCGTTTTCCGTCACACCCGCTAGGGTCTGTATGCTCTTTCCGATACTGTCTGCCATGTCGTTGATAAAGTCCAGCTTATACGCCTGCTGGACGACGTACCCCGTGGCGTTACTTAGATACAGGCTGATAGTCCAGATAAAGTTGGTGATACAGTACAAGCCGTACTGTACGGACTTCCCGATACCGTCCAGCCAGTTCCACGGAAGCCAGCCCCAGCTATTGTCCACATAGAAGTCAAGCTGGTAATTCTCCAACGGGTACTGTGAATACAGGTTGTCCGCATTGACGGTATCATCTACCAGCCCAGAAGCGTGTGCCACCGTCCCTAAGAGGGAGAGCAGGGCAATGGTCGTCAGTACCACAATCACAGCTATCTTGAAAAAACGAAAGAGCTTCTTTCTTGTCAGAAGCCCCTTTATCCTATCTTTCATCACTCCACCTCGCTTTTCACGGGCGGTCTGGTATCAAAGGCGTGCAATAGTTCTTCAAAGACAGGGTGTATCTGTACCACGCCCACACGTCCGTACAAATCTTGAAGCAGGCATTGTCCGTTCTCCAAGTCACGAAGTCGTTTCTGGTTGTTCTCGTCGTCCTTGTCGATACCGAAAAATTCAAGGGTCTGCTTTATCTCGTTGATGTCCGTAGAACGGAAAGCGAATTTCAGACCGATATTGTTCTTTAGGCTCTCTTTGGACACGTCGCCAGAGGATTGTGTGACGAAGTACACGCCAGCCTGCATAGCTCGCCCTGCACGCACCAGCTTGTTAGAAAGGGTTTCGCCCTGCGCCACGTTGAGGAACGCCCACGCTTCATCTAAATCCACGATTTTAAAGATACTGCGGTCTGAATGAATGAAGTCTAAGGCAAAGGTGGAAATGACAATCAGCATAGCCACGGACAGCAGTTCTATGGTCGTGTATTCCTCAAAGGTCGTGTCCTTGTCTGGGAGTACCAAATCTGCCACCTGTATGATATTGAGCTGATTGTCCAAGCTGATAGCATTAGACACTGAACCGTCAGAGAACAGCAGATGTGCGAAATCATAGTCCGTAAAGCTGTCGATATGGTCGGCAATGTTGCGGGCTATCGCCGTGTCCTCTCTGCGTAGCTCGTCTATCACATGAAGCAAGCCTCGCTGATCGCTCTGGGTCACGGCTCGCACCGCTTTTCTAAGGACAGGGAATTTCTCACCGTCCCTAGAGGAAATCCCCGTAAGGAATGTGAGAATGTCTATCGCCAGACTTTCAGCGTCTTTTACGTTCTTCATAATCACGAACGGGTCAAGAAGCCCTGCATTTTCCTTATCGCTGGTAAGATTGACGATATTGATTTCATGGGCTATCTCTGGGAGCGTTTCTTTCCAGTTCCCACGCTCGCTCTTAGGGTCGAGAATGACCGCCTGCCCGCCAAAGAGGACGGAATAGTAGACGATAAGATTATTACAGAATGACTTCCCACCGCCCAGCGAACCGACAAAGGCAGACGCTAAAGCATTGGTGACTGTCCCCTTGATACCCTGTGAAGCAAGGGACGGTTGTAAATAGACGTTTCTTCCTGTGTCCACGGAATAGCCGATATAGATACCTGTATTTTCTCCTAACTGCTGGGTCGCTCCGAAGCCAAGACCTGCCAAGAAGTCGGATTTCACATACTGCACATAGTCATTGATGTAACGCTTGCTGGCGGGGAGAAATTCAGAGTGAAGCCCCAGCATATCCCCAGCAGGACGGACTAACTTTACATTGAGGTCGTCGTAGAAGTCCTTGACCTCATCACAGCGTCGTTTCAGCTCGTCAAGGTCGGGAGCTGATACACGGATAACGTAAGAAAGTTTATACATACTTTCCTTGCTCTGGTCTAAGTCGGTTTCCAGCTCGTCCACGCTGTCTAATGCGTCCACCACATTTGAGCTTGTTTCGCTTCCGGACTGATAGGCGTGATTGTCCAAGTCTTTCAGCTCTTTCTTCTTGTTGCGGACAGTTGATAACGCTTTTCTGTTTCCAACGATTTCCACATTCATAGAGGTGTCCACGGGAAAGGTGAACTGCTGTTGCTGGAAGTAAAATATCTCACTGGACGGAAAATCCAGCTCGCCCACAATGGCGTTGACGGTAAAGTAGGACACGAAGCTCTCGCCGTCCTCATGTTCCAGTCGCAAATATCGCTGGCTTTCCTCTACCAGACAGCGGGTCGGACGGATAAGGTCGTACTGCTTGATAAGCGTTGCCTTTTTCAGCTTCTTCTTTGGAAGCGAATACTCATAGTCCTCATACGCCACGCCGTCCCTGCCGTAGATATGCTCGATAAGATAGCCGAAGTCGTTCTTGTCCAAACGTCGGAACTTGAAACGGCGGGAGATTTTATTTTCCAGCAGTTTTTCCATTTTCATGTAGCGGTTGATTTCATCATCTGGCATGGAAATAAAGTCATTCATCAGTGTATGGTTGACCTCGTTCAAGAACTCTTTAAATGACATAAACGCCGATTTCTTCACACTCTCCAGACTGACTTTTTCCTCGGTCACAATGAGCTTGAAGCCGATAAAAAAGCGATAGTCCACTTGATTGTCCCCAATCATGCTTACCAACGCTTCCGTCTGTTCGTCTATCTTCTGGATTGCCACATCACGAAGTCGCCCTGTCACCAGCTTTTTTGACTGCTCCTGTATGCTTCTTATGGAGCTTTCCGTGGCTATCTGCAAGGCGTGAATCTTACCCTCACGGGACTGTGCGATAAGCTGACGGAAGCTGTCATGGACGATAAACTTCTGTTCAGCCGATAGAAAGCTGTAATTGTACGGTATCAGCTCATAGTAGGCGAATACCTCATTGTCCTTGTTCCAGACAAGGTTATTGTCGATATACTTAATCGGGAACATACATCACACTCCTAACCGCCGTGACGGGTTCGCTGAACACTTCCTTTTCCAGCTTCACGGCTTTTCCTGCATAGGTCACTTTTGGTCGCAGGGCAAACGTAATCTGCGATTTCAAGAAGCTGTAAGGCTTCTTGCCGTCAAAGGTCTTTTGGCTCATAAACCATGTGAGGGCGACGGGAATACCGAAGTATTTCAGAAATGCCCCCTCGATAAGCGATAACGGCGGTAAGTCCCCCAAGAGAATGACGGCAAACTCCGTGATAACAAACCACGTTATCTGGGTAAAGGTAACGGGAAACGGGAGAGTGAAGTCATTGATTGCGTATAAGACTTTCTCTACGTTCCAGATACCCGTATAGGATTTAATCTTCTTCATTGTCCAGCTCCTTTCTTTCAATGATTGAGGGACAGCCCGTCTCTGGCCGTCCCCGTAAAATATAAAAAGCTGTCAGTAGCGACCTTTCCTGTCGCTGATCTGCCAGCTCTAATATGGTATCTCGCATATCCCACGGCTTGTTTCAATGAATATCCCCTCTATGAACAAGTCCCTGCCGTATGCTTCATAGTCGATATAGTTCTGCAACGGTATCGGTATCTGTCCTAATACCTGCAACTCGTCAATGAAGTAATAGGCAACGTCGGTCATATCCTCGCAATTAGGATAATAATAAATCTCGTCCTTATGCTCGTAGACTTCTTCCAGACTTCCATAGTAGGAAACAAACTCGTCCAGAGCGTCCGTGATATAATCGGGAAGCTCACAAATCATGTCGTACATCTCGTTGAGTTCTTCAATGGAGATATACTCCCCGATTTCAATAGGGAAGTTGTCGGTATCATGGACAGCGTATTCCTCATAGTAGCTGTTCAGCCCGATACGCTCCGCAACATCTTCCTCGTCGATAGGGAAAGAGAACCAGTCCCCGACAAGTTTGCCCTCGTTGTACTTGCCAAGATTAGCGATATACACCCTCATGTCGTCAACCACAGGCACACACCTCTTTTCTATGGAAGCTCATAAATACCGTGGTCGGTTTCCACAAAGCGTCCGTTATCGTCAAGGTACTGCCCGTAGGCTTCATAATCGAAATAGCGGGTGACGTTCTCACTAAGGGAAGTAAAGTCTGGGTCGTTGTTCAGAATGTGGCGGGCAACGTCCGTCATGTTCTTACACCATGAATAGTGGATAATATCGTTTCTGTATCGGTGCAGTTCGTCAAGGTCGGTGAAATAGCACATCAGCTCCCCGTAGTCCTCTTTCAAGTCAGAGGGTAGACTTTCATAGGTATGGTACAGGTCATTGACCTTTTCGACTGTGGTATCTTCCTGCACTTCATCAGCAAAGGGAAGCTCCTTGCCCGTGATAGAGTAATAGTCTGTATCTATATCAATTCCCAGCAGTTCTTCCACCTGTTCTGTGTCGATAGGCAGGGTGAACCAAAAGGCTCGGATTTCTCCGTCTGTCGGTTCTCTGGCTTCAATCTGCACACGCATTTCTTCCATGTTTCATCACGTCCTTTCTCTGTAACGCTTCCTGTATGACGGCGTAAGGCACACCGAATACATAGCGTGAAAAATCTTCCAACTGTTTCTTAGGGTAGTCGGACAGGCAAAGGCGTTTCATTTCAAACCAGACCGCACGCTTGTAATAGGGCAGGTCAGAGAGATACGGACACCCGATTTTTGCCTGCATATCTGTAAAAATATCTTTCAATCAATCACTCCAATCTGAAATTTGAGTATAGAAAAAGCGGTTGATCTCCAATGGAGTAACCGCTTTTAACGATAGGCTACGCTCCAATGATACGGTTGAACAGCTCTAACAGCACGTCCTTGACACCGCCGGCATTGAATACCAGCCCGACGGCGATTAAGGCAATTACAAGGAAGCCGATTAACTTAGAAAACTCTCTCTTAAATCCTAAGTAGATACCGATTACCACGATTGCCATTAACACAAGGCTCTGTGCGTTGCTTAAAAACCAGTTGTACAAATTTTGTCCGAAATTCATTCTTTATCAATCCTTTCTTTCTTGATTTCTTCCATTTCTTCATCAGCCATTTTGCTGACCTGTGCGATACACATAAGGACGACACCGATACCCATTCCCAGCGATACCAGCACTAAGTCCTTGACAAGTTCTGCCATAATCCAAATTCTCCTTTAGTCTGTGATAAGTTCCTCTGCGTCCGCTGTCTGCTGTTTGATTATCTGCAAGTGCTTTTCCGTCAGCTTTGCGTTGTCCTCAATCTCTTTCAGATAGCTGGTGCTGTTGCCAGCGTCTATCTTTTTCAGCATTTTTAAGGTCGGGGCGACCTGTCGGCTTATCCAGCCCAGCGTCCTTTCCAATGTGTAAGGCTCTGGGTCTGTCGTCAGTTTGACAGGCGGGCGGTCTTTCCCGATAAACCACGCCCAGCGGTCATTGAGCTTCCAGTCTGTCTTTCGCTTCTCTGGCTCTCTGTCCACGAAGCGGATATAGTGATTGATGATAGAAAATGCCGTCTGTTCTGCGTCATAATGGGTCAGCAGTTCACGGACGGCATAATAAGCTCTTTCATCTTTCAATCGTATCTCGAAGCGGTTCTTTATGGGTGCTTCCTCAAGCGGTATTCCCAGCTTTGCGTACTGTTCGTAGTTCTTCTCATAACAGCAGAAGTAGACTTCCGATTTCAAAGAGCCGATATACAGCGTGTGTCCCATGCCCGCCTTGTCCTGCTCGTTGTGCTTCACCAGCTCGCCCGAAGCATAGGACTTGAAAGCGCGGAACAGGGAAACACATTCCTCACGGTTGCATTTGGCGGTCAGATCTGGAATATCCAGTATGCCCGCCCTGTCGTTAATCGCAAGGTCAAGGCGTTTCATCACACCGCCCTCAATCAGAGCGTCCATGAGGAAGTCATACCAGCTACGCCCCTGTGCCAGCAGATAACTTTCAAACTGGCGACAGCCTTTTCCTTTCAGCTCCAAAAGTGTGCCTTTTTCCTCGTCCTGCGAGGTGTAGACGAACACATCACCCAGATAGTAATGCTCGGTGTATTTGTAGTGTCCGTAGTCCTCATGGAGCATATAGTCAATATTGAGCTTCAATATATCTCGAATAACGTGCTGTATATCCAGCGTAGGGAAACGGATACGCACATAGTCGAACAGCAGGAACATGGGAGCCTCGGGATTGAACTTCTCGACAGCTTCCATGAGCTTTTCCTGCATATCGTCCGTGAGCGTTACCTTTCCAGCTTCGATACGGTTTAGGTGTTCACGGCTGATACCAGCCATGATTGCAAGCCTTGTCTGGGACACGCCGTAAGATAGGCGTTTCTCTTTCAAGGCGGTTATAAAGGTGCTTTCATTCAGCCTGCATACCCCCAATCGTAAAAGTGTGATATTTTCCGCCGATTGTCACAGTCAGCCATGAGTGAGCGAAAACCCTTATACCAAGCGGGATTTCCAGACTTTTTGACCGTAGTTTCCAGCGGAATTGTGCCCCTCTGTTAGATACCGAGGGGCTTCTTTCGTGGAGCAGGGCAAGCCCTGCTCCACAGGACGGCTTACACGGTCTGGTTCGCTTCGCTGACCGTTCCAGCCGTCAGTGGTTCAGTCTATCCTTGTCATGCCCGTATAAACTACGATAACGTCGGTATCGGCAGAAAGGCATTTTCTGACAATATCCTTGTCAATCTCGTATTCATGGTATATCTGTCTGAAAAACTCCTTATCCACCACAAGAAACGTAAAGCGGTAGTCAAACCCATGAATGGAAAGCCATTCGTCCAGCACCACGGAAAAGAGCAACGGAAGTTTCAATCTCCCAAGCCCTGCTTCTGTCAGAATATCTTCCATGCGTGCATGATAGGCTTCTGTCGGAAATTCCTCGCATTTATCATCAGTCGTGCCAGCGACACTTTCCAAGTCCGCAAGAAAGCGGTCAAAGTCTACGCAGACACCCTCGACGTGCAAATCTATGTTAGGGTCGCTGTACCCCATTTCTAAAAGTCCCATGTATTTTTCAATTCTCCTTTCGTTCATCTGGTATGGCTTGCCTTGCCAGTGCAAGAGAGCCGATAGTCTGTAAAAAATCATGCCCCTTTGGTACAAGGGGAGTGTAAAACTCCGATATGACGCTCGTACCCACGTCACAATAGCCACGCCCTTTGATACGCTTCTGGAAGAACTGCTTCTTTACGTCGCTTCCGAAAAGCATACCGTAGCCTAGCTCGCTGATACGCCCCAAGCCCACACGGAAGTTGAAGTTATCTCTGATACCGTCTGAAAAATACTTTGCGTCGGGACGCTGGCAGGCGACAATAAGGAAATAGCCCGCCTGTCTGCCGAGCATGACGATTTTCTTTAGCTGGCTTAAAAGGCTTATGCTTTCCTTTGTCCCCAGCATTTCCAAGAACGCCACATACTCGTCAAAGATAAGGAAGCAGGGCGGTAAGCCCAGATAGGCGTAGTTTTCACCCGTCTTGTAGTCTGGGTGGTGCTTCATTTCCTCGCTTCGCTGTATCATGCCCTCATAGAACGCATTGACGCACTCTATCATATCTTCTTTGGTGTGGTACACGTTATCCATGACCGTACCCAAGTCCGCAAGGTCAGCGTTCTTAGGGTCTAAGATGTAAAGCTGGGCGTTGGTCTGCAAGAGGGCTTCAATGATTGTCAGCAGGAAATAGGTCTTTCCACCGCCAGTCCCGCCACAGATAAGGGCGTGAGGGAGTGCGTCGTATTCCCATGTAAGGTTCTTCATCAGACGCAAGCCCCCGTTTTCAGCCCTTACCTCGTCAATCGTGATACGGTTCGCTATCATGTCATAAAGTAAAACGTATTCGATGTAGCCGTCATGGAGCGTCTTGTCGGTCAGCTCACAGTAAAGCCCGCTTTCCAGTTTATCTTCCAGTCTAAGGAGCTGGTCTTGATACTTCCCCAAAGAGATTTCACAGCGGATATGAAGCAGTCCCGTTTCCATTTGATAATAGATTTTAGGAAACCAGGCAATTTTTTCCCTTGATCTGCCTTGCAGGTCAGTGAAAAAACCGCTGTCCTGTACGGTCTGTGCTTCATACCACTTGTTGTCCAGTATCATGCGGGAGAGCTTTTGACGGTGTAATAGCTTCTTGAAGCTGTCATAGCGAAAGCGGTAATAAAGAAAAGCGACCAATGTACAAACACCAGTCGCTATCCCTATGGTTATGAAGTTGTATGTAGAAAGCGTCAGCCCATTATCAAGTAAACTGAAATGTTCCCAATCGGTACGCATGAGCTGTCCCATGTTCAATAGCAGGAGAACCGCCACGAACAGGAGCAGGAGCGTACCCGCACAGAAGCGGTACACAAGGTTCTTATCGCTGGCTCTGATACGCTTTCCCTTATATTTCAAAATGTTCATAAACACCCCTTTCTGGATATGGAAAAAGCGGTCAATCGTAAAGACTAACCGCTTTTGTAACTACTTTATTCAATTTTTAATATAGATTTAATTTCTGGAATAGTTTTCTTTTGCTCACGCAATTCTTTGATATAAGAAATTCGTTCAATACTTTCTACACGTTTATAACGTCTTGTCAGATTTTCTTCCGCCTGCTCGAAAGGGAGCATACCTTCTTCCGTATAGAACTTCAATGTACTGTATCTTACATCTGTGAGTCTTACTAATTCACCGATAGTTACATACTCTGAATTTTTTATTACCTCCATACTTCTTTGCCTTGACATATGAACTTCTCCATTAGCTATAAGCTACAATTAAAACACTCATCATTGTAATCATGTATTCCACAGTATTTACAATATCTTTAATTGATTTTCCTGTATCAGAATTTGTTATTTCTTTTAATTTCTTCTTAATCTCTTTTTGTTCATATTCAGAGAAGTAGATTTTTAACAGCTTGCTCTTATCTAAGAGGATAATCAGCGAAGCAATATCTTCCGTCACCTCAACATCTTCTAAAAATTCTGCCCTTATCATATCAACAACATAATGAACAGCATTTGAATTTGGAATATAGGCATTTTTATTTCCGAATATGCCTGCACAGGTCACCTCAACCAAATCTAAATCTTTTAAAGAAGCACCTATGGAATTAACCAGTTCATAGCCTCTATCTTTAAATGAATAGTTATATGCTTCTAATACTTTTTCCAGCTTTACAGGCTTTTGCTGATTTACAAAGTCATATAGAGGTTTTAAATAGAGTCTTTCTTCTGGAAGATTATTCATCACAGTAACTTTCTTTTTATCAATTTTAATACAGCCCTCTAATTGCAATTCTAATAAACCAGACGCTATAAGACAAATCAACTTTTCTGAACCAAATCCAGAAATTTTTCCTTTGGAATTTACCGCACAAATCAAATATTCTTGTGTAATAGATAAATCTTTCATTTTGAGTTCTCCTTTCTAGTTATTACTTACTACTTACTGCTTACGATTTAATATTACACTATCATGTGCGGTAAGTCAAGAGAACGTATTATTTTTTCTGCTGTCCCTGCGGAGCGTGGTTCTGCGGATTGCCTGCGGGCTGACCGCCTTTATTTTTCAGCACAATGTCGTCTGCCTTGATGTACCACTCCACGTCTGCCCCTCGGTAGTTGGCGTTTGCCACGGTATCGGCAATAGGATTGATAAGCTCCACCTCGGCATTGTACGGATAGTCCTTGACAGGGATTTCCGCTGGGATAGATACCTGTATCGTGCGTTCCTGCTGACTGCACTTCAAATCATAGGTTCTACGCTTGATTTCCTCGCTGGTCGTCCCGTCCTCATTTTCTACACGCACCTCATGTCTAAGGGCAGAGAATTTCAGCACTCCAAAAGTCTTTTCCTTATCTAACACAATTCCATTTGCTAATCTCATAATCTGTTATCCCCCTTTACTTGCTTTCCTCGACTGGAAGCATATCGTCAGCGTTTAAAATGTAGTTGGTGTAGCCACGACCTCGCACGTTCTTTCCCTCGGCGGTAATCTTAGGATTGACGAGCTTTACTTTCTGCTCATACTTGAAACGCTTCTCCCCAGCCTTTGCGGGAAGCACCACGATAATGTCGTCGGCTCTCTGAATGTCGGAATACAGGTTATAGCTTCTTGTCACGGGGACAAAGCGACCATTGACACGCTGTTGCTCCACGTCATTTTCTCCTGCAAACTCCAAATTTCCAAATGTCTGTGCCATGTCAGGCACGATATATTTTAATTTCATGTGTTCTACCTCATTTCTTTCTGTGATTGATATGTGGGGAGCTACACTCCCCACGCCCCTAGTGGACTGTTCTTTTCCGTTGATCTGCAAGCAGAAGAACAGAAAAGGAACAGTTTAGATTTTTATTTCCTGTTACAAATCCATACGGCGGGGAACGGGATTTCTTCATCATCATAAGCAGACCACCCGATTAGGAACGTCTACGCTTGAAGAAGTATGTTCCTGCCACGCCTGCACCAGAAAGAACAAGAAGCCCTAAGAATAAGGCAATGTTTGTATTATCACCTGTCTTTGGAGCGTCCGTTGTCTTGCTCGGTGTATCTGGTGTGGTCGGCTGTTCTGGTTTTGGTTCTTCTGGCGTTTCTGGTACTTCTGTGATTGTCACCGTCTGCCCGTCGTCCTCAATGTCCTTATGCTCTGTAACCTTTGTCGGTTCGCCTGGATTGCTCAAATCGTATAATTCCTCAAAGGTTACAAGCTCTTTCCCGCCCAGCTCGGAAGCGTCGAAAGTAAAGGAAATCTGGACTTCCATGCTTTCACTGTCGGCAGTAAAAGTATAGTCATTCTCGACACGCTCTCCGTTGATGATAAGTTCTGCGTTTTCGTCCTTAATCATCTGCCAGCCTACAAGCTGATACTTTGTGCCGATTTCCAATCCGTCAAGGGTAACAGTATCAATGATTGTCACGTCTTTTCCAGCTTCAATCTCTTTCTTTCCGTCCTCGCTGGTCGCTGTGGTATGGATAGAGATGATACGCTCCGTGATAAGCACCGTCTGTCCCTCGTCGTCAATGTCCTTGTGTTCCGCCACCTTTACAGGCTCGTCCTCATTGGAAAGGTCGTAAAGTTCCTCAAAGGTTACAAGGTTCTGACCGCCCAGAGAAGAAGCGTTGAACGTATATTCCATTTCAATCTTCATTTCTTCGCTGTCGGCTGTGAATGTGTAATCACTTTCCACACGCTGTCCGTCGATAAGAAGCTCGGCGTTTTCCTCTTTCAACATTTGCCAGCCTTTCAACTGATACTTTGTTCCTTTTTCCAGCCCGTCAAGGGTAACTGTGTCAATGATTGTTACCTCTTTGCCAGCCACGATAGACTTTTCTCCGTCCTTGCCTGTGGCTGTGGTATGGATAGAGATTTCTTTCTCGTATTCATCTGTAAGTGTCCCTAAGTCAACGGTCACATTGTTTCTGGACACCACGATTTCAAACGGCGGGATAAGCTCAAAGCCTTTGTTGCCCTCACAGCGTAATTCCTCAATGATATAGGTATCGTAAATCAAAGCACCCTTGCTGTCGTCTGGCTCACTTGTTCCAAACCAGATACCGTCCTCGCTGGTCTTTCCTGCATTGGTGTTGTGCTTGTGAGAAGCCCAGTCAGAAGAAGTGGAGAACTGCCCGTTATCATCTGTCACGATAATGTGGCTCTCACCTGTGGTCTTGCTTGTGATCCTAAACGGAACTCCCGCAAGACGCTGGTGTGTGCCAGCTCCAATCTTGACACCCTCTAGGTCGCCACGCTTCACTTGATTGTAAATGGAAGTGTCCTCGCCCGTAAGGTCAACGATTTTTCCGTCCTCTGTGATTTCAAATTCAATCGGTTCTGCACCGTCCGTCAAATAGCCCTCTGGTGCTTTGCTTTCCTCGATACGGTATTTTCCATAAGGTAAGAGGTCAGCGGAAGTAGAAGCCACGCCCTCAATGTCGGTAAGGATTGTCTTTACCACTTCGCCTTTATTGTAGAGCTTGCCCTCGACAAGTACGGCGTTGTCATTTAAGGAAATGATTTCAAATTCAGTGTCTTTCAAGGTCGCACTTCCTTGACCTTTGGTATCGCTGGTTTCCAAATCTCGTTTCTGGATTTTCACACCGCCACGGATAACCTTGTCTGATACGGAAAACTGGTTGCTTCCAGACAGTACAGCAATATCGCCGTCCTCGGTAATCTGTGTAAGGTACATTCCCTTAATCTGTTCCTCGCTACCGTCAGCCTGCATATATGCACCGTCAAGAAGATAGCCGTTAGGTGCTTTCGTTTCCTCAACGGTCAGCGTTCCTAAAGGAAGCACGTTCTTTCCGTCCTGTGTATAGAAGCTGTCCCCAGATACCTTGTATTCATCAGAAAGGCGGGAAACGTAATGGATAGTGCCGTCGCTGTCCTTTTCAGCGATTGTCTTTGTCACCCATGTTTTTGTCGGCTCGCTAGGGAGATTGTCAGCGGTATAGTGTCCCGCATAGAATTTCCATGTGAACTCCGCACCCTCTAGGGAAGCGTCGCCCTGTGGAGCGTCTTTCTGTGTTTCCATGTCAATCTTGAAAAGCTCGATAAGGGTATCTGTAACCTTTGGCGTATCGGATACGTTCAAGGTCGCTGTCTTGCCAGCTTCAACATTTAAGGAATACACTGTATTGTCCACCTTGTAGCCAGCAGGAGCGGAAAGCTCTTTGATGTAGACTGTACCAGCCTTTACTTCCACGGTATCAGTGTTCCCGCTGTTATCAGTCGTAAGGGTGGCAAGCTGTTTTGTGCAGTCCTTATCAGAATAGACACCATAAGTCGCACCAGCGATAGAGTAAAGCCCGTTCCCGTCGGTAATGCTGGCATTACTGGAAGTCTTTTTCAGTGTGGCATTTCCTACGGCAAGTTTCGCCCAGAACTGTCCAATGTCCTGCCCCTCGCCAGAGTAGATATAACCGCCACATTCATAGCGTCCTTTGTTCTCGCTGGCAAAGGCTTTCGCCCCAGCGTACACCTCGTCCTGTATCGCTTTTGGGATTTCATCATAGGAAGCTCTGACGTTATCGCATTGCCAGCCTAGATGAACACTCAATCTCTGCCATACGACGCATTGTTTCAAAAGGTAGATATGCTGACTGCTCAATCCGCTGTGGCTCTGCACATACTGATTGACATACTCGATTGAGAGGGCAACATCTGAAATCTGGTCGTAGCTCATGCGTGTGCTTGCGTCGGCTCTGGTCTTGTAGCCGTTGCGGAAGTTAGTGTTAATATCCACGCAGAAAGCGTCCTCGCCCTCAACGGTCATGTGTCCCTCATTGAATGTCGAACCGATAGAGCCGTCATTCATCACTTTTTCAACGATACCGACACGCTCGGCACTTTCCGTCCAGTATTGCTTCTCGGAAGCGTGGACTGCCGTTGTCGGCAAAGCGGTAACGATAGTCGCAAAGGCAAGGAAGCCCGTGGCTAATCGCTTCAATATCTTTTTCATAGCTTTTAAAATTCTCCTTTCGTTTGGATATAGAAAAAGCCGTCCATTTCTGAACGGCTGGAAATAGAAAAGGAACGTCAATATCGGCGTTCCATAATCTACTTGCGATATTCAATTTTTAGTTTATCAATACTGATGTGCTGTACCATATCTTTGCAAATCTGGGATTTCTAACGTATCAAGGCTCATTCAATGGTAGTAAAATCGTAGTAATTTGAAGTATTTCAACCCTTGAAAATGCTGATAGATACAGTGTTTTAGCGGACAATCAGATTTTTAGTTGTTTTTTATTATAACACATCTAATAATGATTTTAAACTTCTGATTTCATAGTCTGGCTTTGGTTTTATCTTCTCTGTCTGATCTTGTTGCCTGTGAAACCATATCGTCTTGATCCCTGCATTTTTTCCACCTTGAATATCAGAACTTAAGCTATCTCCGATAATTGCAGTGTTTTCTTTTTTAAAATCTGGAATGTGTGAGAAACAATATTCAAAATATTCCTTGCTTGGTTTATTGTATCCAACTTCTTCGGAGATAAAAACGCCTTGTAAATATTTTTTGATCCCTGAACTTTCAATTCTTCCTTTTTGAACGGATAAGGTTCCATTTGTCACTAAATAAATACGATGTGTTTTTGATAATTGTTCTAAAACTTCTTCAGCATCTTTTATAAAGTAGTGTCCCTGCCCTAAATATTCTTGATAGTTTCTTGCTACTTCTTCTGGATCAGCATTTAGTGAAAATTCTTCAAACAAAATTTTAAATCGCCGAAGTTTTATTTCTTCTCTTGTGATAATTCCTTTTTCAAGTAATTTCCACTGGGAACTATTGATCTTATTGTAACGGATGAGCATCAGATCATCCACTTTAATATTCACATCATGTAGTGCTTTTGATAAAGCGTTTGCTTCTGCTTTGTCAAAATCCAATAATGTATTATCTAAATCAAATAGTAATGTATCAATCATAAAATATCTCCTGTCTATGAACTAAAAAGAGGTCCACCATAATGATGAACCTCCTTTTATAGAATGAATTGTTATAGATTGTATGAATAAAAACGGATTATTTGTCTTTTAACACTGCCTGAGCTGCTGCTAATCTTGCAATTGGTACACGGAATGGTGAGCAAGATACATAGTCTAATCCGGCTCTGTAACAGAATTCTACAGATGATGGATCTCCACCATGTTCTCCACAGATTCCTAAGTGGATATCTGGACGAGTTGCTTTTCCTTTCTTAGCTGCCATCTCGATCAGCTGTCCAACACCTTTCTGGTCTAATTTAGCAAATGGATCAGATTCGTAAATCTTGTTCTCATAGTAAGACTCTAAGAATTTACCTGCATCATCACGAGAGAACCCAAATGTCATCTGTGTTAAGTCATTTGTTCCGAAGGAGAAGAATTCTGCTTCTTCGGCAATCTCATCTGCCAATAATGCTGCACGAGGAATCTCGATCATTGTACCAACTTTATACTTAATGTCTGATTCATAGTAAGCTTTTACTTTCTCAGCTGTCTGTACAACAACTTCTTTAACATATGCTAACTCTTTCTTCTCTCCTACTAATGGAATCATGATCTCAGGAACGATATCATATCCTTTTTCCTGTTTTACTTCGATCGCTGCTTCCATAACGGCTCTTGTCTGCATCTTGGCAATCTCTGGATAAGTAACTGCCAGACGGCATCCACGATGTCCCATCATAGGGTTAAATTCATGAAGAGCTGCACGTCTCATATTGATCTCTTCTACTGTAACTCCCATATCTTTGGCAAGAGCTGTGATCTCTTCCATTGTATTTGGAAGGAACTCATGAAGAGGTGGATCTAAGAAACGGATTGTGACCGGTCTTCCTTCCATAACCTCATATAAGTCTTTAAAGTCTTTCTTCTGATAAGGAATTAACTGATTTAATGCGATTTCTCTTGCTTCTTTTGTTGTAGAGAGGATCATACGACGGATCTTTGGAATTCTCTCTGCATCAAAGAACATATGCTCTGTACGGCAAAGTCCAATACCCTGTGCTCCGAATTTCACTGCATTCAGTGCATCGGCAGGTGTATCTGCGTTTGTTCTTACCTGTAATGTACGGATTTCATCGGCCCATGTCATGATACGATCGAAATTACCACTGATACTTGCAGGTACTGTACGGATCTCACCCAGATAAATCTTACCCGTGGATCCATCTAAGGAAATATAATCTCCTTCCTGTACTGTCTTTCCACCTAATGTGAAAGATTTGCCATCTTCAGCAAACTTGATATCTCCGCATCCTGCTACACACGCTGTTCCCATACCACGTGCTACAACGGCTGCGTGAGATGTCATACCACCACGAGCTGTTAAGATACCTTCTGCTGCATGCATTCCTTCGATATCTTCTGGTGATGTTTCTAAACGAACTAAGATAACTTTCAGTCCTGCTTCATGATGCAGTTTCGCCATCTCAGCATCAAAATATACTTTACCAGCAGCAGCTCCTGGAGATGCTGGAAGTGCTTCTCCGATTGGAAGAGCGGCTTTCAATGCTGCCTGGTCAAAGTTTGGATGCAGTAACTGATCTAATGCTTTCGCATCGATTCTTGAAACTGCTTCTTCTTTTGTGATTTTTCCTTCATCTACTAATTCACAGGCGATACGGAGTGCAGCTGGGGCTGTTCTCTTACCATTTCTTGTCTGTAAGAAGTACAGTTTTCCTTCCTGAATTGTAAATTCCATATCCTGCATGTCACGATAATGTTCTTCCAGTGTATGAGCAATGTCCATAAACTGTTTATAACAATCTGGTAAGTCTTCTGCCAGTTTAGTAATTGGCTGTGGTGTACGAACACCAGCTACTACGTCTTCACCCTGTGCATTGATCAGGTATTCTCCGTAGATCTGTTTCTCACCTGTAGATGGGTTTCTTGTAAATGCTACACCTGTTCCTGATGTATCTCCCATGTTACCAAATACCATTGTCTGAACGTTAACAGCTGTTCCCCAGTCTCCTGGAATATCGTTCATTCGACGATAATAGATAGCACGTGGGTTGTCCCAAGAGCGGAATACCGCTTTGATCGCTTCAAATAACTGGTCCTTTGGATCCTGAGGGAATTCTTCATTCAAAGCTTTGCGATAGATACCTTTGTATCTCTTGATCACTTCCTTCAGATCATCGGCATCTAAGTCTGTATCAAACTTCACACCTTTCTCTGCTTTGATATCATCTAAGACATCTTCGAATTTCGCTTTATCCACTTCTTTTACAACGTCTGAGAACATCTGGATAAAACGACGATAAGAATCATATGCAAAACGAGGATTGCCTGTCTTCTTCGCAAATCCTTCGACAGCTTCATCATTCAATCCTAAGTTAAGGATCGTATCCATCATACCCGGCATGGATACTCTTGCTCCTGATCTTACTGATACTAATAGAGGATCTTCAAGGTCTCCGAACTTCTTTCCCTGAATCTCTTCCAAGTCTTTCATTGCTTCGATCACCTGTGATGCTACTTCATCACTGATCTTTCCACCGCAGTCATAATAGTTTGTACACGCTTCTGTTGTAACTGTGAATCCCTGAGGAATTGGTAAGTTCAATCCTGTCATCTCTGCTAAGTTTGCACCTTTTCCTCCAAGAAGGTTACGCATCTCGGCATTTCCTTCGCTAAATTTGTAGACCCATTTTGTTGCCATGTCAATACCTCCTAAAATTAAGTTATGTCACATTCATATGTCATTGAACTTATTGTACCACAAAATTCTAATTTTGCAAAACTTTTTTGTGTATTTTTCATAATTTTTTCTTTTTTCTTATCTTTTTCTTATAAAAACTGCACATTTACACGATTTTCGATGCATTTTGCGCTGTTATTTTTGTCTTATTTTTATAATTTTTACGTTTTATTTTTTGTATACACTACACAATATCATTATTCCTATTGCATCTTTCCGTTCGCTTGTTGATCATTATGCAATTTCCATAACAACAAAAAAGAACATTCCACAAAATATCTCATTTATGAAATGTTCTTTTTTATTTTTAATTCTAATCCGCAATCTTATCAATCGCATTTGTCACAGCATCTATGTTTTTGTGACCATCTAACATCTTTTGTTTATAATCTGGTTCTTCCTGCTTCTCTTCTTTCACACTGATCTCCCAGAATGGTCCCCCTGCATTAGCACCTTCTTTGCCTTGTCGGATCACTTTCTTAAGCGACCACGTCTCAGCTGTTCTGGCTCTGCTTCCTACATCGGCAATCTTTACTTTATCTTTGCCGACCATTCTTGTTAATACAACAAAATGTCCATTCTTTGTGAAATCTCCAGGCCCCATCAGTGCCACGACTGGATGTCCTGCTCTTAATGCTTCCTCTACAGCATCTTTATCCATTCCGAGACCTTTACACTGCATTCCGTATAATTTGGATAATCCTGGAACTACGCTGTGAGAACATCCCTGTCCTGTGTAATACCATCCATGTTTATATGCCTGTTTGCACATTTTTGGAACATCAGCTTTCTTTCCAGTTAAAGAACTGTAGCATACAGCAACTGCGGTTGGTCCGCATCCTGCTGCCTGAATCGTACTTCCGCCGATCTTCTTCCCCGGATAATCTGCCTGATTATAATAAACAACTTTTAATTGCTTGTTCTCTGTCTGCTCTGCAGCCATAACCCCTGCTGTCTGTGTCATCATCATTGCTGCGATTCCCATCGTTGCGATCACTCTGCCAGTCATCTTGTTCAATCTCATAGTACCCTCCAGATAACTTCTGCTTTTGACATAATACATCAGTTACTGATTATAACAGAGGGTGGTTTGTTAATCAAGTGTTTCAATTGTTAAATTTTTATTAAATCTCATTTACATTTTTTCATTTTCTTGCCAAAAGATGATAAATGTCGCTGCATTTATTCATGAATTTTTCGCTGTGTCGTTCCTGCAATTCCAAGCTGTGCGCGATATTTTGCTACGGTTCTTCTTGAAATCTTCATATTCTTTTGTTCTAACAAACTTACGATCTTACTGTCACTTAATGGTTTTTTCTTATCTTCTTCTTTCACAAGCCGTCTGATTTCTTCCTTAATCTCTTCTGTCGTCGAATCTTGGTCTCCAAATGTCTGTGTATTATTAAAAATGTCTCTCATTCCGATCGTTCCACCTGGATATTGAATATACTTTCCTTTGACTGCGCGACTTACCGTTGATACATGCATTTCAATATCATCTGCTATATTTTGCATGGTCATTGGTTTCAACTGCTTATGGTTCATAAAATATTCTCTCTGACAATCTAGGATTGCATTTGAAATCTTAAGCATCGTCTCTCTTCTTTGTTCAATACTTGTAATGATAAAACGACATCTCTCATATTTCTTTCGAAAATATTCTTTTAACTCAGAGTCTTCTGCCTGTTCCATCATTTTGACATAATAATCATTGATTGAATAATCACCGATCCAGTCATCATTTAAACGAATCTTTAGTTCTTCTCCGTCTTTTTCCATTAAAATATCTGGGACGATATATTGATCAGTTCCCCCTGTATATCCACTTAACGGTCTTGGATTTAATTCTTGAATTTTAAAAATATACTTCCTTACCTGTGATGTCTTAATATCAAGTGCTCTTGAAACAGTCGATAAATGTCCCATTGCGATATCTTCCAGGTGATTTTCTACGATATATCGCAGGTCATCATTTAATATTCCTTCTCTTTCTAGCTGAAGAAGGAGACATTCCGATACACTTTCTGCAAATACACCTGCTGGTTCTAATTGCTTGAGATGATCTAAAAGCCTTTCACAATCTTTTTCTTCAATTCCAAGCTTGTGACTGATCTCTTTTGTGGAAACAAGCAAAAGCCCGGATTCCTCTAGGCATTGTGCCATGTATTTCATGACATTCCACTCTTTCTTTGTATAATCTTTTGCATTTAACTGTTCCATAAAGAAGGCTTCGGGATCTTCGATTTTCTTATCTTCAATATCACTTTGCTCAATATCCTGATATCCGCCTGCATTTCCATGCAATGTAAAGAATTCCTTTCCAGATTCCTTATGTTCCATCAATGGATTCTCTGCATATTCATCCTGCAAAAACTTCTCAAGTTCATAATTATCAAACGATAAGATCTTTAATGATTGCACCTGAAACTGATTTAATTGCTGTGACAAGCCTTGTTCCAGCTTCATTTCATATGACATTTTACATCCTCCAATTACTTTCTTTGATCAAGTACTTAATCTTATCATAATCTATTTTCACTCTGAATAAAAGAGATTTTGCTTGGATGATCTCTTTTTCTAAGTTATCTTATATCTATTTTCCCGCTTTCTCTTCTTCTATGGTCTTCTGAAATTCTTTCACATCTTTTGCGATCTCACTGCTTAATAGCAGCATGCAGATCAGGTTTGGGATCGCCATCAATGCATTTGCAATATCTGAGAAGTTCCATACAAGCTCCAATGTCTGTGTTGCCCCGACATAAGCTACCAGAGAAAAGATAATTCGGTAGATCATGTTGAACTTATGAGTTCCCATCAGATACTCAAACGCCTTTTCTCCATGATACTCCCATCCAAGAATTGTTGAAAATGCGAAAAGTGCAATTCCGATCGTTACCAGATATCCTCCAACTTTTCCAAGAACTGTGGAAAATGCCGCAATCGTTAATGCAGAACCTATGTACATCTCTCCTGTTGACGGATCGATCTGTCCAAGCACTCCGGAGCTTGCGATCGCAAGACCTGTGATCGTACAGACAACGATCGTATCCCAGAAAGTTCCTGTCATATTGATATATGCCTGCCGAACCGGATGATCTGTTGTTGCTGCTGCCGCTGTGATCGCTGCAGATCCCATTCCAGCTTCATTTGAAAAACATCCTCTGGCAACTCCGTAACGTGCTGCATTCATCATAGATGCGACGATATTTCCACAAAGAGCCCCACCAACCGCTTTCACACTAAAAGCCATATGAAAGATCATAGAAAGTCCTGCTGGAAGATTACGGATATTCCCAAGAATGACGATGACTCCTGCGATCACATAAAAGATTGCCATCACTGGAACTACGACAGAAGATACTTTTGATATCGTTTTTATTCCACCGATGATGATCAGTACGGCTAAAACAGTGATCACTGCTCCAACAGTATTAACCGATACTCCAAATGTCTCATGAACTGCTGTTGAAATTGAATTTCCCTGTGTCATATTTCCAATTCCAAAGGATGCGATCACGGCAAATAAAGCAAACAGCCATCCAAGTGCGGCTCCAAGCTTTTTGTTCTTGAGTGCCTTTTTCATTGTATACATTGGTCCACCGGACATCTCGCCCTTTTCATTGACTTCTCTGTATTTGATTGCCAACATACATTCTGAAAATTTAGATGATAATCCAAAACATGCAGAAATCCACATCCATACCAATGCTCCAGCACCTCCTGAAACCATTGCTGTCGCTACTCCTACGATATTTCCAGTTCCGATCGTTGCCGCCAGTGCTGTTGTCAATGCTGAAAATGGTGATACATCACCCTCTCCTCTGTTTTTTGTTCTGGATTCTTTACTTAATGTCTTTTTAATCGCCCAAGGAAGGTTTCTCCAGGTTAGGAAATTGCATCGAATTGTTAAAAGGATTCCTGTTCCCACGAGAAGCACCAGCATCACTGGTCCCCATACAAAAGCATCCACATCAGATATGATCTTACTTAACATATACTATCTCTCCTCTCTGATTTTATTTTCATTTCTAAAATGCAAAAAAGGAGCAACGAAAATTCGTTGCTCCTTCAACTTATGAACTTAGTATAGCCATATATGACCACTCTGTCAATATTTATTTTAAGGTCATACCAATGCTTTCCCGATCATCTCACCCTGCCTGATCTTTGTCTCACACTGGTTCTTGGTACGTTCTAACAGTTCTTCTCTGATCTCAACCTTATCCTTTTCTAATAATAAAATGATCGTTGAACCTCCAAACTGAAAATATCCTTTCTCAATCCCGCGCCTCATAGATCCGGCTCCATCGTGATTAACAATCTTTCCAACCATCAATGCTCCAACTTCCATCTGGAGTGCATCTCCAAAATGTTTTGTCTTCATCAATGTATATTCTCTGGTATTTTCTTTATAGATTTTCACATGATCATTTGCGATCGGATTGACGGTATGATAAACTCCATTAATCCTATGATTCTCACTCTTAATTCCATCATCAAAATAGCAGTATCTATGATAATCATCTACTGTCAGGCGTAAGATCACGGCATAACCGCCCTGAAAATGTCTTGCGATCTTACGGTTTCTGATCAATGAATCCAACGTATATCTTGTATCCTTTACAACAAAAGATATCTTCTCTTCGATCGGATACACACTTACCTTACAGTCGCAAGGACTTCCTAAAATTGTTTTATCTTTCGGAAATGGACGTTTTCCTTCTTTGATCTTTCTTGAGAAGAATTCATTATAAGATTTGTAATTTTTCTTCTCATATTCACTCATATCAATATGATTATTCTTGACAAATCCTTTGATCAGACATTTGGAGATGGGAGAACTTAAGAAAGCTCCCCCTAGTTTGGATACCCAAGGTCTGATTAATATTTTTAGACTGGCTCGTCCTGCCATAGTTGTATACATCCAATGAAGCAAACGATCTTGCCCATTCTCTTCTTCGTAAATATTCCCATCTCTATCGGCATATCTCATCTACGATTCTCCTATCATCTTACAGTAAGAACATCTTTACTGCGATCAATGCTCCAATAACTACAAATGCAAGCATACATTTCTTATCTGGTTTAAAGACTTTAAAATCAAATACAAATAAGAAAGCGATCACTGCTAACATTGCAACATATATGTATGGAAATTCTTCTGGAAAGAATCTTCGAAGCTGATATACGATCGGAATGATCAGTGCAACCGATGTAATTGGCAGTCCCTGATAATGTTTTCTTCTGGAACTGCTGTGTGCCTGACGCTGTTCTTCTGTAACATTAAAATATGCCAGACGAATAACTCCGCCTAAAACATAACACATATAAATGATCCTTGCATACCATTGGTCCATTCCAAGGCAGTAACCGATCACAACCGGATACACTCCAAAACAGACAAGATCACATAAAGAATCAATCTCGATTCCAAACTTCTTGGCGTCTTCGCTTCTCTTGATCATCTTTGCGATCGTTCCATCATACATATCTGTTAATCCTGAGATCATCAAACATAAAATTGCGATCTTAAAGTTTCCATTGAATGCCTGTGACATTCCAAATACTGCACTGACAACTCCTAAATATGTCAGTATTACAGATGCATTATAAAATCCTATCATACCTTTTTCCCTCTATTCTTTACGCTTTATCGTAACATGTGCGACTCCTGTCATCACTGCACTGATCAATACCAGTGCATAATAACTGATTCCTCGGCTTAACAGCATTGCCGGATATAATAATCCGCCAACAAAAATCTTCTTAAAGATATTTAAAAATAAGCCTTCACTGATTCCCATTCCGCCTGGCAACGGAAGCATATCCACAGAAATTGAAATAACACTCTGTAAAGCAACTACATCAATAAATCCTAATGCAGAAAGTCCCATTGCTCTGTATACAAGATATGTAATTGAAAAATGGATCAGTCTCTGAATCAATGTGACAACGAACATCCGAAAAATAAAAATCCGATGTCCTTGAATGATTGCTGCTGCTTTATGATACTCGATCATAGAATTCTGAAGTTTTTCAAGACGTTCTTCTTTTTTCTTTAAAATATGGAACTTTTCTAATTTCTGAAACAGCCACAGCACGATTTTGGATGCTAACGTTGGCTCAAATACAAGAATCAGCATGAACGCAACACAAAACACATTCAATGCCATTCCAAGGTAAAAGAAGAATGCTGCCTTCCCAATATATTCTGCCACAAGAAAATGACGGAATAAAAAGATCAGTGCTCCTAAAAATACCAGAACAAATTTATATAAAATGGTAACGATCATCAAAATGACGGTTCCCACGGATATGTCAACTTTATCGCGGTTCATGTAGTAAAGCTGCATTGGCTGTCCGCCAGTTGCAGACGGTGTAATACAACTGAAAAAGAAACCTACAAACGAATATTTGACGCAATTTCTCTTCGGCACATCATTGTAATGAAGCAGCCGTAGCATGCGATAAATAATATACGACTCGCAGCACACAAACACAACGATCATAACCAATCCCGCAATATAATATGCAGGTTTTACTGATTTTAGAACTTCCGCCAGCTCAGAAAGTTCCTTTCCTTTCAATACGGCATATGCAGTCAATCCAAATAATGCAAAGAAAAAGACTGTATTACCGATGACTTTTTTCTTATTCTTCATCTTTCCTACCCTTTGATCTCCGATAATTTTCCTTTGTATTTCACAGATTTTCTCTCTAAACCAACTCGTTGGTTGACCTTCTCAAACACCTTCCAGAGTCCTTGATACAAATTGGTCTTTCTTCCGATCAGATAACAAACTTCACTTAAAATGATCCCGCCAAACACATCTATGATATAATGCTGCTTGGTTACCTGCGTGGAAATACAGACTAAAATTGCAAAAACAAGTGAAAATCTCTGATACCACACTGGAATCTTCTTCTGATGCCTGATCCCAATATAACAAAACCAGCTTACCAGACAGTGAATCGATGGAAATAAGTTTGCCGATTGATCGATCGAATACACAAATCGTAATGCCTGATCCCAAAATCCTGTTCCTGTGATCTCTGGTCTTACCAGTGTTGTTGGCAAAAAGACAAAGAAAATCCCACATACGATCCTTGACAGATAATCTGCTGTCAAAAATCTATACATATGTTCTCTACTGATTCTCGCAGTCATAATGTAGTTCACAACCCAAAACACATAACATATCAAATAAATACTTGTAAATTCTGGGATCACCGGTACCATCCGGTCAAATGCTGTTGTAAAATCATGATGATATAATCCTTTACAAAGCACCATTGTTCCACTGTAAACCAACGTATTCAGTACTAACGCTGTAATCAGCGGAATGATAGAATACTTCGGAATCCATCTCAGAACATAATCTTTTTTCTGATTCATATGTCTGCTCCTTCCAATGATCTATCCTCTTTCTTTTCTCTCTTATGGTTCTTCCATATATCAAAGAATCATGTCAATTCTGACATGATTCTTGTACTATTATATCTTTTCTCTTTTTAAAAGTAAAGGAAAGCGGTCATATTTAATAGTTTTGTAAGATTTACTCTGCTTTCTTTTTTCTTCTATTGAAGAGTCCATAAATACATGGAACCACTAATAATGTTAGTAAAGTTCCATAAATCAAACCACCGATCGTAACGATCGCCATCGGCTGCATCATCTCGGCACCTTGCCCTAAACCAATCGCCATTGTAGATAATCCAAGAATCGTTGTAAGGGCTGTCATCAAGATCGGGCGTACACGCATCGTACCTGCTGTCAGGATTGCTTCTTCAAATTCGTATCCCGATTCTCTTAACTGATTGATCGTATCTACCAGCACGATACCATTATTTACAATGATACCTGCAAGCATAACAAATCCGATCATTGCAATCGCACTTAAGTCTTTTCCAGTGATCAGCAGTCCTAAGAATCCTCCTGTAAATGCCATTGGAATCGTAAATAAAATGATAAATGGCGATTTCAGTGACTGGAACTGTGCTACCATGATCAAATACATAAATGCTACTGCCAGCAATAACATCAGGCCAATCTGTCCTGTTGTTTCCTGAATGGATTCCATCTCACCTTTCATTGTAATACTGTATCCTTTTGGTGCATTGTATTTCTTAATCTTCTTTTGTACAGCGCTGCTGACTTTTCCTACATTGTAGCCATCTTTGATCTCTGATGTTACACTCAATGTTCTTTCCTGCTGGTTTCTATTAATAGAAGATAAACTGTCACTATTTCTGAAGTTCGCTACCTGATCCAATGTAACTTCTTTTTCTTTTCCACTTACTGTTCCTGTAAGTTTCACTTTCTTAAGATCATCTCTTGTCAGTGTATTCTTTGCACTATTTCCAACATTGACACTATACTCTTTTTCATTGATCGTGATCGTTGTTGCTTCACTAGCATCTTTTAATTTCTCACTTAACTGTTGATAGATTGTTGCAACTGTTAAACCATTTTTTACTGCCTTTTTCTTGTCTACCACAACATGAAGATCTGGTGTTGTCTCTTCACTTCCATTCGAGATGTTCTGTGTTCCTTTCGTATCCTCTGCAATCTGGGCAATATCTTTTCCAATAGACCTTAGTTTATTTAAATCATTTCCTTTGATCTGTACGGAAATACCGCTTCCACCAAGTGCACTCATATCCATACTGGATTCCTGCACTTCAACCTCACAATCAAATTTCTTTGTTTTCTTTAGGATTTCTTTCTTGATCTCTTTGTTTGTATGTTTCTTCTTTTCTTTTAATAAAACATACATACTGGATTGGTCTTCATTTGAAGATCCTCCTGATGTCATTGAAGAGATTCCAGAAGAGCCAGAAGAAATCATTCCTGCTACACTATCAACATCTTTGATCTCTTTTACTTTCTTCATTACTGTATCTGTCATCGATGCTGTTTCTTCCATTGAAGATCCCTGTGGCATCTTGATCGTCATCGTCATCTGTGTGCTGTCCATGCTTGGCATTAAAGAACTTCCAATATTCATTGCTCCAAAAATACTTCCCGCAAACAGTGCGAGTGTTACAGCTACTACAATGATCTTACGATTTAACAACCTTGTCATAACTTTACGGTATAATGTCTGCAGTTTATTGATCACTTTACTATCTTTTTGTGTGACTTTATTGAGTACTCCAGCTGACATCATTGGCACAAATGTCACCGCTACGATCAGGCTGGCTACCAGAGAATAACCGATGGTTAGTCCCATATCCACAAAGAGCTGTTTTGTAAGCCCTGTCGTGAATACGATCGGCAGGAATACAGAAATTGTTGTTAGTGTCGAAGATGTGATCGCTCCTGCAACCCCTCTTGCTCCTGTGATCGCTGCTTCTTTAACTGGAACTCCTTCTTTTCTTAATCGATAGATATTCTCAATAACTACGATCGAGTTGTCCACAAGCATTCCCACTCCAAGTGCGAGTCCCGACAAGGAGATTACATTTAGCGTAATTCCTGTAAAGTACATCAACACCACCGCAAAAATGACACTTAATGGAATGGAGCATGCAATAACGATCGTCGGTCTGACGTCTTTCAAAAATAATAATAGGATAAAGACTGCAAGGATTGCTCCCATTAACAGATTCTGGATGACAGAACCTGTCACCATATCAATGTATACACCCTGATCCATAATATTAACATAATGGAATCCTTTATTTTCTTTGGTAAGTGTCTTCATCTTCGCTGCAACTTTGTCTGCTACATCAGCTGTAGAATAATTATTCTGTTTCTGGACTGTTAATACAACACCATTGTTTCCATTCACACGACAATATGTATCTGCTGAGTTATCTACAATCGCTACGTCTGCTACATCACAAAGTTTGACCGGTGGGATTCCTTTGATTCCAAGATCTAATAATTCCATATTGGCAAGATCTTTTTGATTCGTCACCTTATCTCCAACACGTACCAGATACTGCGTATTCCCTTCACTGATATATCCTGCCGGCATCTCAAAGTTCTGTGCTGTTAACAGTGCTTTGACATTCGCAACTGTCAGCTTATTCTTAATATTTGCAGCTTCTTTTGCCTGCTCTTTGCTGGAATCAAGTTGCTGCTGGCTGGAATTCAACTGTGCTTCTCCCTGTGCCAGTTTGATCTCCCCATCATTCATCTTCTGGGTTGCCGTTGCTGATTGTACATTAAACTGTGTCAGTTTAGAATTGATCGTTTTCTTTCCTTTTTTGATCTGTTTTAATGCATTGTTTAATGTTTTTAAATTCTTATCCAATGCTTTGATCGAACTTTTTGCTGTTGTCTCCTGCTTTTTCAGTTCTTCGATCTGAGCCGCAAGCTGCATCTTTGTTGCTGCATCCGGAACTTGTTTTGCCTGTTCTTCCATCTTGGCGATCTGTGTTTTTAATGTCTTGAGGGATGTCTGCAACGATTGTTTCTGCACCTTCAAATTCGTGATTGAACTCGTTACCTGCACCTCTTTCTGAGCAAGACTTAACTGTCCATCCGTAAGTGCAGTCTGAGCTTTCGCAAGCTGAGTATTAGCCTTTGTTCTCTGTGCATCTAATGTGTTCTTTCCAGATTCCATCTGGGCTCTTGCCTGATCAATCTTATTTTGAGCTTCATCAAACTGACCATTCAATGCCTTCTCGATCTTCTCATTTAATTTATTGATCTTCTTCTCGCTGATGATCGCATTGATCTGTTCTGTTACAAGTCCTGTACTACTTACAGATGCGACTCCGTCAACAGCTTCTAAAGATGGTGCAATCTTATCATTGATCAACTCTGATAATTCCGTATTACTTAACTTATCAGAATCCATAGCTGTTACCATAACCGGCATCATATCTGGATTTAATTTCACGATCGTTGGATTGCCTACTTCGTCTGGCCAGTAGCCTTTGATCATGTCAAGCTTCTCTCTCATATCAAGAGATGCTGCATTCATATCCGTGTCACCTTCAAATTCCAAAATGACCATTGACATATTCTCACTGGAAATTGAATTAACTTCTTTGATATTTGAAATCGTTGCCATTGATTGTTCCACTGGTTTTGTAACTGTCGTTTCCACAGTCTCCGGAGATGCTCCCTGATATGTCGTCATAACGATTGCATATGGCAGTTCCATACTTGGAAGCAAGTCTGTTGTCATCTTTGTAAATGACACGATTCCTAAAATGATAACTAGTACAACCGCTACAATGACTGTATACGGTTTCTTTACGCTGAATTTTGAGATCATTTTCTTACCTTTCTCATATTTCTTTTCTTATTCCTTATTTGTCTCTTTTGATTACTATTTTGATAACCAAAGTAATTTAATGATATTCCTGTTTCTTAAAGAAGTCAATCACTTTTATTGATAATTGTCAATTAATGTATCGGATTGTGAACTTTTTTTCACACAACAAAAAGAAACCAGAATACATCTTCTTATGTACTCTGGCTTCTGTATATTCTTGATCTCTTATTCTACACTGTAGTTTGGTGCTTCTTTTGTGATATGGATGTCATGTGGATGACTTTCTTTTAAGGATGCAGCAGAAATCTTAACAAATTCTCCTGTCTCCTGTAATGTCTTGATATCTTTTGCTCCACAATATCCCATTCCAGAACGAAGACCACCCATCATCTGGAAGATTGTGTCTTCAACAGTTCCTTTATATGCAACACGTCCTTCGACACCTTCTGGAACTAACTTCTTAGCGTTTGTCTGGAAGTAACGGTCTTTACTACCATTCTCCATAGCTGCTAAGGATCCCATTCCACGATATACTTTGTATTTTCTTCCCTGGTATAATTCGAAGTCTCCAGGGCTTTCGTCACATCCTGCAAGCATACTTCCTAACATACATACATCAGCTCCAGCTGCGATCGCTTTTGTAAGTTCTCCTGAATATTTGATACCACCATCGGCAATAATTGGAATTCCTGCTTTCTTAGCTTCTTCATATGCACTCATGATCGCTGTGATCTGTGGTACACCGATACCAGCTACGACACGAGTTGTACAAATAGATCCAGGTCCGATACCGATCTTCACACAGTCAGCTCCTGCTTCGATCAGTGCTTTTGCTCCTGCTCCTGTTGCAACGTTACCTGCGATCACCTGAAGATCTGGGAATTTGTCTTTGACCATTCTTACGACTCTTAATACGTTTGCAGAATGTCCATGTGCTGAGTCAACAACGATAACGTCAACATGAGCATTCACTAATGCCTGCACACGATCTAAAACGTCTGCTGTGATACCAACACCAGCTCCACATAATAATCTTCCCTGATCATCTTTCGCTGCATTTGGATATTTGATCTGTTTCTCAATATCTTTGATCGTGATCAATCCTTTTAAATTAAAGTCATCATCAACGATTGGTAATTTTTCTTTTCTTGCTTTTCCTAAAATCTGTTTTGCTTCTTCTAATGTAATTCCTTCTTTAGCTGTTACTAGTCCTTCAGAAGTCATAGATTCTTTGATCTTCTTAGAGAAATCTGTTTCAAACTTTAAGTCACGGTTTGTGATAATACCAACAAGCTTTGTACCTTCTGTAATTGGTACACCGGAAATACGATACTTCGCCATTAAGTCGTCAGCATCCTGAATGGTATGTTCTGGTGATAATGAAAATGGATCTGTGATAACTCCGTTTTCAGAACGTTTTACCTTATCCACTTCTTCTGCCTGTTCTTCAATTGACATGTTCTTATGTATAATACCAATTCCACCCTGTCTTGCCATTGCGATTGCCATGCGGTGTTCTGTAACAGTATCCATGCTGGCACTCATCAGTGGAATATTTAACTGAATCTTGTTTGTCAATCGTGTACGTGTATCCACATCATTCGCAATTACTTCTGAAAATGCTGGTACTAATAAAACATCATCAAATGTAATTCCTTCACCAATTAACTTACCCATTTTCTTGTTTTCCTCGCTTTCTTGTATTTTAATATCTGATTTGTATTGTTAGATATGTTAACAAATAGTTTCTTTGATGTCAACAGATTATTTTATACTTTTTTTAAAACGTATGGATTATTTTCTGTACATGTATAAAATTTTCTGAATATTCTAAATATAATAATCCATACTTCTGTCTTTTTAAGTACAAGAAAAGGAATTACTGCTTTCACAATAACTCCTTTTCTATGATCTTGATATCAATCTGCATGATATCTCTTGTAATTTCTACTCTTCTACGATAGAAAGTTTACTTCCGATCGCAAGTTTTGGCATTGGCTTTGCCTCAACACAAATACTTCCAGGAAGACCTGCTTCTTTCGCTCCACTGAAGACAACGGTTAAATGTCCCAGTGTCTCCAAATTAGACTGGGCAATATCTCCTACGGCAGTGATGAGATATTCTTTCTGATCCACAACCAGTTTATCTCCTTTTTTGATTGTTCCGTCTACCTTCTTCTGATCGATGAAATGACAGAAATCTTTTAATGTATCTGGTACATTGTCTCCGAATAATACAAACATACCTTCCTCAAAAAAAGCATCTACCTGTTCTCCCAGTTCGATAATCTCAGTCTGAAATATTGCTTTTCCCATTTGGAATCCTCCTTTTATTTACCCTGTAATTTCTGATCGATTGCTGCTGCTGCTTTCTTTCCTGCTCCCATGGCAAGGATAACTGTTGCTGCTCCAGTTACTGTATCTCCACCTGCGTATACACCATCTTTGCTTGTCTCCATTGTCTCTTCGTTGACAATGATTCCACCCCACTTCTGAGTGTCAAGTCCTGGTGTTGTGTGACGGATCAGTGGGTTAGGGCTCTGTCCGATCGCAATGATGACTGTATCAACATCAAGATCATAGTTAGATCCTTCGATTGGCTGTGGAGAACGTCTTCCAGATGCATCTGGTTCACCCAGTTCCTGTTTAATGATCTCCATGCTGCTTACCCATCCGTTTTCATCTGCTTTGATCGCAGCTGGGTTATTTAAGAATTTGAAGATAATTCCTTCTTCTTTTGCGTGATGTAATTCTTCTAAACGTGCTGGTGCTTCTTCCTCGCTACGGCGATATACGATATAAACTTCTTCTGCACCTAATCGTTTTGCTGTTCTGGCAGCATCCATTGCTACGTTACCAGCACCTACGACTGCTACTTTCTTACCAACTTTGACTGGAGTTGGGCACTCTGGGAATTTGTATCCCTTCATTAAGTTTACACGAGTCAAGAATTCATTTGCAGAATATACTCCTAAGTGGTTTTCTCCAGGAATATTTAAAAATCTTGGAAGTCCTGCTCCACTTCCTACGAAGACTGCTTTGTATCCATCTTCCATTAATTCATCAATTGTGATAGAACGTCCAACGATAACGTTTGTTTCAATATCTACACCTAACTTCTGAACGCTTTCGATTTCTTTTGCTACCAGATCTTTTGGCAGACGAAATTCTGGAATACCATAGCTTAATACTCCACCCGGTTTATGTAATGCTTCAAAGACTGTTACATCATAACCTTTCTTGATCAGTTCTCCAGCACATGTGATACCAGCAGGTCCACATCCGACAACTGCAACTTTCATTCCGTTCTTCTCGATGTTAACTTCTGTTTCTTTGGCGTTTGCCATATGCCAGTCTGCGACGAAACGTTCCATACGTCCAATACCAACAGGCTCTCCCTTGATACCGCGAACACATTTTCCTTCACACTGGTTCTCCTGTGGACATACTCGTCCGCAGATTGCTGGTAATGCATTCTCTGTTGTGATAACTTCATATGCACCTTCAAAATCTCCAGCTGCTACTTTCTCAATAAATGCTGGAATTGGTACGTTAACCGGACACCCTCCAACACAAGGTTTATTCTTACAGTTTAAGCAACGAGCTGCTTCTTCCATTGCCATCTCTTTTGTATATCCAAGAGCAACTTCTTCAAAGTTCTTATTACGGACATTTGGGTCCTGTTCTGGCATAGCTACCTTCTTAAGACTCATATTTGCCATCGTTTACATCCCCCTTCCAATTCTACATTCATGTTCTTCTTCTCTGAACATACCCTGACGCTGCATACATTCGTCAAAGTCTACTTTAAATCCATCAAAATCTGGTCCGTCAACACATGCGAATTTTGTTTCTCCACCGATGTTGACACGGCATCCACCGCACATTCCTGTTCCGTCGATCATGATCGGATTTAAAGATACCATAGTTGGGATGTCATATTCTTTTGTGATCTTAACCACATTCTTCATCATGATAAGTGGCCCGATTGCGATAACTTCATCGTATTTTACTCCAGCTTTGATCTGGTCTTCTAATACTGTTGTAACGAAACCTTTGGTTCCAAGACTTCCGTCATCTGTTGCAATATATACATTATCGCAGAATTCTTCGAATAATTCCTTAAGAATAACAAATTCTGCACTCTTACCACCAATGATCACATCAACTGGTACTCCCATCTTCGCTAACTTACGAAGCTGTGGATATAATGGGGCTGCACCTACACCACCGGCTACACCGATGACACGGTCACACTTGTGCAAAGGAGCTGGCTGACCTAATGGTCCCACGAAATCCTGTACATAATCTCCTTCTGCTTTCTTGCTTAACAATTCTGTTGTATATCCTACAACCTGATAAATGATCGTTACTGTCTCTTTCTCACGATCATAATCTGCGATCGTTAAAGGAACCCTTTCTCCATCTTCATCTACTCGGATAATGATGAACTGTCCCGGTTCACATTTTCTTGCCACATAAGGAGCATGAATCTCCATTAACTCAACTGCCTGGTTGAGTGTCTGCTTCTTGACAATCTTATACACCACGTACACCTCTTTCTTAAAATATCTTCTTTTTATTATACATGGAATCTGCACAATAAGAAAGTGTTTTTTTATTTATTTTTTGTCGTCAATAAAATTTTATTTCGTATTACGATATTTAGTGAAATTTTATTTTATATTTTATTGTTTTTTATGTAAAAAGCAGCATAACTGCTTTCTTTGCTGCCATGCTGCTTACTTTCTACATTATTATAAAGCTGCTTCGTAAATACTTACAATATCTTCTTTACTCAATGGTACAAAAGATCCCTTGCATCCATCGGCCGCTTTCTGTGCCATAATGTCAAAATATTCTTTATCAATTCCAACATCTGTTAACGTCTGTGGAAGTCCCATCTTCTTAAAGTACTCTCTCGTACATGCAATTCCTTCTTTGGCTGCTGCCATGTCATCGTCATTTACAACATCCCAGACATTTCTTGCATAGTCTGCAAATTTATATGCTGTATCATCATTCAGTGCAAAATCCATCCAGTGAGGTGTTAAGATCGCTAATCCTTCTCCATGTGTGATATCGTAGAATGCGCTTAATTCATGTTCCATTGGATGTACACACCATGCGACTTCAGCTCCATATTGGATCATTCCGTTAATTGCCATACTTGCTGTCCACATCAGATTAGCTCTTGCATCATAATTGTCTGGTTCTTCTAAAGCAACAGGACCATATTTAAAACAGTTCTTTAACAGTCCTTCCGCAAATCTTGCTTGAACGTCTGCATTCTTCACATTGGTAAAGTAATTCTCGCAAATATGACTGATGATATCTGCTGTTCCAGCCGCTGTCTGTTTTTTTGATACAGAATAGGTATATTCCGGATCAAGGATTGACATCTTTGGTTTCATATGATCACTTGCAGTTCCCCATTTTTCATTCTTTGACATATCAGAGATAACCGCAAATTTATCCATCTCTGATCCTGTGGCTGATAATGTCAGAACACTGTAGATCGGCAATGCTTTCTTGATCCATCTTGGGCTAATAACCAGATCCCACGAATCTCCATCATAACATGCTCCTGCCGCTACAACCTTTGCACAGTCAATGACAGATCCTCCTCCAATGGCAAGTACCATGTCAATATTGTTTTCTTTACAAAGTTTTACACCTTCTCTTACAGATTCAATCTTGGGGTTTGGTGCAATTCCTGATAATTCAAAGATTTCCATATCTTCTTCTTTTAAAATCTTGACTGCTTCGTCATAAATTCCTGCTTTTTTGATACTTCCACCGCCATAGCATAGTAAAACTTTGTTACCGCTCTCTGAAAGTTCACTAAGATGAGAAATCTGTCCTTTTCCAAAATGAATCTTTGTTGGAATAGAATACGTAAAATTGTTCATGGCTACCTCCTGTTTTTGATGTTTCATTTATTCTTCGTCTAACATGACACTGACTCTGTACATTCCAGGTTTGCTTGCCTCTTTATAAGCATCCTGCAGTCTGCTTAGTGGGAATTTCCTCTCTTCTACCAATTTAGACACATCCACAACCTTGGTACTTAATGCTTGGGCAGCTTCTTTGAAGTCTTCATGATCTGCCCCGAATGTCCCGATCAGTTCCATCTTTCTATAGTGTAACATATTTGAGTCAACTTTCAACTCTGGAACTGGATATCCTGCCGCAAATAATAACATTCTTCCATCATTTTGTTTTAACATCTCAAGTCCCTGACTGTTGGCACTGGTTGCTCCAACAGCTACGATCACAGCATCTGCTCCAATTCCTTCCGTTAACTCTTTTACCTTTTCTACAGGATCACTTTCATTACAGTCTATCACTTCAAATCCCATCGCTTTGGCTGTCTCAATCTTCTTAGGGATCATCTCTGATACGATCACACGGCATCCGTATGCTTTCGCTGTCTGGGCGTTAATTAATCCCATAGTTCCTGCACCAATGACTACAACTGTTTCAAATGGCTTTAATCTTAATTTCTTTGCTCCATGAATGACTGTTGCAAGTGGTTCCATAAATCCTGCTTCCGATGGATTTAGGTCATTCGCCACTTTATAAACTCCACTTGAATTCTTTACACAATAATTTGAAAAACCAAAGAATCCCCATTTATATCCATCTTCTGTATCATTGCGAATTTCTTCACACTGATCGATATGTCCTTCACGACAAGCAGGACAATGTCCGCATCCTTCATATCCAGTTGCTACCATATCTCCTACTTTGAGATCTGTTACTTTTTCTCCAACCTGTTCAACGATCCCTGCTGCTTCATGTCCTCCTGCCATAGGATATCCCTGATGTTCTCGTAATCCTAACCACTGTCCATAATCTGTCGTGCAGATATTACATACTTTCATATGAAGTAATACATCATATGGCCCTACTTCTGGAAGATCACGTTCTCTGACCTCTGCAACACCCTTTTTTACCAAACACCCAAACTTCATTTTCCTTCCCATGACACTGCACTTCCTTTCAAAATTCATCCTTCTTATCTTTATTTTTTCATATATTGATGTACCGTACCTAGACTACTCCATTGCTATGCTTTGTTTACACTGCCGAATAGTGTGATGTAGTGTTTTAATGCTTCTTTGTATCCTATCCTCATCTCATTAGAAAGATCAAACATATTCGCTGTTTTATTTCCAAATTCTCCAAGACTCCCATCTTTCTTCATATGATCATAGTCAATCTGTAAGTATCCTTTTAATGTTTCTAACCCTGCATTACTTAAGTCTGTGCACAAATTAACTTTCTGAATTCCTGTCTGCACTGCTTTCTTCAGGTTATCATCTCCTGTTCCTGATCCTCCATGAAGAACTAATGGCACTTCGACCATCTGATGCAAGTCTGCTAATAGTTCAAATTCCAGTTTTGGAGTTCCATGGTAAGTTCCGTGAGAAGTTCCAACAGATACTGCCAACGCATCTACATTTGTCTGTTTTACAAAATCAATCGCTTCTTCTTTCCTTGTAAGACCGGAATCTCTGGTCTGTTCGTATTCAAATCCCTGTCCAACATGTCCAAGTTCTGCTTCTACAGAAACTCCAACTGCATGAGCAATCTTTACGATTTCTGCAACTTCTCTGACATTCTCTTCAAATGTCAATGTAGAACGGTCTACCATGACAGATGTATATCCACAGCGGATTGCCTGAATGATCTCTTCAAATGGTCCTCCATGGTCTAAATTTAATGCTGCTGTTACTTCTGGAAATTTCTTTTCATAAAAATGAACGGCATCTGATATTTCTTCAATCTGATGAATTCCAGCACCATCAATGATGACCGGTGCTTTTAATTCACTTGCTGCTTCAAAAATACTCTTTACTGTATTTAAACTCCATGCGTTTGGAGCGGCAACTCCATATCCTTCTTTCTTCGCCTGTCTTAAGATTGTTCCCATATCTGTCAGCATAGTTTTTACCTCCATTTGTGCATATGCACCTTGTGACGTGATTCTGTTCTTGTTGTATTTATAATAATACAACTCATTTGTTTTGTCAAACATTTTTCCAACTACATGGTCATTTGACCATATCGCATTTTCTCAGACTGTTTTTTGATTTATAGGATTTTTCTCTATACAAAAAACACCTCAAAACTCTTTCGAATTCTGAGGTGTTTTTTTATTTAATCTTTGAGTTGCTTCACTCCACAAGGTAACATCCCTCAACTAAGCTCATCTTTCGCCTGTGGCTCGGATTCGCTAAGGTTCGGGATGGGCTTTCTCACTAAGTTCAAACTTCGCTTGTCAGCTTGTTTTCACTAAGTGTTCAATGCCTACATCATTCCCATTCCGGCTGGTGCTCCTGCTGGCATTGCTGGTGCTTCTTCTTTGATATTCGCAACAACTGATTCTGTTGTTAATAATGTAGAAGCTACGGATGTTGCATTCTGTAATGCGCTTCTTGTTACTTTGGCTGGATCGATGATTCCTTTTTCTACCATGTCTACGTATTCTCCATGTAATGCATCGAATCCTTTTCCGATTTCTGCTTCTTTTACTTTATTGACGATCACAGCTCCTTCAAGACCTGCATTGACTGCGATCTGGAATAATGGTGCTTCTAATGCTTTGAGGATGATGTTTGCTCCTGTCTTTTCGTCTCCTTCTAAGTCTGCTACTTTCTCAGCTGCTTTCTTAGATGCATGGATATAAGCAGATCCTCCACCGAAGATGATTCCTTCTTCTACTGCTGCTTTTGTTGCTGCTAAGGCATCTTCCAGACGTAATTTGCTTTCTTTCATCTCTGTTTCTGTTGCTGCTCCAACACGAATCACTGCAACTCCACCAGATAATTTAGCTAATCTTTCCTGTAATTTTTCTTTGTCGAATTCAGATGTTGTTTCTTCGATCTGTGCTTTGATCTGTCCAAGACGTGCCTGGATTGCATCTTTATCTCCTTCACCGTCTACGATGACCGTGTTTTCTTTTTCAACTTTGACAGATTTTGCACGTCCTAACTGATCTAATGTTGCGTCTTTTAATTCCAGACCAACTTCTTCAGAGATCACTGTACCACCTGTTAAGATAGCGATATCTTCAAGCATTGCTTTTCTTCTGTCTCCATATCCAGGTGCTTTCACTGCACATACAGAGAATGTTCCACGTAATTTGTTAACGATCAGTGTTGTTAATGCTTCACCTTCGATATCTTCAGCAATGATCAGTAATTTCTTACCACTCTGTACAATCTGCTCTAATAATGGAAGGATTTCCTGAATATTAGTGATCTTCTTGTCTGTGATCAGAATATATGGATCATCTAATTCAGCAACCATTTTTTCCATATCTGTTGAGAAATATGCTGATAAATATCCACGATCAAACTGCATTCCTTCTACTAAATCTAATTCTGTTTTCATTGTTTTAGATTCTTCAATCGTGATAACTCCATCGTTAGATACCTTTTCCATAGCATCTGCTACTAATTCTCCAACTTCTTCGTCTGCTGCAGAGATTGCTGCTACTTTTGCGATCTGATCTCTTCCTGTAACCTTGCTACTCATCTCAGCAATTGCTTCAACAGCTGCTTCTGTCGCTTTCTTCATTCCTTTACGAAGAATGATTGGGTTTGCTCCTGCTGCTAAGTTTTTCATTCCTTCGTTGATCATTGCCTGTGCAAGAACTGTAGCTGTTGTTGTACCATCTCCGGCAACATCATTTGTCTTAGTTGCTACTTCTTTTACTACCTGAGCTCCCATATTCTCAAATGGGTCTTCTAATTCAATTTCTTTTGCGATCGTTACACCATCATTTGTAATCAGCGGTGCACCAAAAGATTTGTCTAATACAACATTGCGTCCTTTTGGTCCGATTGTAACTCTTACTGTATCTGCTAACTGGTTAACTCCTGCTTCCAGTGCTTTTCTTGCTTCAATTCCGTATTTAATCTCTTTTGCCATGATCTTAATTACCTCCGACTAATTCCTTGATTAAATCAAATAATTGTGTGATGTGATAAAACTATTCTACAACTGCTAAAATATCATTCTGTTTTACGATGATAAATTCTTCATCTTCTAATTTTACTTCTGTTCCTGCATATTTAGAATAAATAACTTTCTGTCCTACAGAAACTTCCATCTTCACATCTTCTGTTCCAGGTCCGACTGCAACAACTTCTGCTTCCTGTGGTTTTTCCTGTGTTGCTGTTGTAAGGACGATTCCTGACTTAGTTGTTGTTTCTGCTTCCAGCTGTTTTAATACAACTCTATCTCCTAATGGTGTTAACTTCATAATGATATTACCTCCTAAATATATTAGAATTATTGTTCTTTTTATCTTTTGTTAGCACTCACTTATATCGAGTGCTAACTCTATGTTCTTTAGTATAACACCAGACAAAAAAAATGCAACCCCCTTTTTATAAAAATTCTATAAATTGAGATTGCATTCTTTGGTATTTTACTTATTCTTTGATGTATTTTTTTGCTTCTTCTGAACTTCTTGTTGGAACTGTCTGGAAATATACATGTACATGTTTTTTGATCAGTTCATGAATAGCTTCCATCTCCATAGCATCACACGCAACTCTTCTTGCAACTGCTTTACGTTCCCCACGAATTCCCATACCTCCGATATTAAGCTGATTGAGCTTGATCCCTCGTTTGATCAATTCTTCAAATACCAGTGGGGATTCTGCAATTACGATCACCCGCTCTCCATCAAAGGATGGGGCTTCTTTTAATTTCTCCGTTGCACGATCGATCCCATATACATGAATTATAAGGCCTTGGGGCGCCATCTCTTTGATCACTTTGCTTCGGAATTTATCCTTCGCCACAACATCATCTACAATAATGATCCTGTTCGCTCTGACTTCCGGCACCCATAATGTCAAAATCTCCGTATGTATGAGCCTGTCATCAACTCTCGCTAATACAATGTTTTTCATTCTTCTACCTCCTTATATAATTCACGCACATCTTTCACTGTCTCTGGCGCTGCCTTAAGAAGATCTTTGCACACCTCTTGTGCACTCTTTCCCGCGTAACGTCCCATAACTACTTCCATCATCAACGGAAGATTGATTCCAGTTACGTGGTAGAGATCGTATTCTGACATTAAAGAAATTACCGTATTAAACGGACTTCCATAAAACAGATCTGTTAATATAAGAACTTCTTCTCCTTCTGATGTCTGTTCAATACTCTCTCTAATCTTCTCTCTCAAAGTATCCACTGATTCTTCTGGTTCAAGCCCAAATGCCTCAAGGTCTTCCTGTTCCCCTGCGATCATCTGTGCTGTATCCACAAGTCCTCTTGCATAACTTCCATGAGATACCACGATTACCTTCATCAATTTTCCTCTCTTCTCTCTCATCACATCTTGCCTGTTACGGCAAATTTGATTAATTTGGTTTGTAAGAACTCTTTAAGCTTACAATTCTATTAAATACCATGTGTTCTTTTGTAGAATCTTTGGAATCTAAACAGAAATATCCTGTTCTCATAAACTGGAAACTGTCTTCCTTATCATATTTCTCTAACTCAGGCTCTACATATGCTTCCTTGATCACAGTCAGTGAATTTGGATTCACATTGATACTTCCATCTTCATTATATACACCTTTTTCTTCATCTACAATGTTTTCATACAGACGAATTTCTGCTTTTTTCGCAGTTGGTACAGATACCCAATGGATCGTTCCGCGAACCTTTCTTCCATCTGGACTGTTTCCTCCTCTGGATTCTGGATCATATGTCGCATATACACAGGTTACATTGCCGTCCTCATCTACATCGTACCCTGTACATGTCACAAAATATGCATTCATCAGACGTACTTCATTACCTACATATAAACGACGGTATTTCTTAGGCTTTTCAATCTTGAAATCTTCTCGTTCGATATATAATTCTCTTGAAAATGGTACCTGTCTTGTTCCCATCTCTTCGTTTTCCTGATTATTTGGAACGTCAACGAGTTCCCCTTCTCCTTCTGGATAGTTTGTGATCACCAGCTTGATCGGATCTAAGATCGCTGCCATACGTGGACGTTTTAATTTCAGATCATCACGGATGCAGTATTCAAGCATCGCTGAATCTACAGAGCTGTGACTCTTTGCAACTCCGACAAGTTCCATAAACTTCTTGATGGATTCTGGTGTATATCCTCTTCTTCTAAGTGCTGATAATGATACCAGACGTGGATCATCCCACCCATCTACGATTCCATCTTCAACTAATTTCTTGATATAACGTTTTCCTGTGACAACATTTGTCAGATATAACTTCGCAAACTCAATCTGTTTTGGCGGATTCTCAAATTCACATTCATTCACAACCCAGTCATATAATGGTCTGTGGTCCTCGAATTCCAGTGTACAGATAGAATGTGTCACCCCTTCAAATGCATCCTCTAATGGATGTGCAAAGTCATACATTGGATAGATACACCATTTGTTTCCTGTATTATGATGTTCCATTCTTGCGATACGATAAAGAATCGGATCCCTCATGTTGATATTTCCAGATGTCATATCGATCTTGGCACGAAGAACTTTGCTTCCATCTGGGTATTTTCCTTCCTTCATCTCGCGGAATAACTGTAAGTTCTCTTCCGGTGTACGGTCACGATATGGACTGTTCTTTCCAGGTTCTGTTAAAGTTCCTCGGTATTCTCTGATCTGTTCAGCATTCAGATCACAGACATATGCTTTCCCTTTCTTGATCAGGAATTCTGCACATTCATACATCTTGTCAAAGTAGTTAGAAGCATAATAGATATGTTCGTGATAATCTGCTCCTAACCATTCTACGTCCTCTTTAATAGAATTTACATATTCTTCCTTCTCTTTTGTTGGGTTTGTATCATCAAAACGGAAATGGAAATCTCCTCCATATTCCTGAGCCAGTCCATAGTTTAATAAGATGGATTTTGCGTGTCCGATATGAAGATATCCGTTTGGTTCTGGTGGAAATCTTGTAACTACCTTCTTGCAATGCCCTTCTTCTATATCTTTTTCTATGATCTGTTCGATAAAATTCTTAGAAATCGTCTCTTCCATGTCTTCCTCCATATAGTTCTTTCTATTCTGATTATAATGTATCTTCTATACACTTGCAATCATATAATTTCTGTATCATTGTGAAATACAGATAATCCTTCTATATAAGATCTAATGCCTCCATGACATTTGAAACTCCTACAAGTCTCATGTCTGTCTGGACCTTGATCTGATCTACATTCGCCTGAGGCAGAATGCATCGTTTAAATCCTAGTTTCTGTGCTTCTTTGATCCTTGCTTCTCCACCTGATACGGCTCTTACTTCTCCTACCAGACCAACTTCTCCAAAAATGATCGTATCTTCTAAGATCGGCCGGTTCTTATAACTCGATGCGATTGCCATAATAATACCAAGATCGATCGCTGGTTCGCCAAGTTTCATACCTCCAGCCAGATTTACATACGCATCACAGCCGCCAAGCTGCAGTCCAACTCTCTTCTCAAGCACTGCCATCAAAAGATTCACCCTGTTATAATCAATTCCAACTGCTGTTCTTCTCGGCATCTGAAAGCTTGTTGGTGATACCAATGCCTGAATCTCGATCAGGATTGGTCTGGTCCCTTCCATGGAACATACAACAACGGATCCTGACGCATCAAGGGGTCTTCCATTGAGCATCGTCTTTGACGGATTCTCCACTTCTACAAGTCCATTGTTACACATCTCAAACACACCGATCTCGTTCGTGGATCCAAAACGGTTTTTGACACCTCTTAAGATTCTGTATGCCGCTTCTCTTTCCCCTTCAAAATAAAGGACCGTATCTACCATATGCTCAAGTGTTCTTGGTCCTGCAACCACTCCTTCTTTGGTCACATGTCCTACGATAAAAACTGCGATATTATTCTCTTTCGCAACTCTCATCATCGCTGCAGTCACTTCTCTTACCTGAGACACACTGCCTGCTGCCGAGGAAAGATCCTCGCTATACATTGTCTGAATCGAATCAATCACCGCAAATTCTGGTTTCGTCTTTAAGATCGCATTCGTGATCGCATCAAGATCTGTCTCACAATACAGAAGCATCTCTTCTTCAAATGTTCCGATCCTCTCTGCTCTCATCTTGATCTGATGCATAGATTCTTCCCCAGAAATATACAAAACCTTACGTTTGCTGTTCGCAAGATTCCTGCATACCTGTAATAATAACGTGGATTTCCCGATTCCAGGATCTCCTCCGACCAACGATAGGGAACCTTTGACGATCCCACCGCCTAACACACGGTCCAGTTCATGAATCCCTGTTGGAATCCGCTCTTCATTCTCTACTGTTACCTCGGATATATTCATAGGAGAGGCAGAAGTCTTTAAAGACTTCGCCCCTCCTTTTTTCGTTTCTGTAACTTTCTCTTCTGTAAAAGTATTCCACTGCTTACAGGCAGGACACTGCCCCATCCACTTGGAAGACTCATGACCACACTGGCTGCAAAAATAAACTGTCTTTTGTTTTGCCATTGATGCTCCTTTATGTTACTACTGTTTCTTTACACGAACAGCTGCTGCTGTTCCCTCGCTTAACTCAACACTCAGAGTTAATTTTCCTCCAAGATTTGCTTTCATCATTCCTACATTCGTATTATCAATAAAAACTTTATATTCCTGTCCGGCTTCTACTTCTAAAGTAACCTGGACATCAGATGAAGATTCAATCTCAAATGCAACTCCATCTGTTGTTGCAACAAAGTTATGTACTGCTGAACCTGGAACTGATTCAAAGATCAGCTGTCCGTTCTTGTCCAGTTTTGTCATTGTCTTGAAAGTCTTGATCTTATAGATATCTCCTTCAAACTGGATATCTCCTTTCTTCGCTTTCTGTGCTAATGTATAGTCACCAAAGCTAAGTGTTCCATTGTCTTCGCTGCGGAATAATTCAGTTACCACTGCCATTGTCTTTTCCTCCTAATATATGTTTCGGTTGTCGTATGTATATTATAATATATTTCAGTATTATTTACTAGTTTTCCTTTACCGAAAAAGTAAGTTTTTTATCTTTTTTACCAATCGTCATCGTCTGTCCATTCGTAAGAGTTCCTTCTAAGATCTTATCTGCCAGTACATCTTCAATCTCATTCTGGATGATCCTTCTTAATGGTCTTGCCCCATAATTCTCATCATATCCCTTATCTGCTAACAGATCCATCGCACCAGATGTGATCTTTAATGTGATCTGATGTTCGCTTAATAAACGGGCTCTCAATTCATCCATAAATAATTTTGCGATCTTCTTAACTTCTTCCTTTGTAAGGACGGCAAATACGATCGTCTCATCAATTCGATTTAAAAACTCTGGGCGAAAGATCTGTTTCACTTCTTCCATAACACCCTTTTTCATACGTTCATGAGTCTTGGCTTTATCTGTATCATCCATAGAAAATCCTAAATGTTTTGGTGCAATGATACGGTTTGCACCTGCATTGGAAGTCATAATGATAACAGTATTCTTAAAGTCGACTTTTCTTCCATTGGAATCTGTAATATGTCCGTCATCTAATACCTGAAGCAGGATATTAAATACATCAGGATGAGCTTTTTCGATCTCATCAAAAAGAAGGACAGAGTAAGGATGTCTTCGAATCTGTTCACTCAGCTGTCCGCCTTCTCCAAATCCAACATATCCTGGAGGAGATCCGATGATCTTTGATACACTGTGCTTCTCCATATATTCAGACATATCCACACGGATCAGATCTTCTTCTCTTCCAAATAAAGCTTTTGCTAATGTCTTTGACAGCTCTGTCTTACCAACTCCTGTTGGCCCTAAAAATAAGAATGATCCGATCGGACGGTTTGGACTCTTAAGACCGACTCTGCTTCTCTTCACAGCTTTGGCAACTGCATTGACCGCTTCATCTTGCCCGATCACATGTTTGTGAAGTTCTTTCTCTAAATGTCTTAATCGTTCCATATCTCCCTTTGTAAGCTGTGTTACTGGAATCTGTGTCCATAAAGAAACGACTTCTGCGGCATCCTCTGTTGTCAATTCTGGAATCTCATTTTGCTTCTTCTGATTTCTCTTCATCTTACGTTCCAGAGATTTCTCAAGTTTGTTCTTCTCTTTCTTAAGCTCTCTTGCTTCTGTAATATCTCCATCAGAAAGCGCTACTTCGATCTTCTCTATGATCTCCCTGATCTCCTTGCGTTCTTTCTTAAAACCTGCATGACTTCCAAGCTGTTCCATTCGTTTCCTTGCACAGGCTTCATCTAACAGATCGATGGCTTTATCTGGCAGAAAACGATCACTGATATATCGATCAGAAAGAGAGGCGATCGCCTCTGCCACATCTTCTGATACCAGGATCCTATGATAATCTTCAAAACGATGTTTGATCCCTTTTAAGATCGTGATCGTTTCTTCTACGGTTGGTTCTTTCACTCTGACTGGTTGGAATCTTCGAACTAATGCTGCATCTTTTTCAAAATATTTTGTATATTCTTCACTTGTTGTCGCACCGATCAGCTGAAAATCTCCTCTTGCCAATGCTGGTTTTAAGATATTCGATGCATCCATAGCTCCCTCAGAACCTCCAGCTCCAATGATCGTATGAATCTCATCGATAAACAAAATAATAGAATCATCCTGTGTTGCTTCGGTTACGATGCGTTTCATTCGTTCTTCAAATTCTCCACGGAATTTCGTTCCAGCGATCACTTTCGTAAGGTCTAAGGACAAAATCCTCTTATTCTTAAGAATTCTTGGCATATTGCCTTCGGCGATCCTTTGTGCAAGGCCTTCAACGATCGCTGTTTTACCAACTCCTGGATCACCGATCAGACATGGATTATTCTTTGTCCTTCTGCAAAGGATCTGCATCAGACGTTCCATCTCACTTTCACGTCCGATCATCGGATCAAGCTTCCCAAGCATTGCTTTCTCTGTCAGATCTGTACTATACTGAAGCAGCATATATTCTCCCGCTCCATCTTCCATATCACCGCCATCAGAGATTGCTTCATTATATTCATTCTTCGCACTTCTGAAATCAATTCCTGCAGTAACTAAAATATCTGTATAGATTCCTTCGGATGAAATCTTATGATCTTCCAGAAAACGGAATGCTTCATTATCTCCATCTTTGATCATCGCCATCAAGATATGTTCTGATCCGATCGCTTCACACCCGTATTTCATTGCAAGTTCTCCTGCAATTTCTAACAGGTATTCTGTCTTCGGAGTATCCATTACCGTTCTTCTTCGGTCTTTTGGCATCTTTGACTTCTCTTTGATCGCTTCTTCTATTAATTCTCTTGTCACTCCGTGCATCTTGAGCACTTCACTTGCAAGAGATCCGTCTGCCCCATAAAGTCCTAGCAGAACAAAAATACTGCTGACATCTTTAAATCCAAGATATCCAGCAATCTCTCGTCCTTCATTCAATGCTTTGGAGGCATATTTTGTAAATGGTAATCGGTTCATAATTCCTCCTGTTATTACTTTCTGTCTAATTTCTGGTACATATCATGAATCAACCGGTTCATCTCGTCTTCTGTAACTCCTTTACAGACAGCTTCTGCAACTAACATCCTTAAATTCTCCTGAATGCTTGCTAATTCCTGCTGTTTTTCCAAAGTTTCAACACTTATGACTGCACCTTTTCTTCGGTCTAGTTTCAGGTATCCTTCTTCTCTTAAGATCGCATAGGCTTTGTTCACTGTGTGCATGTTCACTCCAAGCACCTGTGCTAACTGACGGACAGATGGAAGTGATTCTCCATCAGCAAATTCTGCACATGCGATTCCCATAATGATCTGATTTCTTAACTGTACATAGATTGCCTCGTCACTATTGAAATCAATCTCCAGTATCATTGTGCAACCCTTCTTTCCTCTTTCGAAATTTACAACTTATCTATGATATTTTGTTATACATAGACTATAATATAAAGCACAGTCTGTCAAGAGCTTCTCTTCCAGATAATAAAGAAAAAGATGCAGTGTAAAAAACTACATCTCTCTCGTCTATTTTTCATTCAGATCTAAAATTCTTTGATTTGCACTTCCTCGGAATTTTAATGTGATATCTTTCTGGGATTCGATAAACTGTCCATCAACCAGCGTATCAATATAAGATAACATCTCTTCCGTAAACGGTGTGTATACTTTACCACCTTCGAGCAAATCCTTGTCATAAGTATATCCTGTATAGCACCAGATATTCTTCTTTGGATAATTTTCTTTGATCTCTTTTAATAATCTAACCAGTTCTTCCTGATTCTCCGGTTCAAATGGTTCCCCTCCAAGAAGCGAAAAACCTTCAATATAATCTGGCTTTAACAATTCCATGATATGATCTTTTGTCTCCGTCGTAAATGGCTTTCCATAACAAAAGTCCCATGTCTCCTTATTAAAGCATCCTGGACAATGATTTCGGCAGCCTGATACGAATAAGCTGACTCTGACTCCTGGTCCATTCGCAATATCACATTTTTTAATTTCTCCGTAGTGCATATGATCTCCTCTGTCATCGTGTCTTATAAATGAAGGACTCGATCCTTGATCTCCTGTGTACGTCCCTGATTCCAGAACTGTGTTCCGATATATCCACAAGTACGTCTTGCAACAAACATATGATCCTGATCTGTATTTCCACAGTTTGGACATTCCCAGATCAGCTTTCCTGATTCATCTTCTTTGATCTGAATCTCTCCGTCGTATCCACAACATTCACAATAATCACTCTTTGTATTTAACTCTGCATACATGATGTTATCGTAAATAAATTTCATCACGGATAAGACGGCTGGAATATTATCCTGCATGTTTGGTACTTCAATGTAGCTGATTGCTCCGCCTGGAGATAATTTCTGGAATTCTGACTCAAATGCCAGTTTGCTGAATGCATCGATCTCTTCTGTTACATGAACATGATAGCTGTTTGTGATGTAGTTCTTATCTGTAACTCCCGGAATGATACCAAAACGTTTCTGTAAGCATTTTGCAAACTTGTAAGTTGTTGATTCCATTGGTGTTCCGTATACAGAATAGCTGATGTTCTCTGCTGCCTTCCATTCATTACATTTATCATTTAATTTCTGCATAACTTTTAATGCAAATTCTTTTCCTTCATCAGATGTATGAGACTTGCCTGTCATGCGGACACACATCTCATAAAGTCCTGCATATCCAAGGGAAATCGTGGAATATCCATCGTATAATAACTTATCGATCTTCTCGCCTTTCTTCAGTCTCGCAAGTGCTCCATGTTGCCAAAGGATCGGCGCAACATCAGACACCGCTCCCTTTAATCTCTCATGGCGACATCTTAATGCTCTGTGGCACAATTCCAGTCTCTCTTCTAAGATGTCCCAGAATTTATCCATATCTCCATTAGAACTGCATGCGACATCAACCAAGTTGATCGTTACAACACCCTGATTAAATCTTCCATAGAATTTATGGCTTCCATCTGCATTTCTCTGGGAATCTTCAACCGTTAAGAAGGATCTGCATCCCATGCAAGGATATACTTCACCATTTTTCAGTTCTCTCATCACTTTCGCTGAGATATAGTCTGGAACCATGCGTTTTGCTGTACATTTTGCAGCTAATTCTGTCAGATGCCAATACTTGGAATCTGGTGTGATGTTATCATCATCTAATGCATAAATAAGTTTTGGGAATGCTGGAGTGATCCAGACTCCTTTTTCATTCTTAACACCCTGAATTCTCTGTTTCAGGACTTCTTCGATCACAAGAGCCAGATCGTCTCTTGTCTGTCCTTCTGGTACTTCGTCAAGATACATAAAGACTGTGACAAATGGCGCCTGTCCATTACATGTCATTAAAGTTACCAGCTGATACTGGATCGTCTGGATTCCCTGTTTGATCTCATCATACAGACGCATCTCTGTAATCTTGTCGATGATCGCATCATCCATAGATTCTCCGATTACTTTACGTTCCTTCACGACATTCTTACGCAGCTTCTTTCGACTGATGTCTACAAATGGTGCTAAATGTGCTAATGTAAAAGACTGTCCTCCATACTGGTTGCTTGCAACCTGAGCAACGATCTGTGTTGTCACATTACATGCTGTGAAAAATGAATGTGGTTTCTCGATCAATGTCTCACTGATCACCGTTCCATTCTGAAGCATATCTTCCAAATTGATCAGATCACAGTTATGTTCTCTCTGTGCAAAATAGTCAGAATCATGAAAATGAATGATTCCTTCTTCATGAGCACGAATGATCTCATTTGGCAGAAGGACACGTTTACTTAAGTCTTTGCTGACTTCTCCTGCCATATAATCTCTCTGCGTGGAATTGATCACTGGGTTCTTATTCGAATTCTCCTGATTTACTTCCTCATTAATATTATCAAGTAAAGAAAGAATTCCATCATCGGTCGTATTTGATTTTCTTCTCAGTTCTCTCTTAAAACGGTATCTTACATACTTCTGGGCAACTTCATATCCTCTCATCTCCATGATCCCTGTCTCGACCATATTCTGGATATCTTCTACATTCACCGCATGAGAAGAGTTTGCTACCTGATCTGCAACCTTCTCTGCGATCGCCATGATCTGATACTGATTCATCTGATGGATCTTTGTTACCTCTTCATTCGCCTTCGTGATCGCATTGATGATCTTATCGAGATCAAAGGTTACCTCCTCACCGTTTCTCTTGATAATCTTTGTTTTTACATCACCATTCATAGTTTCTCCCTCATTTATATAAAATTACAAGATTCTGTGTGTTTCCATTTTCTGGCACAAAATCTTGTTGTCGTTCTACCAATCAGCACTATATCTTGTGCCATTGCCTTTATTATATTACACTCTTTTTCATAAAAAAGAAAGAGCTAATTTTTCATTTTAGAGAATATGAAGATGCTCAAACAGAATCTTAAATCCCAAAAGTATCAGTATTATGCCACCTGCGAGCTCTGCCTTGGATTTATATTTTGTTCCAAAAATATTTCCGATCTTTACTCCTGCAAATGAAATCAAGAAAGTACAGACTCCAATCATCGACGCTGCGGATACAATATGCACATTTAAAAAGGCAAATGTGATCCCAACTGCTAATGCATCGATACTTGTCGCAACAGCAAGCATGAACATTTCTTTCACTGCGATCGAATCATCTGCCTGTTCTTCATCATTTGATAATGCTTCTTTGACCATATTGATTCCGATCAGCCCAAGAAGCACAAATGCGATCCAATGATCGATCGATGTGATCTGGTCTTTAAACTGTGTTCCAAGGAAAAATCCGATTGTTGGCATCAGTGCCTGAAATCCTCCAAACCATAAACCAACAATGATCCCTTTTTTCAAAACTTTTTCTCTCATCGCCAGTCCTTTGCAGATAGAAACAGCAAATGCATCCATCGCCAATCCAACAGCCAGTGTTAATAACGTAAGTAAATCCATAAAAACGTCCTCCATATCGTAAGTTTTTCATATCATAGGGGATTCCATCGGAATTTCCTATGATATGAAAAAGACCCACAGACGAAAGCCTTGTTATAAACAAAAGCTTATCGTCTGTGAGTCTCGTTAATTAAGACAGCACCAGATGTCGTTCATCATTATGTTGATACTGTCACAGATTCTCTGCTAACTACTCCCTCACGGAAATATCTATAAGATCATACCGGATGTGCTTCCGGCAAAATGTGCCTATGTATCATATCTCAACTGAGAATCTTTGTCAATATCTTTCCTTTAATTTTTGATTACGCTTTTCAAGATCCAACAGGTATTCTTTCATTTCCAGACCACCTGCATATCCTGTCAGTGAACCGTTCATTCCGATCACTCTGTGACATGGAACAACGATTACGATCGGATTCCTGTTGTTCGCCATACCGACAGCTCGACATCCTTTGGGAATTCCTACTGATTCCGCAATGTCTTTGTAAGTGTAAGTTTCCCCATATGGAATCTTCTCCAATGCTTTCCATACTTTGATCTGGAATTCTGTTCCATGATAAGAAATCTTCAGGTCAAACTTCTTTCTCCGCCCATCAAAATACTGTGATAATTGCAGTGCTGCTTCCCTGATCAATTCTGTATTCTTCTTCTCGCCTTCTAATATCTTCGTCCCAAAATATATCCCGCAAATGCCATGCCCATCTTCCTCAATCGTTAAATTACCGATTGGAAAACTATAATCATAATAGTACCTCATATGACAATCCTCCTAAAAATAGGTATACCATATTCTTCCATGGTTGGCAAGGACTAACTTGACATGTACATATTTCTTGCGTACAATGAAAAGAACTGTATAAAAATGAACAGATATTTATTTTAGGAGGAATTTTCATTGGACCCCAGTATGATATTACAGATAATCGCAATTATCATTTTATTACTGCTTTCTGCTTATTTTTCATCTGCAGAAACAGCGCTTACAACCGTCAATCCACATAGTATGCGTGCCATGGCAGAAGACGGCAATAAAAAAGCTGCTATTGTTTTAAAATTGATCGAGAATCCAAGCCAGATGCTTTCCAGTGTCTTAGTTGGGAATAACCTTGTGAATATTTCATTAACATCCCTTACTACAACGATCGCTATTCGTATCTTTGGAAGCATGGGAGCCGGAATCGCAACTGCTGTGATCACAGTACTTGTATTGATCTTTGGTGAGATCACACCAAAGACTTTTGCAACGATCAATAATACAAAACTTGCTCTAAGCTATGCTTCCAGCATTTATCTGATCACAAAATTACTGACACCGGTTGTTTACATTATCAACAAACTTTCTACAGCGATCCTTATCATCTTGCGGATCGACTCGAAACAATCCAAACGTATCATGACTGAACGTGAACTTCGTACGATCGTTGATGTCAGCCACGAAGAAGGCGTTATCGAAGAATCTGAGAAAGATATGTTAAACAACGTTTTTGATTTTAAGGAATCTCTTGCCAAGGATATTATGATCCCGCGAATTGATGTAACTTTTGTGTCTGTAGATGCTTCTTATGATGAAGTTCTTGATATTTTCCGCGAGGCCGGTTATTCTAGACTTCCTGTTTATGAAGGAAGTAAAGATCATGTTGTTGGTATTGTTTATTTTAAGGATGTTTATTTCTACCGCAGCCAGCACAGAGGCGAGATCTTTCATTTGAAAGATGTTCTGCGTAAGCCGTTCTTTACGTATGAAACTCAGAAAGTATCAAGCCTTCTTGCACAGATGCGTGAAAAATCTGTTAGTTTCTCCATTGTTTTGGATGAATATGGAGTGACTGCAGGTCTTATTACTCTAGAAGATATCGTTGAAGAGATTTTTGGAGAACTGCGTGATGAATATGATGATTCTGAGGAAGAAACTTTCAAAAAATTATCCGATGGATCTTATATGGTATCCGCTTCTTTAAAGCTTGATGATCTTGATGATCTGCTTGACGTAGACCTTGATTCTGAGGATTATGATTCTCTTGGCGGATATATCATCGAACTGCTTGATCATCTGCCTTCAGAGGGCGAAACTGCAGAAGATGAACATTTTCTTTTTAAAGTTGTTTCTGTTGATAAGAACCGTATGGAAACAATTCATATCATTCCAAAAGAGCAGTAAAAAAAGAACCTTGCTTTTTCTTGCAAGGTTCTTTTTTTGTACTCTTATTTGAAATATTCTACTCCGGATTCGAAGATCTTCTGATCTTTCTGTCCGTAAATATTGATTCCTACATAGCTGTCACGACGTTCTGAATGTCCCATCTTACCAAGGACTCTTCCGTCTGGACTTGTGATACCTTCAATCGCATGGTAAGAACCATTTGGATTGAATTCTTCATTCATTGTAGGATCACCATTGAGGTCAACATACTGTGTTGCTACCTGTCCATTTTCAAACAGTTTCTGGATCACATCTTCATCTGCTACGAATCGTCCTTCTCCATGAGATACTGGTATACTGAAGATATCATCTACATGTACATTGTTAAACCATGGTGACAGATTAGAAGCAATTCTTGTATAAGCAACCTTAGAAATATGACGACCAATGCGGTTTGTTGTCAGTGTAGGTGATTTCGCATTCTGTTCTACGATCTTACCTTCTGGAACAAGTCCTAATTTGATCAGGGCCTGGAATCCGTTACAGATACCAAGTGCCAGTCCATCACGGTTATTTAACAGATCCATGACTGCTTCTTTTAATTTTTCATTTCTAAATGCTGTTGCAAAGAATTTTGCAGATCCATCTGGTTCATCACCGGCACTGAATCCACCTGGGAACATGATGATCTGGGATTCTTTGATCGCTTTTTCAAAAACTTCCACTGAATCACGGATTCCCTGTGCATCTAAGTTCTTAAATACCTTTGTGATCACGTTCGCTCCTGCACGTTCAAATGCTTTCGCTGAATCATATTCACAGTTTGTTCCTGGGAATACTGGAATAAATACATTTGGTTTTGCAACTTTATTCTTGCATACGTAAATATTTCCTTTTGTATAGTGTCTTGTTGTAGCAACGATACTCTGATCTCCTTCAGATCTTGTTGGGAATACTTTCTCTAATGGTTTCTTCCATGTATCGATCGCTTCTTCTAATGTTACAACTTCGTCACCAAATACAAATTCATGTTTGTCTGTAACCTCACCTAACATTAATCCTGGAATCGCAAGTTTATGAACATCTCTTGTGCTCATTTCAACAACAAATGATCCAAACTTAGGATCTGTTAAGTCTTTTAATTCTACTTCTTCATCAAAGATCACACCTAATTTATTACCAAATGCCATCTTGGCAACTGCTTCTAAGGCTCCTCCGCCTCCAATTGCATATGCAGATTTGATAATTCCACCTTTGATCAGTTTTGTAATACGTTTGTATACTTTCTTCACTTCAGAATAGATTGGAAGATTGTATGCATCTGTTGGGATACAGATACGGATCAGACGGTTTCCTGCTCTCTTAAGTTCTGGTGTGATAACATCTGTTGTCTTCGCTACATCGACTGCAAAAGATACCAGTGTTGGGGGTACATCAATGTCATTGAATGTTCCAGACATACTGTCCTTTCCACCAATCGATGCAAGTCCAAATCCCATCTGTGCCTGATATGCACCAAGCAGTGCTGCAACCGGCTGTCCCCAGCGTGTCTTATCTTCTCCAAGACGTTTAAAGTATTCCTGGAATGTCAGGCGGATATTTCTATAATCTCCACCAGTAGCCACGATCTTCGCGATAGATTCTGTGATCGCATAAACTGCTCCATGGAATGGGCTCCATTTGGACAGATATGGATCAAATCCATAACTCATCATTGTGACTGTATCGCATTCTCCTTTCAATACTGGAAGTTTTGCGACCATTGTCTGAATTGGTGTCATCTGGTATTTTCCACCATATGGCATTGTAACTGTTGCTGCTCCGATAGAACTGTCGAATCTCTCTACGAGACCTTTCTGTGAACATACATTAAGATCAGATAATGTATTCTTGCACACTTCTTCAAATGTACCTGTCTCGTCTTTGCGGTTAAAGTAAGATTCTACACGATGAGGGATCTCTACAAATACTTCTGTTTCCTGATGTGCTCCGTTTGTATCAAGGAAAGCTCTTGAGATATTAACGATCTCTTTTCCTCTCCATTTCAGTACTAATCTTGGATTTTCTGTTACAACAGCAACTTCTACAGCCTCTAAGTTTTCTTCTGCAGAGTATGCAAGGAACTGATCTACGTCTTTTGGATCTACAACAACAGCCATACGTTCCTGAGATTCAGAAATCGCTAATTCTGTTCCATCAAGTCCTGCATATTTCTTAGGTACTTTATCAAGATCTACAACCAGACCATCTGCAAGTTCTCCGATCGCTACGGAAACTCCACCTGCACCAAAGTCGTTACATTTCTTGATCAGACGGCTGACTTCTTCTCTTCTGAATAATCTCTGGATCTTACGTTCTGTTGGTGGATTACCTTTCTGAACTTCAGCTCCACATGTCTCGATAGATTCTTCTGTATGAACTTTAGATGATCCTGTTGCTCCTCCACAACCGTCACGTCCTGTTCTTCCACCTAATAAGATGATGATATCTCCTGGGTCAGAGTTCTCTCTGATCACGTTCTTTCTAGGTGCTGCACCCATAACGGCACCGATCTCCATACGTTTTGCAACATAGTCTGGATGATATACTTCATTAACATATCCTGTTGCAAGACCGATCTGGTTTCCGTAAGAACTGTATCCATTCGCAGCTTCATTTACAATCTTATACTGTGGTAATTTACCTTTTAATGTGTCTTTTAATGGAACTGTTGGATCAGCAGCACCTGTAACACGCATTGCCTGATATACATAAGAACGTCCTGATAATGGGTCACGGATCGCTCCTCCAAGACATGTTGCCGCTCCACCAAATGGTTCGATCTCTGTTGGATGGTTATGTGTCTCATTCTTGAAACTGATCAGCCATTCTTCTTCCTTACCATCAATTTCTACTGGTACAACAATGCTGCAGGCGTTGATCTCATCGCTTTCTTCCATATTGTCAAGAATTCCATCTTTTTTAAGACGTTTCATCGCCATTAATGCCATATCCATTAAGCAGACATATTTGTCATCACGGTCTTTGTACATCTCTTCAAAGTCATCCATGTAAGAATAATATGCTTCTTCTAATGGTGCACGATAGAATCCATCCTGGAATCCAATGCTTGTAAGTTCTGTGGAGAATGTTGTATGACGACAGTGATCTGACCAATAAGTATCCAGTACACGGATCTCTGTCATGGAAGGATCTCTCTTTTCTTCTCCTTTATAATAATTCTGGATATGAAGGAAATCTTTGAATGTCATAGCAAGATTTAAAGAATCATATAATTCTTTAAATTTGTCTTCTTCCATATCTTTGAATCCATCCAGAATCTTAACATCTGCTGGTTCTTCAAAATCCATCACTAATGTCTCTGGTTTGTCTGCAGCTGCCTCTCTTGAGTCAACTGGGTTGATGCAATATTCTTTGACTGCTTCTAACTGTTCGTCAGTTAAGTCACCTTTTACAACATAAGTTGTTGCACTTCTGATCAGGGCATCTTCGTCCTCATTCAACAGTTTCACACACTGCTGTGCAGAATCTGCTCTCTGATCGAACTGACCTGGCAGAAACTCAACGCTGAAAGATATTTCCCCATCGGCAAGTGGTAATGTCTCTTCATACACGTCGTCAACTGGTGGTTCACTAAATACTGTAACCAGTGCTTTTTCATAACTTGCATCGGATAGATTCTCGATGTCATAGCGGACAAGGACACGAACAGATTCGACATCCAGTCCAAGATACTGCTTCAATGATGCATGCAGCTCTTTTGCTTTTACTGCGTAGTCTTTTTTCTTTTCAACATAGACTCTTCTAACTTCTCCCATGATTTCCTCCCATTTATTCATGTAGTTTCTTAATCACCTGAAATGCAGATGCATTTTCCAAAATCGTTGGCTGATCCTCGGCATAGAATATGATCCCATCTGCCGTTGAACGGATCTCTGATAAAATCTCTCCATTATATGGATTAATGACTTCACCAAGCAGCTGACCTCGGTTAACTTCCTCATTGATCGTCACAAAACGTCTTAGGAATCCCGGAGCACTTGCTTTGACGGATACAAGATCCTCTTCTTCTATAATACTCGCAATATACCCGTTATGGCAATTATATTTTAAAATACCCATTCGAGTCAAGAAGCGAAGCACGGCAGATACAGCCTTCCTGGCCAGATTCACATCGATATTATCTGTTTCCCCAGAATATACCGAAAATGCATCCGTCCCATTGATCTGCCAGTTATAAGTTAATGTCTTTTTATCAAAATTTCGTTGTTTGCTTGTTAATACATAAGGCAGCCCGAACAGACTTGCAAGGCTGGTGCTTTCTTTTCCTGTTGCAGGCATTCGCACATGTGGCACAAAATCCCCGCTTCTGAAAAATGATGCAAAATGGATTCCATAGCGGAATCCTTTAACCCGTTCAAATAAATGTGCTGCCAGACGGCTTGTTGGTTCCCCGTCAAAATTCCCAGGAAACTGACGGTTGATATCACTGTTATCAGATACCCAGTATTTCATTCCGACATTCATTGAAAAATTATTCACACATGGAATGACCAGAATCTGATTATCTCCAACGATCGCACCGCTGTTCTCCAGTTCTTTTAAACGTTTGACTAACTGAGAACAAATATATAACTGCTGATATTCATTTCCACGCATTGCTCCGACAATACATGCCGCTGGTTCTGATCCTTCACTTTGTTTTCCAAAGAGATATCCTTCGATCTTAAACTCATCTCTTAAGTAATTTCCTGAGGAATATATGATTTCTTTTTTCATAGTGCATTCCCTCCGATCACTCTGGCTACCAAGGACCCTTCCGTTACACTTGGATGTTCTCTTAATGTCATCAAAATACCATCGGTTGGGGCAACCACTTCTTCTTCCGTTGCTCCCATTAAAGGATTCTGTACGATCCCTATGATCTCGCCTTTCTTTACCGGATCCTTTAATCGCTTGTAAGAAACAAACAATCCACTGGATTCACAATTTAAATAAAAGATCTGGTCTTCGTGGATAAACGGAACCTTTGTTTTGCCTTGAACCTTTCCCTTCCAGATACCAAGTTCTGCCATCACCGAAAAAATTCCATCTATGATCTGGCGGCAGTACTCGTAACGGATACGAAATGCTGCACCGGATTCCGTAACCATAGTTGGGATTCCCATCTGGTTTAAAGTGAAAGCTAAACTTCCTTCATTCACTGTCTGAGAAGGATGGATCCAGACAAGATCCGTATTCATATATTTTGACAGATGAAGTAATGTCTCATCGTAATCGTTATTTAAACGTACTTGAGGAACTTCCTGCAAAAAGATATTACTAGAATGAATATCAATGCAACAGGATGCTCCTTTGATATCTTCGATCAATTTAGCTGCTGTATAATCTTCCAGACCTCCATTGATGTCTCCTGGAAATGCACTGCTGTAATCGATATCTGAGATTGGTACTGCTCTTGTTCGTGCATCCAGTCCTAATGGATTGACCGCTGGATACACATCGACAATACCTGTCAGATTCTCAAATTCTGCCTTGATCCGGCGAATGATCTCTCCGCAGATATACTGTCCGCCAAGCTCATCTCCGTAGATTCCAGACACCAGACAGATTCTCTTCTCCTCTCCAGTCACCACATCCGGCATCAGACGATTTCTTTTGATCCTTAGCATCTCTCCGATCGGAAGTTTTACAGATACGACTGTGTCTATCATATTAAAGCCTCTTTTCTATTGTTTTATCTGTATCGTAAATATTTTACTTTTGACCCTCACGTCTTATTTTGCAAATAACATTTTTAAAATGATCGGTGATAAGAGTGTTGTGACGAGAACCATGATGACTACTGGTGCAAAGAAAATTTCTGATAATAATCCAACAGAAATTCCTTTCTGTGCAACGATCAGTGCAACTTCACCTCGGCATACCATTCCTGCTCCGATCTGTACAGATTCTCTCTTCGTATATTTGCACAACAATGCTCCAAAACCGCATCCCGCGATCTTCGAGATCACTGCGATCACACATAAAATGATCGTAAAGATGATCAACGTCTGTGTCATTCCATGAATGTTTACATTCAGACCGATACTTGCAAAGAATACTGGTGTGATCAGCATATACGATAAAACTTCAATCTTGTTATATATATAAAATCGTTCTGGGAGCCTGCATAAAATGATCCCTGCAAGATATGCACCTGTGATATCAGCGATTCCAAACACTTCTGCAAGAAATGCAAGTGCTAAGCAAAATGCAAGTGCAAACACCGGAACTCTTCTTCTATGACGTTCAATCTCTGGATTCTTATAAGTAGAAAGCCACTCAAAGAACTTCTTGATCCCAACTCCACCGATAATAGAAATCGCAAAGAATGCTGCCATCTGGATCAAGATCTTAAGGATTGCCTGAATATGGAATCCAGATGCTCCCCCAAGGCTTGTCATAATTGATAATAAAACGATTCCCAAGATATCATCAATGATCGCTGCCCCAAGGATTGCTGTTCCGACTCTTCCTTTTAAATGTCCCATATCCTGTAATGCTTCTACTGTGATACTTACTGAAGTTGCTGTTAGGATCACTCCAATAAAGATCGATTCCATGATATTATTTCCATATATAACGGATAAAACAGCTCCCATGATAAGTGGGATCAATACTCCACATAACGCAATGACGAATGCGGGAATTCCACTCTTCTTCAACTCATCAATATCTGTCTCAAGACCTGCCTGAAACATTAAAACAACTACACCTACTTCAGCCAGATTTAAAACTGAATCTGAAGGACTCACTACATTAAGGACCACTGGTCCTAAAATGATTCCCGCGATCAATGCTCCAACGACTGGCGGCATGTTAAACTTCTTCGACACAAGACTAAAAGACTTGGTCATTGCCAGAATGATTGCGATATCCAGCAAAAACTTATATTCTTCCATTGTTTTACCTCCATTAGTTCGTATCGTATCATACCTGTTTTTTCTTGTCAATTCTTAGACAAAGTGATCTTTTTTTATCCTTTTCTTGCTTTTTTTATGATCCTTTAGTATAGTGGAGAAAAGACTAAGAAAAGAGGTATCAAAATGAGTGAATTTAACGAAGTAGATAATATCATTGAAGAAGAAACTCCTGTGCTCCATTTAGAATTAGAAGATGGAACTGAACAAGACTGTGCCGTGATCGCTTTATTCTCTGTAGAAGAATTAGATGATCAGGAATATATCGCATTGATCACTGTTGAAGACTTAGAAAGTGATGACGAAGAAGGGGCTTTACTTTTATATCGTTACAACGAAGACCCTGAAGATCCTGATACTTTCAGTCTTGACAACATTGAAACAGACGAAGAATATGAGACAGTCACTGCTGTCTTAGATGAGATCTTAGAAGACGAAGAATAATATGATATTAATAAAAAAGCCCTTGCATCTTATATGCGGGGCTTTTTTTCATATTGAAGTTTTGTTCGGATCACTTTGTCAAGTTCATAATACTTTTCTTCCAGAGTTTTTCCATTCAGGACACAATCCATTGCCATACCCATGGATTCCAGCATCGTTTCTGTGATCTGATCTCTATACTGTAATAAAATATTCAGGCGCTCATGAAGATCTGTTTCATCTAAGAATTTCAACAGTGGTTCAATGTCTGCTGTTTCTTCTGTCTCATCACATTCATTTTCCTGTGCTGTCACTTCATCAACCAGTTCTGCTTCTGAATTTTCACACAGTTCTACTTTCCGAAAACGGTATATCTGTTGCACATCTGGGTATTTTTCATGATCGACTTCACTTAAGAACATCGCAAGTGGTCTTGCATATGTCTTAAACGTTCCATACATTGCCTGATAGACCACCAATGGTTCTTCTGTCTCTGTATGTATTGCAACCGTAACGATCTGATAAAGTTTTCCTTTAAAATGCATATAAAATTCGCCTGCTCTTGGCATCGCTCTATTTTCCATGCAAAACACCTCTTTTCTCCTGACGGCTTCTTAGTTCTTCTACGAACCTTGACGGCCTGCTGTCTTTGTTATAAAGTTTCTTTACTGACAAGATGTGCAGATATTTCTTGGCTCTTGTAACTCCAACGTAAAACAAACGTCTTTCTTCTTCCACGTCTTCTTCTTTCATGGACTTCTTATGTGGGATCACGTCTTCATTGACATCTGGCAAAAAGACACGTTCAAATTCCAATCCTTTGGTGCTGTGCATCGTGCTGACCACAACTCCTTCTTTTTCTTTCTGATTCTCTTTTGACTGGCGGTTTAATTCTTCGGTGTATTCTTTGATATGATCAAACCATGCCTCATATGTATCATAGCCTTTTGCGCTCTCCTGAAGTTCTTCTAATACTTGTGTAAATTCTTCTTCCTGAATCTTGCGAAATCTTGCATATTCTGCTAAATACGCATTGTATCCCACGGATTTCCGGATATAATTGATCGCCATCAACGGAGTCATATTCTTCATGATCCGAAGATCTTCCTTAAAATCTTCTACATATTCATAAAGCCATGGTTTATCTTTGACCTTCTCTAACAGATCATCAAATGACACTTGTGATTCGGTCAGATACTCCCTGCTGATATAACGCTTGGGGCGGTTCATGACTCTTAAAAATGTGCTTCTTTTGCGATCTCCCATCGCAAGGTGCATATAATCTATGATATTTTTGGAAATCCAGTGATCAAACAGATTCGGCACTGCATCCTGCATATAAAATGGGATATTGTATGCCATCAATGCAGCAATCAGCTGTCTTGGTCCCTGATTGGTCCGATAAAGGATCGCGATCTGGGATAACGGTGTCTTCTTTGCCATCTCTTCCTTGATCGTGTAAATGATATGCTTATTCTCCTCATAGTGATCTTTAAATGTACGAACCTCAACCATACTTGCAGCATCTTCTCTTGCCTGCATCTTCTTTTCAAAACGTTTTGTATTATAAGAAATGATATCTTCCGCAACCTGTACGATTTCTTCCCCACAACGATAGTTTCGGTTTAAGATCACCTGTCTGGTATTCTCAAAATCCTTTGGAAAATTTAACATCAGTTCTGGTCTTGCACCTCGAAACTTATAAATAGACTGATCATCATCTCCTACGATAAAGAGGTTCTTTGTCTCTCCTGCTAACATCTTGACGATCTCATACTGAATCTTATTGATATCCTGAAACTCATCGATCAAAATATATGGAAACTTCTGCTGCCATGCTTTTCTGATATCCTCACGCTCTTTTAACAACTCATACGTATAAACCAAAATATCATCAAAATCGATCCAACGGTTCTCATGCAGTTTTTCTTCATATGCCCGGTAAATTTCTTTAAACACTTCATCCCCACAGCACCCACTGTGATAATAGGCAAGAGGGATCATCTGCCCTTTGACTAAGCTGATCTCTTGTATGATCTGACGCATAAAATCTGCTTCATCATCAATCTCCAGCTCATGATCTGTGATGATCTCACGGATAAAGTCATATTTTTTATGTTCCGGCAGAATATTATCTGCACTATAGTGATAGGCATATTTTAAAATCGTAAAAAACACAGAATGAAAAGTTCCAAAAGAAACCGGCAGGGTTTCCCCTGCCAGCCGCCAAAACCGCTCTTTCATCTCATTCGCTGCTGCTCTGGTAAATGTAATGACCAGAATCCGCTGCGGTGGGATCTGATAGTGCGATATCAAATATTGAATTCTCTTTGTGATCACAAGTGTCTTCCCTGAACCTGGTCCTGCAAGTACCATCATCGGTCCATCTTTGTGCATCACTGCTTCTTTCTGTGCCTTGCTCAGCTGGCTATGCAAGTGCTGCCTCCAGTTTCGCGATCGCATCATTGATTCTCTTTAATGATTCTTCTTTCCCCAGAAGTTCCATTAATTCTGTTGCTCCACCTGGTGTCATCTGCTTTCCAGAGACTGCTGTACGAACTGGCCACATTACATAACCATTCTTGTACTCATGTCCTTTTGCAAAAGATACTAACATCTCATATAATGCATCATTTGTAAAATCTTCCTGTGCTTCGATCACTGGATAGATCTCTTTTAATACGGTTAATGAAGTCTCAGGTGTTGTCTTCATCTTCTTATGTTTGTACATCTCTACATCATATTCTGGAACTGCTTCGAAGAAGTCAATGTGTCCCGGAATCTCTGTAAATAACTCAATTCTTGTCTTCACCATAGAAAGAATCTTATCAAAATCCATCTCTCTGTGAATTGTCTCTGTTACATATGGCATAGCAAGTTCTTTGAAACGGTCAAAGTCCATGGCTTTGATATATTCACCATTCATCCATTTGATCTTGTTCATATCAAAGACCGCTGGTGTCTTAGACATATGTTTGTAATCAAAGATCTCTTCTAATTCTTTTAATGAGAAGATTTCCTGTTCTCCTCCTGGGCTCCATCCAAGTAATGCAACGAAGTTTACGATCGTCTCTGGCAAGAATCCCTGCTCGATCAGATCTTCGAAGGAAGAATGACCTTTTCTCTTACTTAATTTGTGATGTTCTTCGTCTGTGATCAGTGGACAATGAATGTATACTGGTTTTTCCCATCCGAATGCATCATATAAACGATTGTACTTTGGTGTAGATGATAAGTATTCATTACCACGAACTACATGTGTGATTCCCATTAAATGGTCATCAACTACGTTTGCGAAGTTGTATGTTGGATATCCATCCGATTTGATCAGGATCATATCATCTAATTCGATATTATCCACTGTGATCTCTCCGTAAATCTCATCAACGAAAGATGTTGTTCCTTCTGTTGGATTATTCTGACGGATAACATATGGTACTCCTGCGTCTAATTTCGCCTGAACTTCTTCTTTGGATAAGTTTAAGCAATGTTTGTCATAATGACTGATCACAACATCTCCTGATTTTACTTTCAGTGTGTCTAATCTCTCCTGATCACAGAAACAGTAATATGCTTCTCCCTTGTCGATCAGTTCTTTTGCATATTTTAAATAAAGCCCCTGTGCCTGTCTCTCACTCTGAACATATGGTCCGACTCCACCATCGATGTCTGGTCCTTCATCGTGGTTCATTCCGGCTTTCTTAAGGGTATTGTAGATAATCTCTTCTGCCCCTTCTACCTGTCTTTCCTGGTCTGTATCTTCAATTCTTAAAATAAAATCTCCGCCTGCATGACGTGCGATCAGATATGCATAAAGGGCTGTTCTTAAGTTACCTACATGCATACGCCCTGTAGGGCTTGGTGCAAATCTTGTTCTTACTTTGCTCATGATTTCCTCCCATTTGGTTTTAATTCTATCTTTCTATTCTACAAAACTTATCTTTCTTTGTAAAGAAGCAGTCTTATTGATTTTCATTAATTTATGTTGATTTTTTGAAACAATCCGTCTTAAATCTCATTTAAGATCCTGCTGGCTTCCTCAAATGGCTCCAGGGTTCTCTTTAAAATTCCCTGCGTTGCCGCGATAAAGATTCCATAGTTCACGATCGGAACACCTGCATCTTTGACTCTTGCGATACGGTTTTTCATCTCTCTTCTATTTAAAGTACATCCGCCACAATGAATGACCAGATCATAAGTATCCAGATCTTCAGGGAAAGAGTTTCCACTGCTTGTATGGATATCAAAATCCTTACCTGTATATTGTTTTAACCATCTTGGGATCTTCACCGTTCCGATGTCATCGCACTGTCTGTGATGAGTGCATCCTTCCGCGATCAAGATCTTCGCCCCTTCTTCTAAATGTTCCAAGGCTTTCACTCCTCTGACTTCTTCTTCCAGATCACCTTTATATCTTGCAAACAGAATCGAAAAGGAAGTCAGTTTGATATCTTCTGGCACAATCTTTGAGACTTTGCCAAATGCCTGAGAGTCTGTAATGACCAATGCTGGTTTCTTACCAATCTCTTCTAATGTCTTTTCTAATTCCGTTTCTCTTACAACAATAGAGGCTGCTCCTGCTTCTAAGAGGTCACGGATCGTCTGCTGCTGTGGAAGGATCAGTCTGCCTTTCGGTGCTGCACTGTCGATCGGTACGACTAAAATCACAAAATCATTCGGACAAACCAAATCTCCAACGATCTTTAGCGTGTCGTCATCAGTTGGAACCAGTTTCCCGATCTCTTCTTTTAACTCCCAGATCCCTTTTTTATCCTTTGCACTGACAAAGCAGGCTTTGTCTTCTTTCCATTCTTTGGCATTGGAAAGATCCATCTTATTGTAGACTTTCAGATAAGGAATCTTCCGGTCTTCGATCAAGCGTATCATATCTTCTTCAAACTCTGTCATACCAGCTGTAGCATCCATGATCACAAGCGCGATATCTGCCTTGCCCAAGACTTCTTTTGCTTTCTTGACTCGCTTTTCCCCTAATTCTCCTTCATCATCAAGTCCCGGGGTATCGATCATAACTACTGGTCCTAATGGCAGAAGTTCCATTGCCTTGTATACGGGATCTGTCGTTGTTCCTTTGACATCGGATACGATCGCTAATTCCTGATTCGTCATAGCATTGATAATGCTTGACTTCCCGGCATTTCGTTTCCCGAATAATGCGATGTGAATTCTGTCTCCTCTTGGTGTTGCATTTAAACTCATATGAATACCTCCTGTCTGTCTTTATGGATCGTTAACTCTTTCTTTTATCTTTGTGCCTTATGATATCCCGCTGACTTTGCTTCTTTCTCACTCTTAAATGTGACTAAATATTTTGATGTTCCCATACGGTCATAATCTCTTTGACCTGGGCAGTGGTATACCTTTGATCTGCTGTTTCCACGGATCTTCTGTGAAGCAGTTGTTTTTGTATTTGTTTTTGCTGCTGTTGTATTTTTGTTACTGCTGTAGTTTTTGCTGTTATTAGATGAATTCTGGTTTGTGTGATATTTCTGGCTTGCTTTTGAATTCTCTGTTGTTACCTGCACGCTGCTGTCTGCTTCACTGTCTCCTGTCTCGTAATCAATCTTCACTCCATCCTGTACATTATATACAAAAACATTAAACTTAATATCTTCGCCCTTATCTTCCACAGACATCGCTTCCATCTGTACCCCTTTGGCTACCAGGTCATCTCCGTCAAAGACTGGTGTAACTCTGTATAATACATGATTGCCTGTCTCACGGACATAGTCACCGACCATCTCTTCATATGGTAACATTCCATCCACGTTAAAAGATCTTGTTCCTGTGATCAGGTTCTTGTTATTGGCATTCTCACCGGTCAGCTGGTAAGCGATCAAATGACAACGGTTATATAGATATTTCCCATCAACGTTATTGTATTTTGCTGTATGCCATCCGGTTGGTTTTACCATACCGATCGCTCCACGTTTTCCTTTTGGCATGATATCTTTTCCAACACACGCTTCCGCCACCTGACATCTTCCTTCAGAGTCAAGTCTGCTGTAAGACTCGTAGGATTTTGTTGTCAGATCTTTGGATGTAAAATCTGGATTATTATTATCAACAGCAACCGTCATATTCCCTGAAAAATCCGGAATATTGTCAGATGATACAGATTTGGTGGAAGAATTTGTACTTCCTTTGCTGCTTTGTTCACTCTGTGCGTTTCCGCTATTACTGCTATTGCCTGTACTCTGGCATCCTGTCAGTGATACCACCATCATTCCTGCGATCAGCAGGGCATATAATTTCTTTGTTACTCTCATCATCAACTGCTTCTCCTCTTGTTATATTCTTTTCTGATCTAGCTTATTGTTTTGGAAGATAGATCTGTTTTGTGATCTCGTGAGTGGAACCTTCGATCTGTTCTTCTTCTGCAAGTTTCCATTCCTCAAGATCCACATCCAGTACCTGATCGGACGGATAAACTTTATTCCAGCGGAAGATCACGATCTCTTCGATCTGATCTATCACTGGTTTTAATGGAAGATTCTCTACAATACAAGTCTCCCCTTTTCCTGCCTTGTGTAAGAAATCTTCACAAACAACCGGATCGTTGATCTCTTCATACAACTTCTCTGTATATGCATTCATATAGACCTTCTCCCCTTTGGTCATCTCCGCAATATACTCTCGCAAGCCTCGATCCTGACTCTGCCTTCGATCATTAAACATCATACCGTTGTTGTTGTCTAAGCATAGAATTATTATCATTCTTTCCATCCTCCAATCGTACTTATGTTCTATTTATGTATTATATCTTGTGCGAGAGGATATTGCAATAAAAGAAGCTCTGAATTTCTCCAAAGCCTCTTCTTACTTTTCATTCTTTTTTGTATTCTAATTGTATCACGATACTGCTTTCATCACTTTTTCTCTCATAGGCTGTGTCATTTTCTCTGATTTTAAGATCTCTTTTAATTCTTCTTCCTTTAACAGACCTTCTTCTAATACCAGCTCTTTTACAGAAATTCCTGTTTTTAGTGATTTCTTTGCAATCTCAGCAGACTTTGCATATCCGATATATGGACATAACGCTGTTGAGATTCCAACACTTTTTTCAATATATTCTTCGCACTGTCCGGCTTCGGCTGCCATCGTGATCGTATAGTCATGTCCAATGATCAGGTATGCAACCTGTGATACAACTTCTGGAATCACTGGGTTGATCTTTCCTGGCATGATGGATGAACCATTCTGTCTTGCTGGAATCATCTGCCTGTTTTAATGAAATTCCTGCAACTTTGCTTAATTCATAAGAAATATTCGCAAGATAGTAAGGGGCTACATTGATCGCTGTTCCGATCGCTGTTGCTCCGATGTTTAAGACTTTCATCTCATCCATAACATTTTTTAGTCTTTTGATATCCCTTTTTAAGACATGTGCAAATGCTCCAAAACTTTGTCCAAGTCTCATTGGAACGGCATTCTGAAGCTGTGTTCTTCCCATTTTGAGGATATCATCAAACTCTGCTTCTTTTTCTTCCATGGCTTTTTCTAATTTCTCAAGTTCTTTGATCGTTTGTGGAAGTAATTTTAAGACAGTGATCTTTCCTGCCGTTGGGATTACATCGTTCGTAGACTGTGACATATTGACATGATCGTTTGGATGTACAATGCTGTCGATCAACGCTAGATGTAATGGACGGTGTGTGATCTGAAAGTTTGTGGCTACACGCATACTCTGAACTCCATAGTATGCTTCCGCTGGTACGTTTAATGCTCCAATTGAATCGTGTTCCATTCTGCTTAACATTGTCTTCCTCTTTTCTGATTACTCATGCTGTCGTCTTGTTTCAAGATTTTATGTGTTGAAGCTTAACACAGTATGCAATGTTCGTAAACCTTAATCCTGTCTTTCCAAATTTAAAGTTCAAATTTTGTGTTTCATCTTTTCTTTTTTTAATGAAAGTCTTGATTTACTTTAAATAATTAAGCGGTTGGAAGCGGAAGGAATTCTGACTGGATTTCATGCTTCTGTTGACCCGATCCAACTCGGTTATCATATTAAAGCATATATCAGTCTTGAGATCAGCCCTGCACAAAAACCCGAAGTTTATCCTTTTCTTCGAGCACACCCAAATGTATTGGAATGTGATTGTGTAACTGGAAATTATTCTGTGCTGCTGAAGGTTGCTTTTTCTAGTACGATGATCGTGTTTTCTACGATCGTTGAGAATCGCGGGGTGGTTCCTGAATAGTTGATTTGTTTTTAATTTCTGTTATCTAAAATAACAGGGTAAAATTTTGCATATGGAACATTTTCTTTTATAATTTGTGCAACCTTTTTATTTATTACGATTTCCCTATACTCATCGTAAAATTCATATGTCTTATTTACATCCTTTAATTTTTTTATTCCTTCTTCTGTTATTATTTTCGGTATGAAATAGAAAATGTTTTCATTTTCTGTCATATTTATTCTTTCACATTTTTCACATTGATTTTCAAATTTATAATTTTCATCAATATAACTTTTCTGTGGTAATATATTATCAGTAATAAAAGTATATCCTAATATCTTTTTACTTTTGCTTATAATCGGCTGAAAATATTTTTTATCTACTCCTGATTCTTTTAATTTCTCCACCAGTTTTGGTAATAACAACAACTCTCCTGTTCCATCCAATCCTGCAAACCCATAATCATTCTCATGTTTTTTTATATATCCTTTCGGTTGTGCATAAAATAAGCTATTTGTTTTTTCTTTACTATGACAACTTTCACATTCACTATATTCATTTTCAATATCTTCGTATTCTTCACAGTAATATTCTGGAAAACATAAAACGAATGCTTTTGCCTTTTCAAATTCTTCATCTGTAATTTTAACACCATAATTTAAACAAATAAATTCTACATCTTCTTTGTTTGATTTATAAAATTCAATTATTTGTTTATATAGTTCTGAATCTTGATTAATCTTATATGTATATTCTCCAGAAAATCGATTTCCTGTTCTGTATTTCTTTAATCTGTATATGAATCTAGAAATATTTTTTTTTACTTTCCAATCTGTTTCTTCATCATTATAACTTAATACAATTTCTACATTAACTTCCAATTTCGTCTCCTCCTGTTATCACTACAATTTTGCTGCTTTTGTTTTCTCTAAATCGACTTATCTTTGCTTTTATCCAAAATATAATTTCCATTAATATAGCTGTATACATAATAATAAAAGGATCTATTGGAAATAAACTACTTTTCAAGATTGTAATTTCACATTTGAAAATCCAGAAATTACCAATCACCAATTCATTGGGTCCCGATTTTATATGATCTAAATCTGTTTCACTTATTTCTTTTTCTATTATTTTTTTCTCTGTTATATGATAATCCGTATAATCAAACTTGCCTGCATATACATGAATTCCATCTCTTTCATTCTTAATCATATCAATATCATCCTTAATTAAGATACTCTTAATAAAGTCGCCATTCTTGTTAAATTTCTGAACGACACCTAACATTCCAGTCGCAACATATATATTCCCTTTGTCGTCAATGGTTGCTTTATTCCCTGGAAAAATACCAACAGGTATGGAATATGATTTTTTAATAAAAGAATCTTTTTTATTTTGTAATTGTATATTACATACTATCATTGTTACAAAGTCTTGAACATTACTTACAGTAAAAATATTTCCCGAAAATATTGATCTATTTCCGAATTACTTGGAAATAGTTTTTTAATTTCTCGTAAATACCATTTTCTTTTTTTTATCCATTTTTTTCTCTTTCCTTGTAAAATGCAAATATATAAAATATACACTTCGAATTTTTCTTGATTATTATCATATAGTTTTTTTATTATATTTTTTCCTTCATCAACTATATTATAAATATCATTTTCCTTATTTAAGAAAAATAAATATTCCGTGGTTGCATAAAAATAACCTGTAAGTAATTGTATTTTGATATTTTTTTTAAAAAACCTTTTTTGATATTCTACTAATTCAAAAAAAAGTTTTTTTTCATAACAATCTTTCTTATAATAATCTATAACATTCTCCATATAAACTTCTTCTAATGCCATCCAAAGCTGTGTATATAAAAGTAAGAAAATATCATCTCTCTTATTTTGTTTCCACAAAATATATAACTCTCGATTCGTTTTTCCAGTTTGATTTAAAGAAAAAAATGGCTGATTATCATAAACCAATTGTTTTAACCCATGCATCACTTAATTTTACAACTCCTTTCTTAGCTATACATGTACCTTCGATAATTTTCTCTTTATAATTGTATACAAACTTATATACAATTTCTTTTCCTTTAGTTTTTCCTATAGCTTCCATTTTTCCACTTTTCATTTCCTTTTTTACATACTTCCACTGATTCTTTTTTGTTACTTTTGTCCACTCATGTTTACTCTGCATAATGTGCCTTACTTTATTTTGATCAGAAGCTACTCTTCTTATTGCACTATTGACTCCTTTTACCGCTAATCCACTACTTGATGATGCTCCCATAGCAACACCAATACCATAACCTGCAAATGCTCCTATAATGGCTCCTACTACAGCTCCTTTAATTCCATATGTTGCTATAAATAAATTTCTTTTTTTCCCTTTATATCCTAATCTTTTAGCAACTAATCTACCTTTATATGAACCAGCTATTGCACCAACAATTCCTCCTACTCCGACACCTACTAAAACTGCTGTACTTACTAAAAAATGCCCACTAGGATCCACATAATTCACCGGATTATTCGCACAATACACATATAAATGTCCCGTCTCCGATTTTGTCGTATCTCCACGATAGGTATCCTCTGTCATAAATCTACCATCTTCTGGATTATAATACCGTGCATTCAGATAATACAATCCCGTACTCTGATCATAGATTCCACCAGTATAACACACTTCATTTTTCGCCTGATCATCTCCATGAATAATTGTCTCTCCATAATCCGTATACTGATAGGTTGCATCTGCACTTCCATCTTCTTTCACTAGGCTAGTTGTACTTCCCTGAATATCTTTATTATACAGATAATATTGCGTATCATCCCCTTTGAATCTCTCAGTTGCAAGGACATTTCCTTCTGTTCCAATCAAGTTCTGTGTAAGTCATCTCTTTTACACGGTCAAAACTGTCATAGGTATAGACTTTTTAAACTGCCTGATCACTGTTATTTAATAGATTTCTGTGGTCTTTAATCTCTTTGACTTTTCCATAAGCATCATAAGTGTAACTTCTGTGACTTCGTAAGGTCTCAGGGAACTTAAGTTATGAAATCTCAAGTTACTCAAACTTTTTCTTAATGTCCCTGGGAACTTAAGTAACTTATAATATAATGCATTTAAGGTACCTCAGACCTTACGATGTCTGCTGGTTGATATCATATATCTCTAAACAATTCAGCTAATCCAAAACACATTCCTTCATGTGCTATTGTTTGTAAAATAATTTTATTTTCTGAGACAAAACATAAATCTATCCAGTCTGCAAAAGCATAAATATTAGGATATTCTTGTAAAACTTTTCTTACATCCTTGTTATATTTATATAAATACCAATTATCCGTCATATAATATCCCTTTTTTCCTTTTTCCCTTTTAATTATAGTTCCATTTTTACGACATAATCTACTTTCCAAGAAAAATTTTTCTAATTTTTTAAATATTAAACAATTCTTAGTTTGTAATTCTTCCCTTTCTTTTTCCTCCTTACTTTTTACCTTCTCAATTGGTATTTTTAATATTAAAATATTACTATTTTCCTGAAGTATTTTTAATATTTTTTTATATTGGGTTATTACTAATTGGTCCATACCAAAATTGCAAATATCTTCATACACCATAATTATTAAAATCCTCCTATTTTAAAAACCAACAATGTACATGCATTTGTTTTCTCGCATTTTTATTTTTACTCCACTTTAACATTGGATGATAATGATAATATTGTTTTCCCTGATCTTTTTCCTTCTTGTGTTTTTGCATTGCAGATACTTTATGAATTGGGCTTGCAGCTTTACATGCATCATAAGCATATCCAGAAGATGTCACAAAAACATTTCCATTTGCTTTCAATCTCATAGCTGCTTTAGATTTAGTCTTTATAGCATCATATATATACTTTCGCATTTATCCTTTTTGCTTTATAATAATGTATCTTAGGTTGTTTTCGCTTTAGTGTTGAAATTGCAGTTGCAGCAACATATGTAATTCCAGCTATTACAATATATTTAAGCGCCTTTAAAATAACTCCTCCTAAGTCTTTCTTAAGGTCTCTGGGACCTTAAGGATTTTTACTATTCAGACAAGATTTTTTAGAATACATGAAACTCCAAAATGCGTATACTATAATTTCAGCAGTAGTCAAAATGAAATGAATAGTCTGTAACGACAAAAAACGAAGACATTGATACCGTAGACCTTAAGAAATTTTAAGATTCTGTGATACCTATAAAAAATAATAATTATCCTTATTTACTTTCATTTTTTTTATAATAAAACAATTCGGATATTCTTTAAATCCTGGAAGTGTTGATCTATATTTTTTCATTACACTTCGTGCTTTTTTCCAACTTCCAAAATAACCAATCATAAGTAAACTACCCTCATCTTCATATGTCAGTTGATATATATACATATTTAACCACCTCACTCCCTAAAAATATTTTTCCATCCAAAGTTTTCAATTTCATATTTTTGGTTTAAAAATTTCAACATATCTTCATATTTATCTATTTTATATAGAATCTTTCTTTGTTGTTTATCTAAACAATACATTTGTCCATTCTCAGTATTTTTTAAACACAAAAATTTTTCATGATCATAATAATAATCCATTTTTCCATTATACACTTTTATATTTTCTCCATATTTTACTTCTATATCATGATTTTCTGGATTATATTCTTCTTCTTTTTCGATCATATAATTATTTAAAAGTTTTATTATAAAATATGATTTTGTTGCTCTCCAAAAACCTTCATTCCACTCTGCTTCATTGATTTTATATTCATTAATTTCCAAAAATTCCTCTTTTCCTTTAAATCTTGGTTGTTGTGAAAATTTTTTCTTTCCTATTTCTGCCTTTTTATATGATGAATATACCGCAATAATTATTTCATCATTGTTTTCTGAATTATCCTCATAATACGAGAATTTCAACTCATAAATCATGAATATATTTGCACCTCCATTTATATTTTTACTGTATCAATTATCGTCCTCTATCTCCCCACTTTCTCAATTCACTATATTCCTTTCCTTGCTTTCCTTTTCTTGCCCATTTTCCTTTTCCATAATGTTCATTCATTTTCCTAATTGCATACTCATTTCCACTTTCCCCTTTTTTTGGTCTAGATCCATGTGCCCAACTTGGAATATCTGTCGCTCTTTCTTTTTTACTTTTTTTGATTCTTTCTTCTTTTTAGTATTACTTTTTTTCTTACTTTTACTATATATTATCCTATCCACTACTCCTGCTGTAAGCCATACAGATACTTTTGTTTTAGAAATAATTTTTCTTCCTGCATATTTTGTTTTTGAACTATGATTTTTCCATGATGAATATGACACATAAGCTACCGCACCTCCAACAAGTACTAATTTTATAACTGTATACATTGCTGCCGCAAAATGCCCACTAGGATCCACATAATTCACCGGATTATTCGCACAATACACATACAAATGTCCAGTCTCAGGGTTCATTATCTCGCCACGATAACTATCCTCTGTCATAAACCTACCATCTTCCGGATTATAATACCGTGCATTCAGATAGTACAACCCCGTACTCTGATCATAAATTCCGCCAGTATAACATACTTCATTTTTCGCCTGATCATCACCCTGGATTGTTGTCTCTCCAAAATCCGTATACTGGTATGTTGCATCAGCACTTCCATCTTCTTTTACAAGACTGCTTGTACTTTCCTGGATATCTTTGTTGTAAAGATAATATTGTGTTGCATTCTGTTGAAATCTTTCTGTTGCGAGGACATTTCCATCGGTTCCAATCAGATTCTGTGAGTTTTGCTCTCCATTCGCATCTGTCGTGTAAGCCACAACTCCATTCTGATAATAATAGTTAGTCGTCTCATCTCCATCGACCTTCTGGATCCGCTGTCCTTCTCCATTGTAGATGTTCTGCTGGATCACCGCTGTCTTTCCGTCTTTCGTCATGGACACCTGACTTAATCTGTTTTCCGCATCATAGACATAAGTCTGATCTTCTCCAGTCTTTGTGTTCTTTACATCTGTCTGATTTCCATTCGCATCGTAATCATACTGACGGACTTCTTCTACCGCAGTTCCTTTTTTTTCGTGGATGTCTTTAACTGATCCAGTCCGTTATAAGTATACGATGTTGTCGTTGTTCCATCATCTTCTTTGAGCCGGTTTTCAACATTATCATAGGTATATGTGATTGTTTTTGTCTGGTCATTTTTCTTATAATCGGTTGTCACTGTTTTGACCAATCTTCCAAACGTATCATAGGTATAACTTCTGAGGACTTTCTCTGTTGTCTGCCCCTTGGAATGCAGTTCTCCTTTGATCTCCTGCAGCCATCCGTTCTCATCATAAATATAAGACAATGCCTGAATTCCATCTTTGGTGGTCGGATAGGATACCTTACTGAGATTTCCATCCTCATTATAAGTATACTGGATCTAATGAGATTTGATATCATCTGTCGTTGGCTGAGCATTCTGACTGATCTTGCAAATGACTTCGTAATGTCCAGGGAGCTTAAGTTCCTTTTTTATTCTCGATTAAATTTTTGTATATATTTTTTTATCTTCTTTGTTCCTCTCCTTAATGTTGATCTTCTATCTATCATTATTATTATTACAAAACTTATCATAAACAGAACAAAATCTGTCACTTTGATCCATCCCATGCATAAAAACAACACATATAACGTTCCAAAAATCAATATGCCTGGTGCTGGAATTTCCTTTATATATTCTATTTTTTCAAGCTTCGTACAACCTTTTAACTCACTATTTTCAAGTTTTCCATCAAACATAACAACTTCATTTATATTAAATGGATTTTTTTCATGTATATATATTATTTTCACTATATCTTCTTCAACAAATCCTTTAAACACTGTAATTTCTGATTCATCTATATCTGGTGTTATATAATGTCCATGTAAATAGTCTTCTTTATCATTAATTAATTCTAAATCTTCTTGTATTAATTTTATCCATTTTTCTGTATTTTTTATATGTACTTCTATTTTTTGCATCTTCATAATATTATCCTAATTAACAAATTTTAACTTCGTAAGGTCCCAAGGACCTTACGATTCCTTCGGGTACATTAGTCTACTTAATTTATTTTATAAGATTTAATTAGTTTGTATAATGATTCCGTATACTCATGATTACCATTTTCTATATTTTTTCTATATTGTTGTATATATTTTTCTACTGTATTTCCTTTGTTATCTTTTAAACTAATATCTGCCCCTTTTTCAATCAATAATCTTATGATTCTATATTGTTTTCTTGTATTTATTCCCGGTTCTTCCTCATAATTTTCTGAGTAACAAGCTGCCATTATTGCTGTTATACCTTTCTCATTTTTTTGATTTACATCCGCTCCGTTTTTTAAGAGTATTTGCACTAAGTCATAATTATTTTTTGTTACTGCTACTACTAATGCATTTTTATCTGGATCTGCACCTTTATTTAATAAATATTTTATCATCTTATTACAATCTTGTTGCCCGAAATAATAAATATATTCTGATAGAAGTTCATGTCCCTCTTTATTTAAATTTGCTCCATTTTTTACTAACATTTTTATAAACCGATCAGGATACGACATTGACATTAATGCTGTTTCTAATGGTGTTGTATTATTTTTTTTATCTATCTCATTCACATTTTCTCCAAATAACACTTTTATTCTAGCAAAAACATAATTACCTGTTATTATATCATATTGTAAACTTCCTTTTCGATAATACTCGGTTACCATACTAGATTCTCGTTCTTTATATTGTAATGTCCATGGCATATTAAAATACAAATAATAACCAATCAATAAAAATATTATTACTATCAGCAATTTCAAAATATTTTTCACAATCATTAACCTCCACACACCTGATATAATTAGCTGATTAATCCAAGTTACTCAAACTTTGCCACTTCTTCCATTCTTTTTTGCATATCTATTCCTGTAATCCTTGATCTCTTTGACTTTTCCATACGCATCATAGGTATAACTTCTGAGGACTTTCTCTGTTGTCTGTCCCTTGGAATGCAGTTCTCCTTCGATCTCCTGCAGCCATCCGTTTTCATCATAAATATAAGATAATGACTGGATTCCATCTTTGGTGGTCGGATAGAATACCTTACTGAGATTTCCATCCTCATTATAAGTATACTGGATCTGATGTACTTTGATATCATCTGCCGTTGGCTGAGTACTCTGACTGATTTCCGTAAGGTCTCAAGGAGCTTAAGTTTTTGTACTGTGAGGTTCCTGTTTTTGTCTATTGACATTATTTATGAATTACAGAAATGCTTAAGATTCTATAAATATATTCTCATTAAAATATTGCATAATTTTTTCTGTTTCATCTTTAAATGTTTTATAAAAACCAAAATCACAAAAAATTACAAAAATTATAATATACAATCCCCAATACCTATTATTGGGAGTAAACATAAGTATAAGAAGCGAACTAATAATCAGTAGTATATTTGCTATTATTATTATTAGTTCAGCTTCAAAATATAACGAATATCTCATTGTCATTATAGTATTTTCACCATTAGAATACATCTTAATTTTTATTTTTGGAACAAATCCCCTATTTTTATAATACGGAATAGTATATAATACTATAGAATCTTCCATTTCTTTAATAAAAAACTTTTCTTGATTTGGTATGAAAAAGATAGAAGCACGTCTTTTTTTACTACTTATATTATACAATTTCTTTTTTATTTCTTTTTCTGTTAGTTTAGTTTTTATTTCTTTATCTATTTTATACATGGTTTGCTCCTTATAAAGAAATAAATCTCGGAATCTTTTATTAATTAACCATCCCTATTTTAATATATTTACAATTCATCATTTGTGACTAAAAATCAAGATTCCGAGATTTTGTAAAATTATTTACTTCTATACATTCTTATTTTTTTGTTTTTTGATACAGCAACTTTTACAAAC
>UMDQ01014411.1_pt1 | contig 89444 bp, 69 predicted proteins | sample 1964531 | NCBI WGS metagenome assembly UMDQ01 (sample SAMEA4835998, study PRJEB28245) | human gut metagenome | biome: gut microbiome; material: fecal sample | place: Denmark | collected 2008
GGCGATGGAAAGCAGCGGCAGTATCCTGAAAGCGAAATGTTTTCCGGGACAGGGGCGTGTGAATCTTGTCCTGCTGCTGCGGGAGCATAACCGGGAATTGGAAAATTTTGATCTGGTAAAACGGGAATGCCTTCGATACATGGAGGACAAGATTCCGGCGTCCCTTCTGGAAAACAGGAAATTCCGGATTCTGGAACCGCAGTTTATCCATATGGCGGTGAAGGCCGAGATCCGTGTGAGGGATATGAACCAGATTTTGGAGACGAGACAGAGGATTTTAAAAGCGCTTCATCTGTTTCTGGACCCCATGGAGGGGAATTTTCAGGGAAATGGATGGGAGATCGGAGTGGTCCCGAACCAGATCCAGATTTTAAATGAACTTCGGGGAGTTCAGGGCGTGGAGATTGTAACGTCGCTGAGACTGGTCCTGCAGACGGAACAGAATGGAAGACTTGTGGAGCTTGATGCGGAAGAGCTCGAAAAATTCCCGTATGCCGTGGCTGTAGAGGGAGAGCATCAGATCGATATAACAACGGGAGGTGGAGCAGATTGATTCCTACGATTCGGCTGGATGAGGAAAATTTTCAGGAAATCTTTGAGACGGCGAGAAAACGGATTCCGCTCCTGTACCCGGAATGGACAAATTTCAATGAAAATGATTCTGGAATTGCGCTTTTGGAATTGTTCTCATGGCTGAAGGAAGTTCAGGAATTTCATCTGAATCAGGTCGGACTGGAACATGAATCCGTATATTTAAAATTACTGGGCATTGAAAGAAAAGAAATCTGTCCGGCAAGGACAGTGGTAACCTGTTGTTCCGTGAAAGAGGAGACGGAGCTGCCGGAAGGTTTCCAGTTCCACGCAGGAGAGATCCCGTTCTGTTCTGTGGAAAGGACAAGGCTTTTTTCCGGAAAGCTTTGGCGGGTGCGTACAGGAAATACAGGAAGGCAGGGATATGTCTCGGAACGGGAGTGGGATGGATCCGATACGGGATGGAAACTTCCGGTTTTTACGGAGACACCGGAATACGGCAATTTTCTGGAAATGGAGTTTGCCGGAAAGATGACAGGGGGACAGACCTTTGGATTCTTCTTCCGCATTCCGGAAGAACGGAGCGCAAAAAGAAATCCGGTTTCAGAAGAGTTTGAGCCCCTGGTGGGGATCCGGGCGGAGTGCAAAGATAACGGTTCAGACAGCTGGAAGATATGTGAACTTGTGCGGGATGATACACACGCATTCCTGTACAGCGGAATCATAAAGATCCGGATCCCGGATGAGATGGGAGAATCCGGCGCGGACAGGATCCGGTTTGTGTTTTCGGAAGGAGAATACGATGTAGTACCGGTACTCTCAGAGATCCTCTTAAATCCTGTGGAGCTCTGCCAGATGGAGCAGATCGGGGAGAGGATTCTGGGGGAGGGGACAGGATTCCCAAATCAGAGATTCCCGCTGGAGAGCGCCGGGACAATTCCGGCCTCAGTGGAACTGGAAGCAGAAGCTCCTGAGCATCCGGGAATATTTGAACCCTGGAGACGTGTCCGTGATTTTTCCGGATCAAAGCCGGAAGACAGACATTTTGTGGTCGACGGAGAGAGTGGAGATATCTGCTTTGGAGATGGAATCCACGGATTGCCGCCGGAAGGAATCATCCGTCTGATACGGCTTGGCAGGACAGAGGGAGTCGGCGGAAATGTAAAAAAAGGTCAGATCCATCCGGGGAGGTCAGAGGAAGAAAAGATCCATCTGTTTGAGGCGTGGAATTTTGAGGATGTAACAGGCGGAGCTGACAGGGAGTCCACGAAAAGCTGTTTTGAGAGATTTGAGGCAGAACTCGCGAAAAAGTATTCTGCGGTCACGAAAGCGGATTATGAGGAGCTTATAAAGCGTGCGCCGGGACTTCTCATCGAACGGGTAAAGGTCGTGAGAGCAGACTGGGAACATAACCGGATCGTGGCGGCGGTAAAGCCCTGGTCAGAGAAAAAATGCCCGCAGCTGAGTGCCGGATACCGGAAGAACATCACGAAATTTATGGATAAGAAAAGGATTCTGGGAACGGATCTTCAGATCGCCGAACCGGAATATATCCAGATCCGTGTCTATGCGGATCTGGAACTTGTCGCGTGGTACAGGGATACCGAGCAGGTGTTAAAAGGAAAGATCCGCCGGTATTTTGAAGAATTTTGTTCGGACTTTGGGAGTCCGGTGTTATACAGCGGACTTTACGGATTTCTCGATGGACTGCAGGGAATCCGAAGAATCCGGTCGCTTACAATCGATGCGGCCGGACAGGGGATTCTCAGGAATGTGAACGGGGATGTTTTTCTTCCTTCCGCGGGACTCGCGGTACTGGAACAGATCCAGCTCAGCGTATCCTACACAGGATAAAAAGGAAAGATGGGAGTACCAGATGGCAGAAGACAGGAAATACTTTATCTTTAATAAACCGATGGACTACCGGAGAGGAACGGTGGATAGAATGAATGCCGCAGACGGGATCCTGAGGCTGACCGGGGCGGAACCGGGCTGGTTTTTCTCAAGAGTTCTGGACAGCAGGGAAGAGGAGATGACCTGGCACCGTCTGAGAACTGTATGCGCGGAGAGAGACGGCGGATGGAACATGACTCTTTACAGCAGTGACAGCCGGTTTCTTGTATGGGGAGATAACAGCGCACCGGTGGACGAGGTTCTGGCGGATCCGGAACTCTCTCTGGAAGAGAAAAAACAGCGGATGAGCTCCTGCTTCGCGAAAGAGATCCGGGGAGAAGCGGATGTGCTGCTGTTTGACGTAAGAGGCAGATATCTCTGGTTTCTTCTTGAGGCCGGGGGCGCGGCGGGAGATTTTGACGGGATCACAGAGATCCGGATCGATTTTCCGAAACAGAGCTGGGTCTCCTGGCTGCCGGAGGTCTATCAGGGAAGTGGAAAGAACCGGGATTTTCTGGAGCGGTATCTCGGTGTATTCCAGAGCTTCTATGAAGAGCTGACGGAGAAGATCGGACGAAGCCCGGACCTCTTTGATCCGGACTGCGCGCAGGCGGACTTCCTTTCCTGGATGGCAGGCTGGCTGTCCATCGAGGACATTCCGGCCTGGAATGAAGAACAGTTGAGATATCTTTTAAAAAATGCCCTGCGGCTCTACCGGATCCGGGGAACTGTAGAATATCTGAAGGAAATGCTGACCTTATACAGGGACTGTGAGGTGTATGTGGTGGAACATTACCAGATGCAGGAGAGCGATCCGGAAAAGATCCGCAGATGGAAGAAACTGTATGGTGACAGCCCTTATACAGTGACAGTCCTGATCCATACGGGGCAGAATGGAGGACAGAAGGAATACAGGACCTTCATGCAGATTGTGAGACATGCGGTTCCGGCACATATAGACTGCAGAATCGTTCTGCTGACTCCCTACATCTTTCTGGATCAGCACACGTATCTTGGCGTCAACAGCCGGCTTGGTGAATATCGTCCGATGCAGTTAGACGGATTGTCTGCCATGCATTTTTCACGGATCGGACAGTTGTAAGAGAAAGGAATACAGCCAATGAAGAACATGAAATATTTTCCCTTTGAAAGAAATAAATATTTTTACGGCAAGCTTCTGACTGTGGATGACTTTGAAACAGAACAGAGATATATGAATGATAAAAGACGAGTACTGAACCGGTTTTTATATGGAACCGGAGTGGTATGTGGACTGAATGTAGTCCCGATCGATGACATGACAATTTCTGTGGAACCTGGACTTGCTCTGGATTTTTCCGGCCGGGAGATCGTTGTGGATACACCGGCAGTAAAAAAATTGTCCATGATCGATGGATTTGATTCTTTTATCAGGAGCGGTGACGAAAAGAAATATCTGTACCTCTGCATGGACTATAAGGAGACGGAGCGGGAACCGGTCCACAATGTGACCGGGGAGAGCGGGGTGGAGTATAACCGTTATCAGGAAGGCTACGAGCTTACAGTGACGGAGCGGGAGCCGTCCCAGACGGTGCTTTCCGATGCAGTATTTTATGAACATACATCGGTGATCTATATGGGGAAAGGCGTGAAGATCACCCAGACATGTCCGTCCTATGCGTCCTGCGGAGATATATTTGAACTTAAGATCCTGGTGGAAAATATGGGTCAGGGCCAGTCGATCCGCTTTTCCTACGATCTTGGACTCACATGTCTGGAATATGCCGGGGAAAACCATCTGACCGTCATGTTTGACGAGGAAAAGCATCAGAAGGAAGACAGATACGAGATCATTTACCGTGTGAAGGCGAGTTCTACAAAGAATGCGGAAGGAATCCTGGAACTCGCAAAGGGCAGTTTCCACCTTGCCTTTGGCGGAAGAGAGATGGAAGCAGCCGCTGCCGGAAAGCAGGCGGTGAAGCTGATCAGCGGAAAAGTCTCCGATGAAGTCAGAAAGAACTATTATCGGAGCGCGATGGAAGATATTCTTCGGAATAACTATCAGCAGAGCATTTATCTGGCAAAGATCTATGTGATCCGGGCAGGGGAGTCATATCTCATTGATGCAGTGGAGCCGATGCCATTTGGGCAGTTTGTATACAATAATGTGCTGGCGGATGTGATGGGAAAGATAGGAAGAACCGAAGATTCCTTGATGGTAAAAGATCAGGCAGATTTTGGCAGCTCCCATGGAAAACAGATAGAAAAAAGTAAGAGCGAGGAGCCGGCAGTGACTACCGGTCATGTGATCTTTGATCTTGGGCTCGGCGGAAACACGGGACAGAGATTTTTCTCCGGGGATATTTCCCATGAGCTGGGGCTCGGAAATGTGACGATCATCCTTGGCTCCTGTACCGGTGTGCGGGATGAGGACAGCGTGATCTACGGTTCCCCGGAGATCTTCACGGATGAAGTACCGTTCCGCGCAGAGTTAGCTGCGAAGGCGGACGCAAAGACAGGAACCTTCCGGATCGGGCTGCGGCTTGTGGAGCCGACTATGAACCGGTATGTCAGGGTCAACTGGACAGCAATCCGGGATGCGAAGGAAAAGGTCCATGATGTGGAAGAGACGGCGCTTTTGATCCGCCCGGACATTCTGTATCTGAAGACCAGAGAGACATTCTTTCTGGAGCCGGAATTCAGAGGAATCGCCCCGACACCGGTGACATGGAGCATCAGAGAAGAAAATGGTGGAACCATCGAGCCAAACGGAAAATATACGGCTCCGAATGTGCCGGGAATCTTTGAAGTGAGTGCAGCCAGTACCAGATATGAAAACCTCCGGGCTTCCATCTATGTGGTGGTGCGCGATGGGGAGTAAAACGAAACTTTAAGAAATATGTGAAAAGGAGGAGCCATGCGGATACAGACATTGAACAGCGACTATGAGATTCTCCGGATGGCAGAATCCGGGGAACGGCTGGATGTCCTGATAGCAAGAGATGAAAAGCACCCGGAAAAGGGAAAATGCATGCTTGTGGTCCTGAAACAGGATGCGGACATCCATAAATTCCTGCCATTTCTCGCTGCGCAGCAGGAAAATGCTCCATACGATGATTTTCTGGGATATTTTCCGAGGGAGGGCAGGCTGTACATCGTATTTCGCTTTTATGATTATATGACACTTTCCGAACGGCTCTCATCGGATACAGGTTTTGAAGAACGGGTCATGATCGCCGGTAATATTCTGAGAAGGATCGTAATCCTGAATCTTCCAACGTATCTTCAGTATGAAGTGCTGGGGGAAGGAAATATTCTGGCAGGAAAGAATGGGGATATCCGTTTTTCCTACGGATTTCATGAACTGGACCGGTTTGACAGTATTACAGACCGGGATGTCATAGAACGTCTGACCGGAGTTTTAAAGAAAATCTTTCCGGAGGAGCTGGAAAAACATTCCTGCCCGCCGTTAGAGCAGTTTTTTGAGAGAATAGAAAAGGAAAAATTTCCGGGAATTGCTGCTGTATTGAGAGAATATGACATTACCGCCCGGGCGGCGTTGACGCTTCAGGAGGCGGGAAAGATCAGACCGAAAAGCTTTGGTTTCCGGTTGTGGGAGAAGATAAAGAAACTTGTCCGCGGTTTAAAATACCTTCTTCTGGCACTTGTGATCGGAGCGCTCGTGGGATATCTGGTCTATACGATCCGCTATCCGTCAAAGAAGGCGGAGGAGGCAATGAATTATAAAGCAATCGGCACACTGACAATTGGGGAGACCGCAGGACAGGATGCCGGGGGACAGACGGGAGAGTAAAACATATGCGTTTTATAAATGATTTTGACTGGAAAAAGACGATGCAGTACGGGTGGCGCAGGATCCTTCGGGCACTCGTGCGCCCGTTTGCCGCTCTCCGCCTGAAGTTCCGCAGGCTGTCAAATCCGAACACGCTGGTAAATACAGTGGTCACTGATGTGCAGGCGGAGGTAAAAAAAGCGGTTTCAAAGAAGCCGGAGTCTTTAGAGGAATATCTTCCGGTCGGCAGATACTACGCGGCAAAGAAACTTTTGCTGGCGCTCCTGATCGCGGCGATCCTGCTTCCGATCCTGTATTTTAAATTTGTCCATCCGGCAGTCACAGCCCGTTTTCTATGGAAAACGATCCCGGTAAACACAGCGGAACAGTATGGATATACAGGGAAAGTGAAGCTTACGGATCCTGAGACCGGAGTGATCCTATACAGAGGACCATTAGCAGACGGAAGAATTACGGGAACAGGCACCTTGTATGATTATGCCGGGAACATCCTTTATAAAGGACAGTTCGAAAATGAGATGTATGAGGGGAGAGGAACGCTGTTTTACGGGAATGGAAACGTAAAATACACGGGAGAATTTTCACAGAATCAGTATCAGGGAAAGGGATCCCTTTATTTCGAAGATGAGACATTGGAATATGAAGGCGGATTTGCGGCTGGAAAGTACAGCGGAAGCGGAAGCCTTTACGATAAAGACGGCACATTGATCTATGAAGGAAGCTTTGAGGCAGGACGATACAGCGGAGAGGGAACTCTTTATGGGGAGAAGGGAATGATCCTCTACGAGGGAAGCTTCGTGAAAGGACTCTATGAAGGTCAGGGAACCCTGTACCGCAACGGAAAAAAGGTCTATGTGGGTGCATTTGCGGGAGGAATCCCACAGGGCGAAGGAAAAGCGTATGGAAATTCCGGCCGGGCAGACAGTTGGGGTACCTATGCGGACGGTGAGTTCGTCGCGGGCCAGACGGTTCTCTACGATGAAAATGGAAAGATCCAATATCGCGGAGAGGTTTCAAACGGTCAGTATGAAGGAAAAGGCAGCCTGTACGCAGACGGAGAGCTGATCTATGAAGGTGATTTTCATGAGAGCCTGTATGAGGGAAGTGGTACGCTCTACGAAGGAACGGAAGTCTTATATAAGGGAAATTTCCTCGGAGGTATTTACGAGGGAAAAGGAGAACTGTATCAGGACGGAGTGCTTCTCTATGAGGGAGAATTCCACGATGGCTTGTACGAGGGAAACGGAAGCCTGTATGAACAGGAACACATGATCTATGACGGTGAGTGGAAAGCCGGAAAATATGACGGAGAGGGAAAAATCTATCAGGATGAAAAGCTTCTCTATGAGGGAACCTTTGCGGAAGGAATGAAAGAGGGAGAGGGAACTCTCTATGATCCGGAAACGGAAAGTGTGGTCTACGAAGGAAGCTTTCTGAAGGACCTCTATGACGGGACGGGAATCCTCTATGATACGGCAGCTGGAGCAATTCTTTATGAAGGAAATTTCTCGAAGGGAATTTATGACGGCGATGGCCGTCTTTATGATCCGGTGACGCAGAACCTGATCTATGAGGGAACATTCCTCAGAGGAAAACGCGAGGGAAGCGGAAAGGAATACGATCCTGAGACGAAAGCACTGGTCTATGTGGGTGGATTTCGTGAAGATGTCCATGATGGGGACGGAACGGAATACGATAAAAACGGCGCAAAGACGTATGAGGGACGTTTCCAGTTAGGTTCCTATTCGGGATCTGGAGTGCTGTATGATGCGGCTACGGGTAAGGTGCTGGCGGAAGGAGAATTTCGGAACGGAGTGCTCTTAACACCAAAAGCAGAATTGGATGCAGCGAAGAACCCGACAGAGCCGGAGACAGCGGCGAAAGAACCGGAAACAGAGACAGCAGCAGCGGAAAGTGAAAGCGCCCCGGAGACGGCGGCGGAAGCAGGAAATACCGCAGAGGAAAACGAAACGGCGGCAGAGAGCACAGCTGCACAGATACCTGGAAGGACAAAGAGAACGGGCATCGGTCCGGGCTATGAGGATTAAATAACAGCAGTTTCACAGACAGAGAGGAGCGGACGCAATGGGAAGATCCACATCGATCGCGGATGTCGGAATGTCGATCGTAAAACTTTTAAGGAGAGAACTCGTTCCGGATACGCTGCAGAATCCGGATGCGGTGGGCCTTTGCAGTCCGACGGACCGGGGGGATTACATGGTGGGGATCCACCTGTATGATATCCGGGAGAGCGAGGAGCTGCGGGTCAACACGATGATCGCAAGAGGAACGGAAGAACTTCAGTATCCGCCAAGTTATGTAAACCTCTATTACATGATCACGGTGACTTCCACCGGTGATATCAAGTTCCGGTCCGGTGAGGAACATAAGATCCTCGGAAGGATCATCCAGATCCTCGCGGATCATCCGTGTCTGGACAGAGAGACTCTGGAGCCAAAAACAGTGAGAAAACAACTGGATGTGGAGATCAGTATGCAGAATCTGACGCTGGAAGACAAGATGAGGATCTACAGCGTACCAAATGCCGGTTATAAGCTGTCTCTGTTTTACAGGGCTGCTCCGGTGGAGATCGAATCTACGAGAAGCCGGAGAGCAGCGAGAGTTATGGATGTGGATTTCGGACTGGAGGAGAAGCAATGAATGGACGAGGAGAACATGTACGGCACAGGGTCTCCCTGGTACTGGAACTATGGGATGATTTCACGGATCGTCCGATATCAGATCCTTCTATCGTGATCATGGCCTCCGGGCTGATCAGACCACTCCGGAAGGAAGACGGGTTTTATGTGTTTGTAAACTGTCCGATGCCGGTGCATGTGGAGATCCGCTCAGAACGGTATGAGACGGAGGAATTTGATGCGGGAATGCAGGATGGAAAGGCTGTGATCCTGAAAAAAAGACTGCGGCCGGGAAAAAACTATCCGCTTCCGGCCGGGACGACCTGTGTGACCGGCTGTGCAGAACCGGGAACTGTGATCGAGGTTGCGGCGGAGGAGAGCAGCGGCCTGTGGCGGCTTTTTTCCGACTACCATTCAGAAAAGTTTCCTGAAAGTATGGAGCTTTTTAACCCGTACGAAAAACAACTGGAGGGACGCAGATTCTTTATATTGGACAAGGATGAAAAAAACGGTGAGTTTTTTGAAGTAAAACAGCAGGAAAGCCGTAGTGGAAAGATCGTGCTGGAAAAAGCACTGAAGCATTCTTACAAAAAAGCCGGAACGAAGATTTATGAGTGCAGCATGGCCCGGGCAGACAGGGACGGGAATTTTACGATTCCGTTAAAGATCAGAGCAAGGGATGAAAAAAAGATTTTATGCAGGATCCGTGAAGGAGAGAAGGTCCGGTCGGTGCAGATCTTCACAGGGCAGCAGAATAAGTGGAATCCGGCAGAATAGAGAAAGACCAGGAAAGGGGGAGACCGGATGGAGCGAGAGACAGATCAATATATGAACGCAGATGAATATGTACAGGAGCTGTTGATAAATGTCCGCAGCCTTGCCGGTGAGTACCTGAATTGGAAAAAACAATCTGTGTTTGCCGGGGAGGGAAGAATCCGGGATACGGAAGTGTCCCGGGAAGGCATTCTGGAGCTTTCACAGATCCTTCGAAGAGGAAAACATAGTTTTGAGGAGATGCACCGCAAAGCAGAACAGTCAGTCAGGAGACGGACGGTCATCCCTCTGGAATATCTGTTTCATATCAAAAAAGCCGGAAAATATCTGAAACACTGTGTCAGTCTGGCGTTGGCCGCGGAACTGGATCGAAACTCAGGAGAACTTTTTCAGGAGATTCCGGAGAATTACAAAAAGATATATCCAACCTTGGAACTTGGACTCTGTCTTTATACGGCAGACAGCAGGGTGAGAATCGAATGTATGCGGAACATGCTTGAGGAAAAAGAAACCTTCGATTTCTTTTTCGGTACGGGAAATTCCCGGGAGAGCAGAACAGAGATGAGACTGGATCCGAGAATCCTTCAATTTCTCTTATCACCGGAAACAGAGCCTGAAAAGCTGGAAGGATTCTGCCGGCTCTATGACGGAAGTGATCTGGAGGAACAGCCGATGGTGATCCGGGAAGAACAGATGGAACGGACGGCTGCTCTTTTGGGAACGGTGTCTGAAGAAAAGAAGATCCTGTATCTCTTTGGACACCCGGGTTCCGGGAGACGTTTTATGATCCGTCATGCATGCAGAAAGCTTGGGAGATTCTGTCTGGAGGCAGATATCGGAAAACTTGATGGAAACGATCCCGGAAAGCTTTTAGATGAGATGATAAGGGAAACACAGATCCGCAGGGCGGTACTCTGCATACGAAACTTTCATCTCCTGTTTCAGAATGGAAAAATGTATCAGGCTCTTGGGGTTGTCGAAAAGATCCTTATGCATCTTCCCCAGGTGATCCTGCTGGCAGATCAGACATGGCCCTACAGCCGGGAAGAATTCCCGGCTCCGGTCACGGAACTGGAGATTTCGCCTCCGGATATTGGGGAGCGGATCACTCTGTGGGAGGAGGCGCTGAGACAGCACCCGGAGGCAATGCCGGAAACATTTCAAACAGAACATGCACGGCTCGAGATCCTTGCCGGAAAATTCACATTCCACCCGGGCCAGATCATGTCTGCCGCCGCTGAGACGTCACGGTCGGTACAGTGGACAGGAAAACGGGCAGAGGAGGAGGATCTGTACCGCGCATGCAGGCATCAGGTAAGCCACCGGCTCGGGGAACGGGCCATGCAGATCGAACCTGCATATGGCTGGGATGACCTGATCCTTCCGCCGGACAGAAAGCAGATGTTAAGAAATGCCTGCGATCAGATCGAATACAGCCATCAGGTATACGGAAAGTGGGGATTTGCCTCAAAAATGGTCTACGGAAAAGGCGTATCCATGCTGTTCTACGGGCCGCCGGGGACAGGAAAGACAATGGGAGCGCAGGTTCTGGCGCGGGAACTCCATCTGGAGCTTTATAAGGCAGATCTCTCCAGTGTCATGTCAAAGTACATCGGTGAGACAGAAAAAAACCTTGGGGAGATCTTTGAAGAGGTGAAAAAGAGCCAGAGCATTCTGTTTTTTGATGAAGCAGATGCATTGTTTGGAAAAAGGTCAGAGGTAAAGGATGCCCAGGATAAATACGCGAACGCCGAGACTGCCTATCTTCTTCAGAAGATGGAAGAATATGAGGGGATCGTGATCCTTGCGACAAACTATATTCAGAATTTTGACGAGGCGTTTAAGAGAAGGATCCGCTTTATGATCGAATTTCCGCTTCCGGATGCAAAAAGGCGTCTGAAAATCTGGAGTCAGGTATATCCGAGGCAGACTCCGGTCAGTGAGGACGTGGATTTCGAATTTCTGGCAGGACAGTTTGAACTTTCGGGAAGCAGCATCAAGAACATTGCTGTCTCAGCTGCATTCCGGGCCGCGGCAGCAGGAACAGAAGTTGAGATGGAGCAGATCCTGAACTGTCTGAAAGAAGAGATGAAAAAGTCAGGAAAAAACCTTCAGCGGGAAGATTTTGGACCATATTACAGCCTGATGAACCGAAAGGAGGATACGAGCCATGCCATTATTTAAAAAGAAGAAAAAAGAAGATCCTGTCCGCACAGCGAAAAAAGCAGAGTTTTCCGGAAAGGCAAAGGAAGCTTTGCAGGAAAAGGATACAGCACCTTCCCAGATAGAACAGGAGACCACACAGCCGGTAAAGAAAAATCAGACAGACTGGTACACGGATATGAAGGAGCGCAGTGAACGGGCACGTGAATACTCGAACCGGTTTGCGTTTACAGAGGAATCTCTTTCTTCTGTCTACAGTATAAAAAAGCTGGATAAGATCCGACAGGCATCAAATGTGAAATTCTATGAAATGTCCCTTTTAGAGGAAGGAACGGTCAACTGTCATGAACGGATGATGGAAGATACCGGAAACGAGGAAAAAAAGGCGGAGGCGCAGGAATATTATGAGTCGGCGATGTCCAGAATCGACACGGCAAAACGACTGTACAGCGAACTGCTGACCTCGGTCGAAAAGAGAAAAGAGGAGATCGAAAAAGATCCAAAGCTTGCGAAGAAGAACAGCCTGATTGACCGATTCCGGACAATGAGAAAAGATAAGCCAATGCTGCAGCTGATCCGGCGGGTCCGCTTATTTGAGGACAATCCGGGCTATCAGGAAAAAGCAGATGGATTCTTTGGAAAGATGAAGGAGGAGCTGACAAGTCTGAGCGAGTCCCTGCTCAGCGATGAGGATAAAGAATCGCTGAAAACAGGAATGGAGGCGAAAGAGCAGGCCGGAGAGATCAGGGAAAATGTGGAGGAGGTAGCGAAGGCAATCTCAGATGCCAAGGATGAATCAGAACCTATGGATGGAGTTTTCGGCATGATGAAGGACGCGGCGATGCTGGTGAAAGATGCGATCTTCTTCATCAAGGACTTAAATAAGAGCAGCAGCGAAAACATCCTTGACAAGTTCGTTGGAATCGTGACAAAAGGCGCTTCCATTCTGGCCAGCGCGGCGGGAAAGATTGCGGAACTACTCTCGACTTTCCCGTTTATCGGGGCGATCATCGGTTTGATTAAAAATGGAATCACATTTTTCAGTGAGGGCTACAAATTTGTCATGAGCCAGCGGAGAATCTCAAAACTCAGGAAACAGAAAAAACTCCTGAAGGAGCGGATGTTAAAACGAAAGAAAAAGTATGCGAACGATCCGGAGCTGAAGGGGCTGTACAGCTTCGTCGGAGAAGACAAAAGCGGGGCGGTGAAGCTTGATGCAAAGAAACTGGGAAAAAGAGAGAAACGCGGTCTGATCGGAGGAGGCAGTGACGCCAGAGATACGATGAGACAGGCGGCAGATTCAAAAAAAGACGGCGGAAAGCATCTTTATTACATGGCAAAAGAAGCAGAGTCGGTGGAACAGTACGATGAGCTGAAGGAAGTGATCTATAAGAACAAAAACAAGAAAAAAGATGCGACGATCGCGCTGGCCCAGCAGGGTGTGGATGTAGCGGCCAATATCGCAAAATTCTTCCCGGGAACCGGTGATATCGTTTCTGCGTCGATCAAGCTTGGAAACAGCATTGTCAGCGGCGGAAAGTTTGTGGGAAGTAAGGCCTTTGAGTATGGGAAAAGCATCTTCGGACATGCCAGATCAAAGGAGAACAAGAAGGTATTCCGGAATAAATACGCGGAACATATTTACGACAATATGGCGGAAGTCTCCGATTATCTGGATGGGGAAGGAAAGATCGACCTCAATAAAGCTGATCCAGGCAGCATCCGGAAAGCGGCGGAGAGCTATGATTACGCAGAAAATATGCTGGTAGGAATGGGAGCTGACATGCCGGCACTGATCGGGGCTCCGAGCAAGGAAAAACTGATTGAAGCGATGGCAGAGGCCTTCGGAGCCGGAGAGTAAAGAGGAGCGGGAATCAATGAAACAAGATTTAAAACTGCGGGATCTGAGGAGTTTGCAAGAGCTCCTGGACGATCTGGAGTGGGAGACAGAACTGATCGGAGAGGAAACAGACTATCCATCTCTGGCAGCGGTCCTTCCTGTGGAGGAAGACTGCGACGAGAGAGCGGTGTTTACATATATCGATCTCCCGGATGAGGATTCCGAATTTACAAAGTATCTTCAGATCTATCTTCAGATCCCATTAAAAATAGACAGGATCCCGGCGGGTGAGCTGATCGTTTTTGTGAATCAACTGAATATGCTGACACTGATAGGCAGCTTTTCCTATGTGCCGGGGGCAGGTGGGCATGAGGCAAGAGTTGATTACCGCTATGTGATGGCGATGGAAAAGGAAGCTCTCCCTGATGAAGGCGTCGTGGGTGAGATCCTGTTAAATCTCGTCAAATATGCGCAGATGGCAGAGGGACTTCTGGCAAGCCGGATCGAGGGAACGCCGACCGAGGTCATCATGGCGGCTGTCGGACATGAACTGGAAGCCGGGTGGAGGTAAGAAATGGGATTTTGTGTACTTGGAGGTGCTATGTGTACCTGCTCATTTGGAATGGCACCGTCCACTCTTATGGTGACGCCGGAAAAAAAGACGGTATCGTCCATGCCGGTGGCGACGATCATGGATCACGTGCCGATGAAAAATATTATGCCCTTCGGAATGTGTCAGTCCATGGCGAATCCGGCTGTGGCAGCGGCGACGGCTGCGGCATTCGGAGTCTTAACTCCGATGCCATGCATTCCGGTGATCCCGGCGCCGTGGTCACCGGGATCACCGACAGTTCTCGTCGGAAATACGCCGACGTTGAACCAGAGTTCGAAGACCATCTGCGCTTATGGCGGCGTGATCCAGATCACGAACCCGGGAACGACAAACATACAGATACCTTAAAACTTAGGAAGTGAGCAGATTATGAAAAAACGGATCTTTGGCCTTCGGGCAAAATTTGCAGTGTTGTTTCTGCTTTTTGCCGTGATCATCATGTTTTCGGTGGGCGCAGTGACATACCGTACATACCGCAGCTCCATGATGAAACGGTACGCCAGTGAAGCAGTGACGATCGCAAAGCTTGCGGCATCTTATCTGGACGGAGACGAGCTGGTCCGATACAGCATTACACGGGAAAGAGATGAAGAATATGACCGGCTGGAAGCAATTCTGGACAATATCAAGGAACAGTCCGGAGTGCTGTATCTCTATGTAGTGAAGCCGGTCTCCGAGGATTCAACGGTTTATCTGTTTGATGCGGCGGCGGCAAACGAGACAAATTATCTGGCAAAGCTTGGAGACCGGGGTGACTGGAATGAGAACTTTAAGCTGGCAAAGGAAGCGATGGCCACCGGAGAGCCAAACAGCGATCTGGAGCCGACCATGACTCAGTTAGGATATCTGGCATCGGCATATGTGCCGGTAAAAGATCATACGGGAACACCGGTAGCTGTCGTTGGCGTGGACTTTACGATGGATGAGATCCAGACCTTCTTAAAGTACAGCCTCAAGAATCTGCTGGTTATGATGGCACTGCTGATAACGGGATGTTTTCTGGTACTCCTCGTACTCGTGAACAGCAGTATTATCTCACCGGTGCGTATCCTGAAAAACGGTGTAGAAAAGATGGCAGACGGGGAACTCGGTGTACAGGTACCAATTAAGAGCCGGGATGAGATTGGGGAGATATCGGAAGTATTCAACAGAATGTCCTTTAACATCGGAGCCCATATTCAGGAGATCATGGATCTGAATGATGGTTATTATAAGTTTGTTCCGTCAGCAATCTTTGAGATTTTGGGGAAAAAGAGCATTAAAGAGATCAATCTTGGGGATAACCGCACGGTTCCCCTTGAGGTTCTGCGGATGCAGATCAACAATTTTGAAGAAAAAACGAGACAGATGGATGCCGGGAAACTGTTTGGTTTTTTGAACCGTGTGTATCAGCTCAGTGTGCCGGTTATTATGGAAAAGGACGGCGTAGTAGATTCCTACTTTAACGGGGGACTCAGCGCAATCTATACAAAAGTCGGCAAGAATGCCCTGGACAGTGCCATCAGTATCTGCCAGAAACTAAATGAAGAAAAAAAGGCAGGACGCATGCCTGAATTTGCGGACATAGAGCTGGCGTTTGCCATCTCCATTGGGAGCCAGATGGTAGGAATCGTCGGACATGACCGGAGACTTTCAGAGGTTACGTTGTCGGAACAGATCTCCATGGTCGATTATCTGAGAAAGGTTGCCGGAAAATATAAGGCAAGAATTCTTGTGACAGGAACGGCAGTCGGCCGGATCCCGAATTTTGACAGCCGATATCACGCGAGGATCCTCGGAATGATCCATGTCAGCGCAACGGATTCCCTGGAGAAGATCTATGATGTTTATGATGGGGACGATGAGGCTTTGCGGGAGATCAAGGAATATACAAAACAGAGCTTCGAGGACGGTGTGAAGCATTTTATGGCAAAACGCTTTTATGAGGCGAGAAGATGTTTTGTTGAGGTATTAAAGGTTTCCCAGGGTGATTACGCGGCGAGGGAATACCTGTATCTTTGCAACAAGTATTATATGAAGGAGGATACATCGGAGATCAACGTGTATATCGAGGATTTCTGATGGAAGAAAGAAAATGTCGGGGTATTGTGTGTTTACAAATTCCGTAAAAAAAGAATATGAAAAACGGGCCAGCAGAATGGGCGGGATTTTTCCGTCCACGATATCCGTGGAAAGTATTCTGGCGTGGCAGGATGTCTGTGCAGCGGAATACCGAATCGAAGAGGATTATCTCTGTATCAGAATCTATGACCGGATAGAGAAGAAATCCTATCTCTATATGCCTCTGGGAATATATAGTGGAGAATCGTTTCAGAGACTGATAGACAAGCTGTATGGGGAGAGCCGGAAAGACGGAGAGGAACTCCTGTTTCGGGATGTCAGGGAGGAAGAGATATTCTGGTATCGCGGACTTTCCGGATACCGGGTCAGGATTTCATCGAATGAAGCCTACAGCGATTATATCTATCGGCGGGAGGAACTGGAACAAGCCTTTGAAAAGCCGGGAGAGCGCTACAATAAACGATATTTTATCAGAAATTACCGGCCATCGGTCCGGCATACAGAGATCCTGGATGTTTCGTCCTGCAGGGATATCGTGAACCGGGCATTTTGCCGTTATCATCAGTGTCCATCCTGTACAAATGGATGCCTGAAAGATACGATAGCAAATTTTCTGGAGGCATCAGATCCGAAAGGTACGTATGGGATCATTGTGAGCTCGAACGGAGAGGACATCGGTTACGCGGCGGGGATCATACAGGGGGATACCTTTGTATTCCTGTTTAAAAAGAACTGTCGGGGTTACCGGGGGTTAGATGAGTACCTGCAGACAGAATTGCTGAAAGAGCTTCCGGAACATGTGAGGTATATCAATTATACTGAGGATATGGGAGTGGAAGGACTCAGAAACTACAAGAGGAGACTGGCACCATATTATCTGAAAACGAGATATCAGGTGTCGGTGGAAAGGATGGGATGAATATGAAAAAAAGATGGAAAGCCGGAATCCTTCTCCTGCTGGTTCTGATGACTGTAGTGTGGTGGAATCGGAAACTGCTGGAGATCAATCCGTTTCACCCAGTGATGGCGGATACTGTATACCGTGTGATCACTTGTGAAGATCAATCCCTTTTGGTGGCGGACAAGTCAGGAAACAGGATCTACCGGATCAATCAGGACCGGCAGATCGAGTTTGTTTTAAATGGAACGAGAAGCCAGAATGGATTTTATGATGCGAAGCAGATGTATTCTGGAGAGGATGGCAGCATCTATCTTCTGGATGTCCGGCGTACCGGAAGCCGGAAGATGGAGCAGGAACGGATCTTAAAGTACGACAGAAACGGGAAGATGGTTCAGGTTGTGTCTGATATCCGGTACGACGAAAACGAGCGCGTCTACAAGAATGCGATCAACAGGATTGATGGACTGGATGGAAAGATCGTCTGGTTCCAGTTTAGCGGAGATGGATTTTCCATTATGAGTCAGGACGGTGAGTTGCGCCATTTTCCATATGAAGAGGCAGAACAGTATCTTGTGGACTTTGCCATCAACCCGGCAACCGGTTTCTGTGCGTATCTGACAAAATCAGGAGAAATCTATGAGGAACAGGAGAACGGCTCATTCCGGAAAGTTTATTCAGCGGACGATAATAAGCTCCAGATTCCATGGTATATAGATTACTCCCTGGATGGAAAATTATATTTCGCGGACATCGGTACCAGAGGAATTTACCGGGTGGAGAATGAGACGGATGCAGTTCTTGTCATGAATACAACAGGAAGTGCAGCTCCACAGGAACTGAGTGAGGATGGACTAAGAGAAAGTCCGATTTATTATAATTTTGATATGGGAGATCGTCTGGCAACCACGGATACGTACGGTGTGATCGTCGGAGATCTGGGAGCAGAAGCAGAATATCTGACGGAGTTCCCACTGACAGGAGCTTTAAAGATGCAGGTCTGCGCTGTATGGGCTGGTGCTGCGATCTGCGTTCTGGGCTGTGTGGTCCTGTTCATCTATGGCATTTACCGTGTATTCAGGAGTAAAGACCAGTTTATACATATTGTGGCGGGAATGCTGGCGGGAACAGCAATCCTCACAGCACTCTTTACCATGATCGTTCTGAAAGACTGGACGGCCCGTATGACGGAGGAAATTACAGGAAGAACGACCAGTGTTTCCGGTCTTGCTGCCCAGCTGATCCCGGGGGATAAACTTGAGAGGATCCATTCGATTCAGGATTATGAGGGCGAGGACTATCAGACGATCCGTTCCATCGCACGGTCGATCTTTGCCTCCGGGAACATGCAGATCAATGATCTCTACTGCGTGATCTACCGGATCCAGGATGGAATGATCACCTCCACATACTCCATTGAGGATTACGTCGGAGCAATTTACCCGTATGACTGGCCGTTTGAGGGATCGGACGAGCAGCATATTCTTGAGACGAACGAACAAATGACATATATGGGACTTTCCAGCAGCGAAGGAAGTTTCATATTTACAAATTCCCCGATCCTGAACTCTAACGGTGAGGCTGTGGGAATCATGGAAGTCGGAACAGATCTGTATAACTTCCAGCAGGACAACTGGAAAATGGTCCGGGAGGTCATGACGAGTGCGGCGGTTCTGGCGGTTACCATGATCCTCATTGTGTCGGAACTTCTGATCTTTGGACAGGGGCAGGAAAAGAGGAGAGCGGCTCTGGCGGCAGGCGGCGATAAGACCTGTATTCCAGCCTCCATGCTGCGGATTCAGGTATTTCTGATCTTTTTCGTCACCAATATTCCGAAGGCATTCCTGCCGATCTATATTATGAAACAGGCGGAGACGGAGTCTGTATTCGGATTGTCGCCGGCGTTTCTTGTCTCGATCGCATTGTCGGCTGAGGTATTATTTGGTGCATTGACATCCTTCGGAGGTTCCGCGGTCCTTCGCAGCATCGGAAGAAGAAAAACGGCTCTGTTTGGAAGTATTCTATTTGTTGCCGGACTCTGCATGCGTGCGGTGGTTCCGACGATCACCTCATTTATTATCGGAAATGGTGTGATGGGAGCAGGATGGGGATTCCTTCTTCTGATCATTCAGGTCATGATCGCGGAGAAAGATCCGGAGGAAAAGAGCGAGGGATTTACCGGATATACGGCGGCATCCTTGAGTGGAGTGAACTGCGGCGTTGTATTCGGCGCGTTTCTGATCAACTGGATGAATTACCGGTCTGCTCTCATGATCGTTGGAATCATGAGCATACTGTCCCTTTTATTCAGCGCACTGTATATTTTTGACGGCAGCGGGGAGGAGAAAATCTCCGGTATTCTGGAGACGGAAGCGGCAGCATCAGCGGAAAACCTTCAGGGAAGTATGTCCACCGCTAAGTTCCTTTTGTCACCTCATGTACTTCTCTACTTTACCGGAATCGTGATCCCGGTCGTTGCGGGTGGATATTTCCTGGCGTATCTCTATCCGCTCCTTGGAGAGGAACTTGGCATGTCAGAGACGAATATCGGATACTCTTACCTGATCAATGGAATCTGTATTATCTGCCTCGGCAATTTCCTGACGAAGCAGTTGACACACAGAATTGGTCAGAAAGGATCTCTGGCCCTTGCGGCAGTCTTATATGCCGGTGCCTTCCTGCTCTATGCGGTATGGCCGGGAATTCCGACATTGATCGTTCTGCTGATCCTTCTGGGAGTTTCGGACAGCTATGGACTTCCGGCACAGTCCACTTACTATACGGATATGAAGGAAGTACAGCGTTATGGATATGATAAGGCAATGGGTGTCTACAGCCTGTTCGAGAATATGTCTCAGGTATTCGGATCGTTCATCTTTGGTATTATTTATGTAAATGGAGTCACATGGGGACTTACGATCGCCGGAGCCGTGATCCTTGCGGCGGCAGTGATCTTCGTTATCTTTGGTGAAAAGGTTGGCTCTGGGGAGGTTTCCGGATCATGATAAAATTTGAAACACTTACAGGGGAGAGGCTGATTGAATTAAAATCATACTTTTCCCTGAGACCTACCGGCTGTGCAGAGTCACATCTGGCATATCATCTGCTGTGGCGTCCATATTATGAGACAAAATATTTTGCAGATGAGCGGGGTATCCTCTGGATTCAGAAGATCGACTATGATGATCAGGCGACGATGCTTCCAGTCTGTAAAATCGAGTATATGCGGGAGAATTTTCGCCGGCTTCAGGATCATTTTACAGAAATCGGCGTTAAGATGCATATGTATCTGGTGGATGAGGAAGCACTTGCGGCAATCGATCCCGATCCATCCCGCTATGAGGTCGTGGAGGACAGGGACAGTTTTGACTATATTTATTCCGGGGATGAGATGCGTCTGCTCCCCGGGCGGAAATATTCGAAAATGAAAAACAGGATCTCAAGATTTCTGCGGGATTACGGGGAGAAGGCGGAGTTTGTTCTTCTGGGCCCGGAAGACGAGCCCGAGATTCTGGAGTTCCTCGACCACTGGTCATCGAAAAAGGAGAGTGATGATGCGTTAAATCGTCTGGAGAGTGAGGAGACCGGAATCCGGGAAGCGATCCGGCTCTGCAGGGAGGCAGATATCACGATCGCAGGTGTCCGGGTAGGCGGGATTCTGGAAGCCTTTTCTATGGGAACGGAATGCCGGAAGATGGACATGACGGTGACCCATGTGGAAAAAGCAAACACGGAGCTCCGCGGATTATATAACTATCTGGAGAAAGAGTTTCTGCTTCATTCCTATCCGAAGACCGGCTTTGTGAACCGGGAAGACGATATGGGACTCGAGAATCTGAGACGGACCAAGGAGAGTATGCACCCGGTCCGGATGGAGCGGAAATATACGATCCTGGAGAAAGAATAAACGTTACTGTTCACGCTTTGCGCAAACAGTAACTGATTTTGCCGATGCTTCGCATTCCGAATCGGCAAAATCCACTACCACCACTGTATTGTACGGAATTTTCAGTTCAGAAAATTCCTACCCGTGTACAGTAACAAATAAACTCTGGATATGTATTCAGCAAAAAAGTATTGAATTAACGGTTAAAATATAGTAAGGTATTGGTAGATGCATTCCATGACGCGGAATACATAAGGGAGGAGCGCAAAAGCGCAAATTCCGCACGATTCGGACGGTACATCAGGGGGTATCTGCCGGAGTATGAAAAACGAGTATAGGATATAAAAGAATCTGCCGCTAACGGCTGTGATCATGGACTGAATGGGTGTCATGATGGAGCTGCTGGCGGCAGATTCTTGTCATAACTGCCCCTTGCACTGGACGTTCAAAACTGATAAAATGTAGAAATCAGGGGACTTTGGAAAAAGGCCCCTTAAATGCGTTACGGTTTTGAAAAATAAGATTCTGCATTGACCGCGGAAGGGAATACCTGGCGGCCAGCGGAAATTCGAAAAGGAGATAAAAATGTTAATTATTGCAGGTCTCGGAAACCCGGGAAAGGAATATGAAAATACAAGACATAATGCGGGCTTTATGGTCATGGATGCCCTCGCGGAGAAGATTGGGGCAGATATCTCTGAGAAGAAGCACAAGGCGCTCTGTGGGAAAGGCGTCATCGGCGGGGAGAAGGTCATTCTCATGAAGCCGCAGACATATATGAATTCCAGCGGGGAGAGCATCCGCGCAGCGGCAGATTATTATAAGGTAGATCCGGAGGATATCCTGATCGTGTATGACGATATCAGCCTTGCACCGGGACAGTTAAGGATCCGCGCCAAGGGAAGCGCGGGCGGACATAACGGGATCAAGAGCATCATCGCTCATCTTGGGACACAGGAGTTTCCGCGGGTGAAGGTCGGAGTCGGTGAGAAGCCATCCCGGATGGATCTTGCTGATTATGTGCTGGGTCACTTTTCAAAAGAAGAACAGGCAACGATGGATGAAGCGGTGAAGGAAGCGGCGGACGCGGTGTGCGAGATCGTGAACGTGGGGATCGCGCAGGCGATGAATGATCATAACCGCAAAAAGGAAGAGAAATAGTATTTTACAGGTAAAATCCTGCATGGATCATTGTTGAGTATGACGCTGCAAGGTATTTACTTGATAATTAAAATTATTTCAAAAAAATCTGCAATTCGAAATATTCAGAGCTAACAAAAAACAGGAGGAACCATGGCTGAAGTTTTTGCAAATCCGCTCGTAGATCTGGCGGAGTATACCGATATGAAGCAGGATCTGGACCAGGGGAAAGGCCCGGTCCAGATCAGCGGCGTGACGGATTCCCAGAAAGTCCATGTGATGCATGAACTCTCAAAGGACAATCCGTGGCGGCTCGTTGTGACCTATGACGATACCCGCGCGAAGGAGATCTTCGATGATTTCAGCTATTTTGAGCCGAATACCTGGCTGTATCCGGCAAGGGATCTTCTGTTTTACAGCTCGGATATCCACGGAAATCTTCTGACAAGACAGAGAATGCAGGTGTTTAAGCATCTGTTGGAAGATGAAGGCGGAGTTGTTGTGACAACGGTGGATGGTCTGATGGACCATCTTCTGCCGCTTTCCAGGATCAAAGAAAGCTGCCTGAATATCATGGTGGGGCAGACACTTGATATGGAGGAGATCAAGCATCTTCTCACCGGCATGGGCTATGAGCGCATGGGACAGGTGGATGGCATGGGACAGTTTTCTGTCCGAGGCGGAATTTTAGATGTGTTCCCACTGACGGAGGAGGTTCCGGTCCGGATCGAGCTCTGGGGCGACGAGGTGGATTCCATCCGTTCCTTTGATGCCGAGAGCCAGCGGTCGATCCAGCAGATGGACGAGGTTACGATCTACCCGGCGGCGGAGCTGATCCTCACGAAGGAACATATCGAAGAGGGAATTTTGCGTCTGGAAGCCGACGAGAAAAAGCAGGAAAAAGCGTTCCGGGACCAGAAAAAGCCGGAGGAGGCACAGCGGATCCGGCGGGCTGTCGGGGAGCTTGTAGAATCCTTAAAAGAGGGCTTTGATGTTCAGACGCTGGATGCGTATATCAGATACTTTTGTAAGGATACAGTTTCATTTCTTGACTATATGAAAGAAGTGGGCGCTAAGGTCACTTTGGTGTCTTCTGGGGCAGCCGGAAAAGCATCCGAAAAGAAACAGGCAGCTGGTCTCGCGTTGATCTTAGATGAGCCCCAGCGCATGAAGGAAAAAGCCGAGACCGTTGAGACGGAGTTCCGTGAGAGCATGTCCCACCGTCTGGAGCAGGGCTATATTCTGCCGGGTCAGGCGGATCTCTTATTTTCCTCAAAGACAGTGCTGGCGGACTGCCATACGCCTCACTCGATCTTTATGACAGGTCTCGACCAGCGTCTTCCGGGAATGACCCCGAAGGCAAAATACAGTCTGACCGGTAAAAATTTAAACTCCTATCAGAACAGCTTCGAGATCCTGATCAAGGATCTCACAAAATGGAAAAAGGACGGCTACCGCGTCGTTCTCCTTTCCGCGTCGAGAACCAGGGCGAGTCGCCTTGCTGGGGACTTAAGAGAGTATGATCTCCGTGCCTTCTGCCCGGAGGATGCAGGGCGCCCGGTGGCTCCCGGGGAGATCATGGTCACCTACGGAAAGCTTCACAAGGGCTTTGAGTATCCGCTGATCAAGTTCGTCGTCATCACCGAGGGCGATATGTTTGGCGTGGAAAAACGGAAGAAGAAGCGGAAAAAGTACAATTACGAGGGAAAGAAGATCAGCAGCTTCTCCGAACTTTCCGTCGGCGACTACGTGGTGCATGAGAGCCATGGTCTCGGTATCTATAAGGGAATCGAGAAGATCGAGCAGGATCATGTCATCAAGGACTATATCAAGGTCGAGTACGGGGACGGCGGAAACCTCTATCTTCCGGCGACCCGCCTGGAGGGGATCCAGAAGTATGCCGGGGCTGACGCGAAGGTTCCGAAGTTAAATAAGCTTGGCGGGACCGAGTGGACGAAGACGAAGACAAAGGTCCGCACGGCAGTTCGGGAGATCGCGAAGGAGCTTGTGGAGCTCTATGCGGCGCGTCAGGACGCGGAGGGATTCCAGTACGGACCGGATACGGTGTGGCAGAAGGAATTCGAGGAGATGTTCCCCTACGATGAGACGGATGACCAGCTCACTGCGATCGACGATACGAAGCGGGACATGGAGAGCAAGAAGATCATGGACCGCCTGATCTGTGGAGATGTGGGCTACGGAAAGACGGAGATTGCGCTCCGGGCAGCCTTTAAAGCCGTACAGGAAGAAAAGCAGGTGGTCTATCTGGTCCCGACAACGATCCTCGCGCAGCAGATCTACAATACCTTTGTCCAGAGAATGAAGGATTTTCCGGTGCGGGTGGACATGATGTCGCGCTTCCGGACACCGGGAGAGATGAAGAAGACGGTAGAAGGACTGAAAAAGGGGTATGTGGATATTATTGTCGGCACACACAGAGTCCTGTCGAAGGACGTACAGTTTAAGAACCTTGGACTTCTGATCGTCGATGAGGAGCAGCGGTTCGGTGTGACCCACAAAGAGAAGATCAAGCAGATGAAGCAGAACGTGGATGTTCTGACCCTGACAGCGACGCCGATCCCGCGGACTCTGCATATGAGCCTTATCGGGATCCGTGACATGAGCGTTCTCGAGGAGCCGCCGGTGGACCGTGTTCCGATCCAGACCTATGTCATGGAGTACAACGATGAAATGATCCGCGAGGCGATCCACAGAGAGTTAGGGCGCGGCGGACAGGTGTACTATGTATACAACCGTGTCAATAACATCGACGAGGTGGCAAACCATGTGGCGTCTCTCGTGCCCGACGCGAATGTGGCCTTCGCCCATGGTCAGATGAATGAGCACCAGCTTGAGAAGATCATGCTGGATTTCATCAACGGCGAGATTGATGTGCTTGTGTCTACAACGATCATCGAGACAGGGCTGGACATTCCGAATGCCAACACGATGATCATTCAGGACGCGGATCGTCTGGGGCTTTCCCAGCTCTACCAGATCCGGGGGCGGATCGGACGGTCCAACCGGACCTCCTTTGCGTTCCTGATGTATAAACGGGATAAGATGTTAAAGGAGGACGCGGAAAAACGTCTTCAGGCGATCCGGGAGTTCACGGAGCTGGGATCCGGGATCAAGATCGCGATGCGTGACCTTGAGATCCGCGGCGCGGGAAATATTCTCGGAGCGGAACAGCATGGACACATGGAGGCAGTCGGATATGACCTTTACTGCAAGATGCTCAACGAGGCTGTTATTGCCTTAAAGGGCGGACAGGAAGAGGAAGAGACCTTTGAGACCGTGGTGGATTGCGATATCGACGCATTTATTCCGGACGGATATATCAAGAATGAGTATCTGAAGCTTGATGTATACAAGAGAATTTCCGCCATCGAGACGGACGACGAGTATATGGATATGCAGGATGAGCTGATCGACCGCTTCGGCGATATTCCGAAATCTGTGGATAATCTGCTGCGTGTAGCGGAATTAAAAGCTATGGCCCACCGCGCCTACGTGACCGAGGTGGACATCAACACCCAGGAGATCCGCATCGAACTTTACCCGAAGGCAAAGCTCGATGTCACCGGGATTCCGGCCCTCATCGCCGGGTACAAGACCGCTCTTCGCTTCGCACAGGGCGAAAAGCCGGTGTTATTCTATCAGGATAAGGGAAAGAAGCATAAGGATTGCGAGCCGATGATGGAGAAGGCGAAGGAATTGCTTGGGAAGCTTGGGGAACTGGCTGAGAGCAAGAAATGAGCATATGAAAAATGGGGGATGAAGACTAAAGAATGACGATAAAGAAACCTAAGTTATCTTTAGATGAGCAAATTGAACACTTGAAGGATAAAGGTATTCTGTTTAACATTATGGATGAGAGTGATGCTAAGAAATATTTAGAACAAAATAATAATTATTTTAAGCTCACAGCGTACAGAAAAAACTATAACAAACATCCAGATGGGAAGAATAAAGGAAAATATATAAATCTTGAATTTGCGTATCTGGTAGATATGGCAATTATAGACATGAGGCTTCGATATCAAATCGTTCATATGGCACTTGATATCGAGCATCATGCAAAACTCCAGCTTTTGAGAAAACTGGATGAGTATGATGAGGATGGCTATCAAATCGTACAGGATTATATTAATTCTTTGACGGAAAGACAGAAAAAGATATATGACGGTGAAATCGAGAGATGCAGAAGGAGCATTTATTGTAGTGGTATTATTGAAAAGTATGATGATGCTTATCCTGTATGGGCGTTTGTAGAAATCATAACGTTGGGAAAATTTGTTGATTTCTATGGGTTTTGTGCAAAAAGATTTGCGGATAGGGACATGATGGATAATTACTATAATTTGTTAACATGTAGTAACTGTTCAGTAGGTCTGCGCGCTTGCTGCGCTGACCGTAATAAAACATAGGCTGGAAGGCAAAAATCCCATCAGCGAAGCTGATCTGGAATGGATTTTTGCGTGTAACTATGAAGGCACTGAATAGTTACAACATGTAAAAAGATTAGAAATGCATCTGCACACAATAACTGTATTCTTAATGATTTAAAAGCTAGAACTTCGACGAATGTAACCAATGCATCGATTACCGCCAAACTTATGACCATTCAAGGCATGAATATGAATTTTCGTAAAAATCGCATGAGTAATGCAAGAATTCAGCAAATAGTAATATTGTTCTATCGTAACTGTTCAATAGGTCTGCGCACTTGCTGCGCTGACCGTAAGAAAACATAGGCTGGAAGGCAAAAATCCCATCAGCGAAGCTGATCTGGAATGGATTTTTGAACGTAACTATGAAGGTACTGAATAGTTACGTTCTATTTACATAAAACAATGGTTGAGAGTGATGGAATACGGAAAGCAGCAGAGGACGAGCTTCAGAAATTAATGGGACGAGTTAATAAACATCAGGAGTATTATCTATCAAATTCAATGATTAGTAGTACATTTAATTTTCTCAAATTAGTGGTTGACAATTGGTTCAAGACAGCATAAAATATAGATACATGGAAAAAGTTTAACTTTTGCGGAGCGGCATTGTGGATACGATGTTTGCTCCGCTTTTCTTTTTAGAAAATGTGTTTTGCGGTAAAAAGAGGTACAAATTTGGATGAAATAGCGTTAAAATTATGTGATATACAGGGGAGATTATTTGAGCTATCAGCGAATCAGAAGTATGATAGTATAAAATTCATTCGTGTGTTTATGAATTCAGATGTGTCAAGGGCGCTTGACTCAAAATATAATCGTATGCAATGGGCAGGGGAAGAATATCTCTTGGAGGAAGTTGTGGATAATGCTGGCAATAAAGTGTCGGTTGGCGGAGAAGTATTTTCAAAAGATGTCCTGTATTGGATTGGCTACATTTATCGTTATTGGCATTACTACAGCGGTGAGGATAGCAAAAAGATATACAAACAAGCACCGGTCGAAGTTATGAAACGAAATTATATGATGTTTCATACGATGGATCCGGTTCTCGCGATTGAGGATTTGAAGAAAATTTATAATCAGAAAAAATAAGAGAAACACGTACTGACTGGAGTTGGATAGAGCTCAATTTTAGACAGTACGTGTTTTACTTATATGAACAGCGAGAAAAAGGAATATGAAAATCACAGTGATTTGAGAAACAAATTGTGATTTCTGAAGTTTTAGAGAAAAGTGCAGGTATAGATCAGAGAGTCTGTATGCAGAAAACTTATTTCGAACACCCCAGAATTTCTTCTGCCCGCTTCACCGTCTCCGCAGTCGGCGGATCCACATCTTTTAAGGTATACGGGATTCCAAGGGACTCCCATTTGTAGATGCCGAGTGTATGGTACGGAAGAACTTCCACTTTTTTTACATTGGACAGCGTATCTAAAAACGCACGGATGCCGTGAAGATTCTCATTGTCATCGGTCACGCCGGGGACGAGGACGTGGCGGATCCACATGGGTTTGCCGATCTCATTCAGGTATCTGGCGAAAGCCAGGATATTTTCGTTGGTATGGCCGGTGAGAGCGCGGTGCTTTTCCGGATCGATGTGTTTTAAGTCCAGCATGACAAGATCGGTATTTTCCATGAGATCGGTGAACTTTGAGAAAAATGGATCTTCTCTTGTAAACGGCTGTCCCGCGGTGTCAAGCACTGTGCCGACGCCGTTTTCTTTTGCAAGACGGAAAAGTTCATTCATGAAATCGATCTGTAAGAGCGGCTCGCCTCCACTGACCGTGATGCCGCCCTCTTTGCCCCAGTAGCGTTTGTAGCGGAGCGCCTGTCTGATCAGGGCAGAGGGGGTCATTTCTTTATAATTACAGACGGAAGAAGGCGCTGCGCTGTCAGAAGCTGTATTTTGGACAGTGTTCGCATGAGCTTCAGCTGCGTTTTCGGAGATCTGTTGCTCAGAAACGGCAGCAGCGTTCGCTAATTTCCATGTATCCGGATTATGACAATACCGGCACCGCATATGGCAGCCCTGAAGGAATGTCACAAAGCGGACGCCGGGTCCGTCTACGGAACCAAAACTGTCGATGGAGTGAATGTAGCCTGTTGTTTCCATATAAAAGTTTCCCTTCTCCCGGAATCTGCCGGGGATAAAAATAAAGGTAAAATGAGCAGTGCGGTGCAAAAGCGCAAACACTAAAACCTCAATGCCAAGACAGAAAAAAACTTCATAATTTAGACTCAGCCGGGAATAAACAACATTCCCGGCTGATTTTAAATGGATAAATTTACATTGCCTCGTGGCAGGTTCTTGCGATGACGTCAAGCTGCTGCTCTCTTGTCAGATCAATAAATTTAACAGCATAACCGGAAACGCGAATCGTGAAGTTTGCGTACTCCGGCTTCTCCGGATGTTCCATCGCGTCCTTCAGCTTATCAAGACCGAATACATTCACGTTGAGGTGATGCGCGCCCTGGTCAAAATATCCGTCGAGAACATGGACAAGGTTGTTCTTTCTCTCATCCTCAGAATGTCCGAGTGCGCCCGGAGCGATGGTCTCAGTGTTGGAGATTCCGTCGAGAGCGTACTCATACGGAAGCTTTGCAACGGAGTTTAAGGAAGCGAGAAGACCGTTCTGCTCAGCGCCGTAGGACGGAGTAGCGCCCGGAGCAAATGGTGTAAATGCTGCACGGCCATCCGGGAGAGCGCCTGTTGCCTTACCGTAAACCACATTGGATGTGATCGTAAGGATCGAAGTAGTCGGCTCGGAATTTCTGTAGGTGTGGTACTTTTTAACCTTCTTTAAGAATGTCTTTAACAGCCAAACCGCGATATCATCCGCACGGTCGTCATCGTTTCCGTAACGCGGGAAATCACCCTCTGTTACGAAGCTTGTCGCCATACCGTTCTCGTTGCGGACAACCTTTACCTTTGCGTACTTGATCGCAGAGAGGGAGTCTACCACGTGGGAGAAGCCTGCGATACCGGTTGCGAAGGTACGCCGTACATCGGTATCGATGAGAGCCATCTCAGCTGCCTCATAGTAATATTTATCGTGCATATACTGGATCAGGTTCAGGATGTTTACATAGATTCCTGCCAGCCAGTCCATCATCAGGTCATACTTATGCATCACCTCGTCATAATCAAGATACTCGGAGGTGATCGGTGCGTACTCCGGACCAGCCTGCATCGGCTTTCCGTCCTTTGTCTTGTACTTCTCGTCTTTACCGCCGTTGATCGCGTAGAGCAGGCACTTCGCAAGGTTTGCGCGTGCTCCGAAGAACTGCATCTCTTTACCTGTCTGGGTAGCGGATACGCAGCAGCAGATGCTGTAGTCATCGCCCCATACCGGACGCATCACATCATCATTCTCATACTGGATCGAGGATGTGTCAACGGAGATCTTTGCCGCGTACTTTTTGAAATTCTCCGGGAGACGGGAGGAGTAAAGTACCGTCAGGTTCGGCTCCGGGGACGGACCCATGTTCTCTAAAGTATGGAGGAAACGGAAGTCTGTCTTTGTTACCATGTGACGTCCATCTTGTCCAAGACCTGCAACCTCCAGTGTCGCCCAAACCGGATCGCCGGAGAAGAGCTGGTTGTAGGACGGGATTCTTGCGAACTTCACCATACGGAATTTCATGGTCATATGGTCGATCAGTTCCTGCGCCTGGGACTCGGTAAGTGTACCTTCCTCGAGGTCACGGTTTACATAGATATCGATAAAGGTGGAGATACGTCCGACACTCATAGCTGCGCCATTCTGGGTCTTAACAGCGGCAAGATAGCCGAAATAAAGCCACTGGATCGCTTCTTTTGCGTTTGTTGCCGGGCCGGAAATGTCATATCCGTAGATCTTTGCCATTTCCTTCATGCCCTTTAAGGCACGGATCTGTTCTGCGATCTCCTCTCTCTGGCGGATGATCTCATCGTACATTGCGCCATTTCCGCAGAGATCCAGGTCTTTCTTTTTCTCCTCGATCAGAAAATCGATACCGTAGAGGGCCACACGGCGGTAGTCGCCGACGATACGTCCGCGTCCGTAGGTATCCGGAAGACCGGTTACGATGTGGCAGTGGCGGGCAGCCTTCATCTCTGGTGTGTAGGCATCAAAAACAGCCTGGTTGTGAGTTTTGTGGTATTCAGTGAAGATCTTGTGGAACTTCTCATTTACCTTATATCCGTAAGTTTCGGCAGCTTCCTCAGCCATCTTGATTCCGCCGAAAGGCATGAATGCACGTTTTAACGGTTTGTCTGTCTGGAGCCCGACGATGGTCTCGAGGTCTTTTAAGCCCTCGTCGATATAGCCTGGGCCGTAGGAAGTCAGGCTGGATACGATCTCAGTCTCGCACTCTAAGACGCCGCCTTTTTTGCGCTCCTCTTTCTGGAGCTCCTGAAGACGTCCCCAGAGTTTATCAGTAGCTTCGGTCGGAGCTGCGAGGAAATCCTCGGTTCCGTCGTACTGGGTATAGTTATTCTGGATGAATTCGCGGACATTGACCTCGTCGGTCCATTTTGCGCCCTGAAATCCTCTCCAGGCTTTTTTGAAAACATCAGCGTTTCCGTTTCTGGTATTCTGTTCAGACATGGTGGTTCCTCCTTGTTTGCATTACCATTGTTTAAAAAGGGATCATTCTGAAATCTTCGGTTGTGAAGAAATGCTTCGCCATTATAACAGACCTTGACAGGAAAAAACAATACATTAAATGAGAATCATTATCAAAATATGCCATATGGGAAATTTTCTCTTCAGGGAGATCTCAGCTGTTACAGAATCACAGCGCGGCGCAGAATGCGCCATCAGACAAAAGGGCAAAAAAACAGCCCACGGTCTGCGCTATGATTGCCCAGACGGTCGGCTTTCTTCGATCATACTTCACGTGGTTTATCCACTCATCCGTCAGTCATATGATCGGTATAAGCTATATATACCAGATGTTGTGGGGGAAGTCAAGTGGAAATAAAAGGTCGGACCAAAAACGCAAAGGGCAGCAATTCATATTGGTTGACGGAAATGTCCCATGCGGAGTACAATGAAATTATATTACTTTCGGGGGAAACAGGGGGGAATTGCGGATGCTGAGAGTACTGATCGCCGACGACGAGAGCAAGGTGTGCCAGCTGATCGAGAAGCTTGTGGACTGGGGCGCGCTGGGGATGGAGGTTGTCGCAGTTGCCGAGAACGGGATCGAGGCGTTGGAAAAAATAAAAGAATTTTACCCGGATATCGTGATCACGGATATCCGGATGCCGGGATATGACGGTCTGGACCTGATCCGGCTGGGAAAAGAGGAAGCTCCGAACACAGAGTTTGTGATCATCAGCGGTTACCGCCATTTTGAATACGCGCAGATGGCGATCCGCTACGGGGTAAACGCGTATCTTTTAAAACCGATCCGGAAGGATGAGCTGACGGAGACCTTAAAACGGCTCAGCGCTCACTTTAAGGAGCAGACAGAGCAGTTAAGCCTGGAGGAAAAGAGACAGCGGGCGATCCGGAGCGATGAGAAGAATCTCAGGCAGGCATTTTTGCAGGATCTTGTGGGGAGAAGAAATAAAGAAGTCCTGACGCAGCCGTTGGATCGCATCAACCGGGAATTCCACTATCACTTTGAGCCGGGGGAATTCAGTATTGCGATCTTAAAGCTTGACGGACGCGTGTGCGATGAGGAAAAGAATGTCCGGTTTATGGCGGAGAAAGTGCAGGCTGCGGCAGGAAAGCTTTTAAACGGGTATGTAATGGAAACAGAATTGACGGAGTTAAACGGGTTCCATTTTTTCCTGCTGAATTATGATCCGGATGACAGAATGCAGATCCGCAGACAGATGAAAGCCCTGCTTTCTGAGATCAGAGTCCAAGGAGATATCTTAAAAAATCTGGCTGTGACGATGGCACTGGGAGAAGGTGTGAGGCGCCTTTCAGAGATCGGGATTTCCTTAAAAAATGCCAGACTCCTGATTGAGGAACGTTTGCTTGGCGGGACCGGAAAGCTGATGGAAGGAAGTATTGACAGCGGAGAGTCCTTCGCGGACAGCGAGATCTTCGCAAAATTTAACGACCGGATCTCCCACACACTTGAGAGTCTGGATTCCTTTGCGGTGCGGGAAGAACTGATCTATTTAAAGACAAAAATGCTGGCGGCAAAGGAGATCAGCGGCCATGAGATCCTGCAGATGACAAAGGAAATCTGCAACCAGTACCTGTTCTTCATGAAAAAATACCGCCTGCCGGTGGAAGAAAATTTCATGGAAAACTTCAGCATCAGTGCCGACAACTGTGCCGATGCGGCGGAGCTTTTCGATTACATGACGAGACGGATCACAAGTTCCTACGAGAAGGCGGCGAGACTGAAAAAACAGGACGAGAACCGCCCGATCCGCCTGGTGAAAAAGTATGTAGAAGAGCATTTCGGAGAGCCGCTGACGCTGGAAGAGGTGAGCCAGGTGGCGGATCTCTCACCTACATACCTCAGCACGATTTTTAAAAAGGATACGGGAATGACATTCTTAGAATACCTCTCAAAGGTCCGCATGGACATGGCGAAGAAGCTTTTAAAGGAAACGAACGACACGGTGGCTGATATCTGCGGGAAGGTCGGCTACAGCGACGTGCGGTATTTCACGAAGTCCTTTACAAAATATGCGGGTCTAAAGCCCAAGGAATACAGAAAGCTGTACTCTTGATGGAAAAGAAACATACCGATAAAAAAAACTATCTGTCAGTCCGGATCAAATGGTGCGCACTTCTCGCGGCCGGGCTGATCGGGGCAGTCCTCGTGGAGATGTGGACTGTCTGCATTCGGGAGATGCGACCGTTTACGATTCCGGCGGCCTTTACCGTACTTTTTGTCCTTCTGGCGGCAGCGGTCCATCGCCTGGTTCTTGTGCCGTACAGGGAGACGAGGAAGATATACGAGCAGTTTGTCATGGGATACGTCATGGAAGACCTGTTTAAGGTCCGCTATCCGTTTTCACCGGAGAGCGAGCAGGCAATTCTGCGCTTAAACGAGATCATCGACCGCAGCAACCTGATTGCGATCTCGAAAAAACAGGCGGAGTATTTGGCACTTCAGAACCAGATCAACCCACATTTCCTCTACAATACACTGGAGGGAATCCGAAGCGAGGCGTTGATCGTGGGGCTTGACAGTATCGCGGAGATGACGGAGGCGTTGGCGACCTTCTTCCGGTACACGATCTCAGATCTGGAAAATCTTGTGACGCTGGAGGACGAGCTGGCTAATATCGAAAACTACTATTATATTCAGCAGTTCCGCTTCGGATCGAAGCTGGACTTAAAGATCCAGTATGACCGGGACTCGGACGATGAGTTTACGGAGATGGATTTCCTGCAGTGCAAGCTCCCAAAATTGACGCTGCAGCCCATCGTTGAGAACTCTATTTACCACGGAATCGAGAGGAAGATCGGAAAAGGCCACCTCGTGATCCGCATTAGTGCCAGCGAGGAACGGCTTTATATCAGAATCTCCGATGACGGACAGGGAATGACGGACGCGAAGTTAAAGGAACTGAATGAAAAACTGCGCCGCCTGGGTGACGAGACGGACGACCCGGAAAAAGACGGGGAGAAAAAGCAGACCAGAGGCGGAATTGCCGTCGTGAACGTCAACCGGCGGATCAAACTGCTTTTCGGCGAGGAATATGGCATCCATGTTTACAGCAAAGAGGGAGTCGGAACCGATGTTGTGGTAGGGCTTCCTCTTGTGCGGGAAGAAAACAGGCAGGGGGGATGGCGGTGAGAAAGGAGCTTCTCAGAATTTCCCATGTGAGTCTGGAACGGGACGGGGAGCAGCTTTTAGATAATCTCGAGTTCCAGATGTTTGCCGGTGAGATCTTTGGTCTCGTGGCGCGGAACCGGAAAGGCCAGAAGGAGATGGTGGATCTGATCTGCCGGAACGATCCGATTACGCTGGGGTCTGTCTGGTATGACGGGAAGATCGTAAACAGCTACTCCTACAGCAGCGGGGAGACCAATAAGGTGGCGCTCATCGAACAGAAGAGCCATCTCGTGCAGGGCTTAAGCGTTGTGGACAACCTTTTTATCCTGCGGGAAGGCTTTAAAAAGTACTTTATCAACGAACAGGTGATCTTTCAGCAGGCAGTACGGTTTATGGGAGAACAGGGACTTGAGGTCGATCTCAATAAGCGGGTGGAGAACCTTTCGGAGCTGGAGCGGTGCTTTGTGGAGCTCGGAAAAGCATTGTTATCCGGCTGCCATCTGGTCATCGTGGACAATCCGTCAAACTACCTGAGCGAATATGAGCTTTATAAATTTCAGCGGATGTTAAAGAAGATCCGGAAAGAGGGAATCTCTGTCCTCTATATCGGAAACCACCATCAGGAGCTCTTTAAGATCGCGGACCGGACGGCCCTTTTTTCTGACGGGTATATCTACAAGGTCTTTGAGCGGGATGAGATGACGGATGAGAACATGGCACCGTACATTTCGGAATGGAAGATCCTGTTGACGGAAAATGAACAGGAGAACGATGACGGAATCCTGCATTTTCACACGGTGGGGGCCGGAAATCTGAACGGGCTGAGGTTTATTTTACACCGTGGGGAGTGTGTGACGCTCCTTGATAAGGAAAATAAGATCGCCGGGGACATGATGGACCTTATGACCGGGAAAATGCAGTGTAAGTCCGGATGGATCACGGTGGATCATGTGACTTATACGCAGAAAAAAGCAGGGAATTATCTGGATGAGGGGATTGCTGTAATTCCGGCGGACGGGGTGAACCGCCTTTTGTTTCTGGAAATGAGTTATATGGAGAATCTGACATTTCTTCTTGACCGGAAGCTGAAGAAGAGCCTGATCCCGGGGAAGATCTATAAGAGCATCCACTCGGAGTATCTGCCGCTTGTGGGGCCGGTGATCGATGCGCCCTGTGTCCGGGATATCCCGCAGGAAGACCAGTTCGCGCTGCTTTACCATAAGATGAATCTTCTCAGACCGCGGGTCATGGTCTGTATCCAGCCGCTGGCGAAAGGTGATATGTTCTGCAGAATGCGGATCTTAAATGCTCTGCGGGAGATCCAGAAGCAGGGAACGGCGATCCTTATGATCACCGCCAGTGTCTCAGATACCATGGACATTTCCGACCGTCTGCTTGTGGTGGAGCAGGGAAAAGTTGCGGCGTCGTATGACAGGAGCGAGTTCAAACGTATTGTGAGGTAGAGCACTCGTTCCGGCAATGAACATTGTTTGGCAGGTCTGCGCAAAGCGCTGGCAATGAATATTGTATAGCAGGTCTGTGCATCCCGCTGCGCTGACCGTAAGAAAGACCAGGTTGTTGTATACATCAAAACATTGTCCCCCATAACCGTAGGATTGTCCTCTGTTATGGAGGACATTTTTCATGTAAGATGGAACTAACAGGAGGATCATATGAACGAATACATAGGGATTGATATCGGCGGAACGAAGATATCGGTGATCCGTGGGGACGCGGCAGGAAATATCCTCGAAAAGAAAAAATTCGCGACGAAAACGAAGGACGAGACCTTAAAAGAGATCTTTGAGGGCGTTTCGGAGCTCATGAATGAGCATGTAACCTCCATTGGTGTCAGCTGCGGCGGACCGTTAAACAGTAAGACGGGCGTGATCTTAGGACCGCCGAACCTTCCGGGCTGGGACGAAGTACCGATCACGGACATGCTCACAGAAACGTTTGGGATTCCGGCATATCTAAAGAATGATGCGGATGCCTGCGCAGTGGCGGAATGGAAGTTCGGAGCCGGAAAAGGCACGGAGAACATGATCTTTCTCACCTTCGGAACGGGAATCGGCGCGGGACTGATCTTAAACGGGAGACTCTATGAAGGAAGTACCGGAATGGCCGGCGAGACAGGCCATTTAAGACTCTTTGAGACCGGACATATCGGTCACGGAAAAGCCGGATCCTTTGAGGGATATGTGAGCGGCGGCGGAATCGCCCAGTACGGAAAAGGAACTGCAAAAGAACTCGGAAAACGGGCGGCGGAAGGTGATCCTGAGGCGCTGGCACTCTGGAACGAGATCGGCGAAAATCTCGGAAAGCTTCTGGCGATCCTGATCGATCTCTTTAATCCGGAGGCGATCGTCATCGGAAGCATCTACGCGCGGGCCGGAGAGTACATGAAAGCGGGCATGGAAGCCGTCATTGAAAAAGAGGCACTGCCCGGAAACGTGAAGGTCTGCAGGATCCTGCCTGCGGGGCTTGGAGAAAAGATCGGAGATATTGCGGCGCTGAGTGTTGCGATGCATACGAAATAAAATCGAAAATGTGCCTGCAAACGCCGGATGAAGATGCAAAACAGCTGCAAAGGGAGTAAACAGAAAGCGGGGGAGAAGATGGGCGAAGTAATTGTTTCAATGAAAGACATCGTCAAGACATTCCCGGGCGTAAAAGCCCTGGATCATGTGAATTTTGAACTCCGTTCCGGTGAGGTCATGGCACTTCTCGGAGAGAACGGAGCGGGGAAATCCACACTGATGAAGATCTTAAGCGGCGTCTATACGAAGGACAGCGGGACGATGACGATCTTCGGAACGGAATATGAGAATCTGACTCCGAAACAGGCACAGGCCGTCGGCGTTGCGATCATTCATCAGGAATTAAACATGTGCCGCCATTTATCGGTTGCGGAAAACATGTTCCTCGGAAGAGAAAAGGTAAACGGGATCGTTTTAAATGACAGGGAGATGGAAGCAGAAGCGGCAAAGATCCTCGGGGACTTAAAGATCGATATCGATCCGAGACAGACCGTCGGCGATCTTCCGGTATCTAAGCAGCAGATGGTCGAGATCGCAAAAGCACTTTCGATCCACGCGAAGATCCTCATCATGGACGAACCGACCTCATCCCTGACAGCGAAGGAGATCGACGAGCTGTTCCGGATCATCCGTCAGTTAAAGGCGGACGGATGCGGAATCGTCTATATTTCCCATCGTCTGGAGGAACTCAAGGCCATCGTTGACCGTGTAACGATCATGCGGGATGGCCAGTATATCACAGACGGAAACTTTAAGGATATGACTATGGATCAGATCATCGCGAACATGGTCGGCCGTGAGATCAAAGAGCAGTTCCCGAGAGTCTCCTGCCCGAAAGGAAAGAAGATCTTCGAGGTCAGAAACTTAAATGCCGGGCGTCTCGTCCGCGACATCAACTTTTCCCTCTATGAAGGCGAGATCGTCGGATTCGCGGGACTGATGGGAGCAGGCCGCACTGAGACCACGAGAGCGATCTTCGGCGTTGACCCGAAGACAGGCGGAGAGATCTTTCTGGATGGAAAAGAGGTAAAGATCAGTTGTCCGATGGACGCTATCAAAGCCGGAATCGTTCTGGCACCGGAGGACCGCAAAAAAGACGGCCTCTGCACGAAGCTTAGCATCCGCCACAATCTGGCGCTTCCGAATCTGGATCTGATCTGCAGCAAGCTTGGTGTTATCAGCAGAAAGCAGGAGGATGACCTCTGTGAGAAAGCAGTGAAGGATCTTCTGATCAAGACCCCGACGGTGGAAGTCAATGCGGGCAACCTCTCCGGTGGAAACCAGCAGAAGGTCGTTGTCGGAAAATGGCTGGCGAGAAACTCGAGAGTCGTGATCTTCGACGAGCCGACGCGAGGCATCGACGTAGGCGCGAAGGTCGAGATCTACAACCTGATGAATCAGTTGAAGAAACAGGGAATCGCCGTTATGTTCGTCTCCTCGGAGATGCCGGAGGTCTTAGGAATCGCGGACCGTGTCATCGTCATGTGTGACGGAAGGATCACCGGTGAGGTCATAGCGAAAGAGACGACCCAGAACGAGGTACTGAAGTTCGCAACTGAGTTCGAGCAAAAGAAAGCCGTTGGATGAGGGAGGACAGGATGATGAATGAAAAGAAACAGAGCGCAGTAAAGCGGATCCTGGGAACGCGCGGAATGGGAGCGGTCATCACCGCCTTCGCAGGTCTGATCATTATTTATGTAGCGTTCGGTCTTATCGACCGTAAAGTATTTGCCGGACAGAATGTCATGAACCTTTTACGATCCATGTCAAAATATCTTCTGATCGGCGTCGGACAGAGCTATCTTCTGATCACCGGAAATATCGATCTTTCCATCGGCTCCATGGTCGGAATGAGCGCCATGATCTCGGCAACCCTGATGGCGATGGGCGTGAACCCGTTCGTGGCTATCGCAGTTGCAATGATATGCTGTCTGGTCACAGGTGTTGTAAACGGTATGTTAGTCGGAAAGTTTAAGCTTCCGCCGTTTATTGCGACCCTTGGTACCATGTTCGTGACACGAGGCGTTGCCTACATGGTCAACAATAACCGAAACACGGACGCCATCGCCACCGGTATCGGAAAGGAAGCAGGAGATAAGTTCCAGAACTTCTTCTATTATGGAAAGACACTTGGTGTTTACAACACCTTCTGGATCGCTCTCGTGATCTTTCTGATCTTCTTCTTCCTGCTCTCAAAGACCCGTACAGGAAGACATATTTACGCCATCGGCTCCAACGTGGATGCTGCGAAACTGTCCGGTGTGAATGTTGTAAATACAACAATTAAGGCATATCTGGTAAGTGCTGTCTGCGCGTGTGTCGTTGGTTATATCCTCTGCGCACAGGCAGGAATGGGCAACATGGAAGCAGGAAACATGTACGAGATGTACGGTGTTGCGGCCGGCGTTATCGGCGGCATCTCCCCGCTCGGCGGAACAGGACTTCTGCTCGGTACATTCGCAGGCGCGGCTGTATGGCAGACACTTGAGAACGGACTGAACATGATCGGTGCACAGGTCGGCATTCAGAGACTGGTCATCGGTATCATCGTTGTATTCTCCGTACTCTTAGACGTAGTTGTCCGTTCCGGAAACTTTGGAAAGAAAGCCACTAAGTAAAAACGCAGCTGCTACTTGCGTGCGGGCGCACAGTCCGTCTGGCTGTCTGACAACATTTTATCAAGTATATTTAACCCAGGCAACTTTAGGGGGTTACATATAAGAAATATTAAGGAGGATTTTTATGAAAAAGAGAGTATTGGCACTGTTAAGCTGTGCAGCCCTTGCGGCAGCCAGCATCACCGGCTGTTCCAGCCAGAAACCTGCAGAATCCGCAGCTGCGTCTGCAGAGGCAGAGTCCACCACAGGTGCTCCGTCCAAAGAAGTCGGCGATTATAAGATCGCGCTGATCACCATGGACTCCATCGACCAGCACTGGGTAACCTTAAACGAGGGTGCTCAGGAAGAGGCGAAAGAGCTCGGCGTGACAGTAAGCTTCATGTCCCCGAACACAAAGGATGACGCTCAGCAGATCGAGTGCGTAAATAACGCAGTCGCAGGCGGCTATCAGGCGATCATCGTAGCGGCAAACGGCCCGGACGCGATCTCTTCCGCACTGAAGGAAGCAAAGGACGCGGGCATTAAGATCGTATACGTTGATTCCCCGGCAAACGTGGAGGCAGAGGCAACCTTCTCCACAGACAACGAGGCTGCCGGTACAACAGCAGGAAATGAGATGTTAAAAGCACTCAAGGACGCAGGCGTTACATCCGGTAAGATCGGTATTGTAAACGTAAATGCGGCAACTGATTCCACCGTTAAGAGAGAAGCCGGATTCCGCAAAGCATTCGAAGGAACCGATTTTGAACTTATGGAGACACAGTACGGCGAAGGTGACGCAGCGAAGTCCCAGACCATCGCTGAGAACTACATCACACAGGGCGTTGTCGGCATCTTCGGCTGCAACGAGGGGTCCACGACCGGTACCGGTAATGCAATCAAGGCATCCGGCAATACAGGTATCATCGGCGTTGGTTTCGATAAATCCGACGCGATCATGAACCTTATCAATGACGGATATCTTCTCTGCACAATGGCTCAGAACCCGGATCTCATGGGTAGAGACGGTGTTAAGGCAGCTGTCCGTGCGCTTCAGGGTGAGACATTTGGCGGTCTTGTAACGGATACAGGCGTTTCTGTCATCAAGGCAGGCAACACTGAGGATGCAGCAGGAACAACCGATGTGACAGCAACAAAAGACTGGAAGATCGCGCTGATCACCATGGACTCCATCGACCAGCACTGGGTAACCTTAAATGAGGGCGCTCAGGCAGAGGCAAAGGCACTTGGCGTGACAGTGAGCTTCATGTCCCCGAACACAAAGGACGACGCTCAGCAGATCGAGTGTGTGAACAACGCAGTCGCAGGCGGCTATGAGGCGATCATCGTAGCAGCAAACGGCCCGGATGCGATCTCTTCCGCATTAAAGGAAGCAGCTTCCACAGGCGTGAAGATCGTGTATGTTGACTCTCCGGCAAACGTGGAGGCAGAGGCAACCTTCTCCACAGACAACGAGGCAGCCGGTAAGACTGCAGGCGATGAGATGATCAAGGCTCTCGAGGCAGCAGGCATCACATCCGGTAAGATCGGTATCGTAAACGTAAACGCAGCAACAGATTCCACAGTTAAGAGAGAAGCCGGCTTCCGTTCCGCATTCGAAGGAAAAGGTTACGAGCTTATGGAGACCCAGTACGGCGAAGGTGACGCAGCGAAGTCCCAGACCATCGCTGAGAACTATATCACACAGGGTGTTGTCGGTATCTTCGGCTGCAACGAGGGATCCACAACCGGTACCGGTAATGCCATCAAGGCATCCGGAAAGACAGACATCGTAGGCGTAGGCTTCGATAAATCTGATGCGATCATGAACCTCATCAACGACGGATATCTCCTTTGCACAATGGCTCAGAACCCGGATGTCATGGGTAAAGAGGGCGTTAAGGCAGCTGTCAGAGCATTAGAGGGAGAAGAACTCGGCGGCGCTGTAAGCGATACTGGTGTATCCGTTCTGAAGAAGAACTAATTAAGAACTGTAAAAAGGAAGATCCATCTATCAAAGGAAGAACCCTGAGTTGGTGAACCCAGTTCGGAAAAACTGAATGACAGGAAGAGTGCTGGTCTGGAAAAATAAACTGGAAACCGGCACGAAAATGAATTAAAATAACGGTAGCTTCCGCGCGACGGACAGTTACTGAAACATGTAACGCAATGGAACGCCGGACCGCAAGGATCGGCGTTCCTGCATATCAGGGACAGGAGGACATTTGTATGAAACGCAGTGAGATCAACGCGGCTTTAAAAGAGATGGAACAGATGATCAGGGAATACCAATTTGCGATCCCGCCGTTCTGTAATTTCACACCGGAAGAGTGGAAGGAAAAAGGACATGATTACGATGAGATCCGTGACAATATGTTAGGCTGGGATATCACAGACTACGGTCTCGGTGATTTTGATAAAGTCGGGTTCTCCCTGATCACGATCCGGAACGGAAACCTGAAAATGAAGGACAAATATACAAAATCCTACGCGGAAAAACTCCTGTATATCAAAGAAGGACAGTATTCTCCGATGCACTTCCACTGGTCAAAGATGGAGGACATCATCAACCGCGGCGGCGGAAATGTGCTGATTCGTGTATACAATTCCACAAAGGATGAGGACCTTGATAAAGTGAACGATGTCCATGTCCATGTGGACGGCAGAGAGATGGTCGTTCCGGCCGGCACCCAGGTGCGCCTGACTCCCGGCGAGAGCATTTCCATCTACCCGTACATGTACCATGATTTCGAGGTGGAAGAGGGCAGCGGCCCGGTTCTCTTAGGTGAGGTCAGCCAGTGCAACGATGACAACGTGGACAACCGTTTCTATGAGAAGATGGGAAGATTCCCGGAGATCGAGGAGGATGAAGCACCGTATCGTCTGCTGTGCAACGAATATCCGGAGGCAAAATAGATGACAGATCAGAAAACGCTGATGGCGGTCTGCGGTCATATGGATCAGATCGCCGGAGTCCGTCAGATGGAATTTCAGGATGGGCGGGCAGCGGGACTTCGCTGTGCGATGATTCATAATGGACCGCTGGAGCTTCCGCTGATGCTCGATAAATGCCTGGACCCGGCCTGGATCCGGTATAAGGGGATCAACTTAAGTCTCCTCACAAAACCGGGGCTTCAGGGGAGAAATCCCTATGATACTGCGGGAGACGAGGCGGTGCGCTCCATTATGGGCGGCGCGATGTTCACCTGCGGTCTTGGAAATGTCCACGGAAACCGGGTGGTGGACGGTGTGGAATATCCGGTTCACGGACGGATGAGAACAACCCCGGCGGAAAAGATCTCCATGGACGCGTTCTGGGAGAACGGGGAGTATAAGATTTTGGTGTCCGGGGAGATGCGGGAGGCACAGATCTTTGGTGAAAACCTGGTACTCAGACGAACGATTGAGACGACTTACGGCAGCCGGGAGATCGTATTCACGGACGAGATCGAAAATCAGGGCTTTGAGAATCAGCCGCTCTGCTTTCTCTATCACTGCAATGCCGGGTATCCGTTTCTGGTGCCGGGGCTGCGGGTCGTGATGCCATCGATCTTCTGCGGTCCGAGAGATGCGGACGCAAAGGCAGGCGAGGCGGACTGGAATGTGATGGAGGAGCCGGTGGAGCATGCGCCGGAGCAGGTATTCCAGCATGAGCTGGCAGCGGATCGTAATGGAAATACGTTTGCGGCATTTGTCAATGACGAGCTGCAGATCGGGCTCTGCATTCGTTTTGAAAAATCTGTGATCCCCTACCTGACCCAGTGGAAGAGTCTGGCAGCCGGCGATTTTGCGATGGCGCTGGAGCCGACAAACTGTGGGTTTGATGGCCGCGCCGGGGCGACGGAAATTCTAAAGCCATTTGAAAAACATGTAAACCGGATCCGATTCCAGATCCTGGACGGAGAAGACGAAATTGAATTACTGGAACATGAGTGCAGGGAGGTATTGGAATGTACGATGTGATCGCTCTTGGTGAGCTTCTGATCGATTTTGCGGCAAAGGAGACGGATGCAGACGGATATCCGACGATGAAGGCGAATCCGGGCGGTGCACCGGGAAATTTCCTTGCAGCGTTAAATAAATATGGAATGAAGACAGCATTTCTCGGAAAAGTCGGGGATGACGCTTTTGGCAAACTACTGGTAAAGACGTTTGAGAAAGCCGGAATTGAGACAAAGGGGATATTGACAGATCCGTCTGTGTTTACGACACTGGCATTTGTGACTTTTTCGCCGGAAGGTGACCGTTCCTTCAGCTTCGCGAGAAGACCCGGAGCGGATACGAGACTGAGCTTTGAGGAGATCGATCTTACCATGATCGATGAGGCATCGGTTTTTCATTTCGGAACCCTGAGTCTTACCGATGATCCGGTCCGCACGGCGACGAAAAAGTGTGTGGAATATGCGAAAGAGCATGGAAAGCTCATTACTTTTGATCCAAACTTAAGACTTCCGCTCTGGGAGACAACGGAGGCGGCAAAGGAGCAGATCTTATGGGGGCTGGCCCATGCGGATGTTGTGAAGATCAGCGATGAGGAGGTGGAATTTCTCTGGGGGATCACGGACGAGAAGGAGGCGGCAGAGAAGCTGCTCGACGAGTTTGGGATCTGCCTCGCCATGGTCACTATGGGACCTAAGGGAGCGTATCTTGCAAATCAGAATGGCGCTGCCTATGCGAAGTGCCCCAAGGTAAAGCCCATCGATACGACGGGAGCCGGGGATATCTTCGGAGGAAGCGCGGTGTCCAGACTGTTAAAGACAGGAAAAGCGCCGGGGGAGCTCAGCACGGAAGAACTTGGATTTATCGGTCAGTTCGCCTGCACGGCGGCAAGCATCTCCACGACACAGTCGGGCGGGATTCCGAGTATTCCGGAGGAAGAGACGGTTCTTGCCCGGATGTAAAGAAAGACAAATTCGGCTTTTTATGGAAATTCTGCTGTACACATCTTCGGAATCCCGATATAATTCAAATGTCCGGGCAGCAGGTCCAGGCGGGCAGGCTGCAATGACGATATCATGAAGAGCGATTATCTGGAGGGTGTTATGACAGACACAAAGGACAAGAAGAGAGAAAAACTTGGAATTCTCTGCTGCACGGCGGGGGCGACGAGCTGGGGACTTTCGGGAACCTGCAGTGAGGCGCTGTTTTCCCAGTACCCGGTAGATACGACGTGGGTGACGGCGGTGAGAATGACATCAGCGGGGATCATATTGCTGTTTCTTGCGTTTGCGAAGCACAGTCTGAATCTGAAAGAACTTGGAAAAGACAAAAAAGGGCTTATAGAGATCGTTCTGTTTGCCATTGCGGGTCTGGCGCTCTGCCAGTACGCGTACCTCAGCGCCATCAAATGGACGAATTCCGGAACGGCGACGGTGATCCAGAATCTGTCCATCGTATTTATCGCAGTCTATGTCTGCATGACTACAAGGACAGCACCGGATAAACGGACCGTATTCTGCATTTTTCTGGCGCTGTTTGGTGTCTGGCTTCTCGCCACCGGCGGAAAGCCCGGAAACATGGAACTCACACCGAGGGGGCTCTTCTGGGGACTCATGGCCGGAATCGGCGCGGCAAGCTACTCCCTGCTTTCCAGAGCACCGGTAAAACACCGCGGAAGTATCCCTGTGTCCGGAATGGGAATGTTCATCGGCGGGCTCGCCCTGTCCCTGATCGCCCATAGCTGGAAGATCCCGGCAGGCCTGGACGGACGGGCGATCCTCTATATGGCGGTGATCGTCCTGCTTGGGACTGTCGGTGCGTTTACGCTGTTTCTTCAGGGGATCGCTCTGGTAGGACCCGTAAAAGCGGCACTCCTGTCCTGTCTGGAACCTTTGACCGCAGCAACCTTGTCCGTCGTCTGGCTGCATTCCAGCTTTTCTCCGACGGACCTGATCGGGTTTGCGTGCATTCTGGCAACGGTGGTGCTGATGAGGTAGAGAGAAATTACGGGTCTTTTTCCGACTTTACGTGTATTCCTGTTATCGCGGATGTTGAGGATCAGGACAGCAGGCAACCGGAATATTTTACATGTTTTTACCGTATGTCCTACCTTTATTTTGCCAGATTTTTACTTTACAATTCCTATAAAAAAATGGTATACTGCTGTGGGCGGAAAAAGATATCTGCACGCAGCAGTTTCTTTTTTCGCGGAAAATGATAAAAATCAGAAATCTAACGGAGGTGAATTGCATGGATAGTTGCGATAGTACAGGGCGAAGTACGAAATGCGGTGTGGCATACAGAGAGACGCAGGATGCAGCTATCGGTGCAGTGACAGAAAATCTCCGGTAGCTGGATTCCATATTGAGATGTCTCGAGAACACCGCAAGGGAACGGCCTGTCCATCACAGCGATGTATGGTTGGACCCCGCCAGGAATTATCCTGGGCGGTGTTCTTTTTGTTGCCGAAATTTGGCAATTCGATCAGGAGGCGCGAAGATACGCACAGTCCTGATGATAAAAAGTAACTGGACGGATAAAGGACAGTTACAACGGAAAAGGAGGCAGAAATGGAAACAGAAGTTTTAAAAGAACAACATTATGTGGAAGAACTGGTCGAGATCATCCGCAGCGGACTTCCGAAGGAGGAGCTGATCGACCGGTTATCCGATTATCATGATAACGATATTGCGGATGCCCTCACGAAGCTGACACCGGATGAAAGGCGGGAACTCTATCCGCTGATCGGTGTGGAGCGGGTCGCGGAGATCTTCGCGTACTTAGATGACGCGGAGCCGTACCTGAAGGAACTTCCGATCGAGAGCGCCGCAAAGATCGTCTCCGAGATGGACTCCGACGATGCGGTGGATGTCCTGGAAGAGATGGATGCGACGACGAAGCATAAGATCGTCGGCATGCTGGATAAGGAAGCCAGCGAGGATGTAAGACTCCTGTTCTCATACGATGAGGATGAGATCGGTAGCCGCATGACTACCAACTTTATTATGATCCACAATAACCTGACGATCCGTCAGGCGATGCGGGAACTGATCGAGCAGGCAGGGGAAAACGACAATATCTCCACGATCTATGTGATCGATGACGAGGATAAATTTTACGGTGCGATCGATCTGAAGGACCTGATCATCGCAAGAGAGTATACGGACCTTGAGGACCTGATCAGCCACTCGTATCCGTATGTCAAGGATCATGAAAAGGTTGCGGACTGTATCGAGCAGATCAAGGATTACGCCGAGGATTCCATCCCGGTACTGCAGGAAGACGGAACGATCGCCGGTATCATCACATCCCAGGATATCGTTGAGGCCGTGGATGATGAGATGGGCGAAGATTACGCGAAATTAGCCGGTTTGACTGCGGAGGAGGATCTGAACGAGAAGCTGGCGGAGAGCGTGAAAAAGAGACTTCCGTGGCTTGTCATTCTGTTATTCCTGGGCATGGTAGTATCTTCCGTTGTGGGCGCTTTTGAGTCTGTCGTTGCCGTGATCCCGATCGTCATGTGTTTCCAGTCCCTGATCCTCGACATGGCAGGAAACGTCGGAACACAGTCTCTGGCTGTTACGATCCGTGTGCTTATGGATGAGGAACTGACTGCAAAGCAGAAGCTTATGCTTGTTGTGAAAGAGATGAAGATCGGTTTCGTGAACGGACTGTTTCTTGGAGTTATGGCGTGGCTTTTCCTCGGAATCTATATCTGCGTGATCAAGGGATATCCGATCCACCATGCGCTGCTTGTCTCCGGCTGTGTCGGAATCGCACTTGTGACAGCGATGGTGATCTCCAGTATGGTCGGCACACTGATCCCGATGTTCTTTAAGAAGATCAACGTAGACCCGGCGGTTGCGTCCGGCCCGCTGATCACGACAGTGAACGACCTTGTCGCAATTGTGGTTTATTATGGACTGGCGATGCTGTTCCTGGTTGATCTGCTGCACGTGACGGGCTGATATCAGATGAAATAAAAATGTGAATAAATATAGAAAAAATGGGCGATCCTAAGGATATCAGGATGGTCCATTTTTTATGCAGCAGGAAATTTCGAGGAATTCTCTGTTACATAAAAAGACACACTCTTTTTTATTCCGGGAATTGCCGATAAATTTATGGTAACGACAACTTTTTTCAATTGAATGTTTTGGCATACGATCCTCTTGAACTGAAAATGATGCTATGATAAAATCATGATGGTTAGAAAAAGCTAACCTAAATACTGACTGGCATTTCCTAAACATGTGCTGGTGGTTGATTTCGCAGGTGGACAGATCAATAGATCACGTCGTTTTTCCTGCCTGATCCGGGTGGGAGAGTAATTGACGTTGATACTTGAAAGGAGTTTACGATGATGAATTATCTGGAAATTGAGAAAGTCATTGGAAGGGAGATCCTGGATTCCCGTGGAAATCCCACGGTTGAGGCGGAAGTATATCTGGCAGACGGAACCATCGGGAGAGGAACCGCGCCGAGTGGTGCATCTACCGGCGAGTTCGAGGCGCTGGAATTAAGAGACGGAGATCAGGCACGTTATGGCGGAAAAGGTGTGACAAAGGCTGTTGAAAATATCAATACAATTATCAATGAGACCCTGACAGGCATGGATGCATCTGATATCTACGCAGTTGACCGTGCCATGATCAGGGCTGACGGAACAAAGGACAAGTCAAAGCTTGGAGCGAATGCGATCCTTGCGGTATCTATCGCCTGCGCGCGTGCTGCATCTATTTCCTTAGATATCCCGTTATACAGATTCCTCGGTGGAATAGGTGGAAACCGTCTTCCGGTTCCGATGATGAACATTATCAACGGCGGCTGCCATGCACTTTCCTCCGGTCTTGATGTTCAGGAATTTATGATCATGCCGGTCGGAGCTCCGTCCTTCAAGGAGTGCTTAAGATGGTGCGCAGAAGTGTTCCATGCACTGGCTGCGATCTTAAAAGAACGCGGACTTGCAACCTCCGTTGGAGATGAGGGTGGCTTTGCTCCGGCATTAAAGTCTGATGAGGAAGCGATCGAGACGATCCTCGAGGCAGTAAAGAAAGCCGGATATGAGCCGGGCCGTGACTTCAGGATCGCTATGGACGCGGCGTCCTCTGAGTGGAAGACAGGAAAAACCGGCGAGTACAAGCTCCCCAAGGCAGGAACTGTCTATACTTCCGAGCAGCTCATTGAGCACTGGAAAAAGCTTGTTGAGAAATATCCGATCATTTCCATCGAGGATGCCCTTGATGAGGAAGACTGGGAAGGATGGAAAAAGCTGACCGCAGAGCTTGGAACGAAGGTACAGCTAGTCGGTGATGACCTTTTTGTAACAAACACAGAGAGACTTTCCAAAGGGATCAAGCTCGGCTGCGCAAACTCCATCCTGATCAAGTTAAATCAGATCGGTTCCGTATCTGAGACATTGGAGGCGATCAAGATGGCGCACCGTGCCGGCTACACAGCAATTTCCTCCCATCGCTCCGGCGAGACCGCAGATACAACCATTGCAGACCTCGCCGTAGCCCTCAACACCTGCCAGATCAAGACTGGTGCCCCGTCCAGATCCGAGCGTGTCGCGAAGTATAACCAGCTTCTCAGAATCGAGGAAGAGCTCGGAGAGAATGGGGTATATCCGGGAATGGATGCATTTCATGTAAACTAAGACAGATTTATAATATAAAATAGATATTCTCCAACTAAAACTTAAGGTATGATTGCACGAAGAGATCCCCGACGGCTGATGAGGCTATTGGGGGTCTTTTTATGGTCTGATCCATTGTATTATTGAAAGAATAAACGCTCTGCGAGGGTGCGCGGTGATTCGGACAAGAACATGTCAGCTTCGCTGACCAGAATCACGCGGCAAGTCTCTAATGGTCCGATAGGGCTATTGGAGACTTTTATGATATCCGCTGCTGCAAAAAAGACACAATTCTTCTAAAAATTAACACAATATTTTCACAGGCTTTTCACAAAAGTTTCCTAATCTATAAAATAGACAGTGACGATGTGTTATAAATGGAAAGGAAACGGAGAGAAACGGTTATGATGAAGGTTGGAAGGCGGATCGGGTTATTTTTGGCGGCGGCGCTTATACTTTCCGGATGCAGCAACAGTGCGGCAGAAATCGGGAGCAGCGCGGCACAGACGGAAACAGAGACAAGTCAGGCGGAGACAGAGCGGGTCGGAGAGACGGCGGTGACATCGTTGCCACAGATCGACTCCACGAAATGGCAGTATAATTCTGAGGATAAGGTATACTGGCAGACAGGAATCTCCTACTGTGAGAATCCGGCAGATGAAAATTATGAGACACTTGGAATCTTTATTCCGGCGGCATACATGAACGCGAAGGACAACGGGGACGGAACATTCACCTGTGAGATTAATAACCAGGCGGCTGTCCAAGGATATACGGCGGACTCTGCGCCCATCGTGATTCCGGTCAATACGCCTGGATATTCCGCAATGGAAGCGCCGACAGACTATGTGACAGATTTCGTATCTTACACGAGCGCCGGATTTATCTATGTGGCAGCAGGCTGTCGCGGACGCGACGCAGGCGCACCGGCGGGAGTGACAGATCTGAAGGCTGCGATCCGGTATATCCGGTATAATGACGGTGTGATCCCGGGAGATGTGGACAGGGTATTTTCCTTCGGCATGAGTGGCGGAGGAGCCCAGAGCGCACTTTTGGGAGCAACCGGTGACAGCGAAGAGTATGAGCCATATCTGACAGCCATCGGCGCGGTCTCTGGTGTCAGTGATGCAGTGACCGGTTCCATGTGCTGGTGCCCGATCACGGAACTCGATTACGCGGATGAGGCGTATGAGTGGAATCTTGGGAGCACAAGAACGGACCTTACGGAGCAGGAACAGACGCTGTCAAACGGAATGGCAGAGGCATTTGCGCAGTATATCAATGATCTTGGGCTCAAGGATTCTTCGGGAAATGTGCTGACATTGACGGAGTCTGAAGAGGGAATCTATCAGTCTGGCACATATTATGAGTATCTGAAAGGTGTGGTGGAGACATCACTGAATAATTTCCTGGAAGATACCACGTTTCCGTATACGGTGGAGACGAAAAAAGGTCCGCGGGGCGGCGGAGAACGACCGGACGGCCAGAAACCGGACGGAGCGCCGCAGGGAGAAAATAGTGGTCAGAAGCCGGATGGAGCACCGCAGGACGGAAACGGAATGCCTGATGATATGCAGAAAGACGGTCAGAAGGATGGACGACTGGACGGAAAACAAGCTCAGGGAACATCGGATGAAAATAAAGCCGGAGATGATACGACAAAGACAAGGACAGAAAAAAATCGCAAAGCATCGGAAGAGAAAGCACCGGCAGACAAGAATGCGGACGGAGATGCAGCTTCGGATAAAGGAAACGGCGCTCCTGATTTCTACGCCATGGACGGAGTAGACCGCAATCTCTCCACAGGCGGCGTGACACTCTCCGGTACCTACGAAACTGCCCAGGACTACATCGATGCCCTGAATGCGGACGGTACATGGGTCAACTATGACAGCGCAACCAACACGGCGACGATCACCAGCATCGTGGATTTCACGAACGCATGCAAGCGTGCCTCCAAAGGAATCGGTGCGTTCGACGCCCTGAATGAGAGTCAGGCAGAAAACACCTTATTCGGATATGGCGATGGAACGACATCCCACTTTGATGCCACACTGGCAGCCCTCTTAAAGGACGACGAGACCTACGGCGCGGCATTCACAGAGGCGATGGAAAAGACCGATTCACAGGGAAATACTGTAACTGAGCGTGGAAATATGTATAATCCCCTGTACTATCTGTCCAGCTATTACGACGGTTACCAGAAATCCACCGTTGCCGACTACTGGCGCATCCGCACCGGAATCGCCCAGAGCGACACTTCTCTCACAACAGAAGTAAATCTGGCGTTGGCGTTGAAAAATTATGGCGCAGATGTGGATTTTGCGACAATCTGGGGGGAAGGCCATACGATGGCAGAGAGCACCGGGGACTCTGTGACGAACTTTATTGAGTGGGTTAATAAGTGTCTGAAATAAAAGTCTTAGATTAGGATATGATCAAAAAGGCCGATATGTCAAACCACTGTGATGGAAAGAGATATCGGTCTTTTATGTTCGCAGACGTACATCAGGCAGACGCTGCCAGTGGTAGGTTGTGCAGGTGGTTATTCAAGTCGAACGTCCGTGAGACTTGGCGCGTGATTCTGGTCAGCAAAGCTGACATATTTCATACAGAATCACTGCGCATCCTCGCGGAGCGCTTTTGTTAATTATAAAAGCTGCGATGAAATTTTGTGCATTAGAAGTCCTCCTGCTATCATGGATACGACATACAGCAGATTTCCCCAGAAGATACCAGCCGTACACGCGATTTCGTGGAAAACCGGCTGCGAGGACGGATGGAATGGGGATATGTAGAACATGTCAGCGTCAGCGGTGGGACCTGCGGCGATGTTGATCACACAGGCAATTACACAGCATAGGAAAAAGAACGGAAGAATATCCATATAATCCCGCCGTTCATGTCCGGCGATGCCTGACATACAGGATAAAAGTCCAAGGAAGAGCAGAGTAAAATGCCAGAGGAAGCCATGGAGCGTCATCGTCCAGTACGGATGCATGAGTCCTGGCGGCACAGCCAGGGCCATGATTCCGCCCAGCAGCCCGAAATCCTGAAGGAAGGTGGCGGCGCGGCGAAGTGTTTTTTCGGAGTGAAGGAGCGGTGCAGCAAGACAGATGTACATGGGAATGCTGCAGAGTTGGAATGGAAAATACCACCAGTCGAAATGCCCGTGAAATTCGATGACATATAAAAATGCCTGCTTATAGAGTTCCATGAGTGCAAGAAGTACTCCACAGGAAAAGAGAATATGGCGGAAATACGGTTCAGGCGATGCCATGGACCGTATTTTTTTGCCGAAAACCCGTGCAAAAGAGAACGCAAATCCTGCCCCAAAGAGAGTCAGCAGAATATGGAAGGCAGAATAAGGCACCGGGGGTGTCATCGGCCATGCGGTCATGCGCAGGATGGACTGGAGAAAAATGTACATATAAGGACCTTCTTTCAAAAGGATCGTATTCTGAAAATATTCGCAATTTGCTCGTTTCTCTTTGAAAAATAGCTGCTTACACATGTTTGGGCGGGGATCAGGGTTAAAAATCCTCCTGCAAGCAGGCCTGAGGCAGGTTTCTGACCTCTTGCCCCGACATCACAAATATTAATGGGAAATGAGGAATCTGTCAAATAAGGATTCCGGACACGAAAGATAATTATGTGCAGGAACCGGACAGAATCACACGCCAAGTCTCACGGACGTTCGACTTGATTTTGGATTCTTTGATAGTCTGTCTGGAAATGTCCTATTTTATATGGTAAGATAAAAGAAAACTGTGGGGAGTGCGTATGGTGACAGGCAGCGGAGAAAAACGATTTCATGACCAGATATCATGGCTGATGTTTCTATTCAGCATATTTGTGATCTGGGTCCACTCTTATAATGTGGATCTGTTTTCCGGCGGGGCGCAGGATGGGGTATGGAGCCTTGCGGACCGGATCGAAAATTTCGTGTCGGTGGGACTGGGACAGATCGCCGTTCCGGGCTTTTTCCTGCTGTCCTCCTACCTGTTTTTCCGGAATTTTTCCTGGGACAAGCTAGTCGGAAAATGGAAGAGCCGGGTATTCAGCGTCCTGATCCCTTATGTAGTCTGGAATCTCATCTACTATCTGGGTTATATGGCAGCATCCCGGTTTCTCGCTATACGATCCGTGGTCGGACGTGACATCATTCCGTTTACCGTGTCGGAGATCTGGCGGGCGGTCTCGCAGTATGCGTATGCGCCAATCTTCTGGTATCTTTATCAGCTGATTTTCCTGATCATCGTGTCACCGATGATCTATGCACTTGTTAAGAATCGGGCGGTCGGTCTTTTCTGGATCGTGGGACTTGTGTTTGCGGTGCATCTCCACCTGGATATGCGCCATCCGAATACGGACGCCCTGCTTTACTATTCGGTTGCCGCATACTTTGCAGTCCATCGGCGCGGGCTGGTGGAGAGAAGTATGGAGGAAGAAGCAGCCGGGTGGGAGGAAGATCATGGAACGAAAGAAAAGAAAGCTGCTCCAGAGGACAAAGATGGAAATACAGCCAGTGTCATCCCGGACTATGTGAGAAGGCGCTGTTTTGCAGAAGGTCTGGCGGGAGTCGTGATCTCTGTATTTTGTTACCGGAGGACGATGGCACCTGAAGCAGCCGTCCTCTGGACCTGCTTTTACCGTATGGCTGTGCCGATGACGTGCTGGGCGTTTGCCTGTGGAGTGCGCCTTCCGAAGATCCGTCCATGGATGCGCCAGAGCATGTTCCTCTATGCGATCCACTTCATCGTCGTACGATTCGTAAACAAAGGAACAGCCGTCGTGACGAGAAGTCTTGCAGGCACGACAACAGCCGCCGGAATCTCCCTGGTCGTCTATTTCCTGCTTCCGGCAATCGCAGTTATTGCCTCTTACATTCTCGCAAAATTCCTCGTCCGCTTCCTGCCAGGGGTGTGGAGAGTATTGTCCGGAGGGAGAAAACTGGAAGGATAGGGGGAATAAGAACTGCAGAAAATCCGTTACTGTCTGCGTACCGCATGAACAGCAGCACGTAAAATTCAAACGTTCTTTTTTGTAAAAAATGCTAATAGTATTTCGATAAGAAATCCACTATACTATCAGTGAAAGAGTTAATCTTTCCTTCGCAGATGAGACGAGTGACGGTTCTGACTCGTCGGTAAAATAAAAAGTGACCGAGCGATGAGACGAGTGACGGTTCCGACTCGTCGGTAAAATAAAAAGTGACCGAGCGAAGAATCTTTGAGGGAGGAGAAATCCTCCCTTTTCTATACCAGTCTATTTTTCTTAGGGGATTCTTACCATGAATACATCAATTGAATTTTGTATAAAGAAATTAAGCAAAAAATTTTATCAGAGGTATCCATCTAAAATGTATGAGGAAATTCTAAGTAAAGAGGATAGACCATATTCATGTCTTCTTGTTAAACAACATGGATACTTGATATGTGTACCGTTTCGGACTGAAATACGTCATAAATATGCGTATCATTTCCAAACATCAGAAAGATCGAGGAAGTATCATTCTGGGCTGGATTTTACAAAAGTGGTAATTGTCACCAATCAAGAATTTATAAACGAGGATATCACTGTTGTTGCTCAGGACGAATACAAAGAAGTTATATATAATATTGAAAAGATAGTAGATTCTGTGATAAAATTTGTTGATGATTATGTCGAACATATAAAAGGAATAAAAAGGCTTCATGAAAGAGAATTTGAACGTCGATATCATTTTTCATCATTAAAATACTTTAAGAGAGAATTGGGACTTAGTCAGAAAAAAGAACCGGAGGAAGAGGATATGCTGAGAGATAACGTAAAAAAATACTATCTGGAACAGGATTACAATTGCGCGGAGACGATCTTACGATGTATTGACGAGGAATACGGGATCGGTCTTACGGAGGATGATTTCAAGCTGGTCAGTGCGTTTGGCGGCGGCATGGGATGCGGCTCCTCCTGCGGTGCATTATGCGGCGCAATGGCAGCGCTGGGACGGCTGACGGTAAAGACCCGTGCCCATGCAACCGATGGTTTTAAGGATACATGCGCGGACCTTGTAGAGGCATTCCGAAAAAAGCTTGGAAACACAGACTGCTCAGAGCTGGTAAAGGTCTATAAGAAAGACGATGTGCGCTGTCTGGAAACCGTCTGTCTTGCAGCAGATGTATTTGAAGAGTTCTATAAAAAGAACATTGCCAGATAGGATCATGGCACTTGCAGGTTGGCTGCTTTTGAGCAAAACCGGTCCATTCCCGGGGCAATTTATTTGTGAATATGTGGACAAAGGCACTAAGAATAAAAAAGCCTGTGGATAACCTGCAAAAATTATGAAAAACCGCGGAAAATATACTTGCATTAGCAATATGTATATGCTATAATTATGAAGCTGTTCTGGCGGAACAGGACATATGGCTGAAAACGCCGTATTATATTATTAACGTAACGTGACTGTCAGTCATGTACCAAAAATTTTAAAGAGGTGAAAATCATGAAACAGGGAATCCACCCAAATTACTATCAGGCCAAGGTCGTTTGCAACTGCGGTAATGAATTTGTAACTGGTTCTACCAAGAAAGACATTCACGTAGAAATCTGTTCCAAATGCCATTCATTCTATACTGGTCAGCAGAAGGCTGCTTCCGCTCGCGGACGTATCGAGATGTTCAACCGTAAGTATGGTATGAAAACAGACAAATAAGGTTTGATTAGTGAAAGGTTGAGCTTTTGGATAACTCTGAAAACTCAGCCTTTTTTGTCATACAGGGAATCAAGGGAGCACGCAGTGCGGAGCGATTCGTGTATGACACTATGAGACATATATGGAGGTAAAATCTTGAAATATTCCGGTATCGGGGGACAGGCAGTATTAGAGGGTATCATGATGAAGAACAAGGACAATTACGCCACGGCTGTCAGAAAGCCGGACGGCGAGATCGTTGTCAAGAAAGATACCTATGTGAGCATGACAGAAAAAGTAAAGTTTTTCTCCCTGCCGTTTGTGAGAGGAATCTTTAGTTTCGCGGACTCCATGATCCTGGGAATGCGTTCCCTGACATGGTCGGCAAGCTTCTTTGAGGACGATGAGGAGGACGAGGAGCCGGGAAAGTTCGAGAAATTTTTAATCGATACATTTGGTGAAAAAGTAGATAATGTCGTTATGTCGGCGGTGATGGTATTCTCCATCTTTATGGCGATTGCGATCTTTATGGTACTCCCGCTTTTGATCGCGGGAATCTTCCGGAAATTTATCCACTCTGAGACTGTGATGGCGATTCTTGAAGGCTGTATCCGAATTGCGATTTTTATCACCTACATTAAGGTGATCTCACGGATGGAGGACATCAAGCGGACGTTCATGTACCACGGATCGGAACATAAATGCATCAACTGCTTAGAGCATGGTCTTGTGCTCAACGTGGAGAATGTAAGAAAAAGCTCCAAAGAGCATAAGCGCTGCGGAACGAGCTTTCTTCTGATCGTTATGGTGATCAGCATCCTGTTCTTCATGGTGGTCCGTGTAGATACGATCTGGCTTCGGATCGTCAGCCGGATCGTCCTGATCCCGGTGATCGCGGGTGTCTCCTATGAGGTGCTCCGCCTTGCAGGAACCAGCAATTCGAAGATCATGGACATCGTCAGCCGTCCGGGCATGTGGATGCAGGGACTTACGACAAAGGAGCCGGATGACTCGATGATCGAAGTAGCGATCGTCGCGGTAGAGGCCGTGTTTGACTGGAAAAAGTATCTGGAAGAGAATTTCCCGGAGCTGTATCCGGCAGGATATTTTGAGAGAGAAGATCAGACTGGGAAGAACGTGCAGGAGATGACGGCATGAGCGAAATGAAGAGTGCTGTCGGGGCTGGAATGGACCGGTCCGGAGATGATCTATGCGTGGAAAATAGCGTGCGTGAATTTAAGATCTGGGCAGATGTCCTAAACTACGGAAAAAAGATCCTAAAGAATGCGGGGATCGTGGAGGCGGATCTCGATGCCTGGTACCTGTTTGGGCAGATCTTTGGGATTTCCAGAGCGCAGTATTTTCTTTGCGCAAGGGAGAACATTGCCGGAAGCACGGCACAGAAAATGGCTGCTCAAGAACAACCTGGTAATTCTTTGGAGAGCAAAAACGCGCTGGACTGTGTAGAACTGTGGCTGAAAGAGAAACTGTCAGCGTATGAGAACACATTGGAAAAACGCGCGTCCCGCATCCCGCTCCAGCAGATCTTAGGACAGCAGGAGTTCATGGGACTCACATTTTTCGTGAATGAACATGTGCTGATCCCGAGACAGGACACAGAGACACTTGTGGAGCTTGTGTTAAATGAGCAGAAAGATAAGAATGTTTCGATTCTTGACATGTGCACTGGATCCGGATGTATTGCCGTGAGTTTAAAGAAGCTTGGCGGATATACCTGTGTGGAAGGCGCGGATATCTCGGAAGAGGCGTTAAAGGTTGCGAAAAGAAATTCAGAAGAGATTCTTGAAAACAGCGATGTAAACAACGATGCAGTCAGCAGCAGGACAGAACAAATACAGAATTGCACGAATCTGACAAACAATCAGAATAAACAGGATAATTCTGAAGATCGTATGATTTCTGAAGTCCGCACGGTGCCGCAGACAGGTGTAACATTCCGCCGCAGCGACATGTTCAGTGCTTTTCCAGAGACAGAACGATTCAACGTGATCGTCTCCAATCCACCCTACATCCCCAGCGCTGTTATCGAGGAGCTGGAACCGGAAGTACGGGACCATGAACCCCGGGGAGCCCTTGACGGGACCGCGGACGGGCTTTATTTTTACAGAATTCTGGCAGAAGAATGTGCCAAACATCTGACGCCGGGAGGATATGTGTATTTTGAGATCGGATATGACCAGGGAGCAGCGGTGAAGGAACTGCTGGATATCCATGGTTTTAAGGATACAAGAGTGATTCAGGATCTGACAGGAAAGGACCGCGTCGTGTGCGGAGCCTGGCAGACCGCAGGCGTATGAGGAGGTTTTATAGATGTTTGACCGTTTGGATGACATGTTACGGCATTACGAAGAGCTGATGCTGGAATTAAATAACCCGTCGGTAGCGGAAGATCAGAGGAAGTTCCGCAAGCTGATGAAGGAGCAGGCAGACCTGGCGCCGATCGTTGACGCGTACAAGCAGTACAAACAGGCGAAGCAGGACGTGGAGGACAGCCTTGCACTTCTCGATGAGGAGAGCGACGAGGAGATGAAGGAACTCGCGAAGGAAGAACTTGCCGACGCAAAGAAGAGGATCGAGGAGCTGGAACAGGAGTTAAAGATCCTGCTTCTCCCGAAGGACCCGAACGATGAGAAGAACGTAATCGTCGAGATCCGTGCCGGCGCGGGCGGAGACGAGGCAGCGTTATTCGCTTCCGAGTTATACCGCATGTATGTGCACTACGCGGAGAGCCAGCACTGGAAGACAGAGATGATCAACGTCAGTGAGAGTGGAATCGGTGGAATGAAAGAAGTCGAGTTTATGATCACCGGACACGGCGCTTACTCCAAGTTAAAATACGAGAGCGGCGTTCACCGTGTACAGCGTGTCCCGGAGACAGAGTCCGGCGGAAGGATTCACACCTCCACAGCGACCGTTGCCATCATGCCGGAAGCTGAGGAATTCGACGTTGTGATCGATGATAAGGATATCCGTATTGATGTTATGCGTGCGTCCGGTAACGGCGGACAGTGTGTCAACACCACAGACTCCGCGGTGCGTTTAACGCATATCCCGACAGGAATCGTGATCTACAGCCAGACTGAGAAGTCCCAGCTGCAGAACAAGGAGAAAGCGTTCCGTTTACTGCGTTCCAAGTTATATGATATGGAGCTGGAGAGACGACAGAATGAGGAGGCGGCAGAGCGCCGCAGCCAGATCGGAACCGGTGACCGCTCCGAGAAGATCCGTACCTACAACTTCCCGCAGGGACGTGTGACAGACCACAGGATCAAGCTGACACTCTATAAGATCGATGCCATCATGGACGGCGATATTCAGGAGCTGATCGACAGCCTTATTGCGGCGGATCAGGCGGCGAAGCTTGCGAAGATGAATGAGAACTAATGTAACTGTTCAGTAGGTCTGCGCACTTGCTGCGCTGACCGTAAGAAAACATAGGCTGGAAGGCAAAAATCCCATCAGCGAAGCTGATCTGGAATGGATTTTTGCACGTAACTATGAAGGTACTAATTTAGAATTGTTCGGCTTGAACACTGCAAATAAAAAGATTTGAACAACATAAAAGACCTTCAAGATTCAGAAGATAAACTCTCTAATTGCTGGTTAAGACAGAGAATTAGAAATTTAGCAATCTGATCTTGAAGGTCTTTTTGATTGATAGTCAAATTTTGACAACAATGTACCCGACCGATGTGGGACCTGTGGCGCTTACGAGAAAATAACCTTCTGCCATCGTCCGCTCTTATACCTGCAGACAAAGAAGATCCCGCGGACAAGCCAGTCGATGGTCATAGCCACCCAGACACCGAAGATTCCCATATGGAACACCATGGTCAGCAGGTAGCTGAAACCAAACCGGAACACCCACATGGAGATGATGGAGAGCACCATGGTGATCTTCACATCCGCCGCGGCGCGCAGCGTATTCGGCAGTGTAAAGGACAGCGGCCAGATCGTCACAACGCAGGCTGCATGGTATAAAATAATATCATTCGCATACCGGGCAGCCTCATCGGAGAGATTATAGACCGACAGGATAAACGGCAGTGCCAGGATCACGATGAGGTTTGACGCGATCAGACAGAGATACTCAACGCGCATCATGTGCTTTGTGTAATATTTTACCTGCTCGAAATCTCCCGCGCCGACGCACTGGGCGCAGACCGTGAGAAGTGCAAAGCCGAAGGACATGCCTGGCAGGATCGCAAAGTTCGCGATATTATTGCCGACCGCGTTCGCTGCCAGGGATGCGGTTCCGAGACCGGAGACGAGACTTAAAACGGCGATTTTTCCGAGCTGGAACATACTGTTCTCCAGGCCGTTCGGAATTCCGATATAGAGGATCTTTTTCAGTACATTCCACTTGATCTTAAACGGGTATGGGTGCAAAATGTGAAGTTCATGTTTCTGGTTGTTTAACAAAATAAGAATCATCACGCAGGCAACACCTCGGGACACGACCGTCGGGATCGCAACGCCCTCGACACCGCGGTGGAATCCGAAGATTAGCAGGGCATTTCCGAACACGTTGATGGAGTTCATAAGGAGCGAAGTCTTCATGGCGATATTGGAATTTCCCATAGCACGGAAGATCGCGGCTCCCGCATTGTACATGGCGATCATTGGGATGGAAGACAGGACGATCAGCAGGTAGGTACGACTGTCCTTCATGACTTCCGGCTCGATCTTTCCGAATACATGGTACAGGATCACGTTCTGTCCGAGATAGCCAAGGATCATAATAAAGATCGAGAACAGGAAGGTGAAGTTAAAAAGCTGGGCGGTCGCCTCACAGCCGGTCTTCGGATCTTTTCTTCCAAGATACTGCCCGGCGATCACCGCGCCGCCGGTGGCGAGAGCCGTGAAGATATTGATGATGAGAAGCATGACCGTGTCGACCAGGGAAACACCGGAGACGGCGGCTTCCCCGACCCGGGCGACCATGATAGAGTCGGAAAGACCGACGGCGACCTGTAAAAACTGATCCACGATCAGGGGGATGATCAGGCGCACCAGGTCGTTCCGGCTGAAAAGACGATTATTCATATGTAGATACATCCTCCAGAAAAAATATAATATAGGTTCTAACATATTTTTATAAGATTTGCAATTGGGAAAAGTTACGGTTTTTAAGTATGGTCCTGTGGTATGATTTCAGCGAATTTTCTTAAACAAAGGGATAGTCTATAAGAATATTTAAGAATAGAACTGCAAAGGGAAATGAATGTCGAAGAAGGTGCAGGGACAGTTAAGAAAGGAGTCAGAAGGAAAAATAGATGTCTGCAGAGGAAAACGGACAGCGAACATTATAGGTATGATGTGAAATATGGGGGAAATTATAAAAAATCCACAAAAATCTTCATGTTTTTTAAGAGAATTATAAGAGGAAGTACCTTTAAAAGAAAAGGCATTTATGCTATAATGACCCCAGTATAGGGCGTAGTGTGCCCAAAAACAGATGAGAAAAGGAGCGCATATGAAAGGAATCATACTTGCCGGCGGAAGCGGCACAAGACTGTACCCGCTCACGAAGGTAACTTCCAAACAGCTTTTACCAATTTATGATAAACCAATGATCTATTATCCGTTATCCGTGCTGATGAACGCAGGAATCAGAGATATCCTCATCATCTCCACACCGGATGATACCCCGAGATTCGAGGCACTGTTAGGTGACGGAAAGCAGTTCGGCGTGAACTTATCCTACGCTGTACAGCCGAGTCCGGACGGACTTGCTCAGGCGTTTATCATCGGTGAAAAATTCATCAATGGTGACTCTGTTGCGATGATCTTGGGAGATAATATCTTCCACGGACAGGGCTTAAAGAAGCGTCTCCGCGCAGCCGCAGAGAAGGAGAAAGGCGCAACCGTATTCGGCTACTATGTAGATGATCCGGAGCGTTTCGGTATCGTTGAGTTCGACGAGACAGGAAAGGCGATCTCTATCGAGGAGAAGCCGGAGAAGCCGAAGTCCAACTACTGCGTAACCGGTCTTTATTTCTACGACAACCGCGTTGTGGAGTACGCAAAGAACTTAAAACCATCCGCAAGAGGCGAACTTGAGATCACAGACCTGAACCGGATCTACCTTGAGAACGGTGAGCTTGATGTAACACTCTTAGGTCAGGGCTTCACATGGCTGGATACCGGTACCCACGAGTCCTTAGTTGAGGCCACAAACTTCGTCAAGACCATCGAGACCCACCAGCACAGAAAGATCGCGTGCCTGGAAGAGATCGCCTACACAAATGGCTGGATCTCCAAGGAAGAGGTTATGGCCGCATACGAGATCTACAAGAAGAACCAGTATGGCCAGTACTTAAAGGATGTTATCGACGGAAAATATATTGACAAACTGCCGGGACACGCAGATAAGTAAAACGAAAAGAAACAGCAGGATTTCAGCGCACTCACGCCCAAACACAAAGCGTTTGAGTGAAAGCTTCTGAACTGATACAGGAAAGGATGGAACATGAGCTGAGTGTATTTCTATATGAAAATTTTGCAGTCAGGATCATGTTCATGAAGGAGAAATAAACACATGAAAATCATCGTAACAGGCGGCGCCGGATTTATCGGCGGCAACTTCATCCACCATATGGTAAACAAATACCCGGAGTACCAGATCGTAAACCTCGATCTCTTAACATACGCCGGAAATCTTGAGACATTAAAGCCGGTCGAGAACAAGCCGAACTACAAGTTCGTAAAGGGCGACATCGCAGACCGTAAATTCGTATTCGACCTCTTCGAAAAAGAAAAACCGGATATCGTTGTAAACTTCGCAGCGGAGAGCCATGTTGACCGTTCCGTTGTAGATCCGGAGAGCTTTGTCCGCACAAATGTTATGGGAACTACAACGCTGCTTGACGCATGCCGCACCTACGGGATCAAGCGTTACCATCAGGTTTCCACCGATGAGGTCTACGGAGATCTTCCGTTGGACCGCCCGGATCTCTTCTTCACAGAGGAGACACCGCTCCACACCTCCAGCCCGTACTCTTCCTCCAAGGCAAGCGCTGACCTTTTCGTTCTCGCTTACCACAGAACCTACGGACTCCCGGTGACGATCTCCCGCTGCTCCAACAACTACGGCCCGTACCACTTCCCGGAGAAGCTGATCCCGCTGATGATCAGCCGTGCTCTCGCTGACGAGGCGCTTCCGGTATACGGAACAGGCGAGAATGTCCGTGACTGGCTCCACGTTTCCGACCACTGTGAGGCCATCGACCTGATCATCCACAAAGGACGTGTCGGTGAGGTTTATAACGTCGGCGGACACAATGAGAGAACAAACCTTGAGGTCGTTAAGACGATCTTAAAGGCGTTAAATAAGCCGGAGAGCCTCATTAAATTCGTAACAGACCGCCCGGGCCACGACAGACGTTACGCCATCGACCCGACAAAGCTTGAGACAGAGCTTGGCTGGAAGCCGAAATACAACTTTGATACCGGTATCCAGCAGACGATCCAGTGGTATCTGGACAACGAAGACTGGTGGAAGCACATCTTAAGCGGTGAGTACAGCAATTACTTTGATAATATGTACGGCGACCGCCTTGGTAAAGATTTAAAGTAAGGCACTTTCAGGTGAAAGGAATAACGCGAACATGAGAGTTTTAGTAACAGGCGTAAAAGGCCAGCTTGGTCATGACGTTGTAAATGAGATGGAAAAACGCGGTCTGACTCCGGTCGGAGTCGATCTTGCAGAGATGGATATTACCGATAAAGAGGCATGCGACCGTGTGATTACGGAGGCAAATGTCGAAGCGGTCATCCACTGTGCCGCTTATACAGCAGTTGACGCGGCGGAGGACAATATCGAGGTGTGCCGGAAGGTCAACGCAGGCGGAACAAGAAATATCGCGGAAGTCTGCAAAAAGCTCGGCATCAAGATGATGTACATCAGCACAGACTATGTGTTTGATGGACAGGGAACCCGCCCATGGGAGCCGGATGATGAGAGACATCCGTTAAATGTTTACGGACAGACAAAGTACGAAGGTGAGCTTGCAGTTGAGGAGCTGGTGGAGAAATTCTTTACCGTCCGCATTGCCTGGGTATTCGGCGTAAACGGCAAGAACTTCATTAAGACCATGCTGCGGATCGGAAAGGAACGTGGAGCCGCATCTGTCGTTGATGACCAGATCGGATCCCCGACCTACACCTACGATCTCGCAAGACTCCTTGTGGATATGATCCAGACCGACAAATACGGCAGATACCATGCGACAAACGAGGGACTTTGCTCCTGGTATGAGTTCGCGTGCGAGATCTTCCGCGCAGCCGGCATGGATGTCAAGGTGACACCGGTGCATTCCGATGAGTATCCGGCAGCAAAGGCAAAACGCCCGATGAACAGCCGGATGAGCAAGGAAAAGCTTACAGAGAACGGCTTCGAGCGTCTCCCGGAGTGGAAGGACGCAGTTGCGAGATATCTGAAGGAGATTACCTGGTAGAAGGATTCACTGCCTGAAAGCAGTGGAGTCTTACCGGACTGGGATAAAGCTCAGGATTTGGCGGCGAAGGACCGGTCCTGCTTATAAAAAGACATACGGCTGTCGGTGAAGACATGTTCTCCGGCAGCCTGTTTTATCAGAGAAAACAGGATCTGCGAAGTCCTGTCCGCAGCGTATCAATGCGGACGATTTGGTGCAGATGCGCATAATTTATGAATAGACAGAAAACCGCGGACTCTATAGAGAATGAGGATATTGTTTTATGGAAATGTCCGATTCTCTATAAGGTTCGCGGTATATGGAGGAAATTGAGGAATGGGAAAATATTTTGGTACCGACGGCTTCCGAGGCGAGGCAAACGTCGATCTTACCGTAGAACACGCGTATAAAGTCGGAAGATTTCTCGGCTGGTATTATGGAAAACAGGCCAAGGGAGACCGCTGCAGAGTCGTGATCGGAAAAGATACGAGACGCTCCAGCTATATGTTTGAGTACTCCCTTGCGGCGGGACTTACAGCATCCGGCGCTGACACTTATCTTTTACATGTAACAACAACTCCGAGTGTGTCCCATGTGATCCGCACGGAAGATTTTGACTGTGGGATCATGATCTCCGCCAGCCACAATCCGTACTATGACAATGGAATCAAGGTCATGAACGGCAACGGCGAGAAGCTCGAGGAGAGTGTGATCACAGAGATCGAGAAGTACTTAGACGGAGAGATGGAAGAGATCCCGCTTGCAAAGAGAGAACATATCGGAAGAACGCAGGATTTTGCAGCGGGAAGAAACCGCTATATCGGTTACCTGATCTCCATCGCTACGAGATCCTTTAAGGGTAAGAAGGTTGGCCTCGACTGCTCCAACGGAAGCGCTTCCTCCGTTGCGAAGAGCGTATTTGATGCCCTCGGCGCTGACACATACGTCATCAATGACAAGCCTGACGGACTGAACATCAACCGTGACTGCGGTTCCACCCATATTGAAAACCTTCAGAAATTCGTGAAGGAGAAAGGTCTCGATGTGGGCTTTGCCTATGATGGTGACGCGGACCGCTGCCTGGCTGTGGATGAGAACGGAAACGTCGTGGACGGCGACCTGATCCTCTACATCTGTGGAAAGTACATGAAGGAACAGGGACTTCTGCGCAACAATAAGATCGTTACCACAGTTATGTCAAACCTTGGCCTTTACAAGGCACTTGACCGTGAGGGCATCGGCTACGAGAAGACGGCTGTCGGCGACAAATATGTATACGAGAACATGTCCAGGACCGGAAACTGCCTCGGTGGCGAGCAGTCCGGACATATCATTTTCAGCAAGTACGCGACTACCGGTGACGGAATCCTGACGTCCTTAAAGATCATGGAGGTTATGCTGGAGAAGAAGGAGACGCTCGGAAAGCTTGCTTCCGAGGTTACGATCCTTCCGCAGCTCTTAAAAAATGTCCGCGTGGCAGACAAGGCGGCGGCATTAAATGACCCGGATGTGCAGGCAGCAGGAAAGGCTGTTGATGAGGCACTCGGAAATGACGGAAGACTTCTCCTCCGCCAGAGCGGAACAGAGCCGCTGATCCGCGTTATGGTCGAGGCGGAGACACCAGAGATCTGCGAGAAGTATGTGGATCAGGTGATCGATGTATTGAAGAAAAAAGGTCATGTGACAGAAAGCTGATCGCTTGAAATATAAAATATGAAGGATGAGGCAGTGAAATAATTTGCTGCCTCATTTTACATATGGTTATAATCTCAGAAAGGCTTGGGAGGTGTACAGTGACTTCGTAGTTACTTTTCATGGGTAGGAATTTTCTGAACTGAAAATTCCGTATGATACTGTTATGACCGCGGATTTTGCCGATTCGGAATGCGAAGCATCGGCAAAATCCTGTTACAGTGCGCGGGCATGGAGTGTCCGTGTACTGTAACACTGCATATCTCCCATATCTAAATGTTATGGTATAGATTCTTGCGATTCCTTTTTCGCAGTGATATAATGAAGAAACGAAAAGGAAGCGGCCGAAAAACGCGGCCGCCGCCAGAATTTCACAAAAAAGGACTGATGAAAATGGGGTTAGACCTAAAAGCGTAACATTGTTTATAATTGAGAAGTACAGCGTGGTTTACCGACTCCGTGGCCTGCGACTATGAAGCTGGAGGGAAACTGCAGTGCCTGGAAAGACTGCATGATTACAAAAATTCATGAAATGCAGGAATGAAAATGACTTTTATCAGAAAAGCGGAGGAAAGAAACTATGATGAATTATAAGAGATATCAGAGAGTACCGGTCATGAATTACCCGGAGAGGGAGTGGCCGAATAAAGAGATCGAGAAAGCACCGATTTGGTGCAGTGTGGATCTGCGCGACGGCAATCAGGCACTTGTAGAGCCGATGGTCGTTGAAGAGAAGATCGAAATGTTCAATATGCTGGTGCAGATGGGCTTTAAGGAGATCGAGATCGGTTTCCCGGCCGCTTCCCAGATCGAATTTGACTTTTTAAGACAGCTCGTTGAACGCAGGCTGATTCCGGACGATGTGACGGTCCAGGTTCTGACCCAGTGCCGTGATCACCTGTTAAAGAGAACCTTTGAGTCCATTCAGGGAATCCCGAAGGCAGTTGTGCATATTTACAACTCTACATCCACCTTACAGCGTGACGTTGTATTCCATATGGACCGCGAGGAGATCAAGCAGATCGCAATCGACGGTGTCGATATGGTAAAGAAGTACATGAAAGATTATGACGGAAAAGTGATCCTGGAGTATTCTCCGGAGAGCTTTACCGGAACAGAGATGGACTTTGCCCTTGATATCTGCAACGCGGTCCAGAGAGCATGGGGTCCGACACCAGACAATAAGATGATCATCAACCTTCCGTCCACTGTCGAGATGACGACACCGAACGTATTCGCAGATCAGATCGAGTGGATGAGCAAACATCTGGAGAACCGCGAGAGCATCGTTTTAAGTGTTCATCCGCATAATGACCGCGGAACAGGCGTTGCTGCTGCAGAACTTGCAATGCTTGCAGGCGCTGACCGCGTTGAGGGAACCCTGTTCGGAAATGGTGAGCGTACCGGCAACGTGGATATCCTGACCATCGCCTACAATATGTTCTCTCAGGGAATCGATCCGGAGCTTGAGATCAGCGATATCAAGAAGATCGCAGAAGTTTACGAGCGTTGCACAAAGATGCATATCGATCCGCGTCATCCGTACGCTGGAAAGCTGGTATTTACTGCATTCTCCGGTTCCCATCAGGATGCTATCAACAAGGGAATGCATGCGCTTATGGAAAGAAAGAGCGAGATCTGGCAGGTTCCGTATCTGCCGATCGATCCGTCCGATATCGGAAGAGAGTACGAGCCGGTGGTCCGTATCAACAGCCAGTCCGGAAAGGGCGGTGTTGCTTTTGTTATGGACAGCTTCTTTGGATTCAAACTTCCGCGCGGCATGCACAAGGAGTTCGCGGATGTGATCCAGAAGATCGCAGAGAAGCAGGGTGAGGTTGCGCCGGATCAGATCATGGAAGAGTTCCGCATCGAGTATCTCGACCGCAAGGAACCGTACCACTTCCGCAAGTGCAAGATTACAGATTTCGAGTCTGGAGACCAGTTCACAACCGTTGCTGTTGTTACCTACTCTGACCACGGCGAGACAAAACAGTTTGAAGGTGTCGGAAACGGCCCGATCGATGCTGTGAAACGCGGACTGGAGGAGGAGCTTGGTATCTCGATCAAGGTTCTCGATTACAGCGAGCATGCGCTGACATCCGGTTCCGGGGCACAGGCGGCTTCCTATATCCACCTGATGGATCAGAAGACCGGCAAGGTGACATACGGTGTCGGCATCAGCTCCAACATCACGAGAGCATCCTTAAGAGGTATCTTCAGTGCAGTTAACCGTCTGTTTGGAGATGCAGAGTAAAATATAAAGGCTGGATCAGTGTTTGGAATTACGTTTGGGCGTGCCGAAAAATGGAATATCCGGCGGTAAATGAAGAGTGAATTTAGAATGCGGCAGAAATAGGAATGAGATCCTGTTTTTGCCGCATTTTTGCGTCAAATTGTTAATGAATTGTAAGGAAAAAGAGAAGAGTTTTTAGAAAGTTTTCTGTATAATACAAGTACAAACAAAAAGCGAAAGATATCAAACGGAGATATCGAAAACAAATAGCCACCGTGGGAAAGATGAAAAGGAAGACGGTGGGAAAGTGAAAAAGTATATTCCGGAAACGGAAACATTTAGAAGAGGAGGGTTTCTATGAAGAAGAGATATTTTGCAGGTGCAGCAGTTGCAGCGATGATTTTAACCGCAGGAATGGCGACGACCTCCTTTGCGGACTGGTCACAGCAGAATGGAAAATGGTATTACTACAATGACAACAACGGACGCCTCGTTCGGAATGACTGGGTATGCTCCAAAGATGCATGGTATTATATGGATTACAATGGAGTGATGCAGACAAACAGCCTGATCGATGATACCTATTATGTAAATGAGAATGGTGTCATGATCACAAACGCATGGAAGTACATCAACAACAGCCGCTGGAACGAGAGCGGATGGAGATATTTTGGAGCGAACGGAAAGGCGTACACAAACGGCTGGAAACAGATCAATGACGTGTGGTACCACTTTACGGATTCCGTTTTGGATATCGGCTGGGTGGAGATCGATGGTAAGATCTATCATTTAGAAGATTCCGGAGCTATGACGACGGGCTGGAGAAAACTGGCGGACAGAGAGGATGACTGGGGTGAGTACTGGTACTATTTTAATTCCAGTGGAAAGCTGATCTATGATGGTGAGCTGAAGATCTCCGGTGAGACCTATATCTTTGACCACAGCGGAAGGATGCTGACTGGCTGGGTAAATGAGTCTGATTACACATCTACAGGACGTGACGACCTCTCCAACAGCGATGTCAATGCCCTTCGCTACTTCCGCAGCGGCGGACAGCAGATGAACGGCTGGAGATATATGGCATCCCCGGATGACGCTGAGGAAAACTGGTACTACTTTAAAGATGGCCGCGCATACTCCACATCCTATAAAACAACGGAGGCCTGCGGATACGGAATAGCAAAGATCAAGGGCGAGACCTACTGCTTTGATAAAAAGGGCCGCATGAAGACAGGTCTTGTGGAGCTGAGCGACGGCAGAAAGTTCTACTTTGACAGTGACGGAAAGATGAAGACCGGGCGGATCGTGATCAACGACGATAACCATGACAACGAAGTATTCTACTTCACAACTTCCGGCAGTATCGGAACGAGAGGCGACGGATTCACGGGTGTGAAGGACGGAAGTCTCTACGAGAACGGACGCCTTGTGAGTGCGGAAGAAGGAATGAAGTACGAGAAAGTCACCGTTGACGGAAAGACATATGTGGTCAACGAATCCGGTAAGGTAAAGACCAGCGGAACCGTGACAGATGCGGACGGCGTGAAATATAAGATCACGAAGGATCAGAATGGTGGATATAATGTAGAAGTTTCCTGGTAGGAATGGATACAAAAAGCTTGATTATATAAAGGATGATGACGGCGATGTTTTTATTGAATTGAAAAGAAAGTGTGCCTATTACATTATCTCATATGATTAGGAGGGAATGAATAGCTATGAAGAAAGCATATTTTTTTATTTATCATCTTTGACAGTTATTTTGTTTAATATATTCTTTATTGGCTTTATTCTGAAAAACGGACATAAAGAATATATCCCTCCGGCAGGAGTCATTACATATGAATATTGGAACGAGCTGGTAAAAAATCCAGAATTAGTCGATGAAGTACTGGCAAGTAATGTTGCGAATATTTCAAGCGTATCATGCATTATATTTGTGCTTGAAATTCTATATGCATTGGCTGTTTACGATAGTTTAAGAAGTAGAGACGGACGATGGATACTACTCATAGTTCCTATAGCTTTTATCTCATACAAGATATGTCGACAGCTTTTCATAACGTATATCCCGGTATACCATATGTTTATGCTGCTTCTTCCGACAGAATTTGTATCAATAGTTCTGGAAGTCTTAAATTTATATGCGTATAGAAGATCTCGTAGCAGGGAAATGCTGAAAAACAGTACACACAGATAATGTAGAATTTCATAGAAACCCATAAAGAGAGACCCCGGCGGGCAGCTGCCGGGGTCTTTCGCGTTTTTGGGGAAAAGACAGATGGATATGCCGATTGAAACGGTCTGCGCAGATGAAAAGTGGTAAAATATGAAACGAACAAATGTTTGCATATAAAATGGAATTGTGGTATACTGACCGTAACACGGGACAGTAACCGGAATCCATGGAAAACGTATAGTCCCGGAACTCTGTGAGAATGATAAAGCAAAAGCAGACATGGCAAAGAGGAGAGACACAATGCCGAAGCAATATATAAAAATACGAGGTGCCAACGAGCACAACTTAAAAAATATTTCCCTGGATATCCCAAGAAATGAGCTGGTGGTCCTGACCGGACTTTCCGGATCGGGAAAATCCTCCCTGGCATTTGATACGATCTACGCGGAGGGACAGAGACGCTATATGGAGTCCTTATCTTCCTACGCGCGCCAGTTCTTAGGCCAGATGGAAAAGCCGGATGTTGAGAGCATCGAGGGACTTTCCCCGGCGATCTCCATCGACCAGAAATCCACGAACCGCAACCCGCGTTCCACCGTAGGAACTGTGACGGAGATCTACGATTATATGCGTCTTCTGTACGCGAGGATCGGTATCCCCCACTGCCCGAAGTGCGGCAGGGAGATCCGGAAACAGACCGTGGACCAGATGGTGGACCAGATCATGACACTGCCGGAGCGGACGAAAATCCAGCTTTTAGCGCCAATGGTCCGTGGAAGGAAAGGACGTCATGAGAAGGTTCTGGAACAGGCGAAACGCAGCGGTTATGTCCGCGTGATGATCGATGGAAATCTCCACGAGCTGTCTGAGGAGATCACGCTGGAGAAGAATATCAAGCACAATATCGAGATCGTTGTGGATCGTCTCGTTGTGAAGCCGGGGATCGAGAAACGTCTGACGGACTCCATCGAGACTGTGATGAAGCTGTCCGACGGTCTGATGATCGTGGATGTAGCTGGCGGCGAGCCGATCAACTTCAGCCAGAGCTTTTCCTGCCCGGACTGTGGGATCAGTATCGAGGAGGTGGAGCCGCGAAGCTTCTCCTTCAACAACCCATTCGGCGCCTGCCCGGACTGTTTCGGTCTGGGATATAAGATGGAATTTGATGAGGATCTGATGATCCCTGATAAGTCCCTGAGTATTAACGAGGGAGCGATCGTCGTCCTTGGCTGGCAGTCCTGCGCGAAGCCGGGAAGCTTTTCGAGGGCGATTCTGGATGCCCTGGCGGCAGAGTATCACTTTGATCTTGATACTCCGTTTAAAGATTATCCGAAGGAGATCCATGATATCCTGATCTACGGAACCGGTGGAAAGGAAGTAAAGGTCCACTATACAGGACAGCGCGGAACCGGCGTTTACGACGTGGCCTTTGAGGGCCTGATCGAGAATGTGAACCGCCGTTACCGGGAGACGTTTTCCCAGGCCAGCAAGGCAGAGTACGAGAGTTTTATGCGGATCACACCGTGTACCACCTGTCATGGACAGCGCTTAAAGCAGTCTTCTCTGGCGGTGACGGTAGGTGGGCTGAATATTTACGAGGCTACGAATATGTCCATCGTAAAATTCAGGGAGTTTATCGATGATCTGAAGCTATCTGAGATGCAGAAGATGATCGGTGAACAGATTTTAAAGGAAATCCGGGCGAGGATCAGCTTCCTGATCGATGTGGGACTGGATTATCTGTCCTTATCCCGGGCGACGGGTACCCTTTCCGGCGGCGAGGCACAGCGGATCCGTCTGGCGACCCAGATCGGCTCCGGACTTGTGGGGGTTGCCTATATCCTCGATGAGCCGAGTATCGGACTTCACCAGAGAGATAACGATAAGCTGTTGAAAACGCTGGAGCATCTTCGGGATCTCGGAAACAGTGTGATCGTCGTGGAACACGATGAGGATACGATGCGGGCGGCGGACTGTATCGTGGATATCGGTCCGGGGGCCGGGGAACACGGCGGAAATGTGGTCGCTGTGGGAACGGCAGCCCAGATTATGAAGTGTAAAGAATCGATCACCGGTGCGTATTTAAGCGGACGGATCAAAATTCCGGTGCCGAAGGAGAGAAGAAGCCCCACAGGCTGGATCAAAATCCGCGGCGCGAGGGAAAATAACCTGAAAAACGTTGATGTGGATGTGCCGCTTGGAATTATGACCTGCGTGACCGGTGTGTCAGGATCGGGAAAGAGCTCCCTGATCAACGAGATCCTCTATAAGGCGCTGGCGAAAAAACTGAACCGCGCCCGGACGATCCCCGGAGACCACGACGGAATCGACGGCGTGGAACAGCTGGATAAGATCATCGCCATCGACCAGTCTCCGATCGGAAGAACTCCGCGATCGAATCCGGCGACCTACACCGGTGTGTTTGACCTGATCCGTGATCTATTCGCAGCAACCACCGACGCGAAGGCGAAGGGATACTCAAAGGGACGGTTCAGCTTCAATGTAAAGGGCGGCCGATGCGAGGCCTGCAGCGGTGATGGAATCATCAAGATCGAAATGCATTTCCTGCCGGACGTCTATGTGCCCTGTGAGGTCTGCGGCGGAAAGCGGTACAACCGTGAGACCCTGGAAGTGAAGTATAAGGGAAAGAGCATTTACGATGTGCTGAATATGACCGTGGAGGAGGCGTTAAAGTTCTTTGAGAATGTGCCGTCTATCGCGAGAAAGATCGCGACATTGAACGATGTGGGACTTTCCTATATCCGTCTTGGACAGCCCTCAACGGAGCTTTCCGGCGGAGAGGCGCAACGGATCAAGCTCGCCACAGAGCTTTCCAGACGCGGAACCGGAAAAACGATCTATATCCTCGATGAGCCGACGACAGGACTCCATTTCGCGGATGTCCATAAGCTGGTGGAGATCTTAAGAAAGCTTTCCGAAGGTGGAAATACGGTGGTTGTGATCGAGCACAATCTGGATGTGATCAAGACCGCGGATTATATTATCGATATGGGACCGGAAGGCGGAGATCTGGGCGGTACCGTGATCGCGAAGGGAACGCCGGAGGAGATCGTGAAGGTTCCGGAGTCCTATACGGGGCAGTATGTCAAGAGGTATCTTGAGAACGGAGATACCGGTTCAGATGAGTAAAAAAATGAAAGTTTCGAATCATCACTTGGAATACTTCCGGCGGTATGCTATACTGAAGTAATAAGAAAAACATAAATGCCCGACAGTAATTTCTATTACAGTTCATCCATGCTCTGGTTTGGCTGACCTGTAACTAATTTCCCGCTGTCGGGCAGTTATGTAAAACAGGGATCACACAGGAGGAATAAGCCCATGCTGTTAGTAAAAAACGCAAAAGTTTACGCACCGGAATATCTCGGAGTGAAGGATATCCTGATCGCCGGAGGAAGGATCGAAAGAATTGCGGATCATCTGCCGGAGTATGAGGGATGTGAAGTAATCGACGGAACCGGAAAGATCGTGACTCCGGGTATTATCGACCGCCACGTCCATGTGACCGGAGGCGGTGGAGAGGGAAGCTTCCACACTCAGGCACCGCAGGTCCAGCTATCCAGCCTGATCAAAGGTGGTGTGACAACTGTACTTGGACTTTTGGGAACTGACGGAATCAGCAGAAGTGTGGAGAATCTTTTAGCAAAGGTAAAAGCGTTAAAAGAAGAGGGAATTTCCGCCTATGCGATCTGCGGAGCCTATGGTTATCCGAGTACGACCGTGACCGGAAGTGTCAGCAAGGACATCATGTTTATCGATGAGATCCTTGGAGTGAAGCTTGCAATCTCCGATCACCGTGCGCCGAATATCACGACAGAGGAACTGATCCGTCTGGCCAGTGATGTCCGCACCGCAGGAATGCTGAGTGGAAAACCTGGATTTATCTGCCTTCATATGGGCGGAGACAAGAGAGCATTGAAACCGGTATTTGAGGCATTAGAGCGCACCTCGATCCCGCCGAAAACATTTCAGCCGACTCACGTGGGACGCAACGCGAACCTCTTAGAGGATGCGTTTAAGTTCGCGAAGATGGGCGGAACGATCGACCTCACCTGTGGGGAATCTGAAAGCAAGTTCCACTCTGTTGCAGATGCTGTCAAGAAAGCGAAAAAAGAAGGAGTTCCAATGGAGAAGGTGACCATGAGCTCCGATGGACAGGGAAGCTGGTCTAACTATGATGCAGAAGGAAAACTTGTGGAGATAGGCGTTTCCGATGTGGATACGATCTACCGTCAGATCGTCTACATGGTAAAAGAAGAAAATATGGATTTGGAGGAACTTCTGGCTCTCGGAACTAAGAATCCGGCGATGGCTCTGGAATTATATCCGAAAAAGGGTGCTGTGAAGGAAGAAAGTGATGCGGATATCCTGATCATGAATGAAGATCTCTCTCTTGATACGGTGATCGCTATGGGCGTGCCTATGATGAGAGACGGGAAAATCCTTAAAAAGGGAACGTATGAGAAATAATGTTGCTGCCTGCGCGAGGTGCAAACATGCCTGATTATGTACAGGAACCTTCATAGTTACTTTTCATGGGTAGGAATTTTCTGAACTGAAAATTCCGTACAATACAGTGGTGGTAGTGGATTTTGCCGATTCGGAATGCGAAGCATCGGCAAAATCCTGTTACAGTGCGCGGGCAAGGAGTGCCCGTGTACTGTAATCCTTCATACTCATTAAAGTACAGGTTTTGAGGGAAAGCACTTGCCAAGTTTCCATGAATCCCTTATAATTAGTTCCAAATAGGAAAATTTATATCTGTCCGGCATTCCGGCATGAATCGATGCGGATTGCCGGGCAGTTATCAAGAAGTACATGCACATATTTCAGGAGGCACCCGATGAATCAGGAAAAAATTATTGTTATCGACTTCGGCGGCCAGTACAATCAGCTGGTTGCCCGTCGTGTCCGTGAATGCCATGTATACTGTGAGATCTACTCCTACCGGACTCCGATCGAACAGATCAAGGCAATGAATCCGAAAGGAATCATCTTAACCGGAGGTCCGAACAGCGTTTATGAGGAAGGTGCTGCTACATGCAGCAAGGAACTGTTTGAGATGGGCGTTCCGGTACTCGGACTCTGCTACGGCGCGCAGCTGATGTCCCACGTTCTCGGCGGACATGTATGCAAGGCACCGGTTCGTGAGTACGGCAAGATCGAAGTGACTGTGGATAAGACAAGCAAGCTTTTCGGAGATGTATCCGAGAAGACGATCTGCTGGATGAGCCACAATGACTACATCGAGAAAGAAGCACCTGGATTCAGAATCGTCGCACATACTCCGGACTGCCCGGTTGCAGCCGCTGAGTGCGAGGAGAAGAAATTATATGCGATCCAGTTCCATCCGGAAGTCCTTCATACTCAGGAAGGTACAAAGATGCTCCATAACTTCATCTATGAAGTCTGTGGATGTGCCGGCACATGGAAGATGGACGCATTTGTTGAAAACAGCATCAAAGCGATCCGCGAGAAAGTTGGAAATGGAAAAGTTCTCTGCGCGTTATCCGGTGGAGTTGACTCTTCTGTTGCAGCCGTTATGCTCGCAAAGGCAGTCGGCGACCAGCTCACCTGTGTATTCGTTGATCACGGTCTTCTCCGTAAGAATGAAGGCGACGAGGTCGAGGAAGTATTTGGACCGAATGGCCCGTACGATCTGCACTTTATCCGCGTAAACGCACAGCAGCGCTTCTACGATAAATTAGCAGGCGTTGAGGAGCCGGAGAGAAAGAGAAAGATCATCGGTGAGGAGTTTATCCGTGTGTTCGAGGAAGAGGCAAAGAAGATCGGTGCTGTTGACTTCCTTGTACAGGGAACGATTTATCCGGACGTTGTAGAGAGTGGTCTCGGCGGAGAATCCGCAGTGATCAAATCCCACCACAATGTCGGAGGACTTCCGGATTATGTTGATTTCAAAGAGATCATTGAGCCGCTCCGCGACCTCTTCAAAGACGAGGTTCGTAAGGCCGGTCTGGAACTCGGAATTCCGGAGAAGCTCGTATACCGTCAGCCGTTCCCGGGTCCGGGACTTGGTATCCGTATTATCGGCGCCGTAACACCGGAGAAAGTAAAGATGGTACAGGAAGCTGACGCAATCTATCGCGAAGAGATCGCAAAGGCAGGAATCGCCCGCAATATCGGCCAGTACTTCGCAGCACTGACTAATATGCGCTCCGTAGGTGTTATGGGTGATGAGAGAACCTACGACTATGCGATTGCCCTGAGAGCCGTAAACACCATCGACTTTATGACTGCCGAGGCCGCTGAGATCCCGTGGGAAGTTCTCGGAATTGTATCTAGCCGTATTGTCAATGAAGTACCGCATGTTAACCGCGTACTCTATGACTGCACAGGGAAACCGCCGGCTACGATTGAGTTCGAATAAACAAAAATGTTTAGTGAATCCGGCATTTATGCGGGTTTGCGGCACTTTTAAAAGTCTTTTGATAACAAATTGATAACAGTTGCATGAGAGCCATTATTCTTGTAACCCGGTGGTTTTAGGGTTAGAGAATAATTGACAGGTGGTTGTGCAACAAATAAATCCATATTTATCTAAAAAGCCCTTAGCTGTGGGTATAAAACGCATGGCTAAGGGCTTTTTGTCGTCTTTATGCTGCTTGTTCAAAAATTTGTTTTTGCATATTCAAATAATATTTCAAATCATCAGAGGTTTTCTTTTTAAAATATTTTGGTCGGTTTATGGAATTTGTATTAAAGTTATTAGCTTCAGCTAAGCGTTTAGTGAAATCAAATATGCAGTTTATTAAATCACTAAATTGAGCTGCTGAAATATTGAGGTTAATAGATTTTTTTTGAGTGTTGTTTTCGATTACTTCGATGGAACTAATGAGACTGTTCAATATGTCAAGGTTCAAAGTGCCATTACGAGCAGCGTCTAAATACTCCTGTAAAGCTAATCCAAATTGCTTATCGAGTTTTTTCTGCTTACGATGTGCAATATAGCCAACTGTACCAGCAATAGTACCTCCAGCAATGAGGACACCGCTTATTATGAAGGTTCCTTTTTGATGTGCTCGAACAAAATCAATAGCTTTTGATGCACTTTTTTTAGTTGCATCAGCCACTGTAGGAATATGTTTAGCCACTCTTTTTGTATTGGCATTTTTAGCTAAGCCGTATAACTCTAAGGTACCTGCTTTAATACCTTGATACGTTTTATCATCTATATTGAGGTAAATAGGAACGACAGGCATTTTATTTTCCCCCTTTATTTATCTGGTTTGAGTCGGTCTTGGAACATTTCGACCAGAGCATCGCTAAGCGCCTGCGAAGGAACTTTTGCCCATGTTTGCGTAGTATCAAACTCCGGGTAGTGGTAACGCCACTCATCGTATTTGTCTTTACTGATTTCTTCAGAAGATAGCTTGTCAGCCTGCTCTTTCCAGGCATACAGCATTTTCCGGAGTTCGTGAGCGTCTTTGCCTTTGGAAGTATCGACTTTCAGACAGATTTCTCCGTCTGATTCACTGACAGTCAGACCGTACAAATCTTCAAGGGTAAACAAAGTGTGCATCAGTCCGATATAGCTGTCAATGTCAGGCACATCGAGGGCATGAGGGGAAACATCCAGAGCCTGTGCCAGTGCAGCAGTAAGTTCTGCTTTCGGTTTTCTTGTTCCTGTTTCGTATTGTGCTAAACGTACATCGGCACTTCGCTCAGGAAAGCCGACAATCGTACCAAGATATTTTTGTGTCATTCCACGCAGAATGCGGAAAAAATGTATTCTTTCTCCAATCGCCATAACGTGTCCACTCCTTGTATGTATTTTACAATGAGTATAGCAGATATGTTTAGGAAAAGTCAAGATAATGCAAAACAAAAAAGCTTAATATTTTCCGGAAAGCCACTTGACACAAACAAATATGCTTAGTATAATGGACTTGAAATTAAGCAAATAAGCTTAATAAAAACAAAATGACCGTCCGAACAGTATAAACCGCCAAGACCTTGCCAGACAGCAAGCGAGCGCCTGACATATTATGATATATCGGGACAGCACAGTGCCGAACAGGGAATACCTGCTGGAACTTCATTCGGATAGAACGGCGATAAAAAATGAAAGAAAGGACTGATTATATGAAAAACAGATTTATTTGTGCCGAAGAAGTGGCACAGGAACTAAGCGTATCAAAGCCGTATGCCTACAAGCTCATCCGTCAGTTGAATGAGGAACTGAAAGCAAAAGGCTTTATTACAATTTCAGGGCGGGTAAACCGCCAGTATTTCTATGAAAGACTCTACGGAGCAGGAAATCCCCAAGGGGATACCACTATGTCCTACAAGGCAGGACAGGAATAAGGAAAGGAGGATGAATAATGCCGGTATTCAAGAACGAGAGCAATGGAACATGGTATGTGATGGCGAGATATGTCAACTGGAAAGGCGAACGCAAGCAGAAATGTAAGCGTGGATTTGCTACCAAGAAAGAAGCACAGGAATGGGAGCGAATGTTCCAGTTACAGAACTCCTCTGATATGGATATGAGTTTTGAAGCCTTTACCGAATTGTATATCCGGGATATGAAAAGCCGTCTGAAAGAGAACACATGGCTGACAAAGGAGCATATCATCCGCACGAAGATTTTGCCTTATTTCGGCAAGCTGAAAATCAGTGAGATTTCCACAAAAGAGGTTATCGCATGGCAGAATGAGATGCTTGCCTATCGGGATGAAAAGAAAAAGCCATACTCACAGACCTATCTGAAAACGCTGCACAATCAGTTGTCTGCTATCTTTAATCATGCGGTGCGGTATTATGAGCTGCGTTCCAATCCAGCCGCTAAAGCGGGAAATATGGGAAGTGAGGAACACAAGGAAATGCTGTTCTGGACGAAAGAAGAATACAAGAAATTCTCATTTGAGATGATGGACAAGCCTGTTTCCTTTTACGCTTTTGAAATGCTCTACTGGTGTGGTATCCGGGAGGGCGAACTGTTGGCACTGATCGCCGCTGACTTTGATTTTGAAAAAGAAACGGTCAGAATCAACAAGTCCTATCAACGATTACACGGAGAAGATGTGATTACCACACCGAAAACAAAGAAAAGTAACCGCATTATCAAAATGCCGAAGTTCCTCTGTGAAGAAATGCAGGAGTATTTGCAGATGCTTTACGGACTGAAGAAGAAAGAACGAATCTTCACAGTCACAAAAAGTTATCTTCATCACGAGATGGACAGAGGTGCGAAAGCTGCAGGAGTAAAGCGAATCCGTATTCATGATTTACGACATAGCCACATCAGCCTGCTGATTGATATGGGATTTTCAGCGGTGGCGATTGCAGACCGTGTAGGGCATGAAAGCATTGACATCACTTACCAGTACGCTCATCTGTTCCCGTCAAAGCAGACGGAAATGGCAGATAGATTAGACGATTTAGGGAAAGGAGAGTTTGAAAATGTCAGCTAAGAACAGAGATAACAAAAACCGTTGGAGAAACATCACAGTAGGGTTTCGGGTATCGCCCGAAGAAAATGAACTCATCAACAAGGCAGTTGCCTTATCGGGACTGCCAAAGCAGGAATACTGCTACCGCCGTTGCCTGAATCAGGATGTAGTGGTACAGGGCAATCCGAGAGTATTCAAGGCACTCAAAACGGAACTTGCCGCTGTCATCGCAGAACTAAAGCGGATTGAAGCAGGAAACCATGTGGATGAAGAACTGCTGAATGTCATTGAACTAATCGCTGTTATTCTGGTCGGTCTGAAAGGAGAGGACGAGGATGGAAAATAAAAAAGAAAAGACTGCCCCGGATGTATCTGTTGGCGCAGATACGGAGCAGCCGACTTCTAAAAACACTACAAGTAGTATATCCGAGAATGGTGGAAATATCAAGAGTTTTGAGGAATTGCAGAGAGAAATGAAGTTGCGATCAGACCCGTCCTATCTCCAGACAATCTCCATGAATGAACTGTTTGACACACAGTATCGGAGTAAGCAGCCGTTGATTGACGGTCTGCTCTACCCCGGCACTTATATCTTTGCAGGTTCGCCCAAACTGGGAAAGAGCTTTCTGATGGCACAGCTTGCCTACCATGTCAGCACAGGTACACTGCTTTGGAATTATACCACCCGAAAAGGAACGGTGCTGTATCTGGCACTTGAGGACGATTACCGCCGCTTGCAGGAGCGTCTGTACCGGATGTTCGGGACAGAAAGCACTGATAATCTATACTTCTCTGTTTCTGCCAGTCAACTTGGAAATGGACTGGATGAACAGCTTGCAAGATTTGTGGCAGAGCATAAGGACACGAAGCTGATTATCATTGATACGCTTCAGAAAGTGCGTGAAGTTGGCGGCGATAATTACAGTTACGCAAACGATTATCAGATTATGGCAAGGCTGAAAAGTTTTGCGGATGTTCATGGGCTTTGTCTGTTGCTTGTACACCATACAAGAAAGCAGAATGCGGATGATAAGTTTGACATGATTTCCGGGACAAGCGGACTGCTGGGGGGCGGCAGATGGAGCGTTTCTTCTTCAGAAAGAAAAACGGACAGGCAATGCCGCAACACTGGAAGTATCGGGCAGAGATCAGCAAGACCAGAAGCTGTATCTTATCCGCAATACAGAAACCCTGTTGTGGGATTTGCAAAAAACGGAAACGGAGTTATGGAAAGAACCGCCAGAGCCGTTACTGGATGAGATTGCGGAGCTTGTTATGAAAGACAATCCTTATTGGGAGGGTTCTCCAACGGCACTTGTTGCACTGATGAATGTGGACATTCAACCTCATGTTATTACAAGAAAGCTGAATGTTCTTGCAGGACGGTTGTATGCAGAGCATGGGATTCTCTTTCGGAGTGAGCGTGTCCATGAGGGACGGAAATTAAGGTTCTGGAAAGACAATACACAGAATGCGTGACAGTTCGTGACGGTTGTGACGGTATTTTTGACAGCGGGGCGGTATCAAAATAACCGTCACGACTGTCACATACCGTCACGGAAAGGATGGATAAGATGGGAAATGTGCAAATATCACAGGAATTATTTATGCAGTTGCTCCGCTTATATTTGGTTGAAGATGAAAGTTGCGAGAGAGAAATCAAGCAGGAGTTAGAGAAGAAATTAGACAGGATGGTGATGCGTGACCTGTATGGAAAATTCAAAACTGCTCCGACAGAGGAAGAACGGGAACGGGCGAGAAAAGAGTATCTGGACAGACGTGGAGTGCCGGAGAGTTTCCGTTGGTAATTTTTCCTTGATGATAAGAACAGGAGCGTGGCACGCCCCTGTTAATCATAGACAAGGAGAAATCTGGAAAGGAGGATCATGCAATGAAGGAAGATTAGGCTATAACTGCGAAAATGGAAGATATGGATTGCTGTCAATGGACTTATGGATTGATACGGGATTTCACTGCGGAGAGTGTATGGAAGTTCTGGTAGATGACCAGTGGATAAAAACCAGAATGGAAATGAATCTGGCGAGGGAATGGTATCTGGTGGGAACACCGTATTGCGGCAATCTGGAGTATGTACGGGCAAGGATACCAAAATAAATCAGACAGAAAAATAAAGAGTCGGTGTGCTGTCAGGGATAAAAAATAAGCCCGGATACGGGCAAATAAAAAGGGCGGATACGCCCAAGATGAAAAGCACAAGCCGAAACATGGTACAGAAAGGTAACGCCTTATAAAGCCCTCGGCGTTTGAGAGCGAAATACACCCATCGCACAAACTTCGTTTATGCTCTGTGTATTTCGCCCTGCCGGGAGCTGTTCCGCCGACAGGCAGACAGTTCGTAAACAGGTGCCTATGCACCTACTCACAGTAAAAACAGGCGAGAGCCGGAAAGGAGAATGCTTATAGGCAGACATTCATTTATCAGACAAAACAAGCTGTCCGATGTGGCAGGAAGAATTGATTATATTTCCAATCCGAAAAGACAGGAACATCTTTATGCGACCTATCAGACGGATGGAGCAACACCGGAGTTCTGGAAGAATCTTGCGAGAGAGAATCAGTTGGATTTTAAGGCAAGCGGAACAGCTGGAAAGTGTATTGAAGGACGGGAGTTTATCATTGCACTTCCAGAAAGTTTTGTTGAGTATAAGGCAGATGATGTGGTAAGGCTTTTCACGGAAAGTTTTCATAAACGGTATGGTGTGGAATGCAGTGCGGCACTTCATCATAACAAAAGAATGACCAACTACCATATTCATCTTGTATTCAGCGAACGGAAAATGCTGGAACATCCCGAAGTGAAAATTGCTACCAGAAATATGTTTTATGATGAGCAGGGCAAGCACAGACGCACGAAGAAAGAGATTTTAGATGAACAGGGCAATCTTCGGGCAGGATGCAGCATTATTCCCAAAGGGGAAGTTTACGAAAGCCATATTTTTACAAAGAAAGATGAGTGGTTTAAGAGCGATGCTTTTACCAGAGAAGTCAAGGAGATGTTTACGGAAATCATCAACAGCCATGTGAAAGAAGAATTTGAAAAATTGTCCGTATTTCAGCAGGGTGGTGTGTATCTGGCAACGAAGAAAATCGGAAAGAACAATCCGAAAGAAGCAGAAATACGGGCGGACAATGTGGCAAGGCAGGAATGGAATCGGACGGTAGATGTAGCATTGGTTGAGGGTGTTCCCGAAGAAGATATTTTAACAGTCAAGCGGGAAAAAATCACAGACAAAACAATGCAATCTATAAAGGCATATGGTTGGCTGCCGGATATGCTTCAGCGGATTATCCGGGGTGCAAAAGACTTCTTACAGGAAATGATTTTCAAATTTAAGCTGCCGATGAAGCCAGTACCGAAGATTGATTTGCAGGAATGGAATGATATGCGGAAGCTGATGGAAAAACTTCAGAAGCAGTCACAGGCGATGAAGTCCGCACAGCAGGAGATTTCCTCATTGAAGAAACAGCTTTCCGAGACAACGGGATTTTTCAAAGGAAAAGCACGGAAATCTTTAGAGGGAAAAATTGAACAGGCAGAGAAACAGGAAAAACGTATCCACACAGATATGGAGCAGGCGGTAAAACAGGCAGGATATCCAGATGTTCAGTCCTTTGCAAAGACATATCAGAAATCAGAAAAACTGGTCAGGGAATATAATGAGGAGCTGCAGGCATGGGAAAATCAGACAGAACAGAAGAAAGAGCATCCATCAGAACTGCCGAAAAAGGCAAGCATACGGGAAAAATTGCACCGCTATCAGCAGGAAAGCAGACAACAGCCAAAACAGACAGCAAAGAAGAAATCAATGGATAGAGAACGATGAGAAAGGTGGAACAGAAAATGAAGAAAACAATTTTTGAAGAAATGGGCGGCACTTATGTAAGATGTGGGGATTACTTTATCCCCAACCTTACCTTGCCGGAGGAAGAAGAAATGCGATTTGTTGGAGTATGGGGACAAAGGCATTTGCAGTATTTGAAGGAATACCGCAAGACTGTATATCTGGATCTGATGATGAGTGGCAGACTGAACAGTTATCTGGCAGATATAGAGGAACAGGCACAGAAACGCTTTGAAAGGATTGTAGAGCAGATGAAGCAGGCACAGGGAATCACAGAGCGGTTAAAGTCAGAAAATCAGATGGAATGGGTAGGCAAGATGAATAATATACAGTCGTGTGCGAGGGAGATTGTAGATAAAGAGATGATTTATCAGTAGGCAATGAGATAGTGGAGAGCAAGTCGGAAAAGGCTTGCTTTTCACTTGGCAGTAATATGGATATTTCAATTTATTAGTAATGGCATTTACGCAATAGTCTTTTATCTAACCTCATGCTATAATAAAAAGAGTAATCTATGGATAGGAGAACTTTAGATGAATACAACAGCGAAAATGTTCAAAGACCGATTAATAAATAAATATCTATCGAAATTTTCAAAAGATAATATAAATGATTTTGAAAGAAAATGGAAACGAATACAAAATTGGAGGAAATCTTGTATCCAAGGAGATTTAGAACACACAAAAGAAACTCAAATACAAGGTGCTTTTTTAGTTCAAATTTTTGATGAAATTTTAGGATATTCTACAGTTACAAGTACAGATGACGAATTTTTTTATCAGAAACAAGAATTTAATAGTATCTTGGATGCCAGTGAAGCAGATGGTGGTTTAGGTTTCTTTTCAGAGCAGTTAAAAGTAAATGATGTTCGTGTTGTAATTGAATTAAAGGATGCAAAAAAAGATTTGGATAAAAAACAAAACCGTAGTACACATTTAACACCGGTAGAGCAAGGATTTTCTTATGCGAATAAAAATGGAAGTAAATGTGGGTGGGTTATTGTATCAAATTTTATTGAAACGAGATTATACAAAAGTAATAGCTCTTTGGAATATGAGGTTTTTGACATCCGCAAAATGGACAGTGAAGCGGAGTTTTTACGGTTTTATTTTTTCTTGTGCAAGGAGCATTTGATTGTAGAAAATGGAAAATCATTGATAGATCAATTATATGAAGAAAATGAAGAAATGGGACTTGCCATTTCTAATGATTTTTATAAAGTTTATAAAGAAATCAGAAATGATTTATATACCAGTTTAAAAGAAAATAATCCAAAATGCGATGAACTTTTGCTATTTACAAAGTCGCAGAAGATTATGGATAGATTTACCTTTATATGTTTTTGCGAAGATTGTGGATTATTGCCACAGCATATTTTTCAGCGATTGGTTGAATCAACGCATAATAGTTTTAGTTTCTCTCCAACAAAATTATGGGACGAATTGAAGGGACTTTTTAATGCGATTGATAAAGGAAATCCGCCAATGAAAATTAATCGTTATAATGGTGGACTTTTCAAAGCTGATCCAGATCTTGACAGTTTGCTTATTTATGATGATGTGTTGGAGGAGTTTACAAAATTATCGGAATATGATTTTGGTAGTGATCTTAATGTAAATATTTTGGGACAGATTTTTGAACAAAGTATTTCTGACGTAGAACAGATTAAAAACGAGATTAATGGTATTGTTAGTGAGGCAAAAGGGAAACGAAAAGATGATGGTATTTTCTATACACCATACTATGTTACTCGCTATATTGTTGAACAGACAGTGGGTGCATTTCTTAGTCAGAAAAAGGAAGAATTGAAACACTCACTTTTTAAACAAGGTGCGTTCAAGGCTACTGTACGGAAAGCCAGTACAAATAGGAATAATTTGATAGAGATACGATCATGGACGGAAATTCCAGAAAAAAAACTCAATTTGACAGAAGATGAAGAAATGTTTCGGGTTGCTGTTATACAGTTACATTTGGAATACTGGAAAAAATATGAAAATGTTTTGAAAGAAATTAAAATTTGTGATCCAGCTTGCGGAAGCGGTGCCTTTCTAAACCAATGTTTTGATTATCTTCATGAAGAAATGAATTTTGTTTTGGAAATGAAACACTTATATGCTGAAGGTCAGTTAAATCTTTTTGATATAGATAAACAAATTTTACAGAATAATTTATTTGGTGTAGATATTAATCCAGAAAGTGTAGAAATCACAAAACTTTCACTTTGGTTAAAAACAGCAAAGAAAAATCAAACACTCGCTTCACTTGATGATAATATCAAATGTGGTAATTCTATTGTTGCAGATTCTAATGTTGCAGGAGAATATGCATTTAACTGGAAAGAAGAATTTCCACAAGTATTTGCAAATGGTGGATTTGATATTATTGTTGGAAATCCACCTTATGGAGCGACGTTAGAACAATCAACAAAAGAGTACTTAACAAATAACTATATAACTACAGAATATAATTTTGATACATATAAGACGTTTTTTGAATTGGGATTTACTTTATTACACGAAAACGGGTATTTGGGATATATTACGCCGAATACATTTTTTACAATGGAATTAGGGGCAAATAAGCTAAGAAAATTCTTGTTTGATAACAATACCCTATTACGAATTGTAGAAGTCTATAATGTATTTCCAACAGCAGTCGTAGAACCTGTTATAACTGTATTTAAAAAGAAAAAACCATCAGATGAAGAATTTACTTCTATATGTGTTCCAAGAAAAACTAAATTAACATCTACGTTTTTGAATGATGGAATAGAAGCTGTTTTTAAACAATCAGATTTGAAGAAAGATGAGCAGTATATTTTTAATTATCGAAATTCAAAAAGTGAGCAAGCGGTTTGCGAAGAAATGAAGCGCTTCCCAAGACTTGATACTTTATTTAATGTTATGACAGGAGCAAAACCATACCAAGTAGGAAAAGGGATACCTCCGCAGACTAAAGAAATTGTGAAAGCAAAACCTTTTACGGGATTTGAAAAAATCGATGATACATGGAAACCATATATGAGAGGAAGGTTTGTTGAGCGATATTTCAACTCATGGAATAGCTATGGAGAGTATATAAAATATGGGGAATGGTTAGCTGAACCTCGCTCGGAAGAAGTTTTTATGGGAGAAAAGTTATTTATTCGTCAAACCGGAGATAGTTTAATAGCTACTTACGACAAGGGAAATGTCAGCAATAATACGTTACATTCAATATATCCGTTAGATACAAATGAATCAGTTAGCTTATATTATTTGTTAGGAGTTATAAACTCAAAACTTTTGAATTGGTACTATAAAATCGTTAATTATCTCGAAGTTGGAAAACCAATGGCAGAAGTTAAGGGGATATATATTCGCAAATTACCTGTTGCGACTGCGGATATTGTGATTATGGAGAGTGTGGAAGTTTATGTAAAAGAGTTAATGGAGTTATGTTCAAGGCGATATTTGACAAAACAAGAATTTATAACATTTATTATAAATGCTTATGAACCTCGAAAAATATCTGAACAGTTGGATCATTTTTATGATAATTCATTTAAGGATTTTTGCGTTGAATTAAAAAAGCAAAAAGTAAAATTAACAGCTTCTCAGCAAATGGAGTTATTGCCATTATTTGACGAACGGAAAAAACAAATTTCAGAAATTTCTGCACATATTAAAACTATACAAACGTCTTTAGATGATATAATTTTTTCTATTTATCAAATACCACTGGATATATCAGATATGATAAAAGAAAATACACAATTTGATTTATAATATTATAAATGAAAAAAGAAAATATAAAGTGTAGAGTCAACTTTGTGTAATGTTTTGCTTGTTGAAATTGCATATAAAAATTTTCCTCTATTATATTTAATGAAGATGTTGATTTCCTAAGCAAACTCGCTTATAATTTGAATCGGAACATATTGCTATTATCCACAGTTACGGAGCGAGTGTTATCAATACCGATAACAAACTGATAACATTAGCCCATATAGGCAGGATAATATGGATAAATCAAAGAATCGAAAGAAGAACAAACACGGCAACAAATAATCTCTAAACAAAATTGATTAGTAATTGTCGAGTTCGAATAATTTTCAAAAGCTCGCAAAGCCTAGTAAAATGGGCATTTGCGAGCTTGTTTTTTGCCTTATGGTACTATTTTGGTACTAAAGTGAACTACTATTAGAATTGTCATCTCTTTTCTTGTAATGTTTTTTTAGAGAATATTGCATAGCTATGATACTTAAAATTATACCTGTTAGCAATCCAATAAAAGCAAAGAATATTTGTACGTTTGAATGGTATCTTAATGTTATAAAGGCGGTTAGCCCGATGAAGAAGATAACATACCAATATGATTTAGATAGTTTTTTTATGCTTGCCAATTTCTCAATAATTGATGAACAACTGGAATCAAGCCAAAAGAAATAGCTGATATCTATTACAAAATAAGTAAAAGCAATAGTATACTCTTTGTTAATAAGAAAAACAATTCCATAAATAAAGCAAAGAATTAACCAAGTCCAAGATATTTCTGAAGAGGTAAGTTTGTGGTATGAAGTTATCTTGGTTATTTTGCTTATTGTAAAGAAGAAAAGCTTATGTAGTAGTCGTATAAAAAGTCCTGCTAACAATTGTAAAAATGCAAAAGCAAAGCCGCTCTCATTCAGAAATTTAGGTAGCTTTGACGAAATAGTAATATAGTAACACACAACAATTAATAATGTTAATGAAGAAATTGCTAGAAAAATAATAATGCTAGATGCATAATCTCCTATATACGGGCAATCTGCTTCGGAGTCATTAATATTAAATCTACATGCTATTTTATAGAATAAGCAATAAAAGAAAGTTGTAATAATGCAACATAAAAGAGCTGTACCAAGTAGTTGTTCAAGCATAAATAATCCTCCTTACTCTGTAACATGAGGCCATGTTATTTTCCACTCAAAATATTCATTAGGAGAAATCTCTCCATTATTTAATTTTGTTTTCATTTCACACCATTCCGTAAGGAAATCATTTACCAATCCATATTCAAAAGTTAATGCGACAGGTGAGCCTGCACTTTCATAATCATCTTCATTGTAAGTTGGTCTGGCAGTCTCGGAAGGCTTTGCCGGAGTCATTGCAGTCAGATGAATCAGGTTGCCGGGAGCTGTGTACTCTGGGAATCTTGTACCTTTTCCACGTGCCGGGAGAGATGTGGCACTTTCTTCAAGCCAGAAAAGTGTTTCAATGATATCTTCAGCAGCACCAAGGCTGTAATCAGAGATTGCCTTGTAATTGCAGCGCAAAGCATCAGCAAGCTTTAGAATCATATCTTCACCGGGAATGCGGGCACCGGTTTCATACTGGGATATGCGGACAGACATATTTTTGCCTTCAAATCCAAGTGTACCGCCCAGCTCGTCCATTGTCATTTTACGGAATACCCGTATTTTCTTTATTCTTTCACCAATTGTCATAGTGTAGTTACCTCCGTTTATCTGTCACTGATGGACTGTTAAAGACAGTATAACACGGAAAAAATGAAAATGGAAGTTTTTCTATACGAGAACATTAGAAAAATTTCTTGACAATTCAATACCATACGGTATAGAATAATATCAAATCAATTATCTATACGATATGGTATTAAAAAAACAACTAAATGAGCGGTACCAGAAATCTAACAGGCATTTGCCATGACATTCATAGGAATCGAGCGAGTGTAGACACTCCCCTAAGTGGACCGAGTACCTCGAGCAGGAGCGGGCGGTATTACAGG